>Ga0307312_10000310_pt1 | contig 21649 bp, 27 predicted proteins | sample ER_DNA_202_FD_194489 | JGI IMG/M metagenome (GOLD analysis project Ga0307312, IMG submission 194489) | Bulk soil microbial communities from the East River watershed near Crested Butte, Colorado, United States - ER_DNA_202 | ecosystem: Environmental > Terrestrial > Soil > Floodplain | place... | reverse complement strand
TAATGGCTTTTAAAGGCGGAGGCGGAGACCGACGTCGCGGTCTCGACGCTGGTGTCGGTGCGCGATCGGGTCATCCAGTCCTACGAAGACATCATGAAGATGCCGATTTGACCGAGACCTCATCCTGAGGAGCCGGCGCAGCCGGCGTCTCGAAGGAGATGAGGGATTGGGGGCCTCATGGTTCGAGATGCGCGCAAGGGCGCGCTCCTCACCATGAGGGGTAAAAAGGAATTGAAATGACCGGTGCTGAGACCCTCGATGTGGCGCGCGATGCGATCTGGACCATCATCGTGGTATCGTCGCCGCTGATGATCGTCGGTCTGGTGGTCGGCGTCGTGGTGTCGCTGTTTCAGGCGTTGACGCAGATCCAGGAACAGACGCTGGTGTTCGTGCCAAAGATTTTGGCGATCTTCGTGACCCTGCTGCTGGCGCTGCCGTTCATGGCGGACGCGCTGCACGGGCAGATGATGCGGATATCGTCGCGAATCATAGGCGGCTGATGCACTATGGTTGGAAATGCGCGTCGATATTTCACTGCTGCCCGCGCTCGCCGCCGCCTTCATGCTGGTATTCGCCCGCATCGGCGCGATGGTGATGCTGTTGCCGGGATTGGGCGAGTCCAATATTCCGGTTCGCATCAAGCTCGCGATCGCGCTGGTGCTGACGCTGGTGATTTTGCCGCTGCATCGCGCCGCCTATCAGATCGATCTGCAGTCGCTGGCGCCGCTATTGGTATTGATGGTCCACGAGATCGTCATCGGTGTCGTGCTCGGCGCCACCGCGCGGGTGACGCTCGCGGCGCTGCAGGTCGCAGGCTCGGTGATTGCCCAGCAGCTCGGCCTCGGCTTCGTCACCGCGGTCGATCCGACCCAGGGCCAGCAGGGCATATTGATCGGAAATTTTCTCACCATCCTCGGCGTGACGCTATTGTTTGCAACCGACACCCATCACCTCGTCATCGCCGCGCTCAACGACAGCTACTCGATTTTTTCGCCGGGCCAGCTGATGCCGAGCGGCGACGTCGCGGCGCTCGCCACCCGCGCCTTCGCCGCCGCGTTCACGATCGGGATGCAACTTTCGGCGCCGTTTCTGGTGTTCGGCCTGGTTTTCAATATCGGGCTCGGCGTGCTGGCGCGGCTGATGCCGCAGATGCAGGTCTATTTCGTCGGCGTGCCGCTGTCGATCCTGGCCGGCTTCCTCGTATTCGCCCTCGTCATCACGGCGATGATGGGAACCTTCCTCGATTATTTCATCGGCGTCATGCATGAGCTGATACCGCTGAAATGAAGCCCAAAGACCATGGCCGACGAAAACGACACAGCGGACAAGACAGAAGACCCCACGCAGAAGCGCCTGGATGACGCCCACGACCGCGGCGACGTCGCCAAAAGCCAGGAGATCAACACCTGGTTCGTGATCGCAGCCGGCACGCTGGTACTGTCGACATTTTCCGGATCGATCGGCGGCGGGATCGTGATGCCGCTGCGCAATCTGGTCGCCAATTCCTGGATGATCCCTACCGATGGGCCCGGCCTGATGGCGCTGGCGAAAAGCCTGGAATATGTGCTGATCGCGGTGCTCGGTGTGCCGCTATTGATGCTGGCGCTCGCGGCGATTGCCGGCAACATGGTGCAGCACCGGCTGGTGTGGTCGGGCGAGTCCCTCAAGCCGAAATTGAGCAAGGTCTCGCCGGTCGCCGGCGCCAAGCGGATCTTCGGCAAGCAGGCGGCGGCCAACTTCGGCAAGGGCCTTTTCAAGGTAGCCGCGCTCGGCGCGGTGATGACGGCGGTGCTGTGGCCCGAGCGTCATCGGCTCGAATCGATGGTGCGGTTCGACCCGGCAGCGGTATTGGGCGCCACCACCGGCCTGACCCTGCATCTATTGGGTGCGGTCGTGGCGATGCTCGCGGTGGTCGCGATCGCCGACTTTTTCTTCCAGTACCGGCAATGGTTCGAGCGGCAGAAGATGTCGCTGCAGGAAATGAAGGAGGAGTTCAAGCAGTCCGAGGGCGACCCGCATGTGAAGGGCCGGATCAAGCAATTGCGCCAGGCGCGGATGAAGAAGCGGATGATGGCCGCGGTTCCCAAGGCCTCCGTTGTCATCACCAACCCGACCCACTACGCGGTGGCGCTTTCATACGAGCGCGGCATGTCGGCGCCGGTCTGCGTGGCCAAGGGCGTCGATACGATCGCGCTCAAGATCAGGGAAATCGCCGCCGGGCACGATGTTCCCATCGTCGAGAACGTGCCGCTGGCGAGGGCCTTGCATGCCACCGTGGAGATCGACGACGAGATCCCGGTGGAACACTACCATGCGGTCGCCGAGATTATCGGCTACGTCATGGGTCTCAAGCGCGGGTTGTCCGGCTGGCGGGCGTGATTCGGTTTGCAGCAAGGAAATGTGCCGGAAATGAGCGTAACGAACAAAAAGCAGGCTTGACGGGCTTGCGCTCGCGGGCCCGATTCAGGCACTCAGGAGAGTGCGCGCGAAAAGCGCGTTCCCTCGATGTCGACAGGCTGCGTCCCTTCGCATGACCGCCGAAACTGACCATGATCTGTCACGCGGGCCGGTGACCGCCCATGAGCCGGCGCGGCGCGGCGGCAGCATCGTTCTGGTGCTGCTGGTGGCCGGCGGCATCGTCGCGGCAGCCATCGCGCTCATGACCATCGGCCGCGCGCAGGCACAGCCTTATATCCTTGGCCTGCTTGCGCTCCTGGCAATGATCGGGCTGTTCAGCCTGTTCGCATATGCTGCGGGAATCATCCGTTTCGCCGATCGTACTGCCGACGATCCCGTCAAGGGCCGGATCGCCGACCTTGCCTATGACGGGCTGGCGGTCACCGATCCCGGCGGCCACGTGGTCTATTCCAACGCGGCCTATCTGGCGCTCACGAGTGCCGCGACTGCGCAGGAGGCGCGCCCGGTGGAGCGGGCCTTCATCGGCAATCCCGATGTGTCGGAAGCGGTGTTCCGCCTGCTCAAGGCGGCGCGCGAAGGCAAGCGGCAGCAGGAAGAGGTCCGCATCGCAGGCCAGGATGGCGCGCATGGCCGCTGGCTGCGGATGCGGGTTCGGCCGCTCGGCCGGAGCAAGCGCGAGGCGAAATACGCGGTGTGGTCGATCGCGGACATCACCCGCGACCGCGAACGGCAGGAGGACGTATTCCAGGAACTGCAGCACGCGATCGAATATCTCGATCATGCGCCGTGCGGCTTCTTCTCGGTCAATCCCGCCGGAGACATGGTCTACGTCAACGCCACGCTCGCGAACTGGCTGGATTACGATCTCGCCGAGATCGGGTCGGGCGGCCTGAAGCTGACCGATATCGTGTCCGGCGACGGCGCGGCGCTATTGACATCGATTCCGCCGGTACCGGGCGAAGTTAAAACCGAGGTGTTCGACATCGATCTTAGAATGCGCGGCGGCAGGACGGTGCCGGTGCGTCTCTATCACAAGCTGGCATTCGGGGCGGACGGCGCGCCCGGCGCATCGCGCACGCTGGTGATCAGCCGCGCGCGTGACGAGCGCTCTGATCCGCAGCGCGCCGCCGAAGTGCGCTTCATGCGCTTCTTCGATCATACCCCGATGGCGATCGCGACTGTCGACCGGTCGGGCGCGGTGGTGCGCGCCAATGCGCGGTTTGCAAAACTGGCGCAAGGCCTCAGTCCCGAGGGTACGGCCAGCCAGTCGATCTTCAGAACGGTCAATGCGCGCGATCGCCACCTCTTGATCGCGGCCATCAACCAGGCCGCGGAGGGTCAGGGCGATATCGCGCCGGTCGAGGCGATGCTGGAAGGCGCCAGGGAGCGGTGGGGACAGTTCTTCGTCACCGCGGTCGAGGAAGACGAGCGCGAGACCGAGGCCGCCATCGTCTACATGCTGGAAACCACCGAGCGGCGCGCGCTCGAGAACCAGATCAACCAGTCGCAGAAGATGGACATGGTCGGCCAGCTCGCCGGCGGCATCGCGCACGATTTCAACAACGTGCTGTCGGCCATCATGATGGCGAATGATTTCCTGTTGAACGCGCACAAGCCGACCGATCCCTCGTTCCAGGACATCATGCAGATCAAGCAGAACGCGACCCGTGCGGCGACGCTGGTGCGGCAGCTGTTGGCGTTCTCGCGCCGCCAGACCTTAAGGCCGCAGGTTCTCGATCTCGGCGACGCGCTGTCCGATCTCACCATGCTGCTGCGCCGCCTGATCGGCGAAAAGGTAAAGCTCGACCTGGTACATGGCCGCGACCTCTGGCCGGTGAAGGTCGACGTGTCGCAATTCGAACAGGTGATCGTCAATCTGGCCGTCAACGCCCGCGATGCGATGGCCGATGGCGGCAAGCTGACGGTTCGAACCGCCAACGTGACATCGGAGGAGTCCGGACGCGTCACCTACAAAGGCATGCCGGCGGCGGAATATGTGCGGATCGATGTCGTCGACACCGGCACCGGTATTGCCCCCGAGATCGTCGACAAGATCTTTGAGCCGTTCTTCTCGACCAAGGAAGTCGGCAAGGGCACCGGCCTCGGCCTGTCGACGGTGTATGGCATCGTCAAGCAGACCGGCGGCTTTATCTATGTGGACTCTGAGGCCGGTCAGGGCACCGCGTTCCACATCTTCCTGCCGCGGCATCATCCTGAGCAGGAGGTCCAGCCCGATGCGGCGGGTGCGAATGGGGCGGGTAAAGAGCTCGCGGCAGAGACAAAACCCCGGGCCGATCTCACGGGGCAGGGCACTATCCTGTTGGTCGAAGACGAAGAGGGCTTGCGCTCGCTGAACGCGCGCGGCTTGCGCTCGCGCGGCTACAGCGTGATCGAGGCCTCGAACGGCGTCGAGGCGATGGAAGCGCTGGAGCAGAAGAACGGCGCCGTCGATCTCGTGGTTTCCGACGTGGTGATGCCGGAGATGGACGGCCCGACCCTGCTTAAAACCATGCGGGGCCGCAATCCGGACCTCAAGATCATCTTCGTGTCGGGTTATGCCGAGGATGCCTTCGACAAGAGCCTGCCGGAGAACCAGCAATTCGCCTTCCTGCCAAAACCGTTCACGCTGAGCCAGCTGGTCGCCGCGGTGAAGGAAACCATGACGCCGTCGTGAGTCGTGCCCCGGACGCGGTGCAAGGTTCGTAGCCCGGATGGAGCGAAGCGCAATCCGGGAATCTCTAGTTGTGGCCCCGGATTTCGCTGCGCTCCATCCGGGCTACATGCTGCGCATCGCGGAAACGGCCGCCGTTCGGACTGCGTGCTGCGCAGCGCCCGGGAAACGGCAGCAAATGAGGCGATATCGCCGCATGCCCGCGACGGAGGGCCGCAGCCGTGGTTCCCGATAATGGCTTCACTTTTAGGCAGCGCTGCCCATCTTAAGAGCGCTTCCCCCTGCCGGGGATGGAGGAAAAGGGATATGAAATTAACGCAACGCGCACTTGGCCTTGTTAAGGCGATTGCCGTCGTTTTAGCGGTAGCGCTGCCAGTGGTGGTCGCGATCTCGTCGGCCGACGCCCGCGTGGGCGGAGGCAGCAGCTCGGGTTCCCGGGGCGGGCGGACGTTTTCCGCGCCGCCGAGCACCTCGACGGCGCCGGGTACGGCGCAACCGTTCAACCGCACCTTCACCCAGCCGGGCAGCCCCGGAGTGGGCGCGCCCGCAGCGGCCGGCGGCGGCTTCTTCAACCGGCCCGGCATGGGCATGCTCGGCGGCCTCGCCGCGGGCTTCCTCGGCGCCGGCCTGTTAGGCATGTTGTTCGGTGGTGGAATGTTCGGCGGGCTCGGCGGAATGGCGTCGATCTTCGGCCTGATCCTGCAGGTCGGCTTGATCATCCTCGTGGTGCGGCTGGCGATGTCGTGGTGGCAACGCCGTCACGCGCCGGCCTCGGCCTATGCCGGCCCGGCCGCCGGCCCCAGCGCGCAATCGAGCTTCCGCACCGGAACGGGTTTCGGGCTGGGATCCGGCAGCGCGCCGCTTGAGATAGCGCCGAGCGATTATGAGGCCTTCGAACGCTTGCTCGGCGAGATCCAGACCGCCTGGTCGAACGAGGACGTCGCCAAACTGCATACGCTGGCCACGCCCGAAATGGTGTCGTATTTTACCAGGGACCTGGAGGCGAACCGCGCCACCAACGACATCAACAAGGTCTCCGACGTGAAGCTCCTGCAGGGCGACCTTGCCGAAGCCTGGCGTGAGGGCGAGACCGACTACGCCAGCGTGGCGCTGCGGTACTCGCTGGTCGACAAGACCCTCGAGCGCACCACCGGCCGGTTGGTCGCGGGCAGCGAACAGCCGACCGAAGCGACGGAGGTGTGGACCTTCGTGCGGCGGCGCGGGTCCGATTGGGAACTCTCGGCGATCCAGCAGACCTGATCGTCTGCAAATGAACAATGCCATGCAAGGCGCCGCGGTTGATTCCGCGGCGCCTTTTCATTTGCGCCAATCGTGCCGGTGTTTATTTCGGCGCCGCGAAAGGGGAATAATTTCCCTCGCTGCGTGTTGATGAGCAGGCTGGCGCAATCAGCCGGTGGAGCAAAAGATAAAACGGAGGAAACGATGCCTACTCTCGCCAGGATTTTTTCGCGCCTGTGTTTTGGTCTCGGGGCCGCCACGCTCGCGGTTCTCGCGGCTCAACCGGCGCAAGCGCAGGCGGCCGACACCAGTTTCTTCATCACCAGCGTCGGTATCGGCAACGGCGCCAACCTCGGCGGTCTCGCCGGCGCCGACAATCAATGTCAGACCCTGGCCCAGGCAGTGGGCGCCGGCGCCAAGACCTGGCGCGCCTATCTCTCGACCCAGGAAGCCGACGGCAAGCCGGCGGTGAATGCGCGCGACCGGATCGGCAAGGGGCCCTGGCAGAATTCCAAGGGCGTCGTGATCGCGAAGGATGTCACTGAGCTGCATAGCGGCAACAATATCAACAAGCAGACGGCGCTCACCGAAAAGGGCGAGCTCGTCAATGGCTTCGGAGACCAGCCGAACAGGCATGATATTCTCACGGGGTCGCAGCCTGATGGCACCGCATTTGCCGGAGCCGACGATCGCACCTGCAAGAACTGGACGTCGAGTACCCAAGGGGCTGCGATGCTCGGACATTCCGACCTCAGCGGACCAGCGACCAATCCGACGGTCAAATCCTGGAATGCGGCGCATCCCTCGGGAGGCCCCGATGGCGGCTGCAGCCAGAAGGATTTGATCAGCACCGGCGGCGACGGTCTGTTGTACTGCTTCGCGGCGAACTGACCAGTCTGCGTGCCCCGGATGCGGCGCAGCGCGCTAGCGGTGCGCCGCTGAACCGGGGTCCATTTTTTTAAAGCACCCCATGGGTCCCGGCTCTGCGGAGCAGCGTGAAAACGCTGCACCGCGTCCGGGACACGATAGTTGCTCATGCGCCCGGAATCACATCGACCCAAAATCGCGACAATTTGTTAATGCTGTAACGGACTCGCGACGAAAGATTCTCCATGCGCTATGAACTCTATTACTGGCCGGGCATTCAGGGCCGCGGCGAATATGTCCGCCTCGCGCTGGAGGATGCCGGCGCCGACTATGTCGACGTCGCGCGCAGCGAGCGCGGTATGGCCGCGATGATGCGGATGATGGAAGCGCGCAACGGCAGGCCGCCGTTTGCGCCGCCGTTTCTGAAAGCCGGAAAACTCGTGATCGGGCAGACCGCCAATATCCTGCTCTATCTCGGATCGCGCCACGGTCTGGCGCCGAAGGCGGAGGCGGGACGGCTGTGGGTGCATCAATTGCAACTCAGCATCGCGGATTTTGTCGTGGAGATTCACGATACCCATCATCCGATCGGCGTGTCGCTGTACTATGAGGACCAGCGTCAGCCGGCGAAAAAACGCACCGAGGAATTCTGGAACGAACGCGTGCCGAAATTTACAGGCTATTTCGAGCGGCTGTTGCAGGACAACGGCGGCTCCTATCTGACCGGCCGCAGGGCGACTTACGCCGATCTCTCGCTGTTCCAGATCGTCGAGGGCCTGCGCTACGCATTTCCAAAGCGCATGAAGGCGTTCGAGCGGGAGATACCGGGCGTGGTCGATCTGCATGACCGCGTCGCCGCGCGGCCCAACATCAAGGCCTATCTCTCGAGCGACCGCCGCATCCCCTTCAACGAGGAGGGCATTTTCCGCCGCTACAAGGAGCTGGATGGTTGAGGACTCGTTTACGCGATCAACCTCCTCCGTCATGCCCGGCCTTGTGCCGGGCATCCACGTCTTACTATCCGATGAAGCAAAGACGTGGATGGCCGGGACAAGCCCGGCCATGACGACAGAATTCAATTGCTCGACTTTCACTACCTACCGATTCCTTCCGTCGATCGGCGTCATCTTCAATTTTGCCAGCTCGATACCGTCGATGCAGCTGACGTTCAGCGCCACCACCTCGGTGCCGTCGGGCTTGCTGCCGCGCGCGAACACGTCGACGCCGCAGTCGATGCAGAGCTGATGCCGGATCGCGTGCTTGTTGAACAGATACTCCTTGAGACTGTCCTCGCCGGCGCGCAGCTGAAAGCTGTTTGGCGCCACGAACGTGAAATGCAGACCCTTCTTGGTGCAGATCGAGCAGTTGCAGTCGGTCACGACGGCAAGGTCGGCGGTGCATTCGAACCGCACCATGCCGCAATGGCAGCCGCCGGTATAGGTTTTGGGTTCGGGCATTGCTCTGCTTCCGCTCCGTGAACAGCCGTTATTGCAAGTATAGACCTCACCAAAGCCCGGGCACCAGACGATAGCGTACCCGCGCCGTGTAATCGGCATAACCGGGCAGGCCGGCGATCAGCGCGCGTTCCTCGATCTCGGCGCGGATGGCGAACAGCACGACGAACAGCGGCGACATCGCTTCCCCCCACCACGAGCCCAGGAGCATCGGCGCGCCGACGAAAAACAAAACGATGCCGCTGTACATGGGATGCCGCACCCAGGCGTAGGGTCCGTTCGAGACCACGCGGTGGCCACGCTCGGTCTGCAGCTTGACCACAGGGATTGCGAACGAATTCTCGCGCATCACCCACATGACGAAGCCGGTGGACAAGACCAGCATCGCCCATCCCAGCGCCTGCAGCGCCAGTGGGACGTCGGATGCGTGATACCGCCGATCGAGCCCGATCGCGAAGAACCAGATCAGGGCGACAATGCCGAACGCCAGCATGAATTTCTTGTCGGCGGCCGGCTGATCGCTTTGCATCATCGGGTGCAAGCGCTCGGCGAGCAGCGCCGGATCGGTCCTGGCGAGCCACAATCCGCAGGATATGCCGAGGATCGCAATCGTGCCCAGGAAGATCCACGCCGCCGGCCAGTGCAGCGTGCCCGCCGGCACGAACAACAGCGCGCCCATGACGACGATCCAGATCAGGTTCTGCAGTAACAGTTTTGCGATCATGCGCGGTCCCGCTCTGATGCGGTCGGCACCATGATCGCGCCGTTTTCCGGCAAACTTGCGACGAGTCGGTCATTGCCGGGCTTGACCCGGCAATCCATTTTCGCAAAAAGCACTCTCGCGAAGATGGATGGATACGCGGGTCAAGCCCGCGTGTGACGATTTGAATTTGCCTCTACCTTCAGACCAGCTGATCGATCCGCGTTCCCTGTCCCGGCGGAAGCGGGGCCAGAACTACCGGCTGGTGCGCGCCGGCATCGGCGGTCACGGCCTCAGGTTTCACATCAGGCGCTTTGACCTCGCCGGCTTCAGGCATCTTCACCGGGGGCGAGGACGTAACAGCAGATACACTCATCGGAACGATCCTTGTCCTTTGTCCCGACTGTGACGAGGCGGAGACGAAGGCTTTATGAATCCGAACCGTAAACCACCGGCCATCGCGACCGATCCGGCCACATGGTGAACGGGAAATCTCCAAACTCCGTAAAATAACTTCGACCCCGGCCGGAATTGCCGCGATGTTGTCAGCGCCGACCCGCGTTGGCTTACTCGTTCCTGCCGCGGGAGATCGCGATCGCCGCCTCGGTCTTGGTCCGCGTGCATTCCAGGTCGAGGCGGCGGTAGCGCATCCTGATCTTGTCACCGCGCAACAATCCCATCCGCTTGATGCAGCGCGTCGTACCGCGCAGCATGTCGTCTTTCGGCAGCGTGAAGATGATGGCGGCGGCGCTGGCGACCAGATTGATAAAGGCCGGCTTCGGCTTGCGGCTGTCGGACTTTGCGTACAACTGGTTGGAGTAATTGCGGCCGGAGCAGCCGAGCGTGATTTGCCTGGCCTGCGGGTGCGACAGATAGATCAAATTGGCGGCGGTCCTGCCGACGGCAAGCCCGTCGATCTGGCCTTTGAGCTGGCCCGCAAGATCGTCGCAGCGGTCGGCGCGGGCTGGGGAAGCGAAGGTCAGCGCCATCGCCGCCAGCACAGCAGACGCCGCGGCGAGCAGTGCCGATCGGCTAAATTGCAATTTCGATGTCATCATGAATGCCCCTTTGGCGCCATTGAAGCGTCCGCAAGCGCCTAGCGCAAGGGCGGGCTTTTGTCTTTGCCCTTCGTGGAAAAATAAGGGTGGGAAGGGCTGATGGAGCTACGCCCGCTTCACGCGGGGGTCCGATGTATCCCTGCTATTCGCGCATCCGGTCCCTGTTGCTGTCCAGGAGCAGGCCTTTTCAGCCATACAAAGATATGGTATCCTATACATACCAGACGATGATTTACGCCCCGATGTCGGATTTTGAATGGGACGCCGCGAAAAACAGTGTCAATCGGGCCAAGCATGGCGTCGGGTTCGAGCTCGCCCAGCATGCGTTTCTGGACCCGTTTCGCGTGATCGCTGAAGATCTCGATCATGGCGGTGGCGAACAGCGCTACTTCTGTTTCGGCCGGGTCGAGGGCGCCGTTATGACGGTGCGCTTCACGTGGCGAAACGAAAAGATCAGGATTTTCGGGACCGGCTACTGGCGGAAAGGAAAAGCAATCTATGAAAAAGCCAACGGTTAAATACGGCAAGGGCGAAATCGGCCGCGTCAGGATCGTCGAGGACTTTTTGCCGTCTCCGGACAGGCTGGTGCTGCGCGAGGACAATGTAAAAGTGACGCTGAGCCTGTCGCAGCGCTCGGTGGCGTTTTTCAAGCGCGCCGCGCGGCAGCGCCGCGTGCCCTATCAGCGCATGATCCGCGCGCTGGTGGACGCCTATGCGGAGAAGCAGGAAAAGAAGGGGTGAGACGTTTTGGTACGTGATGTCTACTGATCGGCTCATCCTATGAGTTATCGGCCGAATTTTGGATGACGTCACCAACATGCGGCCATTCACCGCCAGAATCTTTGTAGACAGTTTTCCACTCGCCATCTTTGCGAACCTCAAGAATGCTCGAGGATACGATCTGTGCGAATCTGCGCCGCCGCACGATCCTGGCCTGTCCTAGGAGCCAGGCATCAAGGCAGCTTTCGAATTCTTCGGCGATGCGTGGGAATGGAAAGAAGTATGACCAGAACCCCGGGACGCCGAAATTTAGTTCGTCGTTGTTCTGAAGGCCTAACGTCAGCGGAAGACTCAATCTCTTTTGGGTCGGAAACTCCCAGATCACCTCTACCGGGGCGTCAACTTCAAGGTGATCAAGTCCATGACGTCGCGCAAACCGGCTGAAAAGCGCGGTCGCTTCTTCTGTGTAGTGCACAGGTGACGTCCAAAATCGACGCATGGATCGCAACGAATTCATCTCTTTTTCTTTGGAAGACTGTCCTATATGTCATATCCAGAGCAACACTGGAACAACCCCATGAACGCCCCCACCGCCATCCCCGACCAGCAAAAGCCCGTTCCACCCTACAAGCATACGCCGCTGTTTCCGCTTGGGCCGGACACCACGCCGTACAAGAAGATCACCAGGGCGTGCGGGTCGAGAAGGTCCTGGGCAAGGACATGCTGGTGGTGTCGCGCGAGGCGCTGCGCAGCTTGAGCGAGGCCGCGTTCGGCGACATCAATCATTATTTGCGCCCGGGGCACCTGAAGCAGTTGCGCAGCATCCTCGAGGACAAGGAGGCCAGCGACAACGACAAGTTCGTGGCCTTCGATTTCCTGAAGAACGCCAACATCGCCGCCGGCGGGGTGTTGCCGATGTGCCAGGACACCGGCACCGCGATCATCATGGGCAAGAAGGGCGCCCGCGTGCTCACCGACGGCGACGACGAGGCGGCGCTCTCCGAAGGTGCGCGCGACGCTTACCTGCGCCGCAATCTGCGCTATTCGCAAGTCGCGCCGCTGTCGATGTATGAGGAGAAGAACACCGCCAACAACATGCCGGCGCAGTGCGAGATCTATGCCGAGGGCGATGATTCTTACAAATTCATGTTCATGGCCAAGGGTGGCGGCAACGCCAACAAGAGTTTTCTGTTTCAGGCTACGCCTTCGGTGCTGACGCGCGACCGCATGCTGGCGTTCCTGAAGGAGAAGGTGCTGACCTTGGGCACGGCGGCCTGCCCGCCGTACCATCTGGCGAATCGTGATCGGCGGCACCTCGGCCGAGCTCTGCATGAAAACCGTAAAACTTGCTTCGGCGCGCTACCTCGATGCGCTGCCCACCCATGGCTCGGCCGATGGCAATGCCTTCCGCGATCTCGAGATGGAGCAGGAGATTTTGAGAATGACGCAGTCGCTCGGCGTTGGCGCGCAGTTCGGCGGCAAATATTTTTGTCATGACGTGCGCGTGATCCGCTTGCCGCGCCATGGCGCGTCGCTGCCGATCGGGCTCGGCGTGTCCTGCTCGGCGGACCGCCAGGTGCTCGGCAAGATCACCAGGGACGGCGTCTATCTCGAAGAGCTCGAGCACAATCCGGCGCAATACCTCCCCGCCGTCGAGCAGTCGCTCGGCGGCGAGGTGGTAAAAATCGATCTCAACCAGCCGATGCAGGATATTCTGGCGACGCTATCAAAAAATCCGATCAAGACCCGGCTGTCGCTGACCGGCACCATGATCGTCGCGCGCGATTCCGCGCACGCCAAATTGCGCGAACGGCTGGAAAAGGGCGAGCCGCTGCCGGATTACTTCAAGAACCATCCGGTCTATTACGCCGGCCCGGCGAAGACGCCGGATGGTTACGCCTCCGGCGCGTTCGGGCCGACCACCGCGGGACGGATGGACTCTTTCGTCGACCAGTTCCAGGCGGCGGGCGGCTCGATGGTGATGGTCGCGAAGGGCAACCGCGCGGTCGCGGTGCGCGAGGCCTGCAAGAAGCATGGCGGCTTCTATCTCGGTTCGATCGGAGGGGCGGCGGCCAACCTCGCCGAGCACTGCATCAAGAAGGTCGAGGTGGTGGAATATCCCGAGCTCGGCATGGAAGCGATCTGGCGCATCGAGGTCGTGGATTTTCCGGCCTTCATCATCATCGACGACAAGGGCAATGATTTCTTCAAGGAATTGAATCTGGGGTGAGGGCTATACGCTTCACTCGTCATGGCCGGGCTTGACCCGGCCATCCATCACTCTTCAAAAATGATGGATACGCGGGTCAAGCCCGCGTATGACGACTGAGTATGTTGAGACGCCTTCTCCTTCCAATCAGCGCAGACTTACGCCCTTGTCCCCTTGAATGGAAAGCTGCCCATCGGGCCGATGCCCATCTCGCCGGAGATAGTGTCGCCGGAAACCTTGCCGGTGAACTCCAGCGTCAGCGGCATCGGGTTGGTGATCGAGACTTTCCAGGCGACGTCGTCGCCATTGGCGGTTCCGTCGAAGATTTCGGTCGAATTGCCGTCGGCACCTTGCGTCCCCGTCAGCTTGCCGCCCGAGTTCTTCAGGCTCAGCGTCGCATTGCGGTCGCCCATCGGCGTGCTCATGGTGATATTCCAGTTCCCGTCGACGGCCATCGCGTTGGTCTCCTCACGTGTTTTTCGCAAAACCGGAATGGTTCTGGGATCAGGATGGCCTGTCCGGCGGTATAGCGCATCTCGCAGCCCAAGCCCAATCGTCTCGTCGGGGCACGATCCCTTTGTTTGATGCGTTTTCTTCACGCGAACCGGTACCCACCCCGGATCGCGTCCGGGGCAGGCTTCGCTCGAAAACGCTTTTCAGGCGCGGGCGGCTGCGCGAAGCCGGGCGGTGACGAGAATGCGGAACGCAACATATTGCACGGCGAAAGCTGCGACCTTCGCCCCGATCGCGACCACCGACACATAGAACGCCCACAGCTTGAGATCGCCGGCGCGATGACGCCGGCACCGAGCGCGAACATCAGCGCCGCCCAGGCGTAGCCGGCGATGGTGACGTATTCCGGAACGGTCTCAGTCACGATCGGCGCCATGTAACGCAGCATCCAGCCGCGCTTCAGCATGATGGCACCGATCGCGAAATGTGCGATCGAGGGCTTGGCCAGCACGAAGCGGGGATCCTGGGTCAAAAGCGTCGCGCTGCCGAGCACGATCACCAGCCCCACGCTGGCATAGGTCATGAAGCCCAGCGGCTTTGCCTTGACCCTGCTGTAGATCACCTGGGCCACCGCGCCCGCGATCGCTACTGATGTCGCTAGCACCACGTTGTCGGTGGTCAGATACAGCGCGAGAAACAGGATGGTGGAGAGGAAGTCAGAGGCCAGTCTGGCAAATACATCCTTCATCGTCGTGCCTCTCTCGAGTGCTTTGCGTCATTGCCGTGGGAGTCGGGCGCGCGTTCGCGCGACCCGTTGGCTCGCAATGAGGATTTCATAGCGCGCCTGCATTGGCGGGAGGAGCCGCGTATTTTGCCCTCCGGTGCTGCGGATACCATTTGGTGAAATAGACCGCGCTGTTGCGGGCGGCAAATGCGATCACGATTCCGGACCACAGCGGCAGGCCGGGCAAATAGATCATCAGAATATTGGCGATCATCATCAGCAGGAAGGCGCCGGTCCAGGCCCAGGTGATGATATAATTCGCCCGCATGAAACCGGGCAGCCGCGCGGTCTCGGCGTCGACCATCTCGCGGGCGTATTGCAGCGTGAACGGCTTGCGGATCGCGAGCGAGGTGAACGAAATCGCGAACACGCCGGCATCGACCGTCAGCTTGACGGCGGAGCTGCTCAAGCCGCTGTCAACCAGCATGATGTAGGCGCCGAGCGCGGCGAACAGGATCACCGAGCCCGCGCCGAGCATCTTGACCGAGCGGCCGCGAAAGGCGTCGTACGCCATCACCATCAGGCAGATCGCGGCAGATGCGAACAGGCTGATCGCCGCCGAGGTCACCAGCATCAGCGTCGCGAACGTACCGTAGGGGGCAAGGATCAGGAAAATCGTCATGGCAGCCTCATCGGGCTAATCTTTACATCGTAAAGATACACTAGGAAGGAAAGCCGATGCCGTCAAGAAAAATCTTTACAGTGTCAAAATAAACAAGGCATTTGGAAATATGACGTTTTTGTAATTGGTTAGAGGCCGCTTAGTGGCCGCCCTATGCTGGCCAGAATCGCAACAGCGCGGAAACGGCGGCAGCGACCAGCACTGCGATGGTGATCAATATGCCGGCGATCCGGCCGACGCCGAATTGCCATGTGCCCGGCCTCGAATACATGCCGAGCGGATGGAGCAGGCGCGACACCAGGAGCGCGCCCATCAACACGTGCACCCTGACGGCCGATGTTCCCGACATCTCCAGCATCGCCACCAGGAGTGCGATGATCGGAACATACTCGATGAAATTCGCGTGCGCGCGGATCGCGCTGCGCAGCTTCATGTTCTCGCCATCGCCGAACAGGACACGATTGTCCCGGCGCAGCCGCGCCGCCTGGAGCGCGAGCACGGCATAGATCAGAGCAAGGATCGCGAGATAAAGGCCGGTGATGGATGGCAGCTGCATGGTGGGTCTCCCCTAGTCGACGTCATTTCCCGATGCGCACTTGCACATCTGAAGGCATCGCGGAGCGATGAACCCGGAATCTGGAGATGATTACGCTCGATATTCGGGTTCGATGCTTCCGCATCGCCTGGGAATGACGGGGTGAGGGCTAGTTCGCCCCCACCCAATTGCCGTGAAAGCCGTCGGGTACGCGATGGCCGAGCTGCACCAGCGCTACCGGACCGGCTTCGACATCGGTGGCGTTGAACACCGCGAGATCGCTGCGGTTTTCACGCGCGCGCCAGACCACGGCCAACAGCCAGCCGTCACCTTCGGCGGCATCATCGCCACGCGCAACGAACACCGGTTCGGAAATGGTATCGCCGGCAGGCAGCAGATAATTGCCAAGGCGCTTTCCGTTGCCGTCGACGTGCACGATGCCTGACAACGCGCCGAACATCGGCAAGTCCGGATTGGCGCTGGCGTACCAGCCATGCCCAGAGGCAAGCCCGGCGCGACGATCGTCGATGCGCGGGAATTCGCCGGTTAAGTCGTCGAGATAGCTTTGCGCAAACCGGTCGGTATTGCCTGACAGATCGAAGGTCCAGCGACACAACCGCGCGCGCGACTTTTTAGGGTCGGTCCGCGAGCCATCGGGATGAGTGAACAGCGGCGCTTCCTCGAACTGCATGACGTCGGCGATGATGCGGCTGCCTTCCTCCCAGGCGTTCATGACGTGGAAGACGTAACAGCTCTCGGCCCGAAACCAGACGATATCCTTGGCGGCACCGTTGCGCTTCATGACGCCGACATAGGCGCCCTTGTCCGGCTCCCAGGCATAGGGCGGCTTGCCGCCCATGGCGCGCTCGATGCTGCCGGTGAGTGGGAGGACCGGAAACAGCAAATGATTTTCGGTTACGATGAAGTCGTGCACCATGCTGGCGTAAGGCGCCTCAAAACGATCAAAGCGCGTCACCACGCCTGAAGCGTTGACGGACCCGAAGGAGAGGGCGGGGGTCAGGGGGCCAGCGGCGTTGTAGCCGAAGAACACCATCTCGCCGGTCGCCGGATCGATCTTGGGATGCGCGGTGAAGGGGCCGGCGATGGCGCCATCATAGTCGCAGTAGCCGCGCCTGTTCAGCGTGCCGGGCTCGATCTCGGTCGGCAGGTGGCCTTCTTCCAGCGCGAGCAGGCGTCCGGCGTGAAAGATGATGTTGGTATTGGCGACGCCGCCGTCCTGGATCGTCGATACAGGTGCATCCGGCAGCTTGCGGCCGAAGCCGCCGAACAGCGCGCGGCCAGCATCATGTTCGGCCTGCCATTTCGGGGTGCGGACCCAGCGGTTGCGGTAACTGGCGCGGCCGTTTTCGAGATGGAAGGCGTGCAGCATGCCGTCGCCGACGAACCAGTGCGCGCCCGGCGCCTCGAACTGCGGATTGGGGCCGTTGCGAAAAAGCGTGCCGTTGAGTTCGCGCGGCAATTCGCCGACAACTTTGAGAAACGGCGCGTCGCATTCCATCGGTATCGGCGCCCGATTGGTCGGGACCGCTTCAGTCATCGCTTGCTGCTGCATCGCTCGCTCCCTCAGTTATCTTTACATCGTAAAGATATCAATATAGCGCGCGGCGACGGCCGTCAAGGGAAATCTTTACACTGTCAAAATCATGGCCTATATAGCGGAAATGGCAAGAAAATCCGAAGTTGCCCGGCCTCGCGTCAGGCGCGCTGCGAAAAACCCCGTGCGGTCCCGCGCAGTGCGGAAACGGACCGCGCCCCGGGCCGGCGCGAGCGAAGATGCTCCCTACCATCACGGCGCCCTGCGCGACGCACTTCTCGAAGCGGCCGAACGGGTGCTGGAGCGCGACGGGGTAGCGGGCCTGACGCTGCGCGCCGTGGCGCGCGAAGCCGGCGTATCGCATGCCGCGCCGACCCATCATTTCGGCGACCTCACCGGGCTTGTGAGCGAACTCGCCGCGATCGGTTTCCGGCAATTCAACACGGCGATGGAGCTTGCTGATGCTGTGGGCAACTCGCCAATCGAGAAGGCATTGGCCGGGGCCAAAGCCTATGTCGCCTACGCGCAAGCGCATCCGGGCATGTACGGGCTGATGTTCCGCGCCGAGCGTCTCGATATGACGCGGCCGTCGCTGCATGAGGCCGCCGGCGCTGCTTTTGCGGGGCTCGCCGGTGCGGTCGGCGCCAGCCGCCATGAGCAAATCTCCGAACAGGCGTTGTCGCTCGGACAGGCCGCCGCCATCGCGCGTGCCTGGTCGCTGGTCCATGGTTTCACCATGCTGCTGCTCGATGGCCGGCTCTCCGACATTCTGCGGCGGCTGCCGAAAGGCACCGATGCCGAAACCTTGCTCGACGCCATGCTCAAATCGACCGTCGGCCGGCCGCCGGGAACGTAATCGATGCCGGTTCGTTTGATCCACGCAATCTGGGGAAGGTTCAGGAAGGTTGCGCGAAACACCTGACATTGATCCGGAATCGTCTTAGAACAGCGGCTTCGCGACCCCCGTCTCACTAGCGTGTCAGTTTCGTATCGATCATGCCTGCCATTTCGTCGAAAAAACCTTATCGTGTCGGCCGTTCCCACACCGGGCTTGGCCTCTTCGCCATCAAACCGATCAAGAAGGGCAGCAAAATAGTCCGCTATTTCGGGCCGCTGCTGGATTGCAAGAAGAAGAAGGACGACGCGGTCGAGAACAAATATCTGTTCGAACTCAATGGCCGCTGGACCATCGACGGGTCGGTGCGCGAAAACATCGCCCGCTACATCAATCACGCCTGCAAGCCGAACGCGGAGTCCGACGTCCGTCCCCGCAAGCGCAAGGTCTTCATCCGCGCGATCAAGAACATCGAGCCGGGCGAAGAGATCAACTACGATTACGGTACCGATTACTTCAAGGCCTATCTGAAGCCGATCGGCTGCAAATGCGCGGCTTGCGAAAGGAAGCGCAAGAGGAAGCGCGCCGAAGCGCGGGCCGAACGGCTGCGCCTGAAAGCCAAGGCGGAGAGGAAGGCCTTGAGGAAAGCCGAAAAGCAGGCGGCAAAGGCCGAGGAACAGCATGGGCTGAACGGCGCCAAGGCGAACGGCGTCAAGGCGAACGGCGTCAAGCTGAACGGCAAGCATTTCAATGGCCACGGCGGAAAATCCGCTGCCGACAGGGCGATTGTGGTGAAATCAGGAATTTCCACGAAGACTCAGGGAAAGCCGGGTCGGGAACGCCAAGCATCGGCTTAAGGCCGCTCGTATCGCCGAGGTCGTCATGCCCGGCCTCGTGCCGGGCATCCACGTCCTAGCAGCACAACAAGCAAGACGTGGATGGCCGGGACAAGCCCGGCCATGACGAAGAAACGGATGTTTTGCGTAGTCTTCTCTGGGAGCCTCAAGCCGCCAGCGCGTCGCCGCTCTTGCGCAGGCCGATATATTGCAGCTCGGCCAAGGCGCCGACCGCAATCGCCTGAAGCGCGACAAACGCCTCGCCGAGCAGGTTGGGCGCCACCGCGCCAGAGAACAACAGCGTGATGCTGGCGAGGGTCCAGACCGCATTGCCGGCGATTACGATGACCACCAGCGGTTTTGGCATGGATTGCCGCGTGCCGAGCCAGCCGACCAGCGCGGCATAGGCGACCAGAAACAGGCCGCTCTCGCGCAAGAGCGCCTCGGGCAAATTGAGCCAGGGCGCGAGCGCGCCGGCACCAAACGTCAGCAGCAAGGCGCTCACGCCGGTGAAGATAGCGTCAGCCTGGATGGCGCGGCGCAGAAACAGGGATGGATGGATCATGGGGTTCTCCTCTTGGCGGGGCGGTTGATGGATCAGCGGGCCGGGTGGCGGCACAGGGCCAGGAGGCGACGCAACAGGCGGATCGCGCACAGCCGATTGCCGACGCTGTTCTCGACCGCCTGCACTTGCGCGAACACGAAGACGCCGGTGCTGTGCAGCAGCGGCTCGGGCATGTTGAGCGAATACGCCAGCGTCCGGGTTGCCAGATTGAGCATCCACGGGATGATGGCGGCGGGCGAGGTGCTGGGTCGGGGAAGCGTTCGCATGGTCATCTCCTGTGATGCCAAAGATGACCCGGCCCTATCGGCAATTCGATTACCTCAGGGGTAATGGAACGCGTGAAATTCGCATGATAGGTTTTCCGTCATGAACGCACACGCTGCCACGGCGCGAGCCGAACGAACCCAGCCGGTCCATATCGGCGATCACCTGCGCGAATGGCGGCAGCGCCGCCATCTCAGCCAGCTCGATCTCGCCGGCGACGCCGAGATTTCGGCGCGGCACTTGAGTTTCGTGGAAACCGGCCGCGCGGCGCCGTCGCGCGACATGGTGCTGAAGCTGGCGGAACGGCTGAACGTGCCGTTGCGCGAGCGCAATGTGCTTCTGGTGGCGGCGGGATACGCGCCGGCGTTTCCGCAGCGCTCGCTGGACGATCCCGCGCTCAAATCGGCCCGCGAGGCGATCGATCTCGTGCTCCGGGCGCACGAGCCGAATCCGGCGCTGGCCTACGACCGGCACTGGAATCTGGTGACGGCGAACCGCATGGTGATGCCGCTGCTTAAGGACATTCCGGCGCGGCTGCTCGGCCAGCCTTTCAACATTCTGCGTCTCGCGTTTCACCCCGAGGGGCTGGCGCCGCGCACCGTCAACCTCGCCGAATGGTCGAGCCATCTCCTGGAGCGGCTGCACCGCCAGTGCGAGGCGACCGCCGATCCCGAGCTGATCAAGCTCTATCAGGAGCTGAAGGCCTATCCGATGCCGCACCGATCGGCGCCGCTTTCCTCCGACAACGTCGCGATCCCCTTCAAGATGCGGCTCGACGGCGACGTCTTGAGCTTTATTTCCACGACCATGATTTTCGGCACGCCGGTCGACATCACGCTGTCGGAACTGGCGCTGGAGACGTTCTTTCCCGCCGACGATTTTACCGCCGAGCGGATGCGGGCGATGGCGCCGCGCTGAGACGGCGGTTTACAGCGGCGTGCGCGGTTCGCATAATCGCCGGATGGATTCACGCTCCGCGCAGATCGCCAGCTTGCGGCCCCATCCAGTCGGCGACCTCCTGCGCGGCTGGCGCAGCCGCCGTGCCATGAGTCAGGCCGATCTGGCATTTGAGGCCGGCATCTCGATCAAGCATCTGAGCTACGTCGAGACTGGCAAGGCGGTGGCCAGCCGCGACATCCTGCTTCAGCTTGCCGCGGCGCTGGGATTGTCGCTGCGCGATCGCAATGCACTGCTCGAAGCCGGCGGCTTCGCCCGGCAATATGGCGAGCGCGATCTGTCCGCGCCTGAGGTCGCCGACGCCAAACGCGCGATCGATCTGCTGCTGCGCCGCCACGAGCCGTTTCCGGCCATCGTGACTGACCGGCAATGGAATGTGCTGCAAGCCAACCGCGCAGCAACGCGGCTGATGACCCTGCTGCTCGGCGCCGAACGGGTGACGCGTCCGCTCAACCACATGAAGATGTTCCTCGCGCCGGACGAATTGCGCCCGTTCGTGGAGAACTGGCCCGATATCGCCGCGGCGCTGATGGTGCGCGCGCGCCATGAAGCGATGGCAGCACCGCTCGATCTCGCGCTGCAATCGACCTGGCGCGAATTGACAAAACTGCCTGATGTCGCCGCGCCGCAACTCAACGAGAGCGAAACACCTGGTCCGCTATGCGAGGTGCGCCTGAGGAAAGGCGAGATCAGCATCGCCTTGATCGGCGCGGTGCTGACGCTGGGCACGCCGCAGGACGTCACGCTGCAGGAATTGCGGGTCGAGATGTTCATGCCGGCGGACGCCGCCTCGGAGGCGGCGCTTATCGCTTTCGCCGCATAGAGCGCGCAAAAGTGGGAACCGGTTTTGCGCTCGACCGCGCTCTAAAAATTTTGGATTAGCGCATGATCTTATCGCCGAACCGCT
>Ga0307312_10000308_pt1 | contig 21679 bp, 18 predicted proteins | sample ER_DNA_202_FD_194489 | JGI IMG/M metagenome (GOLD analysis project Ga0307312, IMG submission 194489) | Bulk soil microbial communities from the East River watershed near Crested Butte, Colorado, United States - ER_DNA_202 | ecosystem: Environmental > Terrestrial > Soil > Floodplain | place... | reverse complement strand
CGACACGTTTATCCGATCGATGCGTGAGCCGTCGGCGAACGGCGACTCCGTCGCCGCGATGCGCGGCTAGAAACCGGTATGCCAGGTCGCCCGAGCAAGAGGGTCGTCGCCCTCCAGCTGGTCGCGCTGGCCGCGGCCGTCGCCGTCGCCGTCTGGCGCAACGGCGACTCGAACTGGGACCTGGCGCTGTTCGCAATTCTGCTGGCCACCTCCGTCGTCGGCGACCTGATGGCGGTGCAGACCCCGTACAGCCGGATGTCGATCTCGTCGAGCTTCCTGACCATCGTCACCGCGACGGTCTTTCTGGGCGAGACCCCGGCGGCGCTGATCGGGGTCGCCACCATCTGCGCTGGATGGCTCCGGTTCCGCTACGCGCCCACGACCCTGTTGATCAACGTGGTCACCTACGCCTGGTTCCCACTGCTCTCCGGGATCGCCTTCAAGGCGTCCCTCCAGGGGGCCGGGGTCGGCCAGATGGACAGCCTCTTCTACCTGTTCGTGTTCGGCCTCTTCGTCGTCGCCCTGGCAATCGACTTCATCCTGATCGCGGGCTACTTCAGCTACGTGGAGGGGGCTTCGCTTTGGAGCAAGGCGCGCCGAGCACTTTCCCCGCTGCTTCCGTCCGAGCTCGCCTCCGCCCTGCTGGCCGTTGGCGTCGCCTACCTCTACGTCCAGTTGGGCCTTCCAACGGTTGCGCTGTTCGCCGTCGTCGTGATTGTCTTCCAGTACCTGATCGGAGCCTTGCTCGTCTCCCAGCAGCGGGCCGACGAGCTCGAGCTGCGAGCCAAGCAGCTGGCTGGCTTCCAAGTCGCGCTGCTGAGCGCCTTGCTGCGCACTCTCGACCTCCGCGACCGGATGACGGCGCGCCACAGCGCCGCGGTGGCCCGCTACGCGAGGGAGATCGCGGCCGCCGCCGGGCTCTCCGACGAGGAGCAGGAACTCGCCCATACCGCCGGCCTGCTGCATGACATCGGCAAGTTCATCCTCCCCGACCGGATCCTGAAGGGAAACGTGGAGCTGACCGAAGCCGACTGGGTGGAGATCCGCAAGCACCCGTACGAGGGCGCCCGGATCGTCTCGGAGATCGATGGCTACCAGCCGGTCGGGGAGATCATCCTCGCCCACCACGAGCGCCTCGACGGCCTCGGCTACCCTCAGAGCCTCCGCGGCGACGAGATCCCGATGCTGTCCAAGGTGATCGCAGTCGCCGACACGTATGACGTGCTGACCGCGCGCGACTCATACCGGCAGCCGGTGAGCATGTACGAGGCGATCAGCGAGCTACGGCGCTCGGCGGGCACCCAACTGGACCCCACCTACGTCGAGATTCTCGCCGAGCTGCTGGTCGACAAGGACCTTCCCTACCGCCATGGCGAGGACGCGGACTTCGAGACCGAGCTGGCGCTCGACCGGCGAATCCACGAATACGCGACCGCCGGCACTACCACCCCCGGGCGACGGCTCCCGATCTGAACGCCTCCCTGACGCCGCCGTCTCACGCTTTGGCGGGCGCCGCAACCGCCATGAAAACAAGGACCCAGCTGGAGCCAAGCTTCGCTCGAGCTACGACGCGGGCCTGCTACTGCTACTGAAGTTGTCTAAACCTGTCAGCCGCCGCGATAACCCATTACAACCATTCCTTTCTTCCGTGAAAGAACCCCATCCCTGAGAGGTCCGTTGAGTACCTGCAAAAGAGTACCGAAATCGGCGGAAACTTGTCATTACCTCGCTCTAAGGTAGCGTCGTGCCCTCCGCCCTCCGCCCTCTTCGCCTGCCGGCCTTCCGCCGACTGGCCCTGGTTCGCTTCGTCGATGAGCTGGGCGATTGGCTGGGAGAGATCGCGCTGGCGGTGCTCGTCTTCGATCGGACCGGAAGCCCGATGGCGACCGCAGCTTTGTTCCTGGCTCTTCAGTTCCTGCCCGCGCTGGCGACGCCGCCGCTCGTGGCCCGCCTCGAGTCGCTCCACAGCCGCGTCAGCCTGCCCGCCCTGAACGCCGTGCAGGCGGCGGCCTTCGCGGGTCTCGCGGTGCTGTCCACCGACTTCTCGTTGCCCCCCGTGATCGCCTTGGCGGCGCTCGCCGGCGCTCTCGCGGTCTCGGGGCGCGCGCTCACCCGCGCGGCGGCGGCAACCGTGCTGGCGCCGCGCGGGCTGCTGCGCGAGGGAAACGCGCTGCTCAACATCGGCTTCACAGCCGGCGCCGCCGCCGGGCCGGCGCTGGCGGGCGTGGTCGTCGCCACCGCCGGGCCGCGTACGGCGCTGTTCGCCGACGCCGCCTCCTTCGGCGCAGTGGCGATCCTGCTCGCCACCGCCTCCGGCCTGCCGCGAGCCAATCCGGAGGCAGCGGGGTGGACGACGCGGCTGCGGATGGCGCTGAACTACGTCAGGTCACACCGGCAGCTCCGGCTGCTACTCGCAGCCCAGGCGATGGCGTTCGTCTTCTTCGCGATCGTGATCCCGATCGAGGTGGTGTTCGCAAAGCGCACCCTGGGCGCCGGCAACGCCGGCTATGGCCTGCTCCTGGCGAGCTGGGGCGCCGGCATGGTCGCCGGCGGACTCGCCTTCGCGGTCCTGCGGCGCACCCAACTTCACATCCTGCTTGCGATCAGCACCCTGGCGATCGGCTGTGCCTACCTGGCCACCGGCGCGGCGCCCACCCTGCTCGCCGCCTGCGTCGCATCGGCAGTCGGAGGCGCCGGAAACGGCATCCAGTGGGTCGCCCTGATGACCGCCGTCCAGCAGCTGACCCGCGCCGACTTCCAGGCCCGCGTGATCTCGCTGCTGGAGTCGCTGGCCAAGGCGATGCCGGGGCTGGGATTCCTGATCGGGGGCGCGGTGGCCGCGATCTTCAACCCTCGCACGAGCTACGCAGTCGCGGGTGTCGGCGTCTTGGCCGTGCTGGCAGTCGCCTTCGTGGCGCTCTCCCGGGCAAGGTGGCGCGCCGAGCCGGCGGCGGACTTCGCGGCCACGGCGGAGGCCGTGCTGCCGGTGGCGGCCGCCGCGCGAACGCCCGCTGGGGGTGCGCTCGAGACGCCCGACACGGCGTCGCGCTAATTACTCGGCGAGGGATGCGCCCAGTGCGCGGTCCAGCGCGGCCGGACTACTGAGCGCACGCCCAGGCGCTCGGCCCGGAGTCCGCCCAGACCTGCGAGGCGATAGAGCTCTGCTGCTGCGGCGAGGCGCTTTGAGGCGCGCCACTGCCACCGTAGAGGCGCCAGGTCGAGGGCAGGATCTGGTATGCGCCGCCCGCGCCCGAGGACGGGTTCACGGCGCCGAAGTTGCCGCCCGACTCACACATCACGATCGCCTGTGGAATCGCCCAGTCCCCGAACCAGCTCGAGACCGTCTGCTGCGCCTGCGCCGCGGAAACCTGCTGCGCCTGCTGGACCTGCTGCTCCCAGCTGGCCACCTGGGAGCGAAGGCTGGAGAGCGCCGCCGCCTGTTCGGCGCGAGCCTGCTCGAACTCCGCCGCCTGGGCCTCCGCGTTGGCGCGGACGCTGGCGATCTGGTCACGGGCGGCAGCGATCCGCTGATTGAAGGCGATCGCCTGGGCGCGAGCCTGCTTCACCTGCGCCAGCTGCGCCGACACCAGGTTGCGGAGCTGGCGCACGCGAGTGGCAAGTGCCGCGTCGGCGTCTTCGATCCGGCCGAGAAGCTCGGCGCGGTTGGCGAGGTCGTCAAAGCCCCTCGCATCGAGCAGCAGCTCGGTCGCGTCCGGCGCATCGCCCCTGTAGATCGACACGAGGCGGGCCGAGAGCGCCCCGAGGGCGCGGTGCAGGCGAGCTCGAGCCTTGGCAAGCTGCGCCGTGGTCTGCTGGACTCGGACCTCGAGCTGGGCCTCGCGCTCCTGGCCTTGGGTCAGGACGGCGGAGAGCTGGGCCTCCCGCGCCGCGGCAGCGGCCGCCTGGGAGCGGGCCTCAGCGAGTTGCGAGGTGCTGGCGTCGATCTCGGCGCCGAGGCCCTCCGCCCGCGACTGGGCGGAGGTGATCTGGGCGTTCAGCTCGTCGACGCTCTGGGCGCCCGAGTGGGCAGCGGGCAGCGCGATTGCCATGCCCACGGCCAGTGCGATCACGCCACCACGGCGATAACGCCGCCGTGGTCCGGCGCTCAAGCTTGCCGCTGCTGTCAAGTGCCTAGGGTCCATCCTTCGCTGCCTGCGGGGTTAGCTGACGGGCTCGCGCCGAAGGACTGGCGCTACGCGGTGGTCGCCGCGACTCGCCCCGAGGCGGGCAATCCGGCCTCCTCAGTGGTTCCCTCGCCCTCCCGGAGAGACCCCGGGAAGCTCGGCGGTGTCAAGCGCGGCATCCTAGCGAATCGTTAGGAAGTTATGAAGCCAGCATTGGGAAGGCGGCCGCTGCAAGACATCCTGCAAAGGAGGCACGAGCCGCACTGGATCAGGCACCAGGGGAGCCTGCGGGCATGCCCCGCAATCAGCCCTCGGGCGGGTCGCGGGTCGCCGCCAGGTAGACGCCGGCCACGATCCCCGCCACGCCGACGCCGAGCGCAATCCGGATCTGGCGCCGGTAACGGACCCGGACGAACCGCACGACCAGGCGGCCGATCAGCTCGTAGATCGCTGCAATCACTCCTCTTTCCTCTGCTCTCGCTGCTCGCTGGCTCGGGCCCGGATCCGGTGCGCCATCCGGCTCTGAAGGGTGAATAACTCGATGAACCCAGGGCTCGCCGCCTGGCTGAACTCACCCCCCGACTCGCCGAATGAGGCGAGCGAGCGATCATAAAGCGCGTGGGGCGAGCTGCGCGCCACGGGGGTCGCCGAACCCTTGTAGAGCCTCACCGTGATCTCGCCGGTAACCAGCTCGTTCGCCGAGTCCATGTACGCGTCGAGATCGGAGCGCAGCGGCTCGTGCCACAGCCCGGCGTAGCACAGGTACGCCCACCTGTCCTCGAGTGCCCGCTTGAAGGTGTTCTGGTGGATGGTCGAGACGAGCTTCTCGAGCTCGCGGTGGGCGGTGAGGACGATCGCCGCCGCCGGCACCTCGTAGAGGTCCCGAACCTTGAGCCCGACCACCCGATCCTCGATCTGGTCCACGATCCCGACCCCGTGCCGCCGCCCCAGCTCGGCGACGCGCTCGAGCAGCTCGACGAGGCCGAGCTGCTGGCCGTCCAGCGACACCGGACAGCCGCCCTCAAACCCGACCCGGACCAGCTCGGGCTGGTCGGGGGCATCCTCCGGGCGCGCCACCAGCTGGAAGACGTCGTCGCGTGGCGGCTCGTCCAGGTCCTCGATCGCGCCACCCTCCGAGGAGCGTCCCCAAAGGTTGTCGTCGATCGAATAGGGCGCCGCCTCGGTGCCACCCTTGACGGGGATCCCGTGCTGGCGAGCGTAGGCGATCTCCTCCTCACGCCCCATGCGCCAGTCGCGCACCGGCGCGATCACCCGGAGCTCGGGATCGAGCGTCGCCAGGGTCGCCTCGATCCGCACCTGGTCGTTGCCCTTTCCGGTGCAGCCATGGGCGACCGTGTCGCAGCCCGAGCGGTGGGCATGCTCGACAGCGAGCTTGCCGATCAGCGGTCTCCCGAGCGCCGTGAACAGCGGATAGCCCCCACCGTAGAGCGCGTTGGCCTTGATCGCCGGCAGCACATAGTGGCGCGCGAACTCCTCGCGGGCATCGACCACGATCGCGTCGAGCGCCCCGAGGTCGCGTGCCTTGCCAGTCACCACCTCCCAGTCCTCCCCGGGCTGGCCGAGGTTGACGGTGAGGGCGACGATCTCGGCCCCATAGCGCTCCTGGATCCAGCGCAACATCACCGAAGTGTCGAGGCCGCCGGAATAGAGCAGCAGGACGCGCCCCATCTGCTCGGGGTCGGCCTCGTAGGAGGCGGTGCGCTCCACGGGATGCTCGGTCACGGGCGAAGTCTCGCACGCCCCAACGCAGTGGAGAAGCGCCCTGGCGCCCGCGCGAGTCCGCAATCATTGGCGCCGTGGGCCGAGCGCTTCGCATCGTCTCTGTGGCGCTGATCACCGCTGGCGTGGTGGTGCTCGCGGACGTGGCCGCGACCCTCGCCTGGAAGGAGCCGGTGTCGACCGTCTACGGGTCGATCCAGCAAGGCAAAGCCGAGGACCAGCTCGCGGAGCTGGAGAGCAGGTTTCCGGCCAGGGCCGACCTGCGCGAGGTCGAACACGTCGAGGGGATCCGAAAGAAGGTCGAGATTCTCGCCGGCCTGTTCGCGAAGCGCGTCCACAAGGGCGAGGCGATTGGCCGCCTCCGGATCCCGAGCATCGACCTGGACATAGTCGCAGTCCAGGGCACGGACACCGCCAGCCTCCAGAAGGGGCCGGGTCACTACCCGGAAACGCCGTTCCCGGGCCAGGGCGGAACCTCCGCAATGGCCGGACACCGCACCACCTACCTGGCCCCGTTTCGCCATCTCGACCAGCTGAAGCGGGGCGACGAGATCGAGATCGAGATGCCCTACGCCAACTTCGCCTACCGGGTCCAGAAGACGAGGGTGGTGGACGACTCCGCCGTCAACATCATCCACAAGGTCGGCTACGAGCGGCTCGTGCTCACGGCCTGCCACCCGCTGTACAGCGCCGCCCAGCGGATCGCCGCGTTCGCGAAGCTCAGGGAGGTGAGCTTCTTCGCGCTCAGCGACCGGAAGTGGGACGATCCATAGGCGGACCGCGCCCGACGGGGTCGGCCCCCCTGGCTAAGGTACCCCGATGCCGCGCTACCTCGTCACCGGGTGCGCCGGGTTCATCGGCTCGACGCTCGTCGAGGCGCTGCTCGCCGAAGGCTGTGAGGTCGTCGGGGTCGATTCCTTCAACGACTACTACCCGCGCTCCCTGAAGGAGGCGGCGATCGCCTCGGCGCGATCGCACCCCGGTTTCACCCTCACCGAGCACGACCTCGCAAATTCGCTGCCGCCCGAGGCGCTGGATGGCGCGGACGGCATCTTTCACCTCGCGGGCCGTCCCGGCGTGCGCGCCAGCTGGGGCGCCAGCTTCCGCGCCTACGTCGACGACAACGTGCTCGGCACCCAGCGCGTGGTCGAGCAGGCGTCATCGCGCGGCGTCCGGCTGGTCCTTGCTTCGTCCTCCTCGATCTACGGGGACGCCCTCGCCTATCCGACGCCGGAGGACACGATCCCGGCACCCGTCTCGCCATACGGCGTCACCAAGCTCGCCGGGGAGCAGCTTGCGGCGGCCCACGGGAGAAACGCTGGACTCGACTTCGTAGCGCTTCGTTACTTCAGCATCTATGGGCCCCGCCAACGCCCCGACATGGCCTTCTCGCGGATCATCGCCGCACTAGTCGAAGAAACCGTGTTCGAGGTCTACGGAAGTGGCGACCAATCGCGAGACTTCACGTACGTTGGCGACGCGATCGCCGCGACGGTTGACGCGATGCGGGAAGCACCTTCGGGCGCGGTGTACAACGTCGGCGCCGGAAGCGAGGCGAGCCTCCGCGAGGCTGTCGCGGCAGTCGAGGAGCTGAGCGGCCGCACGGTCGACGTCCGGTACGGGGAACCCGCGCCCGGCGACGTGCGCCGGACGCTCGCGGACACGACCAAAATCCGTCGGGAGCTGGGCTGGGAGCCGCGCGTCAGCCTCCGTGCGGGCCTCGCCGCGATGCTGGACGCCGCCGGCGTTCCAGCCCGGGCGACAGCGGGCCCCTAGATCGCTAAGACAAGCAGCCTCAGGCGTGGCGCAGGAACTCGGCGACGCGCTCCACCTCGACGCCGGCCGTCTGCGCCGCGGCATGGTTGTGTCCGGCCCTCACGAGCGTCTCGCGCAGCCGGGGGTCGGCGGCGATCTCTCGGAGGGCGGTCGCCGCAGCATCGGCGTTTCCGGCGGGGACGAGGCGCACCGTGTCCCCGAACGCCGCGGCGACGCCGCCGACGTCGGTCGCGACCACTGGAACACCGGCGGCGAAAGCCTCCACGATCACCTGGGGAAGGCCCTCCGTCCAGGACACGTGGAGCAACGCGTGACTCTCCCGGTAGAGAGACAGGAGACGCGGGCCGAAGGGAACGTAGCCGAGCAGCTCGGCGCGCTCCGCCAGGCCGAGCTCCTGGAGGCGATCCTCGAGCGCCGCTCGCATCTCGCCCTCACCGCAGACGACCAGGCGCCAGCGATCGCCGTCCTCCCGCACGCGCGCGAGCACGTCGGCGAGCAGCAGCGGGTTCTTCTCGGCCTCGAGCCGGCCGACGCTGATCACTCGGACCTCGCCATCGTATGAGCGCCGGAGCGCGACCGCCGGCGGCACGAGGTCGTCTGCGTCGATCAAGGAGACGGCGATCTCGAGCACCGACCTGGCGCCCGCGTAGCGCACCGCGAGCTCCGGGCCGACGACGACGACCGGGAACACACGCGCGAGCGCTCGCCAGGTGAGGTCCAGAGCCCGGCCGGCGAACTGGAGCAGTCGCCGGTCAGGGTGCCGCGACTCGACGTAGGCGGGCAGGTTCTGGCGCACCCCGAGGACCACCCTCCTGCGCCGCACCGCCGCCAGCCCCGCGAAGGCGATCGCGAGGGGGTGCGGGCCGAGCAGCCAAACGCAGTCGACGGCGGCAAGGGCGCGCCAGAACCTCGCCAGCGATCCCAGCGAGGAGCGCAGGACGGCCCATGGGTCCGACAGCCGGGCGTAGTACGGCAGCGGCACGAGCTCGACGCCGGCCCCAATCGCATAGCGAGCGCCATCCGGCTCCGGGGCCTCTCGGCCGATGAGGACGAGGCGATCCAGCGCGCCGCTCAGGCGCGCAAGGAAGAGGGCAAACGCGCGCTCGGCGAACACCTCCCCGTCCACCCGGCGATAGACGTAGTCCGTGTAGACGGCAAGCCGCACCCGAGCGAGCAATCCTACCCGCGCGCACCGGCGGCCAGGCCGCAAGCCCGAACCCAGGCTTCCCCCGCCACCAATGCAACAATCATGTCTCCATGGACGGGCCGAGCCCCAATCAGCGGCAAGCAGGTACGGCCGACTGGCTCCAGCCTCCCGAGGAGGAGACCGGTCTCCGCCACTACGTCCAGACCCTGCGCGAGCGGGTCTGGTTCGTCGTGGCGGCGGTTGTGATCACCACCGGCATCGCGATCCTGTACGTGGCGACAGCGAACAAGGTCTACGAGGCCACCGCCGATCTCCTGATAACCCCAGTCGGGACCGACACTCCCCTGGTCGCCGGACTACCGTTGATCCGCGAGTCATCCGATCCGACTCGCGACGTCGAGACCGCCGCTCAAGCGGTGACGAACACGGACGTTGCCAACCGTGTCAAGGAGTCGACCGACTCGCCGCTCAGCGGGAGCACCCTGTTGGAGAAGGTGACAGCGGAACCGGTCGCGCAGAGCAACATAGTCGCCGTCACCGCGGAGGGAGGCTCGCCGACGGAGGCACGCGATCTGGCCAACGCCTTCGCAGCTGAGGCAGTTGCCGAGCAGTCTGCCCAACTCCACGCCGCCATCGACCGGATTCTGCCCGGGCTCCAAGCGCGCGCCAAAGCGGTCATAGCCGGAGGCCCGACCTCGCTTCGGGCCCTTCGGGACGCGATCACATTGCTCGAGACGCTGCGAAGCGGCCCAGATCCGACCATCAGCATCCAGACCAAGGCCGAGGCCCCGACGGCCCCGAGCTCGCCAAAGACCAAGCTCAGCATCGTCGGTGGGCTGCTCGCGGGTTTGGTGTTGGGCATCGGTGGCGCATTCGCGTCCCAGCTGCTCGACCCGCGCCTGCGGCGCGAGGAGCAGCTCAAGCGTCTGTATCGACTCCCGATCCTGACCCGAATCCCGCGAAAACAGCGACGGTCCAGCAAGCCGCTCGCTCCCACGGAGCTCTCGCTGGCTCAGCTCGAGGCCTACCGGACCCTCCGGGGAACGCTCGCGGCGTCGCGCCGCGCTTCGGGCTCGGACTCCTCTGCGATCCTCGTCACCGGGAGCTCGTCCTCCGAGGGGAAGACAACTACCGCGATCAACCTGGCGTCTTCGCTCGCGTCGGTAGGTCACAGCGTGATACTCATCGAAGCCGACCTGCGACGGCCCTCGATCGCCGAGGCGCTGGATGTGCAGGTCAAGTTCGGGATCGAGAGTGTGCTCATCGACAGCGTGGCGCTTCAGGACGCGCTGGTGGCTACGTCGACGCTCGGGTCGAACTTCGGACTGCTCCTGGCCGACTACGCCGGGGGATGGATCAGCGATCTCTTCTCCCTGCCGGCCGCACGCGAGATGATTGCCGAGGCTCGCCGCCTGGCTGACTACGTAATCGTCGATTCCGCTCCACTCGGCGACGTCATCGACGCCCTGCCTCTCGCCAGCTACATGGACGAGGTACTGCTGGTCGCCGGGATCGGCAAGACTGATCTGAGGAAGCTCACCCACCTCGGCGAGTTGCTGGCCGAGCACGGCATCAAGCCGGCCGGATTCGCGGTCGTCGGCACGCCGAAGCCGAGGCGATCGGACTATCACTACTACGCCGATCGCCAGCGACGCCGCCACACTCAGGAGCTGCAGCCGCTGACCAGCGGCGACCTATCCGACGCGGCCAGGCAGCCGCTTCGCAGCGGCGGGCCACAATCCGAGTAGGCCCACCGCCTTGACAGGCAGTCTGGCAACGCCTAACTGGGGACTCGCGGCGGGTTTCGGAGCCACGGCCGCTGTCATCGGCCTCCTCGCCGGGCACGACCCAACCCTCGCGATCAGCGCGGCGCTCGGCATCGCCTTCCTGCTGCTCGCCACAGCGGACCTGAGCTCGGGGCTGGTGGCTTTCACGCTCATCACCTTTCTCGATCTGGCGCCAGGGATAGGCCTGGCGGTGACTTTCGCCAAGCTTGCAGGGCTCGGGTTGGCAATTTCCTGGCTGGCCAGGATCGCGACCCGGGAGCGGTCGGAGGACCTGTTCTGGGCGGCCCACCCGTGGATGACCTGGGTGATCGCTCTCTTCCTCCTCTGGGTGACGCTGAGCGCGATCTGGGCCGAGCGGCCCGCCGACACGCTCACGGCGGTCCTCCGCTACGGGCCGAACGCGGCGCTCTTCCTGGTGGTTTTCACAGCGATCCAGCGCCGCCAGCAGGTGCGCGCCCTGATCGGGGCGCTCGTCCTTGGCGCGGTGATTGCGGGGCTCTACGGCATCGTCGCGCAGCCCAGCGCGGCGGGTGCCGCCGCAGGCCTGACATCCGCCAGCGGGCTAAACCGGCTCGCCGGCACGATCGGCGACCCCAATCAGCTCGCCTCGGTGCTCGTGGTCGGCTTCACGCTCTCGATCGCGTTCGCCGCGAGCGCCCGTCGCTCGTCCGCGATCCGGCTTGCGTCCGCGGCCGGCGGCACTGTCGCATTGGCCGGCATCTTCTTCACCTTCTCTAGGGGTGGCCTGGTCGCGCTCGGGGCGGCGATGGTGGCGACCGTCCTCGTCGCCAGGGGGCGGCGCCTCGCGGCCACAATGCTGGCGCTGCTCGTCGCGGTGACCGCGATCGGGTACTTCTCGGTCCTAGCGCCCGCCGGGGCGCGGGACAGGATCCTCGCGGCTGATGGCGGCGGCGGGCGCACTGACATCTGGAAGGTCGGGTGGCGAATGGTGGAGGCCCAGCCGGTCACCGGCGTCGGGGCGGGGAACTTCCCCGATGCCTCGATCCACTACCTGCTGGTCGAGCCCGGGGCGATCCAAAACGACAGGTTCGTCGTGGACGAGCCCAAGGTCGCCCACAACATCTACCTGGACTTCCTCGCGGAACTCGGAATCGTCGGCCTCGGCCTTTTCCTTGCAATCGCTGCAGGGTCGCTGCGAACTGCCGCTCTGGCGGCGCGGAGCTTCGCTCGCTCAGGCGACCATGAACTGGAGCTCATGACCCGGGCGGTGATTGTGGCGATCCTGGCCCTGCTCGCCGCCGATTTCTTCCTCTCCGACCAGTACTCGAAGCAGCTGTGGCTGCTGCTCGCGCTCGGACCAGCGTTGCTCGCGCTTGCCGGGCGGACCGAGGAGGGGCGCGCAACGGACTAGTGGAGGCCCCACTAGCGTCGCCCCCGCTTGCCCCGGTAGAGCTCCTCGTATAGCTGCTCGATGCGCTCGACGGTAACATCGATGTCGAACTCGCTCCGGCGCCGCTCCCGTCCCTTGATGCCCATCTCGGCGCGGCGCTCGCGGTCACCGAGCAGCCCGGAGAGAGCGCCAGCGAGGGCCGCAGGATCGCCAGGGTCCACCAAGAGGCCCGTCACGCCGTCCTCGACGAGGTCCGGGACTCCGCCCACCCGGGTCGAGACGACGGGGAGGCCTGCCTCCATGTACTCGAGGACGGTCAGGGGACTGCCCTCGAAGTTCGAGGAGCAGACCGCGAGGTCGAAGATGCGCAGCAGGGCCGGGACGTCCGTCCGCGGGCCAAGTAGCCGGACGGTGCGTTGGAGGCCCAGCTCGTTGATCAGATGCTCAAGGGCCCGGTGTTGTCCGCCCGTGCCGACGATGAGCACGCGAAGGGATGGAAACTCGCCCCCCAGCAGCGCTGCCGCCTTCACCAGCACATCGAGCGCCTTTTGCTCCCGGAGCACGCCCACCGTGCCGATGACGAGATCGTCTTCCTCGAGGTCGAGGTCGGTGCGCCGCAGCTCTTCTTCTGGGAGCGGTAGCGGGGGTATCCCGTTCGGGATGTAGACGACGTCTTCCGGCTTCAACCCCTCCATCGAGATCATGCGCCGCCGATCCTCGCGTGAAACCGCTACCACGATGTCGCAACGGCGCGCGATCACTCCGCGATCCAGCAGTCTTCGCACGGCGCCGCCGTCGAACGACCAGGTGTGCTCGTGGGCGACCACCACCGGGACTCCTGCGAGAGGCCCGAGCAGGGCCGCCCATAGGTTCGATCCGAACTTGTGGGCGTGGAGGATGTCGATCCGCTCCCGGCGCATGAGCAGGACGAGGCGCCGCCAGGACCGCAGATCGAGGGCAGAGGTCCGTTCCAGCCCTACGAATCGGACCCCGTGCCGCGAGAGGTCCTCGATCGCCGCCGCGCGCCGGGGGCGCGCCTCGATCTCTGGAGTCCAGCGAGTGGCGCAGAGGATTCGCTCGAAGCGATGGGACGGCAGCCGCTTCGAGAGCTCGATCGCGACACGCTCTGCCCCCCCGAAGGCACCAATCCGATCGACCAGCGTCAGGTGGCGCAGCTTTCGCCCCTCGCCGTTACCGCTCATCCGCTGAGGCTAGTCTTCGAACCTCGCATGGCGCGCCAAGTGCTTTCCTTCGATCTCCCACTCGGCTCCCAGTTCCGGGACGCAGAGGCTCGGGGGTACCCGATCGACTTCCGCGTCAAGGCCCAGTCTTCCAGATGGCCCCCCGCCTGGCCGGCCAGGCCGAGCAAGTTGTACGTCGCGATCGCCCAACGGGGCCTCGGCTGTTACGAGCGCTACCTGGCGGGCGAGGGCGACGCCTGGCGGGACGCCGCCGTCGGGATCGCCGAGTGGCTGGTCGATCGCCAGCAGACCGGGGGTCGTCTGGACGGAGCGTGGCCTCATACCTACACCTATCCCCACACCTTTCCCCTCCCGGCGCCATGGGTCTCCGCAATGGCCCAGGGGGAGGGAGCGAGCCTGCTCGTTCGCATGCACCACGAGACGGACGACGATCGATTCGCGGACGCCGCACGGCGAGCGGTGATCCCGATGGGTATCCCGTCGCGCGAGGGTGGCGCGATGGCAGAGCTCGACGGAGGAACATTCCTGGAGGAGTACCCGACCGACCCTCCGTCGTGCGTCCTGAACGGCGGGATCTTCGCCATCTGGGGCTGCCTCGACGTCGCCCAGGAGTTGGGCGATGAGCGCGCCCGGCGGCTGCTCGAGGCCAGCGTCGACACCCTCGCGGCCAACCTCGATCGCTACGACATCGGCTACTGGTCACAGTACGACCTCTTCCCGCATCCCGTGGCCAACGTGTCCAGCCCCGCGTATCACAAGCTGCACATCGAGCAGCTGAAGGCGATGTCGCTGCTCACCGGCCGGACGGAGTTCGAGCTCGCTGTGTCGCGCTTCGAGAGATACCTCGAGAGGCCCGTGAACCGAGCCCGCGCGTGGCTCGGCAAGGGCCTGTTTCGATTCCTGATCCCCACCAATCGCGTCCTACGAGGCCGCTTCCCCTGGGACCGGGCGATCCGCGAGCCAGCGAGCAAGCCCTTGTCGGAGGCGATCCAGCTTGACGCCGATCGGTGAGAGAGGACGTGCTCGTCCTCTGCTATCACGCGCTCAGCGAACGCTGGCCGGCCGCGCTCTCGACCACGCCACGGGATTTCGAGGCGCACGTCTCACTCCTCGCCCGGCGCGGCTATCGCGGCGTGACGTTCGAGGAGGCGGCGCAGGGGCCCGCGGCCCAGCGGGCCTTGGCGATCACGTTCGACGACGCATTCCGCTCGGTTTTCGAGCTCGCTCGCCCGATCCTCGAACACCACCGGATGCCGGCGACGGTGTTTGTGCCAACGGCCTTCGCAGGAACCGAGATGCCAATGTCCTGGACCGGGATCGAGCAGTGGAGCGGGTCCGAGCACGAGACCGAGCTGATGCCGATGTCGTGGGAGCAGCTCGGCCGGCTTGCCGCCGACGGCTGGGAGATCGGCTCCCACACACGCAGCCATGCTCGCCTCACCATCGTCGACCACGAGCGACTCACCGAGGAGCTGTCCGGCTCGCGAGAGGACTGCGAGCGGGAGCTCGGCCTCCCTTGCCGCTCGCTCGCCTATCCGTACGGAGATCACGATCAACGGGTAGTCGAGGCTGCAAAGGCGGCCGGTTACCGGGCGGCCGGCACGCTTCCGGCTCGGTTTCCGCGGGTCGCTGACGCCCACGCGTATCCGCGAGTCGGCGTCTACCACAGCGATCCGTCATGGCGCTTCCGACTGAAGATCTCTCCCGCACTGCGGCGATTGCGGGCATCGTCCGTCTGGTCCGTGGTGGATCACGGCCGCGGTATCAGCCGATCGTGAGCCGGCGCTAAGCTTCCTAGCCGCTCGCGGCGAGGGTTCGCCACACCTCTTCCGCCACCTGGGCGGCAACCCGATCCGGAGACAGTTCCCCGTCGATCCGTCGCGCGCCAATCTCGGCGCACTTCGACCGGTAGAGGCTCGCCCGGTGCTCGTTTCTCTCCGGCAGGAAGTCGCTCTTCCGGGCCGACGCGACGGGGCCGGGTACGTCGAGGAAGAATGCGAGGCGGGGCTGCGGCGAGACGCTTCGCAGGATCGCCAGGTGGAGCGCGTAGCTGCGGAAATCACCGAATTTGTAGAGCAGGTAGACCCACGAGTCGAGGGTGTAGCGGTCGCAGATCACGACCCGTCCCCTGACGAGCTGTGGCCACGTGGCGCGGGCGAGCCTGTAGGCAAACTGGAGCGTGATCGCCATCGACCAGGCGAAGGTGAGCAGCGAGCTCCGCCGGCGCAAGACTGTGAGGGGATGGTCCGCGGCCCAGGCGAACCCAGGCGGCGGCTCTCGATCCGTGGTTGGGCTCGGCGCGACGGCGGTTGAGCCCCCGCGTCGCCCCCTGACGCGTGCGGCCAGCCGCACGAGTGGAAGGAGCGGCGCCTTGACCAGCCGGGTGGACGCCTGAAGCCATGCGGGCATGTTTGCGATCGGCTCCCACACCGAGGCAGCGTCGTATCCGAGTCGGTCGAGCGTGTCGTGGAGGTATCTCGTCTGGGAGCTCTTGCCCGACCCGTCGAGGCCCGAGAAGGTGACGACCATGCCCCTGCGGGGCGCCGTCAGCTTCCTCCGCACGCGGCGAATCCCGCGCCGGCCGCGGCCTGGGCCTGGGGCGCGCCTTCCCTCGGCCGTGACCCGGGCCCGTTCCCTTCTGGTCGGCCCTCGACCCTCGCGGTAAGCGTGCTCCAGCACCGCCAGCGAGGCCGAGACACCCCATCCATTGGCCCGCTCCCGCGCCTTGTCGAAGGCCTGGGGATCGTCGGCGACGGTGGCCTCGATTCGGGCAAGGCGCTGGGGGTTCAAGGCCCCGCCGCGGGCGAGTCTGCGGGTGAGAATGAGGAGCGCGTGGTGCGGGGCCGGAAGGGCAAGCCGGGTCGTGCCCTCCATCGGACGCGCCTCGGCGAGGAGGCCGACGCGTTCGCTCTCCGGGATCTCCCAGCTATCGAGGCGGACCAGGTCGACGACGTCGACCGTGCAGTCGCGAAAGCGCGCCAAGGTCCCCCCCACGCTGAGGAAGCCTCGGTCGGACAGCCCGCCGGCCACGCTCAGCGCGTCCTCGGCGCTCACCAGGAGATCGAGGTCCCTGCCATGCGGAGGAAGCGACCCGAAGATGAGTGCCCGGTCAGACAGCAGCGAATCGACCAACTCGAGCACGGCGGGGGGACCGTCCCTCGCAGTCGAGGACCCCACCCACCCGACTCCCGCGTGAAGGGCTGATTCAGGCATAGGCCGACCTCGATGGTACGAGAGTTCGCTCGAATAGGCTGCAATTTCAATCTCCTATCCTTGTGCGCCGGCGTGGATGCCCTGGTCACCGATATGCAGAGAGCGGGCGCCGTGGCGGGACTGCGGGGGCTCGGGAGGGCCGGCCTCGATGTGGTCGCGCTGGGCCCGAGCCGGACGGCTGCGGGACTTTGGTCACGGTTCGCCGCGGTTCGGGCCACCGGACCCGACGCAATCGAGAACAGCTCGGATTTCGCAGCCACCGTCGGCCAGCTCGCCCGCGAGCACGGCCCGCTGGTTGTCTTCCCGGGCCGCGAGGAGGCGATTGACGCGCTCCTCCCCCGGCTGGACGAGATGCCGAGCGAGCTGATCTTCCCGTACGCGACCGGTGGCGCGCTCGACGTGATCCGAAACAAGCGCGCCCTCGCGCCGCTCGCGGAGAGGGCGGGGTTCCGGGTCCCACGGGTCCTGCGAGAGACCAACGCCGACGAGCTGAAGAGGTCATCGGTCCCGCTTCCGTGCGTGATCAAGTCCGCCAACCCGGTCACCAGACTGGGCTCGGCGCACATCATCACCTCGGACGAGCAGCTTCGCCACATGCTCTGGTGGCACGCCCTTCCCGAGGATGAGCCGCTCCTCGTCCAGGAGCTGGTGCGAGGAACGATGTCGTCGGTGGAGCTCGTCATGTCGCCCGACGGCACGGTGGCGGCCCGCTTCCAGAGCCGCGTGACCCGAACCTGGCCATCAGCCGGCGGCTCGATCAGCTCCGCGGTGAGCGTTGAGCCCGACGAGGAGCTGATCGAGCGCGCGGCGAGGATGCTCGCCGAGGCCGGGTACTGGGGGCTGGCTCAGCTCGACCTGATCGATGCCGAGTCCGGGCTGACGCTCGTCGACGTCAATCCCCGCTTCTACCTCTGCCTGCCGCTCGCGATCGCCTCTGGCGTCAACCTCCCCGCCGCCTGGCACGCCGTTGCGACCGGCGCCCCCTCGCGCCCGGACTCGTACCGGGTCGGCGTCGCATACCGCTGGCTCGAGGGAGACATCGCGGCTGCGGCCCGAGGCTCGCCGGGGCGCCTGTTCCGGCCGGATCACCGGGGCGAAGCCGGCACGATGTGGGCCGCAGACGACCCTCTGCCAAGCGTGCTGCTCGCATCGGACGCGGTCGGCCTTCGCATCCGCCGCCGGATCGATCGACTGAGGCGGCGTGGGTCAGCGCCTTCAAGCTAGCGCTTGGCCCCTGGGCCCTCGACCCGCTTGCGCCGAGCCATACGCCGTAACCGACTGACCGCCAGCGCCAAGAGCGGCAGTGGATCCGTGGTGCGCACGTGGGCGTGGGTGGTTCGGGGCCGCGGCAGCAGCATCGCGAGAGCGGGTGCGACCCGGCCGCCCAGCAGACGCCACAGGAGGTTCTTCAGCTCCCCCTCCTCCTCCCTGTACCTGTACCCCGGCCGGGCGTTGCCGGTGGGACCCTCTCGGTCGAGGAGCCGGTCGCACCAGGTCACCGCGAGTGGCGCGCCCGCGCTGACGGCCAGTGCGAGTGAGCCGTAGATGCGCGGATTGAAGTCGATCGCCATGAAACCGTGATCCGGCCGGTGGATTAACTCAAGCTCGAAGAGACCCTCCCAAGCCATTGCCTCCACGAACAGGGGAACGGCGCGTTCGAGCTGGTCGGGCAGGACGACGCTCTCGGAGAACGAGACGTTGCCCGCGCTGGGCGGCCAGGTGCGCGAGTAGCGACTCGCAGCGTGGGCAAGCAACTGCCCCGATGCAAAGACACCACCCACGGAGAACACCTTCCCACGCTCGCAGCGCTGCACGAGGAAGGGGCTCCCGTAATCGTCGGGCACCTCGGCGAGTGACCGCTCGTCCTGGATCAACAGTGTGTTGGGCTTCCGCAGGGTCCCGTTGAGCTCGAACACGCCCTGGCTTGGCTTCACCAAGACCGGGTAACCGAATCGCCTTGAGGCGTGCAGGGCCTCGGCGCGATCGGCGCAGACCGCGATCTCGGGCGAGGGCAGCCCTGCGTCCCTGCCCGCCTCGGTGAGGGCGAGGTTGCTGAGGCTGCGGGCGACCGCGTCAGGTGGCGGGAGCCCGAGCGCCACCAGTGGCTCGAGCCGCTCGCGATGGCGGGAGACCGCGAACAGCGACTGATCCGTGCCGATCACCAAAGCACTGTGCCGGCCCGCGGAGGCGATCTGCCGCAGGTCCTCCACGAACTGCTGTGGAGAGGCAAGCGTGTCCGCGACTGTGTACCGGGTGTCGCATGATCGGGACCAGTGAGTCGGTGCGGGACGCTCGCTCGCCGCCGCGTCCACCAGATACCCGGCCGTCCGCAGACTGCGGCATGCGGCGAGCACGGATCGCTCCTGGCCGTCGGTCAAAAGCACTCGCGGAGCGCTGTCGTTGCCGAGGCTCATCAGGGCCCGGGCGTGACGGGCCGAGTCTCCTCCTCCAGCTCGGCCTCTAGCTCCGCTTCGAGCCTGGCCTCGGGCTCCGGCTGCCGGCGGCGCCGGCGCAGGCCGCGGAGCGTGCCGATCAGCTCGCGAGCGCTGCTCGGAGCGATGGCGGTCAGGGCCACCAGATAGATCGCGATCCCGAGCGCCACCTCACCGGCCAAGAGCCCCGCTCCCAGGACCGTCCCTTGGCCCTCCGCGTTTAGCCATAGCTCGACCAGATAGAGCGCGCCGGCCATCGGCACCGAAGCCACGACCGAGGGCCAGATCTCGGCGAGCAGGCGACGGACGGGGATGCCGGTGACGGGTGACACGGCACGGACCGCATACGCCGCCGCTCCGATTGAGCTGACCGAGTTGGCCCCGGCCACGGCCACCGTTCCCAGCGGGATGGCCGCGGCCATCAAACCCACGGTCAGCACGCCCGAAAGGGTCTGCAGCTTGCGCACGAGCTCGGATCGACCGGAGGCCTTGAAAGCCTCCCTGATGATCGCAATCAAAGCGCGCGTACCGGTGAAGGCAAACATCGCGCTCGCTATATGACCCGCCACGCGCCACTGTCCTCCGAACAGGATCACGGCCATCGGGGTTCCGAGCGGAAGCAGCGCGAGGCTGGCGGGCATCGCCACCAGGCAGGTGAGTCGGATGCCCCGCCGGAACCCGCGCTCGAACCTGGGGGCATCGGTCGAAATCCGCGAGAAGGCCGGGAACAACACGTAGGAGCCCACGTTGATCAATCCCCCGAGCGGCCCTTGCACAACGCGCGTCCCGTACCGGAACTGGCCAAGCAGATCGGTGCCCAGGCCGCGCCCGACGATTCCGGTCGTCGCCACGCCGGTGATCCGGGCGATGACGCCCGCGGCCAGGATGTGGCGTCCGAACCCGACGAGCTCCCGCCACATCGCCACCGATGCCAGCCGTAGACGAGGTCGCCATCTCGCCAGCACCCATGAGGAGATGGACATCGTCGCGAACTGGGCGTAGTTGCCCAGGACGAGGCCCCAGACACCGAGCCCCGCAGCGGTGGTCGGGATGGCCACTGCGCCAAATGCGACGATCCCGAGGGGGTCCACCACGACCCGCCGCAGGAAGATGAAGCGCCGCTGCATGATGGCGTCGGGGATGCTCGCCGGAGCCCGGATGACGATCCAACCCGCGGACGCCGCAGCAACCAAGCCGACCTCGTGGCTGTTGAAGAGGTGACCGACCAGCGGCGAGGCGGCGAGCGCCGCGAGACCAAGAACGACGCCGCCGAGGATCGTGGCGATGGCCGCCGTGCTCGCCGCCTCCTCGACCCGATCGCGCCGCTGAACGAGAGCATCGCTGAGGCCCGAGTCGGCGACCCAGAGCCCCGCCGTCACCAGGATCGCGCCGGCGGCGAGCTGGCCGAAGTCCTCGGGGGTCGCCAAGCGGGCCAGGGCGAGATAGATGAGCAGGTTGAGCCCCTGCGTGATCGCATAGCCGCCGCCGGCCAGCCCGACACCGCGCGCGACGGTGCCCGTGAGGTCACGGGGGGCCTTCTGCTCATTCATTGGCGAGCGTCAGGGCGCAGTCGCTTCCTCGTCGGAGCCGGCCAGCCCACCGCGCCTCTTCAGGCGCTCCCTGAGCATGACCACCAGCTGTGCTGCCCGTGAGCCCGGGCGGTTGCTGGCGAGGACGAGCGACTCGGCCTCGCGGTCGCTGGCGCCATACCAGTACTTGTAGTCCTGGCCTCCCCGCATGAGGTCGAAGTAGCGACGCCCACCGGCAATCGCGACGCGAATGGCCTCACCGATCGCGACCTTGCCCGGGCCGAGGTGGGCCACCGCAGGGTCGTATCCACCCTCCCACGAATAGAACGTGCGCCGGTCGAGCAGGCTCATCTCGACTCCCACGACCTCACCGGAATGGTGAAGCTCCCAGATCTCGGCGATCCCTGCGGGGACGAGCTCCGACATGACGTCGTTCAGGAAGCCGGCGAAGCGACCGCCCCGCTGATCGGCGTGGATCCGCGCACCGCGCGTGTCCCACCAGTTCACCTTCAACTCCTGCCAGCGCGAGACGGCGGCTGCGATCGCGGCGGCATCATGGATCTGTCGCACCTCGAGGACGCCATCGTCGATGCGGCGTAGATGGCGCCGGAGGTCGCTGCGGCGCTTTTTCGGCAGCGTGGAGAGGTATTCCTCGAAGGTCTCGGGGAGAGCCAACCCCGGATAACTGGCCCGGCGCCGGCAGTGCGAGCGAAGTCCCTGCCGATGAAGCGACGCTACGAGCCTCGAATCCCCGGGAAAGCAGTTGACCGCGAGCAGGTCCCATTCCTGGCTTCGCCGCACGACCTCGGCTGCCACGGCCTCGACTGCCTGCTGCCTGGCGTCGGGTAATGCGAGAACGTCCCTCTGGGGGTGGCCACCGAGCTGGGAGAGCGTCCGGAAGGGACCGCGTCGGGAGATGACGAACGGCGCCAGGCCGGTGAGTTGTCCATTCTCGCGCACGGCGATGATCCAGGGCCGGCCCGATCCGAGCCAGGACCTCGACCACGCGCGGGCCCAGCCGGGAGATGTGAAGGGACTGGCCTCCGGGTCGGATCGAAACAACTCCTCCCACTCCGGGAGCAGCGTCTCGATCCTGTCATGAAGCTCTTGCTTCATCTGCCTCCTGCGGCGGCGCAGCGCGCCTACCGCATGCCGTCCACCCTAGCGGCCGAGGGTGACGTGACTGGTCTTGGGGCAGGTCGACCGCAGCCTGACCTGGACCCGGGCTCTATCCTCTCGCCATGCGTCGTGGGGGGAAACGGGGCCGTTTCGGCGAGCGTCTCGCGCCCGTCGTTCTTCTGGGAGGGGGGCGGCGGATCGCAGTCTCGGCCGCCCAGAGCCTGGGTCAGAACGGTGTCACCGTGTATGCCGTGGGGGT
>Ga0307312_10000307_pt1 | contig 21807 bp, 17 predicted proteins | sample ER_DNA_202_FD_194489 | JGI IMG/M metagenome (GOLD analysis project Ga0307312, IMG submission 194489) | Bulk soil microbial communities from the East River watershed near Crested Butte, Colorado, United States - ER_DNA_202 | ecosystem: Environmental > Terrestrial > Soil > Floodplain | place... | reverse complement strand
TCACGGCTGACTACGAGCGCTACGAAGGCGTACGCCCGATCAACATCCATCTGTTGCGATTGATGTATTTCCTGATGGCAGCTTTCGTCGCGACGGATGCGTGGATGACCATCATCAACCACGAGGGTCCGTGGGACCGGTTCAGAGCGATTGCGTTCTGCGTCTGGGCTGCGTACCCGACTCTGGCGGTGTTGGGACTGATTCATCCGCTCAAGATGCTGCCGATCATGATGTTCACAATCTTCTACAAGTCGATCTGGCTCCTGATCGTGGCGTTGCCGTTGTGGCAGGCGAACGCGCTGTGGGGCTCGCCCGCCGAGCCGATGACCAAAGCGTTCTTGTGGCTGCCTCTGGCGATCGTGGCCGTGCCGTGGGGATACGTGTTCCAGAACTACGTGATGTCGTCGAAACACGGCGCCCGTGTTGCGGGTCGTCAGCGATGATTACCTGGAGCGGTGATTCCCACTCGCCGCGCCAGAGATAAAGCAGCAAGAGAATATCAACGTTTTGAAAGAGCATTTCTGGGGGTGCGCCGGGAGAGACCATCTCACCTCGCGCAGTCAAAAACAACGAAGTGACGCGCTTCTTCGCCGTTCCGACTGATCCGTTTAATCCGCGTGGATCCGTTTGCCTTTCGTCATAGTGGCCAGCACGAGCGGCGGTCGAGCCACAATGACCTAAGGCGCGATCCGCACGGTCAGCATTCCTCGCCAGCCCGTCAGGTCATAGCCCTCGAGCCGGCCGAGCGAGTACGTCGCGCCGGGGGCGACCTGCAGCGGTCCGAGAATCCAGCGAGCGCGCAACCCAGCGGTCTCCATGTGGCCGCTGTTGCCGCCGGACCCAGTAGCCGCGCTGCTCGACCGCGACAGCATCCGCGCTTCCACACTCGGCTCCAGCGTCATCCCGCCGACAGGGATCGCGAAGCCCACCAGCGCGTTGGCGATGTTCTCGGCGCCCGCCTTCGACCCGTCGGCGTGCGTGCCCGAGGTGCGATGGAGATTCCACGCCGACACCGTGTAGTGCGATCCACCGAGCGCGTCGTCGAAGCTTGTCTGTACGATCAATCGGTTGCCCGTGCTGAACGTTTGTCCACCCGCCTGGTCCGCGCCGAACGCGCTGAACGTCGTACCGAGCGTGAACCGTCCCGCGCCGACAGGCCGGTCGACGCCGAGGCGAGCGCGATACTCGCTGCCCGGCTGATAGCGCGACCGTACGTTGTTGAACTCGTACGGCTCGTACTCGGACGCGTAGCGGAAGCTCGCGCCTGCGCCGACGTTCCAGCTGCCTAACGGCCGAGCGACGGCGATGCCGCCCGTCGCCGCGAGTCCGCTCCCCATGCTCGAGATGGGGAAGAGCAGGAAGTCGTTGCCGATCTGCCCGGCGGCGCGGAACTGCGATTCCGTCGCCGTCGCCTGTCCCGTCGGCAGATTGACACCGCCCGTCAGCACGATCGCGTCATCACCGAAGATCCAGCTCGCCCGCAGCTGCGTGTCGGTGAGGCCGGAGATCCTGCTCTCCGGTGCGCCAGTCGCGTTGTTGGTCGCCCGCGCGTACGCGGTCGCGATGTCGAACGAAAGACGATCCGTCGGCCGGTAGACGCCGGCGATCGGCACCACGAGCTCGGAGATCCTGTTCTGCACTCCGCCCCGCTCGAGCGTGTAGCTGACCATCTCCACCGAGGCGCTCGACGACAGGGAGCCGGCGTCCTGCGCACGAAGGGCCGGTGCCGCGAGCAGCACGCCGAAGGCGAAGACTCGACAGATCGGCGTCATGGCAGCTGCGGGATCGGAACGATGACGATCACCTTCCCGATGTTGTCGGTGACGCTGTTCGCGTTCGTCAACGTTGCGACCGCGTTCCTGACCGGCGTCGTGAGTGTCGTCGTCGCGGCCGCCGCGGCTGGTGACGGGTTCACGTCGTTGAGCGCCGACTCGAGTGTGCGGGTGAGGCGCCCCGCGTCGGTTGCGTCGCCCGCCCGCGCGGCGACGATGGTGCGTTCCTCCGCGCTGCCCGAGAGCGACGCCTCGACCGACGCCGGCGTGACGCTCTCGCCGGCAGCCTCCGCCTGGGCGCGCGACTGACCGCTCCGTGCCGCGTTGAAGCCGGGGTCGATGCGGGCCGCCTCGCCGAAGAAGCGCGCCGCGTCATCCAGCCGGCCGGCATCTTCCGCCTGGAGGCCGTTACTGTAGGCAAGGAACGCCGCGAGCGAACGTGTCGGGCGTTGATCGACCGCCGCACGCTCGGCCGGCGTGAGCGTGATGCCCATGTCGGCGAAGAGCGCGAGCACGATCCGTTTCTCGGCGTCGAACACCGCATCGAGGTTGAAGTCAGCGTTCACCGGGCCGCCGGTACTCGCCGTCGCGACGTTGACGACCGCCGCATCAGCGCGAAGCGACTTGGCGTTGAGCTGTGTGACAGCGCCTCGGACGAGCCGCCCAGCGCGCGCGAGTCGGCCGGACCGCACCGCCGTCGCCGCGTCCACCTTGCCGCTCGACGAGAGCGTGACTTCGTCGAGCAGCGCATCGATTCTTCCGCGCTCGACGATCGTCAGGCGCGACGAACGCGAAAGATCCGTGATCATCAGATCGGCCAGCCCGACGCCGAGCGATGCGAGCGTTGTGTCGCCGCCGCTGAACGTCAGGGGCAGAACGGCGACCGTATTCGGCGGTCCGGCGGCCCCGCTGAGCGCCGTCTCCTGGGCGACAGCGGCCTTCGCGTCGACTTCGAGCTGCTTGCGTGCGAGCGCGGCGAGGCGCGACCGCAGCTGAGTGCGGACGCGCGACGTGCGTCCGTGCGCGACGTAGCTCGCGTATGCCGCGCGCGCGCCGGCGAGATCGCCGCGCTGCTCGCTGGCCAACCCGAGATAGAGCGCAGTTGTTCCGTCGTTAGGCGAGAGCTCGTGCGCACGCGTCAGTACGCGACTCGCGTCGTTCCAGCGCCCGGCCTTGTAATAGGCGATGCCAAGGGCGCGCAGCACCTTCGTCGCCTCGGGACGCGCATCGCGCTGCCGCTCGAGCTTCGCGATCGCGCCAATCGGCGATCGCGCCGCGCAACCGGCGAGGCCGATCGCGAGGAGCAGACTGAAGGCGGAACGCGACATGGTACGGCGGAACAGCAAGCGCATGAGCGGTCTCCTACCGATCGGGATCGAGCATGTCCTCGAAACGCATCCACTTCTTGTAGAAGTACAGGTCGGCGTAGCTGGTCCCGCCGTTGCGATTTTTGTTCACGATCAATTCTGTCGCACCCTCGATGCCGCGCGCTGTGTCGTACATCTCCTCGCGGAACAATCCGAGGACGACGTCGGCGTACTCGGCCACGGCGCCGAGTGCGCCGTAGTCGCCGAGTCGCGGGCGGAGATCGTTACGGTCGCGCTGGAGCGCGGGGAGCTGCGTCGTGACGACGATCGCGACGTCGAGGTCGACGGCGAGCGCCTTCAGCTCGCGCACCGCGACCGCGAGCTCCTCGTCGCGCGCGCGCGCACCGGTCGTCAGCGATTGGAGCGAGTCCACGACCGCAAGCTCGAGATCGATCTGTCGCCGAAGCTCCTCGCCAAGCGGCGCCACTCCGCCGAGCGGCAGGCGGTCGATGTGTGGCAGCAGCGCGCGCAAGCGAACGGCGGCCGCGCCGATCGACGCCCGCGACCCCTCGTCGAGCTTTCCGCCGCGGATGCCATCTACGGAGACGCGCCCTTCCATCGCCAGCGTGCGCTCGAGCACGCGCGAGACGCTCATTTCGCCAGTCAGGAAGGCGGCATTGCGCTCACCCTGCGCCGCCCGGAGCGCCATCGCCAGTGCGAGCGCCGATTTGCCGCTCGACACGTCACCGCCGAGGACCACGAGATCGCCCCGACGCGCACCACCACCGAGGAGCTTGTCGACGCTCGGGAAGCCCGTGCGGACCGTATCCGGCGATGGGGCGCCGTCGGCGACCTCGTCGACATGTCGCATGACACGGGCGAGGGGAGAAATGTCCGTTACGTCGGCCATGGGGTGCGAAAGGGCGTGGGCGCTGCTCAGGAGAGCTGCGAGGCGAGCGCGCGCAGTTCAGCCAGCGCGGGCCCGTCCAGATACGACGCCGCGGCATCCGCCACCGTCACGAGGGCAGCCCCGGCCTGCTCGAGGGGCGACGCACGCGTGGCGTCGATCAATTTGACCAGCGGCGCGCGGATCGCTGCCGGCAGCGCCAGAGACGCGAGCCAGACGCGGGCCGCCGCCGCCCGACTGACACGTTCTTCGTCCGACAGCACGAACGGAGGGAGGAGGCCCGCGGCCAGCCGTGCGCCGACGTAACATGCCAGTCCGGCCTCCCGTGCCCCCCCCAGCGGAGCGCGTCCCGCGTTCGTGGCGAGCGCGCGAAAGCGAAACAATGCGGGAGCGAGTGAGTACGGCGGGGAGGCGGCCACGCGACCAATGTATGACGCTTGGCCAGTCCGCGTCAGAGATGCGCTTCGCCGAGAGCCTGGCGAGCAATACTCCGACGAGCAGTGACATGGAACACCTTTCCGGCGTTTTTTCGCGGGACTACATTCCGATTACATGGCGCCTCAGGTGAGATCGATCCTCTGGGTAGACGACGAGGCAGAGCTTCTCGAGCCCCACCGCCGCTTCCTAACGGATCGCGGCTTTGAGGTCGCGTCCGCGAGCAACGCTGACGACGCCGCTGAGCTCCTGCGTCGTCGCCCGTTCGACCTCGTCCTCCTCGACGAGCAGATGCCCGGTAAGCGCGGTCTCGATGCTTTCCGCGAGATCTCCGAGATCGCCCCCTCGATGCCCGTCATCATGGTGACGAAGAGCGAAGAGGACGACACGCTGAGCGAGGCGCTCGGCGCCGACGTGCGCGAGTATCTCGTCAAGCCCGTGTCGCCGCGTCAGGTGTTGACGATGGTCACCAAGGTGCTCGACGGGCCTCGACTCAAGCAGCAGGCGCTCGCGCGTCGCTTCGTCGAGCGCTTCCGTGAGCTCGAGCAGACCGACGCGCGGACGCTCGGCTGGCGCGGATGGATCGATCGATTCGCCGAGGTCGCGCAATGGGACGTCGAACTGGCCGATGCGCGCGAGATGGGACTCTACGAGTCGCTCCGCGGACTCTATCCGGCGATGCACCGCGAGTTCGCGAACTTCATGAAGGTGCACTACCCGAAGTGGCTCGCGAACCTCGACGGCGAGCGCCCATCGCTCTCCGTCGACATCGTCTCCGAGTTCCTGCTCCCGCTGCTCGACACGCAGAAGGCGGCCGTCTTCGTCGTCATCGACTGTCTACGCCTCGACCAGTGGCGCGTGCTCGAGCCGCTTCTCCAGGCATACTTCGACGTCGAGACCACGCACTACTACAGCATCCTGCCGACGGCGACGCCGTATGCGCGCAACGCGCTGTTCAGCGGGATGTTCCCGTGCGAGATCGCCGGCAACTTTCCGGACTGGTGGGGTGAGCGCGACGACGAGTCTCTCAACGCGCACGAGCGCGAGCTGCTCGAGGAGCAGCTGAAGGCGATCCGCGGTCCGACGCCGGTCCATTACGAGAAGATCTCGAGCTCCGCCGACAGCGACGACCTCGAGCGACGCATCCCGCGCGCGATCGCCGCCGAGGGTGTGAGTGCGTTCGTGTTCAACTTCGTCGATCTGCTGACCCACGGCCGCTCCGAATCGACGATTCTCTACGAGGTCGCGCGCGACGAGATCGCGCTCCGCGCGCTCACCAAGCAGTGGTTCCAGCGCTCGGCGCTGCACGGCCTGCTGCGCGAAGCTGCCCGCCGGGGCGTGCCGGTCCTCGTCACGAGCGACCACGGGTCGATCCACTGCCGCACGCCAGCCACTGTCTTCGCGAAGCGCGACGCGACGGCGAATCTCCGTTACAAGTTCGGAGAAGACCTGCGCGCCGAGCGTCCCGATCAGGCGCTGCTGTTCAACAAGGAAGAGGCGCTGAAGCTGCCGCGGCGCGGCCTCGGCGCGAACACGCTGCTCGCCACCAGCGACTGCTTCTTCGTCTATCCCACGAAGCTGCGCGAATACCAGAGCCGCTACCGCGGCTCCTTCCTGCACGGCGGTGTCACGCCCGAGGAAGTGATCCTCCCGGTGTCGCTCCTCACGCCTCGTCGTTGAGCATGTACGGAAGGCTCTTTCGTGTGCTCCGCCCCCATTCGTGGCGGATGGCCGGTACGATCGCGAGCAGCGTCGGCGCCGCGGCGCTCGACTCGTTCTCGTTCGCGCTGCTCATCCCATTCCTGAGCGCACTGTTCGGCGAGAAGTCGCTGCTGCCGCCAGGCGGCGGCATGATCCGCGCGCTGCTCGATCGCACGATCGGCTCACTGCTCGATCCTGCGCGCCCGATGACGTCGCTGCAGCACATCATCTTCGTCATCCTCGCCGCGATCGTCGCCAAGAACATTCTCTCGTGGTTCGCTGGCCAGCTCGGCGCCCAGCTTCAGGAGTACGTGACGCGCGATCTGCGTGACAGCGTCTACTCGCATTTGCAGCGCCTCCCGCTCAGCTACTTCCAGCGCACGAAGGCCGGACAGATCATCTCCCGCGTGCTGTCGGATACCGAGCAGACGAAAGTGCTGATTACAGGTCTGGTCACGCAGTCGTTCCAGAACCTCGCGCTCCTCGTCTTCTACGTCATCCTCCTCTTCGCGATCTCGAAGCGCCTCACGCTCTACGCGCTCGTCGTCGCGCCGCTGCTGCTCGCCGCCCTTCAGCCGCTGCTGAGGAAGCTGCGAAAGGGATATCGGCGGCTCCGCAACGACTACGGCGAGATGACGAGCATCCTTCAGGAAGTCGTGAACGGCGTGCGTCTCGTGAAGTCGTATGGCGCGGAGGCATACGAGGAGAAGCGCTTCACCGAGGCGAGCACGCGCTATTCGCGGGGGATGGTGAAGGTCACGCGTCTCGCTTTCATGGCGCAGCCGATCACCGAGGTGATCGGAACGAGCATCGCCGTCGTTCTGCTCTGGATCGGCGCCCGGATGGTGATCGTCGACAAGTCCATCGCTGGCGCGGCGCTCATCACCTTCCTCGCCGTGGTGATGCGGCTCCTCCAGCCGCTCAAGCAGCTGTCGCAGGTGCCGACGTGGGCGCAGGGCTCGCTCGCCGCCGCCGAGCGCCTGTTCGACGTGCTCGACACGCCGACCGAGGAGTCGGTGGACAAGGGAACGCGCGACGTGAAGGCGTTTCGCGATTCGATGGTCTTCGAGCGCGTCGGTTTCGCCTATGGCGCGGAGCCCGTGCTGCGCGACGTCTCGCTGTCGGCACGGCGCGGCGAGATCGTCGCGCTCGTCGGCGCGAGCGGGGCGGGGAAGAGCACGCTCGTCGACCTGATTCCGCGCTTCTACGAGCCGACGGAAGGACGCATCCTGCTCGATGGCACCGACACGCGCGAGATCAGGCTCCGCTCGCTGCGTGAGCTGACTGGCATCGTCAGCCAGGATACGGTTCTCTTCAACGACACCGTGCGAGCGAACATCGCCTACGGCGCCGTCGGCCGTTATGAAAAGGCACAGGTCGAGGCGGCGGCACGGGCGGCGAACGCCCACGGCTTCATCATGGAACTGCCGGAGGGCTATGACACGGTGCTTGGCGAGCGCGGCACGCGTCTCTCGGGCGGCCAGCGCCAGCGCATCGCAATCGCCCGAGCGCTGCTCACCGATCCGCCGGTCCTCATTCTGGACGAGGCGACGTCAGCGCTCGACACCGAGTCTGAGAGACTAGTCCAGGAAGCAATAGACAGGCTGCTCGCCGGCCGCACCGTCTTCGTGATCGCCCACCGCCTGTCGACGATCGTGCACGCGACGCAGATTCTCGTGCTCGATCGTGGGCGTATCGTCGAGCGAGGCACTCATCAGGAGTTGCTCGCCCTGGGGGGCGCCTATCGCCGGTTGCATGAGATGCAGTTCCGTGACGGTGGAGTGACGACGACCCGCGATGACGATTCCTCGTCTCATGGAGAAGCGGCCGACTAGTGCGAGCGCTCTTTCTCACCGAGTCCACGGCATGGACTGGCTCGTCGCGCGTATTCGCAGCCGCGGCGGGCGGGCTGACCGACCGCGGCTACCAGGTGACGGCCGTTTGCCCGCCGGAGAGCGCGATCGAGCAGCGTCTGTCGTCGCTCGGCATCGAGGTCGTGCCGGTCGACCTCGGAGGCTCGGGGTTCGCCGCGGCGCGGCGTCTGCGTCGCGTCGTCGAGGAACGATTCGTCGAGGTGGTGTTCGTGCACACGGAGCGTGAGGCGTTGATCGCTGCGCTCGCGACATGGTTCGCCAACCGCGGAGCCGTCGTGAGGCGTGCCAAGGTCGGCGAAGTCCTGCCGATCGGATGGCGGGCCAGGCTCGGCGCTCGCTTCGCCGCGACGGGGTTCGTCTTCCCGTCCCAGATCGAGATGAGCGCGTCACCGCCACTGCCGACGCGCGCGCTCGGTGCCGTGCTCGCCGACGTCGGCGTCGACGCCGCGTCGTACGACGCCGTGAAGCCCGTTCAGCGAACGTCCATCGGCGCGGCGGGGACGGCAGTGAAGCTCATCGCCTGCGTCTACGACCCGACGGCCCGCTCGCGCGTGGCGACGGTCTTCCGAACGATCGGCCTCCTCGCGCCGCGCCACCCGGATCTCCGGCTGGTCCTCATCGGCCCCGGCTCGGACGACGAAGCGCTCCGCATGCACGCCGCCGCGTTAGGCATCACGCGCATGGTCTCCTACCTCGGCGACCGCGAGGACCGGATCGCCGTCCTCGGTGCCGCCGACGCCGGCTGGGTCGTCGCCTCGAGCGACGACGCCGCCTACGGCTTTCTCGACCTCATGGCGCTTCGAGTTCCGGTACTCGCCGAGCGGAGCGACGTCGCGCAGCGTTACGTTGCCGACGGCATCGGCGGCGTGCTCCTCCCGCCTGGCGACGCACCGGCGACGGCCGCCGTCGTGTCGTCGTTCCTGGCCAGCGACGAGCAGCGCCTGGCGATGGGGAATGCCGCGCACGTCCGCGTCGCGCGGGACTTCAGCGAGCGCGCGATGGTCGATTCGTTCGCCAGTGTCACCAACGCCGCACGCGACAGGTCGAAATGGGTGACGTGACCGAGCGGCCCGCCAAACTGGCAACGGCCAGTCTCCAGACTGGCCGCGCGCCCGTCACTGTCGTGATCGCCGCGCGGGACGCCGGCCGGCACATCACGGAGTGCATAGCGAGCGTCGTCGACTGGGCGTCCGAGGTGTTGGTCGTCGAGAACGACTCGGCGGACGAAACCGTGCAGCTCGCACGCGAGGCCGGCGCGACGGTCTTCTCCCATCCGTTCCGGTCGATCGGCGCGCAGCGCAACGTCGCGATCGGGCGCGCCACGCATCCGTGGATCTTCGTGCTCGATCACGACGAGCGCTGCACCCCCGAGCTGGCGGTGGAGATTGCCGCGACGGTCTGCAAGCCGACCGCAGACTCCTACAAGATCAAGCGGCGCAATTATTTCCTCGGACGCGAGATCCGGCACGGCGGATGGGAGCGCGATCGGCCCATCCGGCTCTTCCGCGGCTCGCTCCGTTATGACGAGCGCCCTGTCCACGAACATGTCATCACGAGCGCGCCCCCCGTCGTGATGCGCGAGCGGATGCTCCACTACAGCTACGAGTCCCTCTCCCAGTACTTCGAGAAGCTCGAGCGCTACAGTCGGTGGTGGGCCGACCAGCAGTACGCGCGCGGCCGGCGCGCGGGGCCGGGCACGCTGATGGTTCATACCGTCGCGCGCTTCGTCACCATGTACGTCGTCAAGCGCGGATTTCTCGACGGTGCGCACGGCCTGGTGCTCGCGGTCCTCACTTCGATCGGCGTCGCCGCGAAGTACGCGCGGCTGTGGGCGCTCGGCCGCGGCATTCCGCGCTGATGCGGATTCTGATCGTTGGCAGCGCACGCTCGTGGAGGATCGAGTCGTGCTTCGCGCGGGCGTTCCGCCGCGCCCGGCACAAGACACTGCTCGTCGACGATCGCCGCCTCGCGCGCATGATCGGGCGCTCGGCGACACAGAAATGGCTGCGCCTGCGCGCCGACCGCTTCAAGCCGGATTTCGTGCTCATTTCCAAATGCCTCGGCGCCGAGCTCGAAACGGTCGAGGCACTGGTGCGCGAACGCGAGAACGCGATGTGGTACAGCGACGCGCAATGGTACACGCACGTCGATTCGCGCGACGACATCCGGCATATCGCAGCCGTCGCGCGATTGGCGTCGCGCCTCTGGGTGCCGGAGTTCGAGGATCGGTGGCGCGCGCTCGGCTTTGACGCGCGCTGGCTTCCCTTCGCCGGCGACCGCGACATCAGGCCTGTGCCGAGCAATCGGGCGCTGACCGCCGAGGCAGCCTTCCTCGGCACGGGATATGACGAGGATCGGGCGCGCTTCCTGATTGGGCTCGCCCGGCACGTCCGCGTTCGCGTCTGGGGCAAGGGCTGGGAGCCGTGGCGCGATCAGCTCGACTGGACCGGCCACTCCGCGGAGGGCCGCGAGTTCGCCGCCGTCTGCTCCAGTGCCTGCATAACGTTAGGCATCAACGCCGCCGCGGCGCGTGGCGTGCCGCTCTACACCGATCGCATGTTCCTCGTCATGCTCGCCGGCGGCTTCTATCTCGGCGAGGGTGGCGCGCGCGCCGAACGGATGCTCGCCGGCGGCGAGCACTGCGCGTGGTACACTTCGCTCGACGATTGTGTCACGCAGGCGCGGCACTACGTGCGCGACGCGGCAGTCCGGAATCGCGTCCGTGCCCAGGGCGAGCGCTTCGTTCGCGAGCATCACACCTACGATCAACGCGTCGGGCATTTCCTCACCGGTGCACCTTACAACCCGCCGCTGTGAACCACCTCTTTGTCACGCAGGACTTCACGCCCGATCGCGGAGGGATGGCGCGCCGCCACGTCGAGCTCTGTCGGCGCTGGCCGGGTGACCACATGACCGTGTCCACCGTCCGAGCGTCGAACAATGACACGCGCGACGTGACTGCCGTCGACGCGGCCGAACCGTTCGCCATCGAGCGCGTGCCATTCACCTTCCGCGAGGCGAACCGCTTCACCAGTCAGATCCACTGGGCGGTCCGCCTGTTGGCGCGCGTCGGCAAGGTGGATCTGCTGCACTGCGGCAACATCAGGCCGGTCGGCTACGCGGTGTGGTGGGTCGCACGCCGGGCTGGCCTGCCCTATCTCATCTACGTCAACGGCGGCGACCTGCTCCGCGAACGGGACAAGGCTCGCTCGTGGCTCAAGCGCAAAGTGTCAAAGCGCATCTTCGCTGACGCGGCGGGCGTCGTCGCCAACTCGGCGTGGACGGCGTCGCTGGCAAGCGATGTGATGCGGCAGGTCGGCGTGAAGACGCCGCCACCGGTCGCGGCGATCGATCTCGGAACGGACCCCGTCTATTTCCATCCGGGCCGCGACATCGGCGCCTTGCGCGCGAAGCTCGACCTCGGCGATGGGCCGGTCGTCCTCACCGTCGCGCGCCTCGTACCGCACAAGGGACAGGACGTCGGCATCCGTGCCATTGCGTCGCTCGCCCGCGAATTCCCGACGTTGCGCTACCTGCTCGTCGGAGAAGGTCACGACGAAGAACGCCTACGCCTGCTCGCCGATGATCTCAACGTCGCTGACCGGGTCATCTTTGCCGGTGTGCTCAGTGACGAGGATGTCGCCGAGGCGTACGCGATGGCGAGCGTCTATCTTGGCTTGTCTCGTATCGACCGCGGCGTCAACGTCGAAGGATTCGGCATCTCGTTCGTCGAGGCCGGCGCCAGCGGCGCGCCGTCCGTCGCCGGCGACTCGGGTGGCGTGCGCGCCGCGGTGCGCGACGGTGTCACCGGCATCGTCGTCACGCCTGACGACGTGGTCGCCGCGGCTGACGCGCTCCGCTCGCTGCTCGGCGATCCGGTGCGCCGCAAGGCGATGGGCGACGCGGCACGTGCGGCGGTCGTCGAGTACTACAACTGGGACCGCGTGGCGCGCGAGACGAGCGATTTCGCGGACCGGGTGACCTGGAAGCAAGCGTGAGCAAGACGGCGACACCCAACCTCCGGCACCGCGTGCAGTACGGCGCGATGCGCGCGGTCCTCGGCGCTCTCGACCTCCTCAGCTGGGAGCGCGCGGCGGCACTCGGCGAGCGGCTCGGAACGCTCGGCTACAAGCCGTTGGGCGTTAGGCGCAAGGTGGTCGAGCGCCAGATCGCGGCGGCCTTTCCAGGGCTCGACGAGGCGGAAGTGCTGCGCATCGCTCGCGAGTCGTACGCACACCTCGGCCGCACGACGATCGAGACCGCGCTCCTCGGCACGCTCCCCTCCAACGCCGTACTCGGCCTCTTCGAGGGCGCGGACAACTGGGCGTGCGTCGAGCGCGCGATGGCGGCGGGAAAGGGGCTCATCTTCGTCACAGGCCATCTCGGCAACTGGGAGCTCGGCGGTGCCTATCTCGCGGCGCGCGGCGTCGGCCTCGACGTGGTGGTTCGCAATCAGGAGAACCCGCTCTTCGACGCATACCTCAACCGCACACGCGAACGAATCGGCATGACCGTTGTCCGTGACTCCGAGGCCGTCAAGCGGACGCCGCGCTCCCTCAAGGCGGGACGCGCCATCGCCTTTCTCTCCGACCAGGGCGTGCTCGGTCTCGCATCGACCTTCGTGCCCTTCTTCGGTCGGCCCGCGAAGACGCCGCGCGGTCCGGCCGTGTTCGCGCTGCGTCTCAAGGTTCCAGTCGTCTTCGGCACGGCCCTGCGGCAGCCGAGCGGGCGCTATCGCATCAGCTTCGAGCCCGTGACGGTGCAGGACACCGGGAACCGCGAGCGCGACGTCGATGCGGTCGTCGCCGAGTACACGAAGACGCTCGAGCGCTGGGTGCGAAAAGCGCCGGAGCAGTACTTCTGGCACCACCGCCGCTGGAAGCGGCAACCCGACGACACGCCCGACGATCTGCGCGATCCGGCGCGATGACGTGCGTTGGCCGCCCCGCCGCCGTGTGCTAACTTGGCGGCTATGACAAGCGCGCAGGACAGCTCCGCACTCCGCTCGCCGCAGGACTCGACGAAGCGCGTGGCGAAGCACCCGGCGAGGAAGTCGCTCTGGCAACGATTGGCGCGCGATCCGCGCGCCGTGGGCGGCGTGGCGGTCGTCATCCTGCTCATCGCCATTGCCGTCGCCGCCCCGCTCGTTGCGCGCCACGATCCGTTGCGCGTCGACCTCATGCAACAGCTCCGCAGTCCGTCGAGCGCTCATTGGCTCGGTACCGACGTGCAGGGGCGCGACGTGTGGGCGCGCCTCGTCTACGGTGCCCGCGTCTCGCTGGCCGTCGGTCTCCTCTCGCAGACGATCGCGCTTTCGCTCGGCGTGACGTTCGGGCTGATCGCCGGCTTCTACGGCAAGTGGGTGGACGAGATCGTGATGCGACTCGCCGACGTCACGCTCGCCTTTCCGACGCTTCTCCTTCTGGTCGCGATGGTCGCTGCGCTCCAGCCGTCGCTCGGAGTCGTGCTCGTCACGATCGGCCTCGTTGGATGGGCGGGGATGGCACGGCTCGTTCGCGCGCAGGTGCTCGTCGTGCGGCAGCTCGAGTACGTGCAGGCGCTGCGCGCCCTCGGCGCGCGCGACGTGCGAATCGTCCTCCGCCACGTGCTGCCTAACGTGATCGCGCCGGTGGTGATCGCGGCGACGCTCGGTGTCGCCGGCGCGATCATGGCCGAAGCAGCGCTGTCGTTCCTCGGTCTTGGCGTCGCGCCGCCGACGCCCAGCTGGGGCGCGATGATCGCCGAAGGCCGCGACCTGACGCAGCTGCGCAACGCGCCATGGACGTCACTCTTCCCCGGCGTCGCGATCGGCGCCGCGGTGCTCGGCTTCAACATGCTCGGCGACGCGCTGCGCGACGCACTCGACCCCCGCTACCGCCGCCACGTGGCCACGCTCGAGCGCGGAGTAGCACGATGATCGACCGCGGCCGCCGGCGCGGCGTGCCGATAGAACGTAAGTCTATTGAACGCGGCGCCGTACTGAACGTTGAAGCTCTGCGAGAGGCGGAATTTCCGTGGGCGGGCCGCGGTGGACGTGTCTACCTCAACAATGCGTCCACGGGCCCACTGACCGTCCGTGCCGCGCGCGCCAGCGACGCGATCACCGCCGACCGGCTCGATCCGTTCAACATCAGCGACGACCGCAACTTCGCGATGCTCGCACGCACACGGGAGCTCGTCGCTCGGCTGATCGGCGCGCGGACGGGCGAGATCGCGCTGCTCACGAACACGACTTACGGCATCAACATCGCCGCTCGGACGCTGCCGTTCCGGAAAGGCGACGTCGTCCTCATTCACGACCGGGAGTTTCCGGCCAACGTCTACCCGTGGCTGGCTCTCGAGCGCGACGGCGTCGTCGTGCGGCGCATTCCGGCTGCCGGCGTGCTCGCCGACGAAGAGGCGCTGCTCCGCGCGATCGACGAGCCTAACGTGCGCGCGGTCAGCGTCTCGTGGGTTTCGTTCGTCACCGGATTCAAGGCCGACCTCGCGCGCATCGGGCGGGCCTGCCGCGAGCGGGGGATCTACTTCGTCGTCGATGCGATCCAGGGAATCGGTGCCGACGTGATCGACGTCGGCGCCTGCGCGATCGACGTCCTCGCGTGCGGCGGACAGAAGTGGCTGCTCAGCCCGTGGGGCACCGGCTTCGCCTACGTGCGCGAAGAGCTCGTGCGCCAGCTCGCGCCGACGCCCGTCGGTTGGATGGCCGTCCGCGGCTCGGACGATTTCACCAAGCTGCTCGACTACGACCTCACGTGGCGCGACGACGCGCGCCGATTCGAGGTGATCACGATCCCGTTCCAGGACGTCGCCGGCTTCGCGGCGAGCCTCGAGCTCTTGCACGAGCTCGGGCCGCGCACGGTCGCGGCGCGGGTCGCCGAGCTGGCGACGCTGATCGTCGAGTGGGCGACGCGCAGCAGGGACATGACGCTCGTCACACCACGTGACCCGAGCCAGCGCGCAGGCATCGTCGCCGTCACGCCGCCCGATCCGGTTGCGACGTCGGCGCGGCTGACCAAGGCGGGCGTCGCGCATTCGTTACGTGAGGGAGCGATACGCCTCTCGCCGCACGTCTACAATACCACCGCTGAAGTCGAGCGCGCGCTGGCGGTGCTGGAGGGCAGCGCCGCGTGACCGACGAGCGCCGAAGACGTTTGGCGCTCGCACTGATGTTCTTCGGAGCCGCGCTCCGCACGTGGCAGTACATGGCCCGCGGCTCCCTCTGGCTCGACGAAGCGGCGATCGCTCGCAACGTCGTTGCGCGAAGCTATGCGCAACTCCTGCAGCCACTCGACTACGCGCAGATCGCCCCGAAGGGCTTCCTGCTCGCCGAAAAGCTCGCCGTCTCGACGTTCGGCCCGAGCGAGCACGCGTTCCGACTGTACGCGTTCGTGCTGTCGCTCCTCGCGCTGCCGCTCTTCTACCGGCTGGCGAGACTGGTCCTGTCGCAGCGTGCCGCACTGGTCGCCCTTGCTTTCTTCGCCGTGCTCGGCCGCCCGATCTACTACGCGTCGGAGGCCAAGCAGTACAGCGGCGACATATTCTTCGCGATCGTCCTTCTGCTCGCCGCCGTTCCCGTGGCGCGCGGCCGGCAGGGAGCTGGCAATGCGATCGTCCTCGGAATCACCGGGGCGATCGCCGTCTGGTTCTCCCAGCCGGCGGTGTTCGTGCTCCTCGGGATAGCGTTAGGCATCGCTTACGCGTGCATTCGCGGCCGAGCGCGACCGGATCCGAGCCTGTTCGTCGCGCTCGCGCTCTGCGTGGCCAGCGCGATTCCCGCCCTCCACGTCACGATGCGTTCGCTGCGCACTGGCGACGCGGCCTACATGCGAAGCTTCTGGGACTCCGGCTTCATGCCGTGGCATGCAGTCGGCCTTTCCGGCTTCGTGCGTGACGTCCTGGCATGGCCGTTCACCAGCCTCTACGGCCTTTTCTACGACGTGCTGGGAATGCCGGTCGCCATCCTCGGCGTGGCGTTGGCTGTCCTCGGCGCGACCGCGTTCTGGCGCGGCGAGCGCCCCGAGCTGATGACGCTGCTCGGAGTCATCGGTGCAGCGCTTGGCGCGGGAATGCTACACGTTTTTCCCTTCGCCTCGACGCTCGACGGCTTCAACAAGATCGCGGCGGGCAACGGTCGCGTGCTGCTCTTCCTCCTGCCTCCGCTGATCATCCTCGTCGTCGCCGGTCTCGATGAGCTGCTCCGCTCCCCCCGCCATGATGCACGCATCTTCGGCCGCGTGCTGGTCGTCGTCACGCTCGCCACACCGCTCTACTACGCCTTTGCTGAGTTGCCGCACACCTCGCACGACATGCGGCCAGCCATCCGTGAGTTCGCGCGGCGCTCCCGGCCAGGTGACCGGCTCTTCGTGTTCTACGGCGCCCGTCAGGCGTTCGCGTTCTATCGTGGCCGCTTTCAAGTCCCCGACAGCGCGATCGTGCTCGGCGGCTGTCACCGTCCGGAGTGGCGCGAGTATCTGCGCGAGGTCGACGCGTTGCGCGGAAAGAGTCGGGTGTGGGTACTCGTCGCGCATCCGCAGGTCGTCAACGGCGTGCGCGAGGGCGCGTTGATCGAGAATTATCTCGAGGAAGTCGCGCCGCGGCTCGGCAAATGGGGGAACAAGGACGCCTTCGTGATGCTCTACGACATGCGCCTCGTGCAGCCATTGCGCCGAAACCCCGCAAGCTGGCACCCGCCGCCGCGCGCCCTTGCGATCGACACCGTAAGGCTCGGGTTCTCCTGCAGGGGAATCTTCGGCGGGTGAGGTGTCTCGGATGTTCCTGCGCCGGTGAGGTGCAGTTACTACCGGCTACCGGCTACCGGCTGCGCATCAGCGCAGCGGCGCGGTCACTTCCGGCTTGAGGTACCGCCGCAAAAACGCGAGACTCTCCATCCAGCTCTCCAACCCCTGACGCGTCTGAACGCGGCTGAAGTGGTGCCCGCCGGGAGGGTTGTGCCACTCGCGGTACGTGTACAGACCCGCCTTGTCCTTGCCCGCCACTGTCATCGAGTCGCGAAGGTGGTGGTTCTCCTCGATGAAGACGTCGTCATCGTTGTCGGCCGCATGAACGAGCAGCGGAACTTTCAGCTCGCGCGCGTGCGATGCAGGCGACCGTGCGACGTAGTTCTGGAGGTGCGTCTCGATTGGACCACCGAAGCCCGGCTGGTCAGTGAAGATCTTCCGGTAGCCGGCAGAATGACTCGCCATCCGCGACACCAGGTCGGCAACCGGAACGTGCGCGACCGCGACCTTGAACCACGTCGGCTGCCGGAGGATCGAGTGCAGCGTGATGAACCCGCCGTGGCTCCAACCGAGTATTCCAGTGCGTGAAGTGTCGGCGAATGAAACGAAACCGCCGAGAAACTCCCGGGCCAGCATGACGTCCTCGACTTCCTTCCCGCCGTAGTCGATCGCGTTGTAATGGGACCGACCGTACCCGGTGCTCCCGCGATACTCCGGCGCGACGACGACGTAGCCCTGACCGATCAGCGTCCGGATCTGCCAGACGTACTCGTCGTCGAGATCGTAGTGAACGCCGCCATGCACCATGATGATCGACGCGCGCTTGACCGTTGTGTCGCGCGGCGCGAAGAGGTAGGCGGGGATGATCATGTCGTCCGCGCCCGCGTACTGCACCTTTCGCACGATCATCTCGCCGCCCAGCTGCGAATAGAACGAGAGATCCGTCAGCGCCTTGAACATCTGCTGCTTCTCGAACTCGTCCATCCCACCGGCAGCCGCGGCGCGCGACACTGACTCCGCACTCGGTGTCGTGCTCCTACCAGCACGAACCGAAGCGCTGCAACCCATGAGCAGCGCAACCGACACGAGGGCGATCAAGGAAGCCGATGGGCCTTTGCGCAAAAGGCAGGGTGTTGTGTATGAAGGACGCCGTGCAATCATGGCAATCTCTGCAGAGTTGTTGTCTACCGTCTACCGTCAGCAGTTCCGCCTGTCAACTTCACCAGTGCGTAGTCCCGCGCCCCCTTCCTCAGCAGCACGTGTCCACCGGCGAGCAGCTTGCGCCGCTCGAGCCCGACCATCCGGTCCGCCATCGAGACGCGCGCACCATTTACATACACGCCGCCCTGCTCGGCGAGCCGCTTCGCCGCGCCGCGCGACGCCACCAGCTTCGTCTCGACAAGTAGATCGAGCGCGTCCGCGCCGGCTTCCGGAAGCGCGACTTCAGCGTATGGAATCTCGGAGCGCAGCGCGTGCACGGCTCCCTCCGACAACGACGTCGCCTCGGCGCCACCGAAGAGCAGCGCACTCACTTCGGCGGCGACGCGCGCAGCCTCTTCACCGTGGACGCGGGTGGTGACCTCCGCTGCCAGCACGCGCTGCGCCAGACGGCGCTCCGGATATGCTGTCGCTTCGCGCTCCACTTCCTCGATCTCCGCGCGCGGCAGCAGAGTGAAGTATCGGAGAAACATGCCGGCGTCACGGTCGTCGGCGTTGATCCAGAACTGGAAGAACTTGTACGGCGACGTGCGCTCTGCATCGAGCCACACCGCACCCTGTTCCGTCTTCCCGAACTTCGTTCCTGCCGCAGTCTTCACGAGCGGCATCGTGAGCACATGAGCGTCACCGGCGCCCGAGCGGCGGATCAGCTCCATGCCGGCCGTCATGTTGCCCCACTGATCGCTGCCGCCCAGCTGCACTGTCACGTTCTCGCGGCGGCGCAGCTCGAGAAAATCGTATGCCTGCAGCAGCATGTACGAGAACTCGGTGAAGCTGATGCCGGTCTCCAGGCGCGACTGCACGCTCTCTTTCGCGAGCATGAAGTTGACGGTGAAATGCTTGCCGACGTCGCGCAGGAGCTCGATCGCCGTCAGAGGACGCAGCCACTCGGCGTTGTCGCGCATCCGGGCGGCGTTCGGTCCCGAAAAGTCGAGAAAGCGCTCGAGTTGTTTGCCGATCGCACGCGCGTTTTCCGCCACCTCCTCCGCGGAGATGAGCTGCCGCTCGGCCACTTTCCCACTCGGGTCGCCGATCAGGCCAGTGCCGCCGCCGACCAGCGCGACCGGCCGGTGTCCCGCGCGTTGCGCGTGGACGAGCCCCATCACCGGTACGATGTGTCCGAGGTGGAGACTGTCGGCGGTCGGATCGAATCCGGCGTAGAAGCCGCGCGGTTCCCGTAACGCATCGGCCAGACCCTCGGTGTGCTGATAGACCAGGCCGCGCCAGGTGAGCTCGTCAAGCAGGTGTGTCGTCGGGGACATGGCACAAAAGTAGGCGTCGGGGTGTCGAATGTCACACGACAGGGAGCCTGGCCCCGCGACTTTCACTGGATCGCGTTGCTCCGAATGAGCGCGGCGCGTTAGTTTCCGCTCGCCCGTCGACCCCTTACCGAAGCCCCACTTGGCCTTCTTTCGCGACTTCCGCCGACGTCATCCGCGACTCGTGCGCTCGGCGCTCGTGATCTTCACGTTTGGCACGGCGTTCGTCTTCGGTGGTCTGTACTCGTCGTGGGTCCTGGTCTGCCGTGACGAAGAGTGTCCGTCGATCGACGTCCTCGAGGACTACACACCGCGCCAGACGTCGAAGCTCTACGCAGCCGACGGCCGATTCATCGCCGAGATCGGGCTCGAGCGTCGCACCCTCGTTCCGCTGCGCGACATTCCGAAGGTCGTCCGTTCGGCGTTCCAGGTCACGGAAGACAAGCGGTTCTACGAACACGCCGGGATCGACTGGTATCGTGTCATCGGGGCCGGGCTGCGCAACCTGCGCGCCGGCGGATACGCGCAGGGCTTCTCGACCATCACGATGCAGCTTGCGCGCAACGTCTTTCCTGAACGCATCTCGCGCGAGAAGACACTCGTCCGCAAGCTGAAGGAAGCGAAGGTCGCGCGCGCCATCGAGGCGAAGTACAGCAAGGACAAGATCCTCGAGCTGTACCTCAACCAGATCTACCTCGGCAACGGCGCCTACGGCGTCGAGACGGCGTCGCAGCGGTACTTCGGTAAATCGGTCCGCGACCTCAATCTCGCCGAGGCGGCGACGCTCGCCGCGCTGCCCAAGGGACCGGAACGGTACAATCCGCGGAAGTATCCCGACCGCTCCATACAGCGCCGCAACACAATCGTCGAGCTGTTGCGCCGGGAAAACGCGATCAGCAACGAGGACGCGCAGCTTGCGAAGGCGTTCCCCTTGAAGCTCGGCAGCAAGACGGAATCGGGCGAAGTCGCGCCGTATTTCGTCGAATGGGTTCGGCGGCAGCTCGACGCGCAGTTCGGCCAGCAGCTCTACGAGCAGGGCCTCAAGGTCTACACGACGCTCGACATCGAGATGCAGTCGGCCGCCGAGCGCGCGCTGGAGAGTCAGCTGCGCAAGATCGAGGCGGGCGAGTACGGACGGTACATCCACATGTCGTACGAGCAGTACGTCGCGCGCGCGGCAAGCGGAGAACAGGGCAACGCGCCCAACTCTCCGTACCTCCAGGGCTCGTTCGTCGCGATGGACCCGCGCACCGGCGCCGTGCGCGCGCTCGTCGGCGGCCGCGACTTCGACGACTCGAAGTTCAACCGGGCGACGCAGGCGCTTCGCCAGCCTGGTTCGACCTTCAAGCCGGTCGTGTACGCGACGGCGATTCAGAACGGTCGTCCCGCATCGTACATCCTCGACGACTCGCCGATCGTCCGCGACCTCGGCAACGGCCAGACGTGGACGCCGCAGAACTACGATCTCAAGTTCGAGGGCCCCATCCCGCTGCGTCGCGCGCTCATGCTGTCGCGCAACATTCCGACGATCAACCTCGGCATCGAGCTGGGCGAACAGAGCGTGATCGAGATGGGCCACCGCTTCGGCCTCTCGACCGACATCCCGCCCTATCCGTCGATCCACATCGGCTCGGCTGACGTCTACCCGATCGAGATGATCGCCGCCTACTCGGCGTTTGCGACGTTAGGCACGCGCGCCGCGCCGATCGGCATCGTCCGCGTCGAGAACGCGAAGGGCGATATCCTCTGGGAGCCGCAGTCGGTCCGCTCCCAGGTGCTCTCGCCAGAGGAAGCGTGGCTGATGGTCGACATGCTCAAGGACGTCGTGCAGCATGGCACGGCCTTCAGCTCGGTCTGGAGCGCCGGCTTCCACATCCCGTCCGGCGGAAAGACGGGCACCACCAACGACGGCACCGACGTCTGGTACATCGGCTTCACCGCCGATCTCGTCGCCGGACTGTGGATGGGCCTCGATAGGCCACAGAAGATCAAGGCGAACGCGCAGGGCGGTCTGCTCGCCGCGCCGGCATTCACGGCGTTCATGAAGGAGGTCTACGGCCGAAAGCCCGCGCCGCCCGACTGGCCCCGTCCGGAAGGAATCCTCGCCCGCGAGATCGATCGCACCACGGCCAAGCTGAAGAACCCCTTCTGCCCGACGAACGTCGTCGTGACGGAGTTCTACATCCCTGGCACCGAACCGATCGAGGAATGTCCGGTGCACTCGCCGTTCACCAACCTCTCCGACTCCACCGGCGCGCAGCAGGCACCGCTAACCGACACGACGGGCGCCATCGTGCGTGTGACCCCTGGCGGCGTCGGCGTCATCCAGCCCTCGCGGCCCACGCCCCAACCCCCGAAACCCGCCCCAACGCCTCGCGACACCGCCAATCCATTCTTTGCCCCGATAGTCAAGCCGGAGCGTTAGGCGTTCAAATGCGTTGTCGTCATCGTGGAAAGCTCCCTCGTCCCCTCGTCCGCCATTGCTGCCTGACTGTCACGCCCACACGACCCTCTCCGACGGTGCTCTCACTGTCGAGCAGCTCGAGCGCATCGTCAGCGCGCGCGGCGTGCGGCCGGGTGTCGCCGACCATATCTC
>Ga0307312_10000306_pt1 | contig 21826 bp, 22 predicted proteins | sample ER_DNA_202_FD_194489 | JGI IMG/M metagenome (GOLD analysis project Ga0307312, IMG submission 194489) | Bulk soil microbial communities from the East River watershed near Crested Butte, Colorado, United States - ER_DNA_202 | ecosystem: Environmental > Terrestrial > Soil > Floodplain | place... | reverse complement strand
GTTGCGACCGCCGTAGGCGACGATGATGATCCGGTTCGAGAGCTGGACAGCCTCGAGGACGTCGTGCGTGACGAACAGGACGGTCTTTTTCGTCGCCTCCCAGATCGATTGGAGCTCCTCGCGCAGCGTGCGTGCGGTGATGGCGTCGAGGTGACTGAACGGCTCATCCATCAGCAACAGATCCGGCTCGACCGAGAGCGCGCGAGCGATCCCCGCCCGCTGCTGCATGCCACCGGACAGATGCGCGGGATACATCTCCTCGAACCCTTGCAAGCCGACTAGCTCCACGTAGCGCTGGATCCGCGCCCGCGCCTCGTCGTCCTTGCGCGGTTGGACGTAGAGGAGGTTGTCCAGGACGGTTCGCCAGGGGAGAAGCCTCGGGTCCTGGAAAACGTAGCCGAGCCGGGCCGGACGGCCCTCGTCGTTCGTGGTCGACACCTCGCCGGAGGTCGGCTCCTCGATCCCGGACACGATGTTCAAGAACGTGCTCTTGCCGCATCCGGAGGGTCCGACCATCGAGACGAACGTCTGTCCGCTGATCTCGAAGTCGAGCCCGTCCAGCGCCCGCACCGTGGGCTGGTGGCGTGTCGGCGGCGGGAACTCCTTCACGACGTTCCGAGCCTTCAAGATCGCCAAGGCTGGACCCCCTCCGGAGCTGTCGACGCTCGCGCCCGTCTGCCGATCACGATCGCCTAGCCTTCGACGACCCGAAACCCCCGACGGCTCCACGCCACCGGTGCACTCGCCGATCGATCCGCTCGATGATCCCGCGGTCCACGGTGATGACGATGACCAGGACGATCAACCCCCACCCCATCAACCCGTTGTAGTCGGTCGCGAGGTACCAGTACCGAGCGCGGAACCCCGCTCCCTCGTTGTTGCCGAACCACTCCACGAGGATGACGCAGCCCCAGGCTGCGACGATCGCCAACCGGATGCCCGCGATGAGCGCTCCGGCCATCGAGGGCAAGACGAGCTGGCGGAGCTGCGTGCGCAACGGCACGTCGTACGCGTCAGACATGTCGCGGAGCTGCCTCGGCAGCGCGAGCGATCCCTGGAGGACAAGGACGACGAGCCCGGGCGTCGCGGAGACCACTGCGCAGAAGATCGGGGCTCGGTTCCCGAACCCGAACCACATGACGGTGAGCAGCGCCCAGATGTATGCGGGCAGCGCAAGTCCCACCGTCACGATATCGGTGAGGAACGCCTGGACACGCCACCATCGCCCCATCGCAAAGCCGACGGGAACCCCGATCAAGATCACGAAGATCATCGCGATCCCGGCGCGTTCGAGGCTGATCGCGAGGTTGCGAACGAGCTCGTTATTGACGGGACTCCACTCCCCACGCGCGTAGCCGCGGTTGAACTCGTCGAGGATGAACCTCGCCGTTTCGACCGGCGTCGGGAACCGGTCGCTGAGGCTGCCCGCCCCCTGCCACACGAGGACGAGGAGCAGACGCGACGTCCATCGGGCGGCCCGGTCGGAGAGCGCCAGCCGGGCCATCTCTCCGCCAAACGATCGCTTCCGCTCGGGCGCGTGGAGCGCCGGCGGCACGAGGGCGTTCGTCTTCATCGAGGCCCACCGACGGACCGGGGATCAGTACCGGAGGACATCCGCGCCTCGTTTCAGCCGGTACCGGAACACGTACCGCTCCAGACGCATCAGGACGACGCGCTCGATCACGACGACGAAGATCACGAAGAACATCATCCAGGCGAGCATGTCCGCGACGGCGAACCCCTGGAACGCCTTGCGGATCTGCACGCCGACGCCCGTCGAACCGCCGAACGTCTCGGCGAGGGCGGCGAGCTTCCACGACGCCGCGAACGACGCCCGCGATGACGAGAAGAGGAACGGCGCGAACGACGGGATCACGACGTCGCGCAGCGCCGCCCGGGTCGGCCGTCCGTACGCGCGGCTCATCGCGAGCAGCTGCCGGTCGACGCCCTCGACGCCCGCCGCCACGTTCAACGAGATCACCGGGAGGACGAGCAGAGCGACGACGAAGGCGGGACCGGCATCACCCAGGCCGAACAAGAGCAGCCCCAGGATCGCGTAGACGAGCAGCGGGACGTTCGCGGCGAGGTACACGAAGTCGAAGAAGAAGTTCTTCGCGTAGCGGTACCGCCCCATCAAGATCCCGATCGGCACGCCGACCACGACCGCAAGCACGAACCCGATCAACGTCTTGCGCAGCGTCTCCCAGAAGTTCGTCAGGACGCTCCAGGGCGCGACCCCACGGTCGGGGTTCCCGACGACGAACCACCACATCCGCTGGGCGACCTCGGCCGGGCTCGGGAGGAGATCGAACTCCGTCCGGGTGTAGCCGGACGCCAACTGCCAGATCACGAGCAACGTGGCGGCGCCCAGCAGCGAGTACACGACGGCCTTCCGCCGTGTGCTCGCCGGGCGCTTCGCGATCGCGTCCGCGACGGCCGTCGTCGACGAGCCTTGAGGCTCGGCCGCCGTGACCTCGGATGCAGCCATGGTCCTCGGTTACGGGATCCGGCAGGTCTCTTTACCGGTATCGGGGTCGATGCAGACGTGCGTGGGCTGCTGCTGATCAGCGCTGATCAGATCAGCGTTCCGGAGCAGCTCCGTCACCTGCGCCTCGCCGTTGATCCAGTCCGGTGTCAGATAGACCGAATCAACGAACTCGTCGAACTGCGTCTTGTACCAGTTCTCCAGGTACGACAGTTCCTGGTCGTTCGCGTACCCGAAGTCGTCCGGGTAGGCCTTGAGGATCTCCTCCTTGTGGGTCGCCCACTCGTCGAGCCCGCGTTGCCACACGCTCAAGAAGAACGCGACCTGGGGGACGTGGCTGTCGTACCAGCTCTTGAGCGCAACGAAGTTGTTGCTGTCCATCCCCTCGTGCCCAGGGACGTATTGGTCCGCGTAGAGCTGAGAGGCCGACCGGTTGTCGTACAGGCCGACGACCTGACCGCTCATGAGGTAGGGGATCGCGTTGTAGATCGACGTGACCCCGGCGCACAGGTCACCCTTCACGACGAGCTCAGGCGACAGGTCGAAGTCCGTGACGGCCATCTGGAGGTCGTCCCCGCTTTCGGCGAGCGTCCGATTGTCGAGGTCCTTCGCGAGCGCCTGCCACACGATCGTCGACCCGCTGAAGGACTCGACGCCGACCTTGCATCCCTTCGGGAGGTCCGCGAACGTTTGATACCCGCTATCGGCCTTGACCACGACGATGTCCTTGGCCTTGTTGTACTTGCCGAACGTCACCGTCTGGACGCCGTTCTCGGACTCGAGGACGGGTGTCTCGTAGCTGCCGGTCGACACGATGTCGGCGTGCCCGCCGGCGAAGAACGCGAACTCATCCTCCGACTCGAGCCGTTGGATCGTGTAGCCGGAGTCCTTCTCCATCTGGGCGAGGATCCCCTGATCCTCGAGCCAGTTCCAGACCGGGTCCGGTGAGAACACGAACCGGATCGTCGTGTCCTCGCCCCCGCCCCCTCCGCCACCGGCACCGCTGTCGCCCCCGCAGGCGACGAGTGCCGTGACGGAGATGACGGCCGCAAACGCAACCACGAGGTGCTTGCGGAACATGCTCCCCCCTCCCGCCGACGCCTACGCCATAGTGTCGAGCGCACTCTATATTTTGTGCGGAAGCGTGTAAAGGCAGTCACGGACGCGGGTACCTTCACCGGAGCTCGGCGACGTCGACGCTCGAGCCTCGCTGGACGCTCTCGAGGACGGCGTCCAGGACAGCGGCAACTTCGAGCGACTCCTCTCCGCTCGTCTCCGGGCGATCCCCGTCACGCACGCAGCGGGCGAATTCGTCGAGCTCGTCGCAGATCGTGTCGAGCGTCTCGATGGATTCCTCCGCCCTCGCCCCCTCACCGATCCGCTGGCGGAACAGCCGCTTGCCGTCCTCCTCAACCCAGACATTCCCTTCGCTGCCGTAGACCACGATCGTGTTGACCGGCGGCACGTAGTAGGACGTGCCGATCATCGCGAGCGGACCGCTCTCGTACTCGAGAAGGACGACCGTCGTCTCGTCGATGTCGCGCCACCCATCCACCCGCTTGCTGAGCGCGGACACGCGCCGGGCGGGCCCGACGAGGAACTGAAACGTGTCGACCACATGGATCCCCATCGCGGTCATGCCGCCCGCCGGGCATTCGGCAGGGTCGGCACGCCACGACGCGAACGTCGGCGCCTTCGCGCCAGGGCCGGATTGATTGCCTTCCAGCTGTAACACCGTTCCCAGATCACCGTTCGAGATGAGCTCCTTCACGCGACGGTTCGCCGGGTACCGGCGGCGGTTGTATCCGACCTGGAGGACGACGCCGGCCGAATCGCACGCATCGACCGCGCGTCGGGTGTCCGCGACGGTGAGCGCGAGCGGCTTCTCGACGAAGACGTGCTTCCCGGCCGCGGCTGCCGCGACGATCATGTCGACGTGCGTCGAGTGCGGCGTCGCGAGAAGCACTCCGTCGAGGTCGTCGGAGGCGAGCATCGCATCGTAGCTCTCGACCGCGCGGCATCCGTGCTCCGTCGCGAACGCCTCCCGAGCCTCAACGGATCTCGCGAAGCACGCGACGACATCGGCCCGTCCGGTGGCGCGAGCGGCCTCGAGCAGGACGGCGCCGAACCACCCGAGGCCGACGACGCCGAGACGTGCGGTATCCATGGATCCCCCTCCTATCGAGCGCGGCCGCTGAACCGTTGGCCAGTCAGCCCCCGCGACGCTCCTCGGGGGCCGTCATCTCGATGGGCATCGCAGCGTGGCCGGTCATCACCGTGATCGCTTCGTCGACGTCGCGCCGTCCGTACGCGTCGAGCAGCGCTCGGTGCTCCTCGTTCGCCTTGCGTCGGATCTCTGGGTGCCATCGCTGCGCCTGGGCGACGTAGACGCCGGACGCCTGCTCGAGGCTCTCGAGGATGCCGACGAGGCGCGAGATCCCGGTCGCGCGATGGAACAAGACGTGGAACCGCATGTTCAGCTCGACCCAGTCGCCGAGGTCGTTCTCCTTCTCCATCCGACGCCACAGCCGCTCCGCTTCGCGCAGGTCCTCGGGCGTCACGTGCTCGCACGCGAGGCGGACGGCTAAGGGTTCGAGCTGCTGGCGGACGACGCGGATCTCCTCCATCTCGGCCCAGTTCAGCCCGCGGACGGTGCCCCCCCGGTTGCGATCGAGCGTGATGAGCCCTTCGGTGGCGAGGTCACGCATGGCCTCGCGCACCGGCGTCGTGCTGACGTTCAAGGTCGCGGCAAGATCGCCCTGGATCAGCCTCGAGCCGCCCGTCAGGTCGCCCCTCAAGATCGCGCGTCGCAGCGACTCGCGGACGAACTCATGTGCGGTGCGGCGGTCGCCGACACCTCCGTCGGCCCAGGGCGCGTCCTCGATGACCTCATCGCTCACGGTCGCTCCTCCGAGCCGGCGGTCGGACTTCAGACATTCTGTATCATACAAACCTTCGGGGCGAGGGAAACGATGGCCGGGTACGCGCGCGGGCCCTTCGGGGTCGATTGGGAAGACCGTATCGACTTCGCGCGCCTCCGCGAGCACCGGATCACCGCCGTCCGCGAGGCTCTGCGCGCGTCGGACCTCGACGCGATCTTGGTCTGGAAAGACGAGAACGTCCGCTACCTCACGTCCCTCCGCGCCCAGCTCATCGCGGGCAAGACGACATCGCTGAACGGCGCACTGATCACACGGGACGGCGGCCCGATCCTGCTGTGTTCCGGCGGCGAGCTGGACAAGGCACGCACCGGGATGTCGTGGCTCGTCGCCGCTCACCCGATCCCGATCATGGAGCAGCGGGAGCTCGTCGACGGGTTCGTGAAGACCACGCTCGCGCCGCTGCTGAACGAGCTCGGTGTCGCCTCGGGGCGCATGGGTCTCGACCAGGTGAACTACTCGCTCATCGAGTCGCTCCAGGTGCACCTGCCCGATATCGCGATGGCCGACGGCGATGCGCTCATGCAGCGGGTGCGACTGGTGAAGACCGTTGACGAGCTCGCGGTGATCGAGGAGGCGTGCGCGATCGGGGACTCCGTCACGCAGCGCGCCCTCGACGAGACGCGCGCGGGCCGGCGCGAGAACGAGGTCGCCGGCGACGCGATGCAGACGCTGTTCTATCTCGGCGGCGAGATGGCGCACGTGATCACGCCGTACGTCGCGTCCGGCGAACACATGTCGCCGCCCCACCGGATCTGCACGGACAAGATCGTCCGCAACGGCGACCTCTGCTTCATCGATATCGGCGCGATGTGGAACGGGTACTTCGCCGACATCGGGAGGACGACGATCGTCGGGAAGCCCACGGCGATCCAGAAGCGGATCTACACCGCCGTTTACGAGGGGCTCATGGCCGGCGTGGACGAGATGCGACCCGGCCGGACGAACCAGGACGTCGCCGACGCGATCATCCACAAGATCGGCGACCACGGGTTCGCAGAGCACCTGTTCAGCCTCTTCATCGGCCACGGTATCGGCATGGGCGCGAACGAGCCTCCGTATATCGGGGAGACGATGCCCGGTTCCACGGTGTCCGAGCTCCAACCGGGGATGGTGATGGCAATCGAGCCCCTCGTGTGGGTGCCCGACGTTCCGGGCGGTGGAGGCGTGCGCATCGAGGACATGGTGCTCGTGACGGACGACGCGCCGAGGATCCTGTCCCGCGTCGGGTACGAAGATCGGCTGCTCGGCTGACGCGAGGTGGGCTCGCATCGTCGATCGTCGTCGGTCGCGCCGGTCAGCCGTTGGTATCGTTCGATGCCACCCGACATCGGAGCAATCATCCATGCACGCCGCGCTCCTCACCGCACCGAAGACGATCGAGGTGCGGTCACTCGACGAGCCGTCGCGACAGCTCGGTGAGTCGGTCGTTCGGGTTCGATCCGTGGGACTGTGCGGCACCGACCTCAAGATCGTCTCCGGCAGTATCCCCGTCGACCTCCCGCGGGTCCTCGGTCACGAGATGGTGGGTGAGGTCGTCGATGGCGACACCGCTGGCGAGACCGTCCTCGTCGACCCGGCCGTCGCCTGCGGCATGTGCCGGCAGTGCCGCGAGGGACGCGGCAACATCTGCACCGCCGGAGCTCTGCTCGGTCGTGACCGTGACGGTGGCCTCGCGGAGCTGATCGCGGTCCCAGCGCGAAACCTCCACCCACTCCCGTCCGGCATCGATGTCGCGGTCGCCCCCATCCTCCAGGTCCTCGCGACATGCGTCCACGCGCAACGTCTGACGTCGATCTTCCCCGGCGACGCGATCGCGGTGTTGGGTCTCGGCGTGACCGGCCTGCTCCACGTCCAGCTCGCGAGGCAACGCGGCGCGCGACCGATCGTCGGGACCAGTCGGAGCGCGTCGAAGCTCGAGGCGGCGCGTGGGCTCGGCGCCGACATGGCCGTCGCGGCGTCCGACGACGTCGTCGACTCGATGCGCGAGGTCGCGTCCGATGGCTTCGACCTCGTGATCGACTGCGTCGGCAGCATCGCGACGCTCGCCCACGCGGTCGCCCTGGCGCGGATCGGTGGACGCGTGCTCGCGTATGGCACGATCGACGAGACGTCGTCCGGCGTCTTCCCGTGGTACCAGCTCTATTTCAAGGAGCTCGTGTTGACGCATCCGCGATCGGCGAACGCCGAGGACTTCCCCGTCGCCATCGATCTGGTCGCCAGGCACGCGGTGCAGGTGGAGCTGCTGATCTCGCATCGGTTCCGGCTCGATGACGCTGCCTCGGCGTTCGAGACGGCGGGTGCGCCGGGCGCCATGAAGGTCGTCGTCGACGTCTGAGCCCATGAACGCGGGGGCGGACGCGATCTCCCTCCAGGATGTCGTCGTCCGCGTCGACGGGCGGACGATTCTCGGACCGCTCACCCTGACCGTCCGCGCCCGCGAACGGTGGGTGCTGCTCGGCCCCAACGGCAGCGGGAAGACGACGCTCCTCTCGGTCGCGGGCGGGCGACGTAGCCCGGCTCTGGGACGCGTCGACCTCCTCGGACACCGCGTCGGCCACGGCGCTGATGTGCGGACGTTGTGGCCTAGGATCGCGCACACGAGCCACCTGCTCGCCGACGCGATGCATCCGGGACTGCGAGCGGAGGACGTCGTGCTGACGGGCATCCGGTCGTCACTGTCGCCGTGGATGACCGACCACTCGCCGTCGGATCGGGAGCGGGCACGCGAGCTCCTGCTGCGGTTCGGCTGCGGTCACCTCATCGGGCGTCCCGTCGCGACCGCCAGTCAGGGTGAGCGGCAACGCGTCCTCCTCGCCCGCGCGGCGTTCGCGCATCGTGAGCTGCTCCTGATGGACGAGCCGTGCGCCGGGCTCGACCTGCCCGGACGTGAGGACGTGATCGCCGCGATCGATCTCTCGGCGAACGAGCCGTCACCGCCGACGGTCGTGTTGGCGACCCACCACCTTGAGGAGGTTCCGCTATCGGTGACCCACGCCGCGTTGCTACGGGGCGGGCGCCTCGTGGCGGCGGGACCGATCCAGGAGACGCTCGTCGCAGATCCGTTGCGCGAGTGCTTCGGAATCGAGCTGGACGTACGCCGTGAAGGGGGGCGGTGGCAGGCGAAAGCTCGCGGGCCCTCTGATCCACCCTTCAAAGGGTGAGGACGTGCCTACACGGTGGCGAGCGCTCGCTCCGTCGCCGTGTCGAAGAGATGGAGGTGGCCGGGCTCCAGCCCGAACCGGACCTGCTCGCCGGGCTTCGTCGTCGCGTCGGGCTCGGCCAGGACGGTGAAATGCAGCTCCCCAGCGGTGACGACGCCGACCAGCGTCTCCCGCCCGAGTAGCTCGACGAACTCGGTTCGGGCGACGATGGGGCCCAGGAGTCCCTCACCGTCGTGCCACAGGTGGGCGTGCTCGGGTCGGACGCCGACGATCACCTCGGGCGGCACGTCGGGGAACCGCGCTGCCCCGAGGGTGAGCGACAGCTCGCCGCGTGACAGGGTCAGCGCGTCACCGTTCCGCGTCGCCTGCACGCTGGCGAAGCTCATCGCGGGGCTCCCGATGAACCCGGCAACGAACACGTTCGCGGGCTCCCCGTACACGGTTCTCGGGTCCCCGATCTGTTCCAGCACGCCCTCGCTCATGACCGCGACCCGGTCTCCCATCGTCATGGCCTCCACCTGGTCGTGCGTCACGTAGACGGTGGTCGTCCCCACCTGCTGCTGCAGGTGCTTGATCTCGGTCCGCGTCTGCACGCGCAACTTCGCGTCCAGGTTCGACAGGGGCTCGTCCATCAGGAAGGCTTTGGGCTCGCGGACGAGCGCCCTGCCCAGTGCCACTCGCTGTCGTTGGCCACCCGACAGCGCTCGCGGCTTGCGCTGCAGCAGCTCGACGATGTCGAGCATCTCGGCGGCGCGGCGGACCCGCCGATCGATCTCGTCCCGCGGCATCTTCCGCATCTTCAGGCCGAACGCCAGGTTCTGATACACCGTCATCTGCGGGTACAGCGCGTAGTCCTGGAACACCATCGCGATGTCGCGGTCTCGGGGAGGCAGTCGATCCACGACCCGGTCGCCGACGCGAATCTCACCGGAGGTGAGGGACTCGAGCCCTGCGAGCAGCCGCAACGCGGTCGTCTTGCCCGACCCGGATGGGCCGACGAGCACGACGAACTCACCGTCCTCGACCTCCAAGGAGAGATCGCGGACCGCGACGACATCACCGAAGTTCTTCGTGACGCTTTCGAAGACGACGCGAGCCATCGCTCGATCAGCCCTTCACCGCGCCGGTCAGCACACCGCGCATGAACTCTCGTTGGAAGACGATGAATACGATCAGGATCGGTATCGCCACGATCACCGCTGCGGCCGATACGAGTGCGATGTTCGTCGTGTACCTGCCGGAGAAGCTCGCCAGGCCGAACGGCGCCGTCGGGTGGCTGATCGTGAACACGAGGGCCAGGAAGAACTCGTTCCAGCTGTCCGCGAACGTGAGCACGGTCAAGGTGAGGATCGCCGGTCGCGCGAACGGCACCATGATCTTCCAGAGCGTCTTCCAGCTCGACGCGCCGTCGATCCGAGCCGCCTCCAACAGCGACGGGGGAGCCGACAGGAACGCCGCGCGCATCCAGAAGATGCCGAAGGCCACCTCGCCCGAGACCTCGAGCAGGATCAGCGCCCAGGTCGTGTCAAGCAAGCCGATCGCGCGCACGTCGTAGAACAGGGGCACGATCGTCGCCTCGGTCGGGATGATCAGCCCGAGGATGAACAGATAGAAGAGCACCTTCGAGCCGCGGAAGCGCATCGTGGCGAAGCCGTAGCCGGCGAGGATCGACAGGACGACCGACGCCGGAACCATCACCGCGGCGACGATGATGCTGGTGGTGAAGCTCCCCGCGAACCCGCCTACCTTCCAGGCCGTCACGTAGTTGCCCCAGTGGAAGCCGGAGGGAAGCGCGAAGCCCGTCGGCGAGTTGCCGGCTCCTGAGGGGTACAGGCTCGCCAGGACGGTGCCCACGAGCGGGTAGATCGCGACCCCCGAGACGAAGATCAGGAGCAGATAGTTCATCGTGACCTGCGTGCGCGAGGTGGTGGTCATGGCTCGGCCCCCCGCTCCATGAGCCGGTTGATCGCGTACGTCACTGCGAAGATGATGAGCATGAGGGTGATCCCCAGCGCTGCGGCCGATCCCACCTCGCCGCTCTGGAACGCCCGCCTCCACACGAGATAGGCGGGAACCGTGGTCGCCGTCCCCGGTCCTCCGTAGGTCAGCACGTAGATCTCGTCGAAGGTGTCGAGCGTCCCGATGACCGAGAGCACGAGCACCACCTGCAGCTCGTACCGGAGTCCCGGCAACGTGACGGCGAAGAACTCGCGGACGGCGTTCGCTCCGTCGACCCGAGCGGCTTCGTACAAGCTCGCCGGGATCTTCATGACGCCGGCGAGGAACAAGATGAGGCAGAAGCCGAACGATCCCCACAACCCGAACACCCCGACGGCGGGCAACGCCGTGTTGAAGTCGCCGAGCCACCCCTGGGACGGGATGAAGTGCCCGAGCCCCACGGCGTTCATCACGGTGTTGAGCGGTCCGTGGGTGTCGTACACCCAGGTCCACGCCACGGCCGTCACCACGTCGGTGATGACGAGCGGGAGGAACAGCAGCATCCGGAAGAACGTGAGGCCGCGGATCCGGATGCGGGACAGCAGGGCGGCGAGGAACAGTCCGAGGACGATGGGCAGGAACGCGTAGAAGACCATGAGTATGAGCACGTGGACGTACCCGCTGCGGATCGCGGGGTCGGTGAAGAACCCGGTGTAGTTGTGCAGCCCCACCCACGTGCCGGGCGTGATCCCGTCCCAGTCGTAGAAGGAGGTGTTCACGCCCTGCCCGAGCGGCAGCAGGTTGAACGCCGCGTAGAGGATGAACGCCGGAGCGATGTACAGGTAGCCGATCCGTCGCGCCTCGCCGGGCAGGCGCTCGGGCCTGCGCCGGCTTCCGACCGCGACCGCTCTGGAGGCGACCGACGGCTCGGCGTCCATCAGGTTCGGGAGCTTTGGAAGTCCGCGTAGTCCTGCTGGACCTTCGACACGAACTCCTGGGGCGTGATCCGATCGGCCATGAGCTCTTGGATCGAGGCCGTGAGCGTGTCGTAGAAGGTAGGGGTGGCCCAGTCCTCATAGGGGACGACGCCGTTGCTGGCCGTCGTGGCCGCGGCGGCGGCGACCACGTCCGCGAGCACCGTGCCGGGCTCGACGGTCGAGGCGGTGGCGCCCGTGTGGAGCGGGATCTGCCCCGTCGGCACCAGCAGGTCGCTCGCGTGATCGCTCGTCATCCAGTCGATGTATGCCGCGGCTGCATCGGGATGCTCGGAGGTCGCGGTGATGGAGAGCGGATAGCCCGCGCCGCCCGTCGAGACCGGCGGCGCGCCGGCCTCCTTCGGCGGCAGGACGAAGAACCCGAAGTCGCGGTTGTCGGCCCCGAGGTCGCCTACGACCCAGTTGCCGGTGATCATGAACAGGCCCTGGCCGTTCGCGAAGTTGTTGACGGCGTCCTGGTATCCGCCGCCGCCGAACCCCGGTGTGAAGTAGCCGGCCTTCGCCCAGTTCTGCAGGGTTGCAGCCGCTTGCAGGTTCGCCGGCGTATCGAACGAGAGCTGGGTTCCCTGCGATCCGAAGATGAAGTCGGTGTTGTCACTCGTCGGCGCCATGCGATCTTGGATGACGGCGAACTCGTGGATACCTGGGAACGCGTCGTTGTTCCCGAACATGATCGGCACCTCGCCCGCTTGCTTCGCGACGGCAAGGTCGTGTTCGAACTCGTCGAAGGTGGTCGGGAGCCCGAGCCCCAGATCGACGAGTTTCTGCTTGTTGTAGTAGACGCCCAGGATCTCGCCCATGGTGGTGTAGCCGTACAGGTTGCCGGTCCCGAACTGTTTGCCATCGGGCGTCCAGCTGCTCACGGCCAGGACGTTCTGCGAGACGCGATCGTTCCAGCCGTACGCCGTGGCGTAGTTGTCGAGCGGCAAGAGCAGACCGGCCTTGACGAGCTGCCCCATGTCGGGCCAGCCCTGGTTGGCCTCCACCACGTCGGGCGGATTGGGCCCCGAGATGGCGAGCCGCAGCAGCGTCTTGAGCTCGTTGAAGTCCCGCTTCACACGTTTCACGGTCACGTTCGGGTAGCGCTGCTCGAACTCCGCGTTCAGCCGGTCCCAGACCCTGCTGACCTGGCCGTACTCCTGGTCCCAGATCGTGAGGGTGATCGGCCCGGTGTCGGGGACCCCGGTCACCGCGGGGGCAGGGGGTGCGGAAGGTTGGACGGTGGCGGTGCCGGGCGTACACGCCGCCGCGATGAGTGCCCCCAGCACGGTGAGACGGATGATCCGGGCGCTCACGCGTGGAGCCTTCACAGCGCCCGACTCTAGGGGCCGATATCGACCGAGTCAACACATGGGTCCGCTTCGGGTACCTTTCCGGTCGTGAGCGGTCTATCATCGTGCGGATGTCGGCGTCCGAAGAAGTGGGCCGGGTCCTCGACCGGCTCCAGCTCCGCTATCAACGGGTCCAGGACTCGCTCGCTGAGGAGATCGCGCGAGGGCGCAGGTCCGCCGGCTCGCGCCTGCCGCCGGAGCGAGCCCTCGCCGAGCACTTCGGGGTCAGCCGGGTGACGCTGCGTCGTGCGCTCGCCGAGCTCGAGCGCGTGGGGATCGTGGCACGCCATCCCGGAGGATGGACCGTGGTCGGCGCTCGGATCGGCGAGCCGCCGAACGTGTTGATGAGCTTCTCGGAGATGGCCGCCTCGAGGGGCCTGACGGCAGCGGCGCGCGTGCTCGAGCTGCACGTTCGTCCCGCCACCATCGACGAGGCCGAGTCGCTCGGCTTAGCACCGGGCGCGCCGCTGTTCGAGCTCGAACGGTTGCGGCTCATGGACGACGTGCCGATCTTGATCGATCGCAGCGTCGTCCCGCTCGCTCTCGCGCCGGACCTGGTCGAGGTCGACTTCTCCGCGGCGTCCCTCTACCACGAGCTCGAGGAGCGCTACGGGTTGCGGCCCACTCGCGCACGTTTCGCGGTCGAGGCCGTTGCGGCGGACGAGCGGCAGGCGACCCTGCTCCACCTGCAGCCCGCTGAGCCGCTCCTACGATGTCATCAGCTGACGGAGGACGAGTCGGGCCGGCCCCTGGAGATGTGCGAGATGGTCTATCGGGGCGACCGATACCGGTTCCGAGCGACGCTCGTCCGTGGGGCCTGACCGGATGAGCGGCCTGCGCATCGAGCTGGTCGAGGACGCCGATCAGCTCAACCTGATCGGTGCCGACGTGGTCACTCAGGCGATCGACGCGACCCCGACGTCAACGGTGGTTGCCGCGACCGGCCGCACCCCGGTGGGTCTGTACGCGGAGCTCGGCGCGCGCCGCATCGGTGGTTTCCTCGACGCGACGGCGATCTCGGTGTTCCAACTCGATGAATACCTCGGGCTCGAGGATGACGACCGGCGGTCGTTGCTCGGATGGATGCGGCGGAGCTTCCTGGAGCCGCTGGGTGTGACCGACGACCGCGTGGTTCGATTGCCCTTGCACGGCGATCTCGAAACGGCGTGCTCGGCGTTCGACCGGGCGCTCGAGTCGCGGGGTGGGGTCGACCTCGCCATCCTCGGTCTCGGTACCAACGGGCACCTTGGCTTCAACGAGCCGCCCTCGGGTCCGGAGGCCCCGACCCGCGTCGTGGAACTGTCGCCCCTCACCATCGAGGCCAATGCCCGCTACTGGGGGGACACCGCGGTCGTCCCCACGAGGGCCGTGACGATGGGTTTGGCTCAGCTGCTGTCGGCGAGAGCGATCGTCCTGGTCGTGTCGGGTGCGAGCAAGCGCGCGATCGTGCACGAGGTCTTGGAAGGCCCCATCGTTCCCGAGGTGCCCGCGTCGTTCCTGCGGAAGACCGATGCGGACGTGACCGTCATCGTCGACCGCGCTGCCTGGGGTCCGGGATGAGCGCGTCGTTCGACCTGCTTGTCGCCGGCAGGCCGTCAGTCGACCTGATGTTCTCCGGGCTGCACGGATGGCCGTCGCTCGGCGATGACATCGAGTCCGACGGCCTGGGCGTGTGCGCCGGCACCTCGTTCAACACACCGGCCGCCGCCAACCGCATCGGCCTGCGCGTCGCCTACGTCGCGACCGTCGGAACCGATGTCTGGAGCCGGATGATCCGCGATGAGTTCGACGTCGAGGGCCTCCCCACCGATTTCCTCGAGATCGAAAACCGCCGGTTGCCCGGCGTCTCGGTGGCGCTGAATCTCGACGGCGACCGGGGCTTCGTCACGTACTGGGGGTCCGATGACGGCTATGACGCGCGGTTGGCGGCGCGTGCCGAGCGGATCGCGACGACGGTCGAGGCCCGGCACCTGCACGCGTACGTGGACGACACGCCCGATCTCGTCGCGATCGCGCGGCGGCGGGGGATGTCGGTCTCGCTCGACGCGTGGGGCGGCCTCGGATGGTCGTCGTCCCGGTCGCTCGCTGAAGTCCTGGCCGACGCGGACGTGCTGTTTGCCAACGAGACCGAGGCCGCGGCGATGACCGGGGAAGGGAACGAGGAGCGCGCGCTCGATCGGCTCGCGGATCAGTGCGGTTGCGTCGTGATCAAGCGCGGACCCGCCGGTGCGCTCGGCCTCGCCGGTGGGCAGGTGCGAGCGGTGCCCGCGGAACCCGTGGAGATCGTCGATACCACCGGCGCGGGGGACTGTTTCAATGCCGGGTTCCTCGCCGGGTGGCTCGGCGGACTCGCGCTCGAGGAGTCGCTCACCCTCGGCGTCATCTGTGGGAGCCGCGCGGTCGGGGACTACGGTGGCTATCGCGGTTGCCCGCGGGAGCCCGAGCTGCGGCGGATCGCCGCAGCTCGCGGTATCGAACTCCCACGACGCGAGGTGGCACGGGAGGAGACCACGTGAAGATGACGATGCTCGGCGCGGGCGTGCGTGCTCCGTTCGTGCTCCACGGGCTCGTCGCGGGACAAGGTGACCTCGGTCTCGACGAGGTCGTCCTGCACGACACCGATCCCGAACGCCTGGAGCTCATGGCCGCGCTCGGCGCATACATGTGCGAGCAGTGGGGGGCCGCGTTCGCCGTCCGGGGCGAGACCGATCCGAGGGCGGCCATCGCCGGTGCGCGGTTCGTGTTCTCGGCCATCCGGCCGGGGCAGGAGGCCGCCCGCGCTGTCGACGAGGAGGTGCCGCTGAAGCACGGCGTGCTCGGACAGGAGACCACCGGTCCCGGCGGATTCGCGATGGCGCTTCGCACGATTCCCGCGATGCTCGGATACGCGCGCCTGATCGAGGAGGTGGCGCCCGACGCGCTGCTGGTGAACTTCACGAACCCGGTGGGTATCGTGATGCAGGCGTTGCATGACCACACCTCGGTGCGCGCGGTGGGCATCTGCGACGGACCGATCTCGATGCAGCGCAGCGTCGCGGCGTTCTTGGGTCTTCCTAGGGAACGTGTGCACGCGGACTATTTCGGATTGAACCACTGCGGTTGGATCCATCGCCTCTTGGTCGACGGGCGAGACCGTCTACCGGAGGTGCTCGACCGGTTCGAGGAGCTCCAGGCGGCCGATGAGCAGTGGCGGCTGTTCGATCCCGCGCTCGTTCGGGCGATCGGGATGCTGCCGATGGAGTACTTGTACTTCTTCTACTACCGGGACCGCGCGGTGGAGCACATCCGCGGCTCGGGAAGCTCGCGCGGCCGCCAGCTCCAAGCGCTGAACGACGGTCTCTGGCCGGTGCTGCGCGCCTGCATCGACGCCGCGGACCTCCCTGGTGCGCTCACGGCGTGGGAACGCGCCATGGGCGAGCGCGATGCGACGTACTTCGCGCGTGAGCGGGGAGAGACGCTGCCGGACGAGGCCGTCGAGCCGGGCGACGTGTTCGAGGGAGAGGGCTACGAGGGGGTGGCGACCGCGGTGATGACGGCGGCCGTGCAGCGCCGGAAGATCCCGCTGATCTTGAACGTTCCGAACCGTGGGGCGATCGGCGGCCTCCGCGACGACGACGTGGTCGAGGTGACGTGCCTCGCCGACGAGCACGGAGCCCATCCGATCGCTCAGGGACGAATGCCCGATGCCGCGATGTCCCTCGTCGCACAGGTCAAGGTCTACGAGCGGCTCACCGTCAGGGCTGCGGTCGAGGGGTCATACGACGCGGCACTCGGCGCGTTGCTCGTACATCCGCTCGTGGCCTCGTTCCCGGTCGCGAAGGCCATCCTCGACGGGTACCTCGAGGGTCTGCCGAGCTTACTTCCGCATCTCACCTAGCTGGCCGCAACCACTCGCGGCGAGAACTCCTGGTCGTTATCCGCGCGCGTAGACCCAGAGACTGATCACCGGGAATGAGCTGTTCGGCACGACCTGGAAGGTGTGGTTGCACCGCCCGTGGTTGCCGAGCCCGTAACGAACGAGCCGGAACGTCGTACCGCCGTCATTCCATGTGTTGTCGTAGTGATATCCGTCCCTGCAATCGATGGTGAGCGCAACATGCACCCTGGTTCCCTTGTGGTTCGCCACGAAGGCAACCTGGTTGTAATTCTTCGTCCATGCGCGAAGCGTGACTCGCCCGTGGCCGCTCTTCTGAGCGATGGAGTCCCAGGCCAGCGCGGTTCCGCTAGTCGCAAACACCAACCCCGCCGAGATGGCGAGGACCAACACGCTCTTCCGTAGCATGGCTCCCCCTTCCCTACCCGGCCTGACTCTAGGACCTCGGGCGGAGGGCCGCAAGCAGCCAAAAGCGATTGGGTGGCGCGGCTCGTTGGCGTGCCAGGAGAGCTCTCGATGCTGTCCTCTTCCTTGTGGTGATCGGGGAACCTCGTCGGCATCGCGGCCGTCGAAGCCCGCATCTACGGACCGGAAGGAGGGTCACGATGCTCCGACGGATCACGCTCGCATCGGCCTTCGCGCTCGGACTCTCGCTCGTCGCGACACCTGCGCTCGCGTGCGGCGGATTGGTGAACCCGAACGGATCGGTGAGCCTCGTCCGCACGACGACGCTCGCTGCGTATCACAACGGCGTCGAGCATTACGTCACGTCCTTCGAGTTCGCTGGGGGGACCGGCGAGTTCGGATCGATCATCCCGCTGCCCGGCATCCCCTCCAAGGTCATCCGAGGCGGCGACTGGACCTTGCAGCGCCTCGTGCAGGAGACGCAGCCCCAACCCAAGGCGCTGTTCTTCGCGGAGGATGCCGCTGCGGCCTCTCCCGCTGCAGCGCAGGTGATCCTGAAGACCAAGATCGACGCGCTTGACATCGTCGTGCTGAAGGGCGGCGGCACGGCCGTCGGGACATGGGCGCGGGAACACGGCTTCCTGCTCCCGCCCGACGCTCCCGAGATCTTGGACTTCTACGCCGAACGCAGTCCGATCTTCATGACGATCCGGTTCGACGCATCGCGGGCGCAAGTCGAGGGTCTCGGCATCGGCGACGGTACGCCGGTGCACGTCGTCATCCCGACGACGAACCCGTGGGTGCCCCTGCGGATCCTCGGGCTCGGCGCACCGTCGCAGGCGCCCGTCGAGGCCGACGTGTACCTGCTCACCGACCGCATGCCGGCGCTCCTGCCCGAGCCGATCAACGCGACCGACGGACCCGTGAAGGCCGGCGCCGGGTTGGAGCTCTTGCGGAGCGAGCCCGCATCCGCGTCGCTGCTCACCGACCTGCGGTCGGACAAGGGGATGGCGTGGCTCCCGAACTCCGACGTGTGGCTCACCTACCTGAAGGTGGACGCGAACGCGGGAGCGCTCACGTACGACCTCGCGATCGATGCGACGGGCGCGGGCCATCCCTCGCCGCTCGCCGCGGGCCTCATCCCCGCGCAGCCGAGCCCTCTCAACGCTGCCGCGCCGGCGATCGCGACGGCGCTCCTGGCCGCGCTCGTGCTGCTGTCGGGGCTCGCGATCGGTGGGTACGTCGAGCGGCGCCGATTCCAGCGGCCGGCGGTGTAGCGATGGTCTCGCGGTTCCGTACTGCGATCGCGCTCCTCGCCCTCGCGGCGGTGGGCGCGACCGCGTGCGGGACCGCCTCGGCGGATCCGGGGTCTGCCGATCCGGTGCTCCGCACGGTCAACGTCACGATCCACTACTCGCATTTCGACCCGTCGTCCTTCTCGTTCCCACCCGGCACGACGGTGCGGTTCGTCGTCCGCAACACCGACCCGATCGATCACGAGTTCATCGTCGGGGATCAGGCGGTGCAGGACGCTCACGAATCCGGCACGGAGGCCTACCACCCGCCGCGCCCCGGTGAGATGACCGTCCTGGCGGGAACCACCCGCGCGACGATCGTCACGTTCGCGCGGCCGGGATCGCTCATCTTCGGGTGCCATCTGCCGGGGCATTACGCGTACGGCATGCACGGGGTGATCCGCGTCGGCTGAATGAGCGAGCCGAAGCTCGTCTCACCGGCCGAGCGCGGTCGCGATCTCGCGGATCTCGGAGGGCCCGACGCCGCAGCATCCGCCGATGAGGCGGGCGCCGTGCTCGGCCCACTCGAGTGGACGGAGCGTCGGCCGAGGGTCCTGTCGTGGAGGGTCGACCCACGAGTGTCGGACCGCGTCCCAGAAGGCCCCGCGGTTCGGGTAGACGACGATCGGCAGCTCGGTGGTAGTCGAGGCGATCTCGATGAGCGAGGTGATGTCGTGCGGTGCGGTGCAGTTCGCGCCCACGCCGACGACCTGTGGCGAGGAGCTCGCCGTCCGGACCGCCTGCTCGAACGGAGTCCCGTCGCAGATGCGATCACCGTCTCGACAGCTGAAACTCATCCAGGCTCGAGCTTCGGGGATCTCGGCGAGCGCGCGGACGAGCGCTTCGGCCTCGAGGATCGAGGGGATCGTCTCGATCGCCAGGATGTCCGGTCCCGCTCCGGCGAGCACCTGCATGCGGGGCAAGTGGAAGTCCAACAGCTCCTCGATCGTGCGGCCGTAGTCCCCGGTGTACTCGGCGCCGTTGCCGAGCACAGCGCCGTAGGGCCCAACCGATGCAGCCACCAAACGACCGTCGGCTCCGGCCGCATCGCGCGCCTCGCGAGCGAGCACGATCGACATGCGCATCAGATCCTCGGCCTCGTCGTGCTGGATACCCCGCTCGGCGAAGCCGACGAAGCTCGCCTGGTAGCTGGACGAGATAGCGACATCGGCGCCCGCGTCGAAGTACGCGGCGTGCACGTCGTGGATCAGACTCGGGTTCTCGACGAGGAGCCTTGCCGACCAGAGCGGATCGCGAAGATCGGCACCGCGGGCTTCCAGCTCGGTCGCGAGGCCACCGTCGAGCACGACGGTCCCGCGATCGGCGATCAGATCGGACAAGGGGTCAGCGAGCACGACGACGACCAGCCTACCCCTCGTGTACGGAAGAGCCGCTCGCTGCCGGCTAGGCCAGGTGACCGCAGGCGGTGCACTCGAACCACGTGCCCGCGGGGTCCAGCCTGAAGAGCGTGTGCTCGCCGCAATTCGCACAGGTGCGCATGTCGAGGCCGAGCGAGAGATCTTCCTCAGGCTCGTTCGGGTCCCCGTGATACCGGAGCGCGCCGATGTAGCGGTCGAGCAGGCCGTTCATGTCCTCGGTCCTGGTCGCCATGGCTGCCTCCCTTCACATGTGTCTCCAGCTCGGCCCATACCCCCTCGGGACTCAGCACAAACCCGGCTACGCTCGTTCCCGATGGGTATCTACGACCTCTCGCTCGCTGAGCTCACCGACCGGCTTTCGTCGTGGGGCGAGCCGGCGTACCGGGCTCGGCAGGTGTACGCGCAGCTCTGGAAGCGATCGGCGACGTTCGCGGAGATGACCGACCTGCCCTCGGGGCTCCGCGATCGGCTCGAAACGGAGCTGCCGGTCGAAGTCGAGATCCTTGAGGAGCGCACCGCGGATCGAGGGGCGACGCGCAAGAGCTTGTTGCGGCTCGGTGGCCGACACGTGATCGAGACCGTTCTCATGGGGTATCGCGACCGCGTGACGGTGTGCGTCTCGTCGCAATCGGGATGTGCGATGGGGTGCGGGTTCTGCGCGACGGGTCAGATGGGGCTGAAGAACAACCTCACCGCCGGCGAGATCGCGGCGCAGGTCGTGTGGGCGCGGCGCGAGGCCGACAAGCTTCCGTCATCGACGCCGCGTCGGCTCACGAACGTCGTGTTCATGGGGATGGGGGAGCCGCTCGCGAACGAGCGCAACCTGCACGGGGCGCTCGCCAGGCTGACCGACCCGGCCGGGATGCGCCTCGGGCAGCGGCACATCACCGTGTCGACCGTCGGCGTGGTGCCCGGTATCCGCCGGCTCCCCGATGCGTTCCCGCAGGTGGGGCTCGGGGTGAGTTTCCATGCCGCAGACGACGAGCTCCGCAACCAGCTGGTTCCCCCGAATCGGCTGTGGTCGCTCGACGTGCTCGAGAGCGCGATGGACGACTGGCGGGTGCGCACCGGTCGCCGCCCGTCGATCGAGTGGGCGATGATCCACGGCGTGAACGACGCCGACCGCCAGGCGAGCTTGCTGGCTCCGATCGCGAAGCGGCTGCACGCGCACGTGAACCTCATCCCGCTGAACCCGACGTCCGGCTCACCGTCGCAGCCTTCGACACCGGGACGGATCCGGCGCTTCGTCCGCGTCCTCGAGGACGCGGGCGTGAACGTGACAGTGCGCGATACGCGCGGTCGCGAGATCGAGGCCGCCTGCGGCCAGCTCCACCTGGAGTGGCAGCGCGGCGAGCCCGCGCTGGCTACCTGAGCTATCGCGCGGGGGCGACGAGCTGGAAAACGGCCCGCGCGAACGTCCGTCCGCGCGCGGCCGAGAGCCTCCCGCCCGGCAGCTCGACGACGAAGGCCGTCGTCCTGCGGAACTCATGGTTCTGCCACCCGGTGGCACTGCCCGGTTCGCGCCCGACGGCCTCGAGGGGTAGCCCGACGAGGCGTGCGTACCGGCGCTCGATCTTCAGGTTCCCGCCGGAGGTGTCGACGAGCGTAAGCGGTTGGTGGAACCAGATCGTGACGTCGGGCGTGATGCGGTCGATGAGGTGTGTGGCGATCCGCGACTCGGGCTCCGAGAGCGGACGGCGGCCCGAGTAGTAGCGACCGCGGGGCAGCGGTTTCCATCGGTAGGGGAAGTTGCGGTTCAGGTCGACGTCGCGCGCGTTGCCGCGGGTGTGCGCCGCGCGCCCGTCGGGGTTGAGGTCCGGCACCACCCACAGGTCGACGTACCGGGCCGGGGGAAGGGCGATGAGACGTTTCGCGATCGCCACGCCGGCGCACTCGTCGCCGTGGATGCACCCGACGACCAGGACGGTGACGGATGCGCTCGGGTCGCCGAGCTCGAACGCGCGGATCGGCCGGCCGTCCACCGAGGTGCCGAGCAGCTCGCGCCGGTGGACGAGTGGATC
>Ga0307312_10000305_pt1 | contig 21828 bp, 20 predicted proteins | sample ER_DNA_202_FD_194489 | JGI IMG/M metagenome (GOLD analysis project Ga0307312, IMG submission 194489) | Bulk soil microbial communities from the East River watershed near Crested Butte, Colorado, United States - ER_DNA_202 | ecosystem: Environmental > Terrestrial > Soil > Floodplain | place... | reverse complement strand
CGTTTGCCGCCCAGCCTTCGGTGGTCAGCAGTGGGGGCGGTTGATTGCGGAAAGCGTTTCGCAGCGCTATCAGGCGAAAGATCGCGAAGCCGGAGACCACGTCCGCAACGCCCGGAACCCTCACCACACCCCGCAGGAGCACCGGCGCCAGCCGCCGCACCAGGCGCCGGGCACGGGAGGGCTCGCCTTCGAGCTTGCTCTGGGCGATCACGATATCGGCGCCGCTCTCGATCCGGCGCACGAGGTCGGGGATGAAATTGGGTCCATGGGCAAAGTCCGCGTGCATGAGGATAGCGGAGTCGCGCTTGGGTCGGTCGGTGCGCTCCACGGCCTGGCGGAGCAGCTCCTCGACGCTCGCCGCATATCCCCGGCGCGCCTGGTGTCGGATGACACTCAATGGAAGTACTCGGGTATACCGCTCGAGCACCTCGGCCGTGGCATCGTCGGATCCGTCATCCAACACCATCAGTTGGTACTCCCGCGGAAAGCCGGCGAATACCTGACGAACCTTCCAAAGCAGAAGCCCGACGGTCGGAGCCTCGTTGTAACTCGGTATGCAAACGTAAATCATGAGCCCTCAAGAGAATGGGCGCACGAACGATAAACCTGGACAACCTGCTCTGCCATGGCCGCTACGGTGAATCTTCGGAGCTCCTGCCGGGCTGCCTGCCTGAGGTCGGCGGCATACCCGGGCTCCAAGAGTACCCGATGGACCGCGGCCGCAAGGTCGGCTGGTCTGCCGGCCGGCACCAGGACCCCGGCCCTGGATCCCAGCACCTCGGGGACGCCTCCGACCCGGGTGGCGACCACCGGCACGTCCAGCGCCATGGCCGCGAGCACTGAGCTTCCGAGCCCCTCGGCAAGCGAGCTGAGAACGAAGACGTCTGCACCAGCGAGCGCCATGTGGGGATCGGCAAGCTGCCCGACAAGATGCACCCGTTCATCCAAACCCAGCCGCGCCATCCGGCCTAGCAGGGCCGAGCGGAGCGGCCCTTCCCCAACGATAACCCAGTGGAGGAGGGGCAAGTCCCGGACCAGGAGGGCAGCCGCTTCTAGCAAGGTGGACTGGTCCTTTTCCGGTGTCAGCGCGCCGAGACTCACGGCAACCTGTCCCTTTTCGGGGAGACCGAAACGTGTGCGGATGTCGGGGCCCGTCGCGGCTCTGAGCTCGGCGGCGTCTACGGCAGAGGGGATGACGGCGAGACGCTCGGGGGCAAGGCCGTCAAGGGTGAGCGCGTCACGCACGGCCTCCGAGATTGCGATCACCCGCTGGGCGCGGGCCCAGAATAGCTTCCGCCTGAGGGGAAAGGTTACCCGTCGGGTGGCGACGAGCGGAGCTCCCCTGAGCCCGGCACAGACCCCAGCGAGCGTGAGTGCGTGCGAATCGTGGGCGTGGAGGATTGCTCGTGGGTCGCGGAGCTCGCCGAGTATGGCGGGGAGGACGCGAGGGTCGAGGCCGGCTCGCCAGCGGACCGACCGCACTCGCACACCGGCAGAACCGAGGCGACGGGCCAGCTCGGAATCTCCCCCGGTGACGACGACCTGATCGACCCCACGGCGGGCGAGTTCGCGGGCCAGTAACCAGACCTGCCGTTGTCCACCACGCCACTCCCGGCCGGACGCGACGTGGACGATGGCGGGAGTCACGTCCCCGGCAATACGTCGGTCGGCAAAGGTTCGCTGTCGCGCACCGCAGCCTGGGGCCCGCTATCGCGCACGACGTCGGCCAGCAGGGTCCGAAGCTCCGCCAGGCTGAAAGGCTTGTGCAGGTAGGGGCGGTCGAGGGTCTCCAGAAAAGCCAGCGTGTCACCCCGCACGGTGTCTCCGGTGCTGAACACCAGGCGACCGGCCATGATCGGGTTCTGGCGAGTCAGCTCCTCGTAGAATTCGCGACCCCCGAAGCGGGGCATCCTCAGGTCTGAAATGATCAGATCGAACGGCTCCTGGATGGCACGGGTCAGCGCTTCTTGCCCGTCGCTCGCGACGACTGGCATGTGGCCCCAGGCTTCGAGAGTCGCCCGCATGTAGTGCAGAATGTGCGGCTCGTCATCCACCACCAGCACCCGTAGCCGTCTCGTGGGGGCCCGGGACATGGGATCGGCGGCCGGCACCGGTGAGCGCGTGGAGAGCGGCAGCTGGACGCTGAAAGTGGAGCCTTTGCCCTCCTCGCTCGAGAGCATGATGCGGCCACCGTGCTCCTTCACGATTCCCTGGCTGATCGAGAGCCCGAGCCCCGTCCCCTCACCCTCCGCCTTGGTGGTGAAGAACGGCTCGAATACCTGTGCGGCCAGGTCCTCCGACATGCCGGGCCCGTCGTCGGTCACCTCGATGGCGACCCCGTCGAGCCAGCGCCGCGCCCGCACCGTGATAGTCCCGGGCCGTCCGGTGGAGGCGATGGCTTGGGCCGCGTTGTTGATCAGGTTGACGAAGACCTGCTGGATCTGATTAGGGTCCACATCGGGCATGGGCAGGTCGGCCTCGACCTCGATACTGGCTTCTACCCGGTGCGCCATGAGCTGGTTTCTGAGGAGGACGAAGGTGCCGTCCAGCAGCGGCTTCAGGGCCGTGGGGCGGCGTTGATGGTCTTGCTTCCGGGCAAACCCGAGTAGGTTCCGGACAATACCCGATGCCCGCTCTGCCTCTTCCTGGATCACCGCGAGAGGTTCCCGAATGCCGGCAGGCACATTGGGGACCTCGATGAGGAAATCGGCGAACCCAAGCACCGAGGCCAGGGGGTTGTTCAGGTCGTGGGCAATGCCGGCAATGAGTTGGCCGATAGCCGACATTTTTTCCGACTGGATCAACTGGTCTTGCAATCGGCGCCGCTCGGTCTGGTCGTCGAACAGAAGGACCACGGCAGAGCGGTCCGTGCTGCTAATCGGCACGGCGGTAACGGCATAGGTGCGCTCACCGGTGCGCAATTCGACCTCCCGGCCCACTCCTTGCTGGTCCAAGGCTCGTTGGAGATCGACGGACCACTCGGGAGGCGCGAAGGCCTGCCAGGGCCGCCCGATCAGGCTTGCCGGTGGAGCGTTAACCAAGTCGGCAAAGGCACGGTTGGCCCGACGAATCGCCCCACTCCGATCTACGATGCAGAGCGCCGGTGAAATGGCGTCCACTACTTCCTGCCAAGTTCGCCGGCCGTCGTCATGAAGGTCTATCAGCCGGGCACTCTCGAGGGCGATGCTGGCCTGCGACAACAGTCCTTCCAGCAGGACCAGGTCGGCAGGGCCGTAGCGACCGGTTTCACCGCGTGCCGCTATTGCCCCGGTTACTCTACCTTTGGCCACAAAAGGCGCGATCAACCAGCAGCCGGCCGTTAAAGGTGGAGGCGTGAGCCCCTCGTCGCGGAGCAGCGCGTCGAGCCCGTCCTGGATGAGCATTGGACCGCGCCGGGTGGCAAGGTCGAGCAGTGGGCGTGGATTGGAGCGGCCCGGAGGCCAGCCGAGCACGAAGTCGATGGTTTCGGCCTCGCGCTGAAACAGGGCCACCGCGATCTCGCTGGGCGCGAGCGTCTCCCTGACGTGCCGCACCAGCAGGTCGATCACCGAGGCCCGGCGGAGCGTCCCCGCCACCTCCTGACCGAAGGCGGTCAGACGACGGACGAGTGCCAGGTCGAGATCGGCAGACGCGTTGGGTTGCGACGCGAGCTTCGTTGATGGAGGGTTGGTCATGATCCGTGCAAACACGCGGGGCCGCCTGACGGCAGCGGACCTGCAGTTGGTGATCCTGCTTCTGAGCCGGGGTTCCGCCCACCGTAGGGCGTACCTGGAGCGGCGGCTGGCGACTGAAGGGCCGGACTCGTTGCTCGATTCGCCCGATCTGCTCGAGCGGCTCCTGACGGTCCGTTCAATGCTGCTCCCGTCCGAGGCGCTCTTCTTCTACGTCCTCGTCCGGCATGCACTCAGGCGCTCCGGCCTCGAAGAGCGGGAATTGGCCGATTACCTTGCGGCCCTGCTCCTCGAGTTCGGGCAGCACGACCGGGCCTGGCGGGTCGACTGGAACGACGACCAGCGGCACCGCTATCTCGTCGATATTCTGGCAGACCTCGACGCTACCAGCGGCGATCGCCGGTTCAAGGTCATGCTGCATCTCGGCAACTACGCGCTCTGGCTGACTGGGCTCTTTCCCGATTATATCGCAGCTCGGCGCCTCCGCAAAGCAGGTCCAGATGTCAGCTATTACGACGCGCTGGGAAGCCGCGGCTTCGGTCTCGCATCGGACCATGCCCTGGCCGATCACTATGGTCTCGGTGCGGTGCTCAGAACTGCGGCGGACCGCTTTCCCGCACTACGAAGTGCGCTCAACGGCGTGAGCGATCGCGTCCTCTTTCCTTCGTTCTCCCACTAAACCATCGCGGGCAGTGCCCGCCTCACGAACCAGGGCCGCAAACAGGCCGAGCTCGGGCGCCTGCCGGTCACGGTGCATCTCCTCCGGATGCCACTGCACTGCCAGAAGCCAGGGTGCATTGGGCGCGGTTTCAGCCGCCTCGATCAGCCTGTCATCGGTCCAGCCGGTCGCGTGCAGGCCCAGGGCCAGGTCCTTGATCGCCTGGTGGTGGACTGAGTTCACCGTAATCGCCGTTGTGCCGAGCGCCTCAGCGGCCCGGCTCCGGGGCTCCAGTCTCACTCGGTGACTTCGGGCATCCCGCGCGCCCTTGGGGCTATGGTCCACCGCCCCAGGGCGCTCGGTCGGGAGGTCCTGAAAGAGCGTGCCTCCCATGCCGACATTGATGAGCTGGATGCCGCGGCAGATACCCAGGATGGGCAGGCCGCTCTGCCGGGCCACCGCAAACAATGCAAGCTCGAATAGATCGCGCTCGCGGCTGGGCGAGTCCAGCAGCGGCGAGGGATCGGCCCCGTACCAGGCCGGGTCGAGGTCCTCCCCGCCGGTGAGGATCAGGCCGTCCACCCCGTTGAGCGCGGGGCCAGCGAGCGCCGGGCCCATGAGCGGCGAGAGAATCAGAGGCACCCCGCCGGCCGCAAGCAGCGCCTGGACGTAGGCGGCATTCACACCCGTCCGGACGGAGCCGTCCCAGGTCCGGACTACCCCACTCACAGCGATGCGAGGAAGGCTCACTGGATCACCGAGTCCGGAAATAGAAGGCAGCGGGGATCTTCAAACTTGGCCGGGTCTACCTGGATACCCAGAAGCGGCACGCTGGCGTTGTCGATCGAGACGGTCCCGATCTGTGGTGCACCCTCGACCGGCGCTCCCTCGTAGAGCAGAACCCCGCGCGCCTTGTTGCCAGTATCCAGGATCAGCACCCCAAAGCCGGGCTTCACGTTGGTAGGCAAACCACCATTCACCCCGATGAGCAACATCGAATCGGATCGTCCCACGATCGCGGGATAGGCCGGGCCTGCCACCAACCGGACGACGAGACGCTCGGGAAGCTTGCGGGGTGGGGAACCGAGGGTCTGGTCGGGAATGCCGAACTGCCCGAGGAGCGCCGTAGGCCCGGCGAGTGCAGCCAGTCCGCAGGTCGCTGCCGCAGCCGAGCTCTTGCCACTGGTGGACCGATCGCAACCGGCGATCAACATGGCCGCAACAAGCAAGGAGCGCTGCATGACCAAAGATAACCAACCGGACGAGGAGCGAGTGAGTGGCCCATTCCTGTGAGCACAATCACATCCTTCAACCTGCTGCAGCGGTATGCATCACCGGCTTGAGATGCCGGGGTTGCGATGATGGGTCCGCGATTCACCGACCGCTACCATGCCGGACGCCGGCTCGCTGCCGCGCTCGCGCCCTTTGCCGGACGGCCCAACCTGCTCGTGCTCGCGTTGCCGCGGGGCGGGGTGCCGGTTGGATTCGAGGTCGCTCGGGCATTGCACGCACCGCTCGACGTGATGTTGGTCCGCAAGCTTGGGGTGCCCGGGCACGAAGAGCTGGCCATGGGCGCCATTGCCTCCGGCGGGATCCGGGTACTCAGCGATGATATCGTCAAAGCGTTGAGCATACCCGACCGAGTCATCGCGACTGTCGCCGCCAACGAAGAGAGCGAGCTCGCCCGTCGCGAGCGGGCCTACCGCGATGATCGACCGCCGCTCGACGTCCTCGGCAAGACTGTGATTCTGGTCGATGATGGGCTGGCAACCGGTTCCACCATGCGAGCCGCCGCAGCCGCGCTCCAAGCGCAGCACCCTGAGCGGCTCGTAATCGCCGTCCCTGTTGCTCCCCGAGAAACCTGCCAAGGCCTTCTCCAGGTTGCCGATGACGTGGTTTGTGCCACGGTACCGGAGCCGTTCTTCGCGGTCGGCAACTGGTACGAGGATTTTTCCCAGACCACTGACGAGGAGGTCCGCGAGCTGCTGGCGCGGGCCAACGAGGCGCCCGAGGAGGTGCCGCGGAGGTAGCATGCATCGCACCACATCGCGAACCCTGACCGAGACCATCCGGGATGCTGCTCATCTCCTGACCGGCGCAAAGGATGACTACGATCCGTTGCTCGATCTCGTCGGCGATGCTCACGTGGTCCTCTTGGGCGAGGCCAGCCACGGGACCCACGAGTTCTACCGCGAGCGGGCCCGCATCACTCGGAGATTGATCGAGGAGAAAGGATTCGACGCGGTTGCCGTCGAGGCCGACTGGCCCGACGCGTATCGCGTCAACCGCTGGGTGAGAGGGATCAGCGACGACCGCACCGCCCTGGATGCGCTTACCGGGTTCGAGCGGTTCCCCCGGTGGATGTGGCGCAACCGGGATGTACTGGAGTTTGTCGATTGGCTCCGGGGGTATAACGAGTCAGAGGCCCAGGATCGGCGGATCGGCTTCTACGGATTGGACCTCTACTCGCTCTTTGCCTCGATGGAGGAAGTTGTGCGCTTCCTCGAGCAGGTCGATCCGGAGGCGGCAAACCGGGCCCGCTATCGCTATAGCTGCTTTGACGCATTCGGTGAGGATACCCAGGCCTATGGGTACGCGGCCGAGTTCGGCATGACGCGGTCGTGCGAGGATCAGGCGGTGCAGCAGCTCGTCGAGCTCCAGCGGCGCGCGGCAGAGCTGGCCCAGCGCGACGGCGGTATCTCCGAAGACGAGCTCTTCTACGCGGAGCAGAACGCGAGGTTGGTCAGGAACGCCGAGGTGTACTATCGCACCATGTTTCGGGGAAGAGTCTCGTCCTGGAATCTGCGTGACCGGCACATGGCGGAGACCCTGGAGGCCCTGATCGCCCACTTCGAGCGGAAGGGGCGCCCAACCAGAATCGTCGTCTGGGAGCACAACTCGCACATCGGTGATGCCCGCGCCACCTCGATGGGCGACATGGGCGAATGGAACGTGGGTCGGCTCGCCCGGGAGCGCTTCGGCAACGAGGCGGTGCTGGTTGGATTCAGCACCTACACCGGTACGGTCACCGCCGCCTCGGACTGGGACGCGCCGGCAGAGCGAAAGCGGGTGCGTCCGGGCCTGCCCGGAAGCTTCGAGGCACTCTTTCACGGGGTGGGCACACCCGACTTTCTTCTCAATCTACGGGGGGATACGGCCGTCGCCCAGGCGCTGCGCGACGTGAGGTTGGAGCGCGCCATTGGGGTCATCTACCAGCCGCGGACCGAGCGGCTAAGCCACTACTTCGAGGCCCGACTACCACAGCAGTTCGATGCGGTACTCCACTTCGACGTCACCCAAGCGGTCGAGCCTTTGGACCGCACGGCCGGCTGGGAGATGGGCGAGCCACCTGATACGTTCCCCTCCGGTCTGTAGCGGGGAGCTCGATGAAGCGGAGCAGGCGTGGTTAGCGCGGCGCTCCGAGCTTTTCGATCAGCCGCACGAGGTTGCCTCTAGCCAATGCTTCGTATCGGTGGCGGAATTGGTCAGTCTGGTAGATCGAGCGGCGTCGAAGGAATCGAGAGAGCACGGCCGATCGCTCACGTCGATACACTGGCTCGGGGACCCAGGCGTACTCGCGCCGGATCTGCTCCTCAAATGTATCGAAGATCCGGGGCTCGCGTCCGAGGATGGACAGGTCGATGTCGCAGATGAGTTGCTCGTCGGGCAAGCTGGGGGCACCGGCGTGCTCGGTCGCAAGTACCAGCGCAGCGGTGCGGTCGGTTACTGCCCGCGGGACTGCGCCCATGGACAAGGCAGTCCGGGCGAGCTTCGCGCTCTGGTCTTCATTGTCTGACGCGCCCGGCCGATACACGGCGTCGTGAAACCAGAGGGCTGCTTCTACCTCATCGGGGTATTGTGCGAGGTCTCGGGTGAGGTCCAGCTCCGCCAGGCAGTCGCGAATGTGCTCCGCCGTGTGGTACGCCCGTCCAGACTCACCGTAGGCGGCGCTCAGCTGAGCGAAGACGGAGGCGCCGATCCCCTGCGCTCCCAGGCGGGACCACAGCTCCAGCCAGCGCTGCTGATCCAAGGTCCCCTGCCGCCCGCCCATCTTACTGACCGAGCAGGGCCCGTTTCTGGTCGCTCTTCCCGAGCAGCGTGGCGCACCAGGCGACCTCGATCTCCAGACGATCGATCTGGACCGAGGTCTCTGCGAGGCATTCGTCGAGCTCGCGCCCGCCGGTAACGGCATGCAGCGCGGTCACCACCTCGCGCAGTCCCTCCAGTTCGTAGGAGAGAAGCTGATAGTACCGGCGGGCCGCGGGCAGCGAGGTGGGAGCCAGCCGCCGTAGCTCGGCCTTACGATCGAGGGTGTGCTCGATCGAGTGCCGGGCGGCGTAGTCCTCGGCCGCAATGCGCGGCCTCCGCCGCTCCATGGCGGGGGCCAGAAAGATCAGTCGGCGGCGGTGCCTGGTGCGGAGCCGCTCGAGCCTATCCAGTACGCCGCGCAGGGTGAGCGCCACCGACAGCCCTCCACCGGTGCAAGTGCCCGCTAATATGAAAGGAATCGTCGATTATACCCTGAAACGGCCTGCCGGTGTAGTGGATCGGTCGCTTGACGCTCCTTCTATCGACTCCTAACATTCGATCTCGCTTGATGATCCGTCACCCCGGCGGCCGCTCCCAGCGCCGGGCATACCGAGGGGCAGACGATGATTCGTGCTCGCCGGCTGTGTTCGAGAGCGTGAAGGCGCGGCTGGAGCGGTTCTTCCGCGACCACACGCGGTCGGACCCTCGGGCTCGGGTGGCGGGTCTCCGGGAGGCCCTCATCGAGGCCAAGGTAGGGCTGGGAACCATGCGCGACGCGCTCGCGGCCACCGAGCGAGAGCTGGAAGCCGAGCGGCAGCATCTCGCGGCGGCTGAGCGGCGGGGGCGCCTGGCTGCAGAGCTTCCGGATCCGGAAACGGTCGTGCTGGCGGAACGCTTCACCGTGCGCCATCGTGAGCGGGTCGCGGTGCTCGAACGGAAGGTGATGGTTCAACGGGACGAGCTCGTGCTGGTAGAGCGGGAAGTGGCCGAGATGCTCACCGAGTACCGGGCCGCACGTCCGGGCCACCCGTCCGAGTCGATCGAGGCCGCCTGGCGTGACCTCGGGGCGGCCGGGGGCGACCGGCCCGGGCTTGGTCTGGATGATGAGCGAGGCGCGGGTGTCGACGACGAGAAATTGCGCGAGCACGCAGTGGAAGCGCAGTTGGCGTTTCTGAAGAAGAAGTTTGGCAAACAACAGTGAGAGGTGAGAGGTGAGAGGTGAGAAGGGGAAAGAACCGGCCCAGTCCCTGCGACTCGCGCTGCTCCGGGCCGGAGCGACAGTATGCTGCCTTTCCCTCTTACTTCTTACCTCTCACCCCTCACCTCTTACCGCTCAACAACCAGTCACCTCGCCCTCCCACCTCCAAAAACTCGCCCACACCTACAGCATCGTTGCGTATGACTCCGCCTCCGGCGACCTTGGCGTTGCGGTGCAGTCCAAGTTTCCCAACGTCGGCGGGATCGTGCCGTGGGGACGCGCCGGCGTCGGCGCGGTGGCGACTCAGAGCCTCGGTAACACCGCGTACGGCGAGCGGGGGCTCGATCTGATCGCCCAGGGCGCCAGCGCCGAGGAGGCGCTCCGCATCGTCATGCGCACGGACACCATGCTTCAGGACCGGCAGGTCGGGATGGTTGATGCGCGGGGGAACGCGGCGAGCTTTACCGGGACATCCACCTTCGACTGGGCCGGCGGCCGAGTCGGTGCGCCCTCGGGACGGGGCAACCTCCTGGGCGGAAAGGGCGAGGTGATTGTCGGCCGGGGCTACTCGGCGCAGGCCAACATCATGGTGTCGGATCAGACGGTCAAGAATCTGGCGGAGACATTCGAGCGCACCAGGGGCAATCTGGCGGACCGGCTCATGGCGGCTCTCAAGGCGGGCCAGGCCGGTGGCGGGGACAAGCGCGGCATGCAGTCCGCTGCGTTGCTGGTTGTCCGCAAGAATGGCGGCTATCTCGGCGCGAACGACCGATTCATCGATATCCGGGTCTACGACGCCGTGGATCCCATCGCCGAGCTGGAGCGGCTGCTCGCGCTGCACAAGCTGCATTTCTTTCCCAGTGAGCCCAGGGATCTGGTCGCCATCACTCCCGCCATCGTCGCGCAGCTAGAGCCGATCCTGCTGAGCGAGCCTGCCAACCAACCCCAGAAATGGCTCAAGGCCAAACAGGGTAGCGCCACGCCGACCTTCCTGGAGGCGCTGAAGAACTTCATGTACTGGGAGAACTACGACGTGCGGGTGCGGATGGATGGGAAGATCGATAAGGTCGTGCTCGACGATATCATGAAAAAGCGTGAGCGGGGCAAGGACAAGCGTAAGCGGTAAGCGGGAACAACTGCTTCTGCATTGAGTTGTCTTTATCAGTCCACTGTTGTAGTAGTCCGCTCCGTTCTTATAGTCCGTGGGTGCTCGTACCCGCTCACCGCTCACGTTTGTCCTGGTCCCGCTTACGCTTTTGGGGTTAACGTGGCCACTGCCGCAGTCCGCCGTCCTGAACCTGACCGCACCGAGCGCGACACCCGCTTCTTCGGCCACCCGCGCGGGCTCTCCACCCTCTTCTTCACCGAGATGTGGGAGCGGTTCAGCTACTACGGCATGCGGGGCATCCTGATCCTGTTCATGACCGCGCCGGTGGCGGCCGGCGGACTGGGGTTCGACACCGCAACGGCGGGCCCGATATACGCCCTGTACGTCAGCTCCGTTTATCTGCTGTCGGTTCCCGGTGGCTGGGTCGCCGACCGGGTGCTCGGTCTTCGGCGCGCAGTGTTCGTGGGCGGCGTCATCATCATGATGGGGCACATCTGCCTCGCGGTGCCGTCGATCACGACGTTCTATCTCGGGCTGGCACTGATCGCGACCGGAACCGGGCTCCTCAAATCCAATGTGAGCGTCCTGGTCGGGAAGCTCTACAGTCCGGACGACGTACGGCGGGACGCGGGCTACTCGATCTACTACATGGGGATCAATACCGGCGCGCTGATCGCGCCTATCGTGACCGGCTGGCTGGCGCAGGGGGAAGGGTTCAAGCGCCTCCTGGTCTCGGCGGGGATGCGGCCGGACATCTCCTGGCACTGGGGCTTCGGCGCCGCGGCGGTGGGAATGTTTCTGGGGCTGGTCCAGTACCTGCTTGGCGGGAAGCATCTCTCGCCAGACGGGTTGCGCCCGGTCAGGCCGAGCGACCCCGCGGCGGCGGCGAAGGTGGACCGTCAGGTCCGGCTCGTAGGAATCCTCACCGTCGGCATCGCCATAGTGGTGACGGTCCTCGTGCTGAGTGGGCTAGTGGGCTTCGATCCGGAGGCGATCTCCCGGAACTTCAAGTGGGTTCTGATCGCCGTAACGGTGGCGTTCTTCGCCTGGCTCTTCCTGAGCCGCGGATGGACCCGCCAGGAACGGAAGAGTCTCGTGGTCATCGCGGTCCTCTTCGCCGCCGCGGTAGTGTTCTGGATGGCCTACGAGCAGGCCGGCTCGACCCTCAACCTGTTCGCCGATCGCAGTACCCACAATGTCATACTTGGCCGTAGCTTCCCCGCAAGCTGGTACCAGTCGCTGCCACCGCTTTTCATCATCCTGTTCGCGCCCGTCTTCGCTGTCCTTTGGGTACGCCTGGGTCGGCGCAATCCGTCCAGCCCGGCCAAGTTCGCCATTGCCCTCTTTCTGCTCGGCCTCGGCTTTGCCGTCATGATCGGCGCTGCGTCCGCCGCAGCCGGCGGTGCCAAGGTCAGCCCGATGTGGCTGGTCCTGTCCTATCTCCTGCAAACGCTAGGTGAGCTCTGCCTGAGTCCGGTCGGACTCAGCGCGATGAGCGTGCTGGCACCGGTCCGAATCGCGGGACTGGTGATGGGAGTCTGGTTCCTGGCGCTGTCCGTGGGGAACTACCTGGCCGGCATGGCATCCAGCTTCTATGAGACGATGCCGCTGCCAAAGCTGTTCACCATCGTCACGGTAACGGCTCTGGTCACAGCGCTCGTGCTGGCGCTACTAGTCAGGCCGATTCGGAGGATGATGGAGCGTAGCGCGTAGAATCTCATACACCAATACCTCCCCGACCTCGTCATCCTCATCGGACGCAACCGGCCGCATGCCGACCTTCTCGGCGACGTGCACCGCCGGCGTGTTCCACACCGGTGCGAGCGCGCGGAGGGTCTTCACTCCCGGCTGGGCGAAGGCCCATTCGACCATCGCCTTGACCGCCTCGGTGGCATAGCCGCGACCCTCGTGACCGGGATACATCGCGTAGCCGATCAGCACGGCACCGGCGGCATCGGGCTTTCCACCGAACGCCACCGAGCCCACCGCTTCGCCGTCCTCGTATCTGACGACGAGCCAATTCCACCATTGTGCTTCCGCGGGACTCTTCCGGAGCCGGGTACCGACCACCGGCAGTGACTCGGCCATGTAGGGGGGCGGTGCAACCGGCTGGGGGAATGCGGCGCCGGTGAGCTGCTTCAGACGCTTTGCATCGCCCGCGAGCAGTGCCTGAATGGCATCCGCGCCGAGGGGGGTGAGCTCGAGGCGCGCGGTGTGCACCGAAGTTCCAGGCATGAGCCAACCTCGTCCGACGCAGGGTGTCGTTCCGAGCCGAGCTAGAATCTATCCAGGGTCCGCCGGCGCGGTCTTGAAGACCTGGAACAGGTACCACAGAGAGGGAAGGAGGACGGCTCCCCCAATCGCCAGGGCCACCAGGACCAGCTGCAACGTCGAATCCGGCGCCGCAGAGTTCGCGATGGTGAGATCGGGGGGAATCAGGAGTGGATACTGCGCCAGGGCCCAGCCCCAAAAGATCAGCGACACCTGAAGTCCCGCAGCCACGCGCGCCAACCCGAATCGCCGGAACCAAAGCGCGGCAAGCACGATCACGGCGCTCATCCCGGTCGCAAGATGCAAAGGCAGCGCCCATGATGATGCCATGAGCCCGGTCCTCACCAGGGGAGCGGCGTTGTGGGACAGGAGCAGTACGAGTGCCGAGGCGAAGAAGACCGCCCCGCCAGCCATGAGCGCCCGGAGGCGGAAGTCCTCACAGAGCTCCCGGTCGTGCGTCTCCATCGTGAGAAAAACCGCGGCCAGAAAGGCGAACAGCGTCAGCGCCAGGAGACCCACGCTCAAGGCGAACGGGGTGAGCCATGGCTCGACAAACTGCGGCACGAAGCCGCCCGAGTCCACCGGTCTCACTCTGCCGGACGCAACCGCGCCGATCGAGACCCCCAGGAGAACTGGGGTGATAACGCTCGCACTGGCGAAGACCCGTCCCCAATGCCGCTGGGCGGCGTCCCCGCGAGTGTCGTAGGTGCGGAAGGTGAACGCCGATCCCCGCAGCACGATGCCCACCAGCATCAGCGTCAGCGGAATGTGGAGGATGGTTCCCAGACGGGCGTAGACCGGGGCGAAGCAGGTGAAGGTGAGGACGATCGCCAGAATGAGCCAGACGTGATTCGCCTCCCAGATGGGACCTATGGCGTGGGCGATGACCTCGCGCTGGCGTTCACGGCGGGGACCGGAGGCCAGCAGATCCCAGACGCCGCCCCCGAAATCGGCGCCGCCGAATAGCACGTACGCATTCAGCGACAGCGCGAGCACCCCCGCCAGCACATCGGGGAGTCCGAGCTCACGCACGGCGGGTCACCGTGGGGACATAGACCCGGGTCCACTCGGTCGAGCCGGGACTCCGAATGATCTGACGGTAGAGCAGCCACACGACGATGACGCCCAGGAAACAATAGAGCAGGGTAAACAGGAGGAACGGCACGATGAGGCCGGGCATCGGGGTTACCGCGTCGGCGGTCCGCAGCACGCCATGGATGATCCAGGGCTGCCGGCCTACCTCCGTCACCGTCCATCCGGCTTCGATGGCGATGAACCCCATCGGAGCTCCGAGCACGATCGCCTGGAGCAACCGCCGGTTAGCTGTCACACCTCTGCCCTTGAAGGCCACCCACCCGGCCCACACGGATACCAGCGCCAGGTATGTGCCGATAGCCACCATGATCTGAAATGCCGCGTGCACCATCGGAATGTTCGGCCAGTCCTTTCGAGGAAACTCATTCAGCCCTTTGACTTCGGCGTTGGGGTCATGGAAAGCGAGCAGCGAGAGCCCATAGGGGATCTTGATGGCATAGCGGGTCTGGCCCGTCTTCGAGTCCGGCCAGCCGCCGATGGTGAGCGGCGCCCCCGACGCGGTTGTGAAGTGGGCCTCCATCGCGGCGAGCTTGACCGGCTGCTGGCGGGCGACCTGTCGCGCGCTGATGTCGCCGGAGATCGGTTGGAGCACGGCCGCCGGTGCACCCACCATCAGGGCCACGCTCAGGGCCCGGCGGTGGAACGCATTCTCCGGATCGAAGAGCAGAAGGAAGGCGTGGATTCCAGCGACCGCGAATCCGGTGGCGGTGAACGCGGCCAGGGTCATGTGCAGCGTCTGCTGGAACGCGGCTGGGTTGAGCATCGCGGCGATGGGATCCACGTTGACCGGCCGGCCTCCGACGAGATCGAACCCCGCAGGGGAGTTCATCCACGCGTTGGCGGCGACCACGAAGATGCCAGATGCGGCGCCGCTGACCGCAACCGCGACTCCGGCCCAGAGATGCGATCGCGGTGAGATCCGGTCCCACCCGTAGAGATAAATCCCCAGGAAGATCGCTTCGGTGAAGAAGGCAAACCCTTCGAGCGAGAAGGGCATGCCGATGATGGGCCCGGCGAATTCCATGAAGTGGGGCCACAAGAGTCCGAGCTCGAAGGAGAGAACCGTACCCGAGACAGCGCCGACGGCGAACAGGATTGCCGTTCCCTTGGACCATCGCTTGGCCAGCTCCAGGTAGATCCTGTCGCCGGTCTTTTGCCACCGCCGCTCGGCGATGACCATGAGGACGGGCATTCCAATACCGACGACCGCAAAGATGATGTGGAAGGCAAGGGAGACCGCCATCTGAGAACGGGCCGCAAGGAGGTCGGGCATGGGGGAAGCTATTACCCGCTTGAATCTTTTCGGAAGAGCCCGCAGTAGAGCAAGAGAGGGCCGCCGCGCCGCGCTTTCATCCCGTCAGACACGCGCATTCCCCTACCTTCGGAGGGTTTCATGTCGCAACGATTGGCCGGATTGCGTCCGAGAGTCGTCCTGGCGGTCGCAACCATCCTCGTCGGTTACAACGCCGCGCACGCGCAAACCAGTGGTGGGAGCGGGAAGATCCCAGTCACCACCTCCTCGGTCGAGGCCAAGCAGCAGTATGTGAAGGGTCGCACGCTCGGGGAGAACCTCCGGGCCTACGATTCCCGGGAGTTCCTTACCCAGGCGGCGGCCAAAGATCCTGGAATGGCGCTCGCCCACTACAACCTCGCGTTAAACGCACCAACTGCCAAGGATTTCTTCGAGCATTTGAAGCGGGCAGTCGCCCTGGCCGACAAGGCGTCCGAGGGCGAGCGGCTGATGATTCTCGGGCTGCAGGCTGGTGCCAATGCCGACACCAAGTTGCAACGCGACTATTACGAGCGGCTGACCGCGGCATACCCGCGTGACGAACGAGGTCACTTTCTCCTGGGGGGTGCCTACTTCGGGCAGCAGGATTACGCGAAGGCGATCAGAGAGTACGAGAAGTCTGTAGAGCTCGCACCCGACTACGCTCCCGCCTATACCCTGCTGGGGTACGCTCATCGCGCGAACGGTGAGTTCGGCCAGGCGGAACAGGCGTTCAAGAAATACATCGCACTCATTCCGAATGATCCCAACCCCTACGACTCGTATGCCGAGCTGCTGATGAAGATGGGACGGTTCGATGAATCCATCGCGATGTATCGAAAGGCGCTCGCGACCGACCCCCACTTCGCGAATAGCCGCTTCGGCATAGCCAGTAATCTCATGTACCAGGGCAAGCCCGAGGAGGGACGTGCCGAGCTCTGGAAGTTGCATCAGGCGGCGAGGAACGACGGGGAGCGCCGGACGGCGCTGTTCGGCGCGGCTGTGATCTACGCGGATGAAGGCAAGCTCGATCAGGCGCTGGCCGAGCTGAAGAAGGAATATGCCGTTGCCGAGAAGATCGACGACGACGCGGCGATGGCCGCGGACCTGGTTGCCATGGGTGACGTAGCGCTGGAGGCAGGAAAGCCCGATGATGCCCGCAAATTCTACGTCAGCTCGCTGGAAATGCAGGAGAGATCCGACCTGTCCCCTGAGGTCAAGCAGGATGCGAAGCTCAATCACCACTACAACCTGGGCCGAGCCGCGCTGCGCGCCGGCGATCTGGCCGCCGCGAGGGAGCATGCGAAGGCCTTCCTGAGCGGGGCAACGGCGAAGAACAATCGCGGGGAGGTCCTCCAGGCACACGAGCTTTCCGGCGCTATCGCGCTCCAGGAAAAGAAGTACGACCAGGCGCTCGAGGAGCTCCGCCAGGGCAACCACCAGGATCCGTACACCCTCTACCGGCTTGGCCTGGCCTACCAGGGCAAGGGAGACCAGGCCAGGGCGGCTGATTTCTTCCGGCAGGCAGCCGATCAACACACGCTGCCGACGTTGAACTACGCGTTCGTGAGAGCGAAGGCCAAGAAGATGAAGGCGTAGAGGCTTCTACTCCCACTCGACCTCGTCTCCGACCGCGATCTCGCCGTCGTCCAGCACCTCGGCGAAGACCCCACCGCCCCAGTTGCGCGCCATGGCTTCACGGAGGCCGGGCAGGGCCTCGTCCATTCGTTCGCAGGGGCGGGTCTCTCCTCCCACGCGAAGCCGGCAGCCGCCAACTCGTAACACCCGATCTCGGGTCTCCGCGAGCTCGATTCCGCTGACCAGCAGGTTGGCCCGCCGAGCCGCGGGCGAGATCGACCCACCCAGCTCCTGCATCAGTCGCTCCCACGCTGACAGGTCGATCAGCGTGACCTGCCGGCGGCGACCCTGGTCCGCGTTACCGGCCAGGCCACGTCCCGCGACGAGCCTTCCGGTCGGCGCCGGATCCATCGGGCCCCGGTGCGAACGCTTGATCCAGATGGCTTCTAGGCGACCGGCCACAATCGATCTCCGAGGGGGATGAGATGTGCAACAATCTTCACCGCCGGATGCGAGCCTCCAAATCGGGGCGCAGTTCGCGTCAAGCTGGTCGGGATGCACGGTGAGTGCTCACAACCGGTGCCCAGGGCAGCTCCGGGCTCGAGTCCTCCAACTCGGTTAGCCCCATTCGGGTAACCGGGGTTCCGCCCCCGATTTCGGCTATAGGCACGTCGCTTGCGCTTCCCCCCTCGAATCACCAAAACCCTGACGTCACAAACCTTTCTACCTCCGCGCCTTAAGGGGGGAATACACTCATGCAATCGACCGTGCCGACCGAGCAGTGGAGCTGGATGCTGACACAGCTGTGGGGCGGGATATGGTCCGGGATGTCCTGGATCCTCGATCTCCAGCAGCTGGTGTTCGGCTTTGTCTTCAGCGGATCACCCGGTATCGCCGTGCTGAAGGCGGTTCTGCTCCTGCTGCCTGCCGCCGTGCTCATCGTCGGCATGTGGGCGACGATGACGTCGCTCTACACGCTGCCGTTCCGTTCCGGCCGCGGGTACTTCCTCACCGCGCTCCTCATGTCGTGGTGGGATGTCGGCCGCATGGCCTGGTTCTACTGGGCCGGCATGGGCCGCTTCCTGTTTGTATCGCTTGGTTGGATCGGCAGCCTGATCCGGGCAACGGCCCGGCTGATCTGGAACGGGATCAAGGGCGCGCTCAACTCGCCCTTCGCGATTCTGGACTGGACCTCGCGCCGGTACTTCCAGCCGGGCGTGCCATGGCTGGCCTTCCTGCTCCTGATTGTCTGGTCGGCGCTCGAGGCGACAATCTTCACGTTCACGCTGCGCCCGACCATGAACGAGCTGCTGGCGGACCTGACCGGGTTCGAGCCGAATCCGGTCATGCTGACCGGGCTGCTCTACATGTTCCTGTTCTTCCTGGTGGGCGGAAGCTTCGCCTGCGTGCAGGCCCTGAATGACGCCATCAAGTCCAAGCAGTACGGCACCATCATCTCCATGACGCTGATCGAAGTCGTGGTGGCGATGTTCGAGGTGCTGTTCCTCTATCGCGAGCTGGTAGACGCGATCACCCCATGGATGGCCCAGCAGGGCTTCAACCTGGGTATCGGCGGAACGCTCGGCCTGGCCTTCGCCGGCTGGCTCGGTGTCCGCGGCATGACCTGGTTCCTCTTCGGCCGCTACGGTACGCCGGCCCTGATCGCCGTGCTGGCCCGGGAGACGATCAGTCGCCAGGGTGGCTCGATGGATATGGCGCCGCCCAAGCAGACGGAGTTCTGGCGCGCACCGATCGCCGCGCTCAAGTCTGAGGTGGACTGGTTCAAGAAGGAAGCCCGCGAGATGTTCGAGCTGCTCACCCTGCCGGTGCTCCAGCTGCTGGCGGCCGGATTCAACTTCTGCCTGGTGGTCCTGCTCGGGCGGCCGCTGTTTACCCTGCCGTTCCGCTCGCTCGAGGAAGTCCTCGCGGCGACACCGCTCAGCATGGAGCGGAAGCCGGCCGCGCGTGCCGGCGTCACCCAGGCGGCCGCGTGATGCGCGCGCTCCGGCTGGCGGCATTGGCCACGCTCGTCCTGGGGTGCACCCCGCCCAAGGACGCGCCACCGCCGAAATCCACCCTGGTTATCGGCCTGGATGTCTCTGGATCCTTCCGGAAGGGCGGGCACTTCGATGACGCTATCGATTTCGCGTCGCTCTACATCTACGCCCACATGAAGGGCATCGACGGGATGCGTCAGCCCAGCGACGTGTTCGTCGGCACTATGGGTGGGCAGAAGACCGGCGAAGCCAAGACCTTTCACCCGATCCAGGACCTGACTGGTAAGTCACCAGCCCAGATCGCGGCCAGCCTGCGCGCCTGGTTCCCGGAAGACGATCCGATCACCGACTACAACGCCTTCTTCGAGCGCATCTCCGTGCACGTGCAGCGCCAAAACCTAGGCCTGGCGCCGCTCAGCATCGTGATGTTTTCGGATGGCGTGCCCGATATGCCCGGTGTCCAGGGTGAGGAGCTCTACCGGCGCATCAACATGACGCCGCTGGAGTACCTCTCCCGCAGTGTTACCGTGCGCCTGCTTTACGCTTCGCCGAGGGTCGCTCAGCGCTGGGAGAAGCACGTTCCCCGGAAGCGGGTACGGCTCTGGACCCAGGATGCCGACGTGATGCAGGGTTGGCGGCGCCATGTGCTATCGTCCGTCCGGCCGGAGCAGCAGGACTCGCTCTGGTCCTGGATGAAGAACGTGGTCGACTTCAGAGTGAGACGCGGCAAAGTGATCTAACGCCCTCGAGTATTTGATGACTGACGCGCCGGCGGTGAGCCGGCGCGTTTGCTTTGCTCCGCCCTGATCAGCGAGTATTCATGACCTCACGAGTTGCCAATCCTCCGGACACCAGGGCTCGATGACCGCCACTCCCGAACTCCTCTATTTGCTGGCCGGGGACCCCGCTGAATTCGCCCAGGTCGTGGCCGGCATGCGGGCGGCCGATGTGGCCGAGGCCTTGCGCGACCTCGTCCCGTTCGCGGCTGCCTGCGTGGTCGCTGCGCTTCCCTTCGATCTCGCAGTTCAAGTGATGGATGATCCCGAGCTGGAGCACCGGGTCGACATCGTCAAGGCGATGGACGTGGGGGCGGCTGGGCCGCTCATCGACGCCATGTCTCCCGATCAACAGGCCGATCTTTTCCGTGAGCTGCCGGAGCAGGAACAGAGCCGTCTGCTGCCCGCGCTCGACCAGCGGACCCAGCGGGCGCTCGAATTCCTTCTGCGGTATCCGCCAGATACCGCCGGAGGGATCATGACCACCGAGTTCCTCACCGTGTCACCCACCTCGACCGCCGGGGATACTCTGGATCTGATCCGCCGCGTGGGCGGAGGGAAGGAAACGGTCTATGTGATCTACGTGGTTGACCCCGCCAACGGGCGGCTCAAGCACGTGGTCTCCCTTCGTGAGCTCGTGCTGTGTGAGCGGACCAGCCCAGTGACCGAGATCGGTTCGCCACGCAAGCTTCTGTCGGTAAGCCCTTACGCCGATCGCGAGGAGGTCGCCAGGTTGATCTCGAAGTACGACCTGCTTGCGATTCCCGTGGTCGACAAGGACCAGCGCATCCTCGGCATTGTCACCGTGGACGACGTGATCGATGCGATCCTGGCCGAGACCACGGAGGACGTGCAGAAGTTTGGTGGTATGGAGGCGCTGGATGAGCCGTATATGGAGATCAGCATTCCCAAGATGCTCCGCAAGCGGGCCGGCTGGCTCGCCGCTCTCTTCATCGGTGAGATGCTCACCGCCACCGCCATGGGCTACTTCGAAGGAGAGATTGCGCACGCCGTGGTGCTCGCCCTCTTCGTACCGCTCATCATCAGCTCGGGCGGCAACTCGGGGTCGCAGGCCACGTCGCTGATCATCAGAGCCATGGCCTTGCGCGAAGTACGACTGCGGGATTGGTGGCGGGTGGCTATCCGTGAGCTGCCGTCCGGAGTTGCACTCGGACTCTTCCTCGGGGTCATCGGCGCGATCCGGATTCTCCTATGGCAACACTTCGGATGGTACGACTACGGCCCTCATTACCGCCTGGTGGCCCTCACTGTCTCTCTGGCGCTCATAGGCGTGGTCACCTTCGGCTCACTGACAGGATCGATGCTTCCGTTCGTCCTTCGAAGACTCGGCTTCGACCCTGCCAGCGCCTCGGCACCATTCGTGGCCACCCTGGTAGACGTGACCGGGCTCGTCATCTACTTCACCGTGGCGCTGCTGCTCCTTCGGGGGACGTTGCTGTAGCGGCTTCCGGGTAAAATGCGAGTGTCGCTGGCCGTGCAACTCTACGCACCCATCATCTAAGCTGCTTGGTCACGGCGGTTTTCCTCGACAGGGGGGCAGGGCGCGTGAGTTGCGGTGCCTGGGTTGATCCTGCTCTCCGAGGACTCCCCCATGCGCCGTACCCTGCTCACGGTCCTTACCCTGGCGACGGCGTCCATGACGTCGTCGCCTGGCGTGGCCCAGACCCTGTCGGCGCGCCCGGCTGTCTTCGGCGACCCGGTCCTCTCCACCGATCCGACGCGTGGCGAGCTGGTGCTCGGTCGCACAACGCTGGCGGCGGCCCTGCGGATGTTTGCCGTCGAGCTTGCGGACAGCGTTCGCCTGCCGCTCGGCCGCGAGAGCAACCCGGACACGGTATGGACCACGAGCGGAGGCGGTGCCTCCGCTTCCTGGCCCAGGCCCCATCATCGGCTCGATCTCGGAGCCGGCCGGTACCTCTTGTATTTCGACAAGCACGAGCGGCTGGTGATGGTTGAGGCAGAGCGATCACGGCTTCCGCGACAGCTCCGACGCGAGGACCTGGTCGCCCGCTACTCTACACTGCGGGTGAGCCGGCACTGGAATATCCAGGACGAGCTGATTGCGCCGCTCGCTCCGTGCATCTCCATGACTGCCACCGTCTGGGAAGGCGATGACGGCCTTCCGGATGAAGAACACCTCAAGCCGGGTACTGTTG
>Ga0307312_10000302_pt1 | contig 21917 bp, 17 predicted proteins | sample ER_DNA_202_FD_194489 | JGI IMG/M metagenome (GOLD analysis project Ga0307312, IMG submission 194489) | Bulk soil microbial communities from the East River watershed near Crested Butte, Colorado, United States - ER_DNA_202 | ecosystem: Environmental > Terrestrial > Soil > Floodplain | place... | reverse complement strand
TCGGCTCAGCTCGATCTGCTGTTGGTCACGAACCTGCTGGACCGAACCATCGCCGGCCACCGTGACATTCACCCGCTCGTTGTTTGTGACAGATCCGGGGACGGTGGATGCGGGCAAACGATCGCGAGACACACCGAGCATCTCGAACAGTTCGAAGCCGTTGAGCTGCTCGGATTGTGGACGGGGCAGATCGATGGAGTCAGCAGCGCTGGGCGATGACAACAGAACAGCGGCGATCACCGCCGCCGCCTGCGCAAGCACATGCTCTAGATTAAGTCCGCCGAAGACCCATCGCGTACGGTACGACCCGCGTGAGCTTGCTATTGCTCGAACGTGTACGTCACGACGAGGTAGTCGCGGCACAGCGCGCGGACGTTGATATTGCCAGCCTGCGCTCCCGTGAAATCCGCGTCCGCCTCGAAGCCTGGCTCTTGGTCTCCCCCGGTTCGGACGTAGCCGACCGCCGTGAGCTTCGCGACGGCGGCATCCCGGACGTCCACGATGTCGGGGGGATCTCCCCCAACCGCGCCGCGCAACACGAGGGTCTTTCCCTGCCGAACCGCTTCCGTCGCGCTCCAGCCGGCAACGGTCGGAAAGCCGGACGGAAGCAACCGGGCGGCGGCCGCATCCGGTGTGATCTTATCTCCGCAAGCAGCGGAGGCCGCGCCGGTGGACGGCAGATCGGTGTCAGCGGACGTGCCGGAGGTTGACAATGAACGGCCGCCGCCTTGAGGAGCAGAGTTGCTACCGCAGGACGCGAGGGTCAGCACGCCGAACGCGGCGCAAACGGCCATCCGGATGTTCATTCCGCTCCTCGGCTGCATTCATCGAAGGACGTCACCGGTCTGCGCCGGTGGGACTATATACGCCCATGCGCCTCTTGTTTGCATGCTCAGCGCTCGGGGCGGTGGTCTTGTGCATGAGCTGTGAGCGGGCCGGGTCGTCGGTACCACCCGCCGGCAACGGCCCGCTGATCGTTGTTTCCGCGCCCTTGACCACGGCACCCTGGGTCGGCCAATTTGCCGAACGTGGTGCTCAGCTGGCTGTCGACCAGCTCAATGCCACGCTGTCCGGCCGGGGCAGGATCCGGCTGCAACTTCTCGACAACGCGGCCTCGCCAAGTACCGCTGTAGCGATTGCGCGTAGGGCGGTGGCCGAGGGGGCCGCCGCGCTCGTCACCGACGGCACCGGGGCGCTGGGGGTCTCCCAGGTGACCGACCCAGCCTCGCTTCCCGTTTTCGTCGTCCTCGACGGCGGCGCCTCGTTCGTCGACGCCAGTGCGCATCCCACGATCTTCCGACTTGCACCGGCCAACACCTACATGAGCCGGCGTCTTGCCGACTACCTTGCCGACAAGACATCGTCCGTGGCCCTGTTCTGCGACGACTCTTCGTACGGTCGCGACGGTGCTTCCCAGCTGAGCGCCGACTTTGCCCACGACGGTATCCCGGTCGTGGCAAGTAGCGTTCTCCCTGCCGCTGCGCAGGATGTCAGCGCCCAGGTGCTAGCGGCTCGGCGCGCTGGGGCACGAGCGCTCGTCGTCTGGGCAGGTGCACCGGACATCGCCCAGGTGATCAGAATGGCTCGCTCCGCAGGATGGAATGCCCCGGTGTTCAGTGGGCCCACGGGCGAGGACCCACTCGTCCGTCAGCAACTCGCTGATCATCCCGAGTGGCTGGACGGCACCACCTTCGTGTCGTTTCGGATCACCAGCGAGCAGGGCCCGGCGCCATTCAACCAGTTCCGGGCCGCGTACGAGCATCGCTACGGAGCCGACAAGGTCGGCATGTCTGCGGATGGGCGACCGGTTATCCAGCCTCCGGATTGGGCGACATACTCCTATGACGCGGTCAGGCTGGTATCCGCCGCCTTGGCTCGGTCGTCGGGCAAGATAGGACCTCCCCTGCTTAGCGCGGTTGAGGCGGTATCGATCATCGGGGCGAACGGCGACCAGCGCGGTTTCGGGCCCGGCACCAGAGAAGGCGTTAGCTCGAGCGATATGTATTTCGCCCGCTTCCATCACATGCGATTCGGTCCAGTCACGGATGACCTGCTCTCGACCTACCTGCCCACGGTGGCCCAATAGCACCCGCGCTACGCCAGGATCTGCCAGCTCGTCGTGCAGGAATTGGCGGCGACCAGCCGAATCGCGCCCGGCTTACCACCCTTGGTGAACGGGAGGTTCGTCTCCCCAGGGCCTGCGATCCCGCGACCGACCGTATAGCCGGCCGACTGGAGGCCGGCGATGGCGAACAGCAAACTGTCGTTAACCGACCGCGGGCTGGTGAACTGCACCAACGTGAAGCCGCTCGGCAAGTTGCGGATCGAGACCAGTGTCGCGCCGCGCGGCATCGGCAGGTCACTTGGCATTGTGCTAGGCCAAGCGAAGCCGGGCCCGGACTGCGCGGCACATGATGCCGAGATCGGCACATTTGGTGGGCGAGCAGGACCGCCGCACCCTGCGGACAACACAAGGACGGTGAAAGCCACGGCGATGAGGCGGTGCCTCACGCAGCACTATGCTATCGGCTGGCCGAATCGGCCAATTGTCCAAGGTCTTCCGATCTGATGCCGGAGGGTTGCCTAAGGAGAACTGCGCGTAGCGTATGAGCCCCAGAGTCGTCGCCGTTGGCATCCGACGGCTCGTTCTACAGTTCGACCAGTCGGCGCGCCGGATGTCTAGTTGATCATTGACAAAGAACCGTAGTCCGCGCGCTCTCAACAGGACCAGCCGATTAGGTCCCTCGGTACGGCGCCTTGACCCGCATCTGACTGTCGCCACCACGAAGGTAGAGGTAGGCCCGCTCCCGCCGAGTGCACGCCCCCAGAATCAATCCGGACCCATCGGCGTGATGACGGCGGCACCGCCCATTGGAAATTCGGCCACTAATAGCACTGAGAGCGGACGGATACAGGTGCAAACGCGTCGGGAGCAGGTTGAACGGCATCTCTCGCGCGCGACCGGCACGGTGAGCCGTATATTCTGCTCGGCTCGAGCAGAGCGTCGGCTTGGGGGTTCCGGCACGGGCTAGCGAAGCTCACTGGTGCTCGATGTGCTCCATCCGAACGTATCCGAGCCGTACGCGCCTAGCTTGGCTGCGAAGTTGTGATTGTGCAAGGCAAAGCAGCAGTCCGCGGAGCCTGTTACATCGCTCGGTAGGCGGGGAATCAATCGTCTTATGAGAGTCCCCACCGTGACGTCGCCCCCTACATGGACGACACGCGGACGATGTTCATCTGTAGTTGCGCGTATGGTAACCGTTGGTTTAACTTCAGGCCATCTTCACAAGAACGCCATCGCGCAGGGAAGCGTGGTGAGCTCGCACCTGCCGGTGTCCGCACTGGATCGAAGCTCCGGGGGGAACTTATGACCAGAATCGCCGATGACACTCGTGCAGACACCGGAGATCGGTCGGATTGGGCGCGCCCCGGGGGGTCAGAAATCCCGGAGGAGCTGACCGTGCTTCCACCGGACACGGCGCCGTGGTTCACCATCATCGTGCCGACCCGAAATGAGGAGGGCAGCGTCACCGTCCTGCTCGACCGGCTCGCTGACGAACTCGGTGATGTCCGTGCCGAAATACTGTTCGTCGACGACAGCAGCGATCGCACACCTGAGGTCATCCGGGCTGTTGCGCGCGAATGCGGATTGCCCGTCCGGCTACTTCATCGTCCGTTTGGCGCGCGTCGTGGCGGACTCGGCGGCGCGGTCGTCGCAGGATTGAGATGCGCTCGCGGGTCATGGGCCGTTGTGATGGACGGAGATCTGCAGCACCCGCCCGAGCTGGCGGCGCGGCTAGTGGCCATCGGCCAGTCCCGGCAACTTGATCTGGTAGCCGGAACCCGCTACCAGGATGGCGGGGACGCCGGGGGGCTCGCTGGTCGTTACCGGCGCGCCGTCTCCGGCCTGGCCACCACCCTGACGAAGGCGATCTTCCCGCTGCGACTGGCCCGGCTGTCGGATCCTATGTCGGGTTTCTTCGCGGTGCGTCTGGGCGCCCTGAACCTCGACAAGCTCGACCCTATTGGCTTCAAGATTCTGCTCGAGATAGCCGTCCGCCAGCCCAAGCTCCAGGTTGCCGAAGTTCCGTTCGTCTTCGGCACCCGCCTGGCCGGGGAGAGCAAAGCCTCGGCGCGCGAAGGATTCAGATTTCTCAGGCATCTGCTGCGACTACGGCTGCTGGTGCTGCTGAGCCAGGTGCGGAAGTCTTCCGCCACCGGCGGCCTTGCCCGGCTGCGCCGACTCGTCATTTTCGGGGCCGTCGGCGCATCGGGTGTCGCGGTCAATACCGCCGCGCTGTGGGTACTGTCCGAGCGCGCATTCAACCACCACTATCTGCTCGCGGCGACCCTGGCCACAGGTGTCTCGACGACATGGAATTTCGTCTTCACCGAGCTATTGGTGTTCCGCGGCCCGAAACCGGGAACGCTCCTGGGTCGCGGCGTGCGCTTTTATATAATGAACTGTCTCGCGCTGCTGCTGCGACTGCCACTGCTGGCGCTGATGGTCGAGGTCTTCGGGGCCAATGTTCTGGTGGCCAACATCATCACCCTAGCGCTCATGTTCCTGGTTCGCTTCGTGATTGCCGACTCTGCCATCTACGCTCCACCGGTCGACGATAGCGGCGTGCAGAAGCAGCCGATGAGGATCACTGTTGATCTCACTGGAGTGCGTGCTGCCGCCCTGCCCGGTTCTGCGGTGGCGTCCTCCTCAAGCCTCCCCCGAGCCGCTCACCGGGCGGTCAAGCCGATACATGCCGCCAGCCGCTACCTCCCGTACCGGTACGCCATCGACGGTGTCGCCACGGTCGGCTCCCAGGTGCCGCTGAGGGAACTCGAGTACTTCCGGGCCCAGTGGCTGAGTAACGATGTCGACCTGAGCGTCCGAGTCGGCCAGGTCGGTCGGGCTTCCCCGCGCACGCGCGCCCTGATGACCCAGTATGTGTCGCCGCCCGGAGTCAGCTACCAGGAACACTTCGGACGCCTCGGCGCGAACTTCCGCGTAAACATCGGCGACAAAGTCGAAGTCACGTGCTCTCCAACACTCGCGCGGTCCCCGCACGTGCTGTACACCAACGTTATCGAAGCGCTCCTGCGGTTTGTTTCCGTGTCACGAGGCGTCATCCTGCTCCACTCCGCTTGCCTGGAGCTCAACGGCAGCGGGCTGCTGCTTTCGGCGCGGACCGACACCGGCAAGACGGGCACCGTACTCACGCTGCTCCGTGAGTACGGTGCGCGGTTTCTCTCCGATGACATGACCATCATCGACCCTCACGGCAACGCCACCTGCTTCCCGAAGCCACTCACGATCAGCCATCACACACTGCGGGCGGTGCAGACCGGAGAGCTGACCCGGGCAGAATGGCGTTGGCTGAAAGTGCAGAGTCGCCTGCACTCCAAGGAGGGCCGCAACTTCGGCATGATCCTCGCCGGGCTTAACGTCCCGATCATGGGCCTCAATTCGCTCACCCAGCGGATCGTGCCACCGCCCAAGTACAACGTCGACCGGCTCGTTGAGTGCAACATCATCAGGAGCACGAACGTTGAGAACCTGTTCGTCATCGAGCGAGGAGCGCCGGTCCTGGATGACGTCCCGTACGTCGATGCCATCGCGACGCTTGTGGACAATACCGACGACGCCTACGGTTTCCCACCGTTCCGGCAGATGGCCCCTTCGATCGTCATCGGCGCCGACGACTACTACGAACTGCGCCGAAAAGAACGCGCCATTCTGACCTCGGCCATGGCAAACATCCGGGTGCGGAGGCTGGCATCCGACAGCTTCTCCTGGGCCGGCGACATCGCGGCTCTGCTGCAGGGCCGGCCGCTCGGGTCGGCATCCGCAGACGCTGGCAGACGCGCACTCGATAGTAGGGGCGTCGCCGACCCTGCCGCGCTCGCGGCCCAGGTATGACGAGGGACGCCGCCTCGTCTTTCCTGACGTCGGTGTTGGCGCCCGTACGGGACAGCGCTGGACAGGGGCGGTGGCGCATACGGGCGGTGGCCGACGAGGCGGAGCGAAGGCACCTGCCGCTTCGCTGGATGCTGACTATGGCCTTGCCCGTCAGCGCAGTGCTCGCCGTGGCCACTTTCCTGCGTTTTTGGCAGTTGGACCGTATCGGGTTCAACAGCGACGAGGCGGTATACAGCGGCACCGCTGCGTCCATTGCGGGCAACGACGTCATGCGGTCGATGTTCCCCATCTTCAGAGCTCATCCGCTGTTCCTACAGATCCTGCTGTCCTTCGGAATGCACGGACACGTCAGCGACTGGGGAGCCCGGGCCGTAACGGCCGCGATCGGGGTCGGCACCGTTGCCGCCACATATGGACTCGGCCGGCGACTGTACGGACACACGGCCGGACTTATAGCGGCCCTGCTGCTGGCCGTCATGCCGTACCACGTGATCGTTAGCCGGCAGGTCCTGCTGGACGGGCTCATGACCCTATGCGCCACCCTCGTGCTGTACAGCGTCGTGCGCTACATCGAATCCGGTGCACTGCCCTGGATGCTTGCCGCGTGCGGCTTGATGGGCGCGTGCATACTCTCGAAAGAGACGAGCATCGTGCTCGTCGGAGGCCTTTACGCATTTTTCGCGTTGACACCCGCTGTCCGCGTGCGGCTCCGGCACATCGGCTTGGGCCTGGCCGTAATGTCCCTGGTCATCATCGCGTTCCCATTGGCCCTGTCGTTATCCGGGCGTGCCAATTCTGGCCAGCATTACTTGCTGTGGCAGCTGTTTCGACGGCCAAACCACGAGATCCTCTTCTACCTCCGCGTTGTTCCCGCAGCTCTTGGCTGGGCGACAATAGGGCTAGCGGTGTTCGGCCTCGTCTGGATGCGCCGGGAGAACACCTGGCGCGAACGGCTGCTGCTGACCTGGATAGCGGTGCCGGCGGTCTTCTTCACCTTGTGGCCGGTGAAGGGCTACCAGTACCTATTGCCCCTTGCCCCCGTCGCTGCCCTACTAGCCGCTAGGGCCATCGCTCAGGTCGCCACGGTTGGTTGGCTGCGCCGCCGCCAGCTCGGCGGACTGGCCGTGTGCGCCGTGGCCCTCGGCGTCGCCATCACGCTGCTGGTGCCGACTTGGACCCGCATCAACCCGTCCACCAGCGGCTCGTTCCTAGCGGGCACGGGCGGCGTGCCCGGGGGCCGCGAAGCCGGCCTATGGGTGAAGAACAACCTCCCGGCAGACGCCCAGCTTCTCGCGGTAGGCCCGTCGATGGCCAACATCCTCGAGTTCTACGGACAACGCCGGGTCTTCGCGCTGTCCGTAAGTCCCGACCCAGCCAACCGCAACCCGGCCTACGTTCCGGTGCCCAACCCGGACCTAGCCGTTCGGCAGCGCAAGTTCCAGTACGTGGTCTGGGACACGTATACCGCGAACCGGTCGCCGTCCTTCGGTGCCAAGATCACCACGCTCGTGAACAAGTTCCACGGGATCTCGGTCTTTGCCTCTACTGTCATCGTCAAGGCAAAGTCGGGCGCGGCCGTCGAAACGCCAGTGATCGTCATTTACCGGGTGCGGCCGTCATGATGTCTCGCGCTGCAACAGCGGTGACCGCCCTGCTGCTCGGCGTTAGCCTCCTCACTGCACCAGCCGCAGGGGCTCGGCCCGCGACGCCAGCACCCTCGCCCGGGCAAGCCCATACCACAACACCGATTACGCACTTCGTCTTCATGTTGCAGGGCGACCGGTCGTTCGACAACTACTTCGGCACCTACCCTGGCGCCGACGGAATTCCCGCAGAAACGTGCCAAAAGCGGATTGTCACGGGCCCAGCCACCGGTTGCGTCAAGCCGTTCCCACTGCACAGCAAGGTCCCCCCGATGCTGGGAGCCGGCGCCGAAGAGTTGCACAAACAATACGACAACGGCGCCATGGACGGTTTCGTGGCGGCCTATCAGGACGAGGGCCGCGACGGAACGAACACGATGGGGTACTACGACCAGCGCGACTTACCCACCTATTGGGACCTCGCGGCACGCTACGTTTTGTTCGACCATTTCTTTTCGTCGACCAACGACGGAGTGCGGGCCAATCGCTCCTATTGGGTCGCCGGCAAGACCGCGCCCGCAGGTGGCCCGCAGCAGCTGAACGCTGCATACTCCGAGGAGCCGACGATCTTCGATCGGCTCCAGGCGGCCAATATCAGCTGGAAGTTCTACGTCCAGGGCTATGACCCCAACCAGACGTTCCGCACCAACTCGAGGACCAACCCCACAACACAGCCAGTGCGGGTACCGCTGTTGAACTACGCCCGCTTCGTCGACAATCCAGCTCTCAATGCCCACATCACCGATATGTCGCAGTACGACAAAGACCTCGATGCTGGCACCCTCCCGGCGGTCGCCTACGTCGCGAGCTCGGGCCCTAGCGAGCGCTCGGCCCGTTCGATCGCCAGCGGCCAAAAGCTGGTGTCCAATCTCGTCGGCGGCTTGATGGTGAGCAAGTATTGGGACTCTTCGGCCTTTCTGCTGTCCTACGACGGCTCCGGTGGTTGGTACGACCACGTCAAGCCGCCCCAGGTCGACCGGAACGGCTACGGGATGCGGGTACCTGCGCTACTGGTCAGCCCCTACGCGCGACTGGGGCATATCGAGAACACTGTCATGGATTACACCAGTGCGCTCGCGTTCATCGAGAAGAACTGGCAGCTGGCCCCGCTCGCTACACGCGATGCCGCCGCGAACTCGATCGCGCCCGCCTTCGATTTCCATGCCTCACCACGACTGCCGCAAGTGAATTTCGGCCAACCGGTGGCCGCCAAATCGCCGCTGGTGTCCGTCGCGCTCGTGTACTTCTGCTACGGGGCGGCGCTGCTCTTGGTGCTAGGCCTAGTCCTTTTCGCAATCGCCGCGCCCGCGTGGCGGAGGCGCCGGGATAACGCCGGTGAACCCGCCGTTCGTGAGGCCGAGCCGGTGGGAGCGCAACGATGAACGGACGAGCAATCCTGCGCATCGTAGGCGTAGTGGCACTCTTGGTGGGAACCGGGACGGCTCAGGGCAGCCCGGCCTTCGCAGTCGACCCGTCGCCATCACCGACTGACCCGACGCCGATCGCCTCTTCCATCCCCCCGAGTGACCCTCCGACGGATACGCCAACGCCGACTCCGACGGATACGCCAACGCCAACTCCGACGGATACGCCGACGCCTACTCCAGCGCCCAGTCCAACACCCACCCCGACAACGGTTCCACCGCCGACCACGGCCCCACCGCCGACCACAACCGCACCGGGCCCGACCACGCCACCGGCCCCAGCCAGTAGCGGCGCAACGATGCCGTCGGCGCAGCGGCCCCGGAGTTCCGCACCGGCCGCGGGGAGACCTCACCCCCATAAAACGCCGGCTGGCGCTGCCCCACAACGGCCTCATCCACATAAGACACTCGGTCCCGTAGTGCCGCGAGGAGACCACCCACACCGGAAGCCGTGGCCCATCACCCTCACCCTCAACACGGTGCCTGCGCTGCCCGGCGTGCACTTCACCTTCGACGGTCACGTGCTGGTAACCGCGGCCAACGGACGCGCCACCTACACCGCGGAACACGACTTCGTCCCACACACGCTTACCTTGACTGACACCAGCCTCCAGGTGACCGACCGTCGCTATCAGTTCAGTCGGTGGGCCGGGCAACGCAACCCGAGTCAGGCGTTCACGCATACGGTCACGGCGCTCCCGCTTCGCCAGAACTACGCGATCACCGCCGCGTTCACCGTGCAACAGCAGGTCACACCCCGCTTCATGGAGGTGAACGGCAGCTCACTGGATATGTCGAGGATCTCCGCGATCACCGTCAAAAGCGACACCGGACAGCTGGTCAACCTCTCGCCGACCGGGGCGGCGTGGCTCGATGGCATGCGGCCGGCCTACCACCACAGCGCGCTCACCGCAGACCCAGCGATCTACTCGCTGCAAAGCGTCATGGTCAGCGGCACGAACGTGGTCGATGCCGGACGGCAGACGTTCAAGCCAGCCACCAATAACACGCCCACCTTCATCACCCAGTTTTACGACCTGGTCATCACTGGTCACGACGCTTTGTTCAAGACCGCGATGGGTAAGCAGGCGATCGTCACCTTTCCTGACGGCACCAAACGGACCGTGACCCTGAACGCCCACCACACCGCAACCGTGCCCAATCTCCCGCGCGGAACATATACGGTGCGGCTCAAGGCCGGCAACGGTATCGTCGCCGCGGATCAGTTCGCCCTGTCCAAGGACAAGACCGTCGACGTCGCCGTCATTAGCCTGGTAGACATCGCGGTCCTCATCGCAGCAGCCCTCGTCGCCGCGCTTGCCCTAATAGCGATTGGCCGGCACTGGTGGCGCTACCGGCCCGTCCGCAAACTCCGGCGGTTGCTGCGCCGCGACTCCTCGTTCGACGTACAGCCCGAGGACATACTGTCGTGAGGCGATCGCTGGCGGCGTGCACCTGCCTCGTGGTGCTGCTGACAACGATGCAGTTGCTTGGTGTCGCCGTTCAGCCAAGCGTCGCCGCGATCACCCCTCAGCCCGCCTCTCCAGTGCCGCTGTTCGCTTACTACTACCAGTGGTTTGATCCCTCGTCTTGGAACCGGGCCAAAATCGACTATCCAGAGGTGGGCCGGTACTCCAGTGACGACCCGCAGGTGATGCGTCAGCAGATCCAGCAGGCTAAGGGCGTCGGGATAACCGGCTTCATCGTCAGCTGGAAGGACACCGTGACAAACACCCGCCGCCTGCGGGCACTGGCCGGCTTGGCCGCGGAGGAACATTTCAGTCTGGCGATGATCTACCAAGGGCTCGACTTCAACCGGCACCCGCTTCCGGTGTCGAAGGTCGCTGCCGACTTCATGACGTTTCGCGACCAGTTTTCCCATGACCCGGTCTTCTACCGGATGGGAGGCAAACCACTGACGATCTGGAGCGGCACGTGGGCGTATTCGCACACCGACGTCGCCCGCGTGACAGGCGCGGTGCGTCCGGCCATGCTGGTCTTGTCGACCGAGAAAAGCGTCGACGGCTACAAGCGAATCGCTGACGTGACCGACGGCGACGCGTATTACTGGTCATCCGTAAACCCGAGCACCAATCCTACGTACGGCACGAAGCTCTCCCAGATGAGCGCGGCCATCCACGCCGACGGCAAGTACTGGATCGCACCGTTTGCCAGCGGGTTCGATGCCCGACTGGTCGGCGGGACGAGCATCGTGCCTCGCAACGACGGGGCGACGCTGCGCACGGAATATGCCAACGCGATTCGGTCCTCGCCTGACGCGCTGGGCTTGATCAGCTGGAACGAATTCAGCGAGAACACCTATGTCGAGCCGTCCCGTCAGCACGGCCGACGCTATCTCGACGTGCTCGCCGAGCTGCGTAACACCCACCCGCCCACTCCCTCATCGGCGGTGGACTCCAGTGGCACGCTGCCCGGCGCCAAGTCCGGCCCGAATCGGCTCAATCTCGTCCTGCTCGCCGGCCTTCCCGTAGCCCTTGTCATTCTCCTCGGCATCGCGGCCCACTGGCGTCGCCGGCGTGACCAGCCGCAGCGGCCGACCGACCGTGACAACACTCCCGCCGACCCACCGCTCAGCCGCCCAGGGAAGTATTGACGTAACGATGTTCTCTCGCTGCGGCGACATCCCTGCGGCCTCGACTCACCGCCGCTCTAATCGCACGCGCGCTGGCGGTGCCCTCACCGCTTCGGCGGCGCCAGCCCCGGAGAAACCGGAATTCGGCCAATATGGCGGCCGCAGGCATTTGCGTTCGTACAGACCCTCGGCGACACATCTACCTCTCCGCCGGCCTGCCCAATCCAAGTTCTCCACGACGAACTCCGATTTATGCCCGATTCTTCGAGCAGTTCGGATCTGTGGACACAAACACGTCGTTCAGCTCAACGACCATTCACTGACCGTTGCGCCGCGCGGGATCCCTGACAAGTCCTGTGTCCTGTAGTCAGGCTTTCCCTTGACCACCTAGCCTCTGCGGCAGAGCTGATCGCGAGATTCGCTCCGATACGCATCTCGCTCCAAACGTTCACTCATCACGAAGGTGCGGGCTAATTGCCGGTCGGGGGATTTTCCGCAAGACGGAACGAAGGTCGTCAACGAGCACTGTGGCAGGCGCGTGCACACCTGCGGCGTCGGATGACCAGTCCGCAAGATCACACAACGCTGCAATCTCCGCCAGTCGTGCATACGCCGTAGCCAGCTGTTCTGATTGCTCGCGAAGCAGGGCAGCTTGCCGATCAAGGTGCGCGCCCGCTGCTGCGGCGGCCACTTCCTGCCGGACGCTGGCACGCTGGCTGAACGCCAGCTGCTCGTGCAAGCCCCGGATCTCCGCCAGCGCGATAGTTGCGAAGGCCCCGACGTCAGGATGGATCGCCGAGATGCGCCGCGCGAGTGAGTCAATGTCGTCGTGGCCGGTGTAGTGTGCAGCGTTCACGCTCACGGCCTCCCAATCCATTCGCACTGAGCCTCCCCTCGAGAACCATCATCCTGCGGACGGTTGAGCGTTAGCTGTGTTCATAGGCTCTGCCCGGACATGGTCGCCGCAACATCGTCCGGAATGGCCACGATGCCTGCCACCGCTCGGGATGGTCGCAGCGAGTGCATCATCGTGCACAAAACGTAACCAACCGTCACCTCTTCACTGCGCGGACCTGGAAATGGGATGCAGCAACGTCACCGTGCCAGTCCCCGACCGGACCATCACCGGGCGAAGGGGAAGCTCTACCGGGGACCCTCTTTGAATATCTTGGGCCCTTTGTCAATATCCTGGTGCTTCTGCCAATATCGCGGGGAGCCTCTGTCAATGTGGTTATGCCTGACTGACACCATGAGTGGCACTACTCGGAGGGAAGGACCCACGCTTGCCGGCTCATCGACAGACGCGCCGGCATGGCGGCATGTGGGCCGCCTTCGCGCTGATCGTGGCCGTCGTGGCGGTGATAGTGCTCAAATCGCGGAGTGGCTCCTCTCACGACGACCCGGCCATTCCGTCTCCTCCTCCGAACGCGTTGGAGACGACCAAGGTCGCGGCGCCTTCGACCGCCAAGCCGGTCCCGCCTTTGGCGCCGCCCCAGTTGCGTACCTTCTGCCATGGCGGGGACCCGCTCGTCGGCGTCTACTCACCGGGCAGGCTTACGGTGAAGAATCCGTGCGTTGCCGTGACCGGAGTGGTTGGGAACGTCACGCTGCAGCACGACGGCGACTTGCACATCTCGCTGACCGAGGTCGATAGCAAGTGGCTCAACGAAGTCAACATCGATCGCACGAACAGTGATCTCGTCGTGGAAATCGTTCCCGGGATTCCGCTTCCTGCACCGGCACTGCAATCGCGAATCACGGTGATCGGCCCGTGGGTGCTTGACACCGAGACCGGATGGCTGGAGATCCATCCGGCGTGGAAGATTCTGCCAGCAGGCTGAGCCGCACCCTGCCCGCCCGGTTGAGTTAGGCAAACCCACGTCGCTGAGCGCTGAGCGACCCCAGGAGCCGTTCGTGATCAGCGAACTGAGCATGGCAGGCCCGCGTACCCGTAGCGGCTCACCGAGTCGACACTTTCACATGAAGTTGACAACAGACGACCTACGGCCCAGGCTACGGAAGACGAGATGACCGAGTGGTTTCCCACTCGCCTTAACCTGCAGGCTGCCGGGGGGGAGCCATGTTCGGTTGTAAGCCGACCTCTGCACGGATTCGACGGATTGCCGTAGTGCTACTCGTCGCTGCAGCGATGATCCCGGCGATCAGCGGTACCGCTGACGCTGCGGCCAGCTCGGCGTTGACCCGCTATCCGTATCTCACCGACTCCATCCAGGCCTCGATTACCCTCAACTGGGCAACCGACACCTCGGCCAGCACGGGCAGTGTCCAGTGGGGGCCGTCTGGCTCCTGCTCGGCAAATACCCAGGCCGCGACCAAGACCAACATCACCGTGATCTCGAAAGCCGAGTACCAGTGGAAGGCGACGATCCCGGTTTCCCCAGACACGACATACTGCTATCGCGTATTCCTCGGTTCGACCGACCTCCTCGGCTCCGACCCATCGCCAGTCTTTACCTCTCAGGTCGCTAGCGGCTCATCGACCCCCTTCTCATTCGACGTGTTCGGAGACTGGGGCCAGGCGTATGCGAACGGCAGCAACCCCGATCAGGCCAATGTCTTGCAGCAAATGTCGGTCAGCGGGGCTCGTTTTGCGGTAATGACTGGCGACACTGCCTACCCTGGTGGCGGCCAGAAGGAGTACGGGGACCTCCAGCAACTCGGCGCCGACCAGAGCACCGTGTTCGCCCCGGCATTCTGGGCTGTTCCCGGACGGTCGCTGCCCGTCTTCAACGTGACCGGCAATCACGGATTCACCAACGGCAACAACCAAGTCATTAACTGGCCAGAAGGCAACGCCGCGGCCAGCTCGGGCGGTCGATACTTGATGGAGCAGTATCCGTCGATTAACGGCACGACCGCGACTAACTATCCGAGCATGTGGTACGCGTTCGACGCAGGACCGGCACGGTTTTACGCGCTGACCGCTGCATGGTCGGATTCAAACAACGGCAGCGCGACCGTCTACCAGAACGATCGCGATCAGCACTGGACGGTCAACAGTGCAGAATACCAATGGCTGAAGGCTGATCTGGCGGCACATCCGAACGCGCTGAAGTTCGCCTTCTGGCACTACCCGTTGTACGCCGACTCCAGTAGCCAGCCCTCGGACACGTTCCTCCAAGGCGGGTCCGGGACACTGCAAGGACTGCTCGATCAGAACGGCGTTGCCATAGTGTTCAACGGGCACGCGCATGGCTACGAGCGCAACAAGCCGGACTCGGCTGGACTCGTCAGCTACGTGCTCGGCAACGGCGGAGCCGCGATGGGCTCCGTCAGTGGATGCAGCAGCTTCGACGCCTACGCCATCGGTGCCGGTGGTTCGCACTGCGGCGCGGCGCCGGCTGGGCTGTCGCTCGACCACGTCTTCGGCTTCGCCAAGGTGACAGTCAACGGTCGCCAGGTCACGGTTACACCCACCGACGAGATGGGGCGCACCTTCGACGTCCAGACCTACAACTTCCCTACCGGTCCTGCTGACACCCAACCGCCGACACCACCAACAACCGTGACGGCAACCGCCGTGAGCACCAGCAAGATCAATGTCTCGTGGAGCGGCGCGACCGACAACGTTGGAGTCACCGGGTATCGGGTCTTCCGCGACGGCGTGCAGCTCGTCGAGCAGGCCGGCACCTCGTACACCGACGCGACAGCGACGCCGAATACCACCTACAGCTACACCGTGGTCGCCGTCGATGCTGCCGGGAACACGTCGGCGCCCTCGGCTCCCGCCACCGTGTCGACCACCGGCGCCCCGGACGGCACACCCCCGTCCCAGCCGGGCAACCTGACCGCAACCGCGCCGAGCAGCAGCCAAGTGAATCTGTCCTGGAGCGCGAGCACGGACAACGTGGGCGTCATCGGCTACAACGTCTACCGCAACGGCGTGCAACTGCCGACCGCGACCGTGCCTGACGCCACTCCTCCGACCACATACACCGACGACACGGCGTCACCGGGCACCGCCTACACCTACCAGGTAAGTGCCGTGGATGCTGCAGGCAATGAGTCAGCCAAGGCGGCGGTGTCGGTGACGACTCCAGGAGGAGGGGGCGGTTCGTTGACGTTCGCGCCGACCGATGACGCGACCGTTGATGCCTCTCAGCCGACCGTCAACTTCGGCACCACGAGCCGGTTGACCGTGGATAACAGTCCGGTCAATTACAGTCTGTTGAAATTCAATGTGACCGGAACTGCCGGGTGCTCAATCAGCAGTGCAAAGCTGCGGATGACGATCGGGAGCACCACGAATGACAACTCCCCGTACGGTGGTGATCTCTACGGCACGAGCAACGCGTGGAGCGAGTCGAACGTTACCTGGAACACCGTACCGGCGGCCGGGGCGACGAAGATCTCAAGTGTGGCCACCGCGGTAGCGGTGAACACGACGTATTTCTTTAATGTCGCACCGCTGATCACCGGCGACGGCACAATCAGCATGCTGATCAAGTCCCCCAGCTCGGACGGGGCTCGCTACTACTCAAAGGAATCCGGCACGGCGAGCCAGGCACCACAACTACAGATCGGCTGCGCCGGCGATACGACACCCCCGTCGCCCCCGGGGAATCTCACGGCCACCGCGTCGAGCACCCAAGTAAATCTGTCGTGGACCGCCGCCACCGACAACGTAGGCGTCGCCGGGTACAAGGTCTTCCGCAACTCAGGCGCCACGGCGCTGGCGACATTGCCTGGAACAGCGACCAGCTACCCAGACAACACGGTCAAGCCAGGAACCAGCTACAGCTATCAGGTAACGGCGCTCGACTCGGCCGGTAACCAATCCACCCGGGCGAGCGTGACGGTGACAACAACGGTCGCCGACGACTTTTCGGTGAGCGCGTCTCCAAGTTCCGTCACGGCGACGGCGGGCCAGTCGGCGACGAGCACGATAGGCACGGCGGTCACGAGTGGCGTCACGCAGAGCGTGGCGCTCACGGCCAGCGGTGCGCCCAGTGGAGCGACGGTGTCTTTCAACCCGTCCTCGATCACCTCCGGTCAGACGTCGACGATAACGATCACCACGACATCTTCAACGCCAGCCGGCACGTTCAGCATTCTGGTGACGGCCAGTGGGGCTTCGGCGACGCATACGACGACGGTGACGCTGACCGTCACCGCGCCTGCGCAGAACGATTTCTCGATAGCCGCGTCCCCGACGTCCGTGTCGGTGACCGCTGGTCAGTCCGGCACATCGACGATCAGCACCGCGCTCACCGGTGGTTCAGCACAATCGGTGGCGTTGAGCGCGTCCGGTCAGCCCAGCGGGGTGACCGTCGGGTTCAACCCAGTTTCGGTGACCGCCGGCGGTAGCTCGACGATGACGATCACGGTAGCCAGCGGCACCGCTCCGGGCACCTATCCCGTGACCGTGACCGGGACCGCCACGTCCGCCACCCACAGCGTGTCGGTGACGCTGACCGTCACCGGGGCCAGCGGCACGCCGCGCCTGGTGCAGACCGCTGCCGGAACCGAGACGAGCCCCGCCACCTCGCTCACCGCGACACTTGCCAACCCGACGACAGCCGGGAATCTGCTGGTGCTGTCGGCCAGTCTCTACACCGGCGCGACGAATCACCTGACGTCGGTCACCGACTCGGCCGGCAACACCTGGACCCGCATCGGCACCTACTTTGTCGCCGGTCACAACTCCGATGGCGAGCTGTGGTACACGGCAGGCGCCACACCCGCGACCACAGTCACGGTGCATGCCGCCTCGGCCGCTTCGGTCGTCATCCAGGTCCAGGAATTCGCTGGGATCGCAGCTACAAGTGCACTGGACACCTCGGTCGGAGCGTCGAACACGAGCGTTACGCCGAGTTCCGGGTTGCTCAGCCCGACCGGGTCACACGATCTGGTTGTGGGTCTATTGGCCGGGCATGGAAACTCGCAGGCGATGACGGTCACGACACCGGGCTACACGGTCCAGCCGCAGCAGATCACGACAGGCACCGTCGTCACGCTGCGGACCGGGTATCAGGTGCTGTCCTCAGCGAGCTCGGCCGACATCTCCGGAAGCTTCTCGACGCCGATGTACTGGGCAGCCGGCGTCGCTGCCTTCAAAGCCGCGTCCTAGGTCGGTCAGGGGTAGGAGGGTGGCGGCGAACGCCTGCATCGCCGATGCATGTAGGCCCTCCTGCCCCCGGTTATTCATTTCGCTCGACGGGATGATCTTCGCGTCGTGAGTTGATCTTTCCGGACCGGTTTGCCGGGCGTGGGCGTCTTCGTCCGCCCCCGGGTTCGGTTCGCGGGTTGTCCGTCGCGTTCGTAGCGGTTGGTGCCTCGGTTAGATGGTTGGGGCGGGCAGTGCGTGCAGTCGGTGGAAGGCTCGGGCGAGCGTTGGCGCCCACGGCCAGGTGTGGTCGATCTTGAGGCGCAGTTTGCGTGCGCCGCGGATGAGCCTGGCGGCGACGCGCAGTGTCCGGTAGCGCAGCACCGAATCGCGCGCGTGGATCCGGCTGCCTTGGTGGCCACACAGCGCGTCGTTCTGCGGGCCGATCGGCGTCTCCGCCCACGACTTGATGTCCCGTGACGGATCCACTCACCGACGAATGACATCTCCTCAGCGGTTCAGGTGGGCAGGGGGTGTCACCCCCTAGCAGCAACTAGGTCGCGCATGCGGCGGCGGAGCTCTCGCTTCGCTGTACGGCGCCAGAAGCTCTCTGGGCTGAATGGCGATATCGCGCCTAGGACCGGACGAGGCCGCGGGTGCGTTGTCCCAGACTGCCGGCGGGGGCGGGAGGCTCGGGCTCGGCGTCCATACGTTGACGAGCCTGTGGACAGTCGGTGGAGGGTGGGCCGATGCCGGAGCCGTTCGGGTCGGCGCCGGTGTCGCCAGGACCGACTGGGTGCGGGCGACGGCCGTGGGGATCCCGGCTAGTGGGGTGTCTTTTTGCCGGCGCTCATCCAGGCGGCGACCCACGCGGCGAGACAGAGCACGAGTGCGGCGACGCCATGCTTGGTGTGGTGGTGACTGCTGCCGGCTTGGTGCCCGGGGAAGAAGGAGGGCAGCTGGTCGGCGGTGTGGGTGAGGTAGACCGCGGCGATGACGATCAACGCGAGGCCGAGGATGGCGAGCAGCGCGGTGACGGCGAGTGGCGCGTTGCGGGTCGATGACGTGCTGGGCATGTGTGCTTGCTCCTTTGGTCGTCGGTTGCCGGTGGTCGTACGGCGGAACGGAGCGTGCGGCGCTGGGACGGTCGGGCGACGCGCGTTCCGGGTCTGTGCGGTTAGGCGAAGCGGATGAGGCAGATGCCGCCAACGACCAGGCTGTAGACGGCGAATGGGGTGAGGGTGCGAGTTTCGAAGTAGCGGGTCAGGTAGCGCACGGAGAGGTAGGCGGCGATTCCGGCGACGAGCGCGCCGACGAGGACTTGGCCGTGGATGTGCGCTCCGGCCGATCCGGCGAGGGAGGGGAGTTTCAGCAGCCCGGCGGCGAGGATGACGGGGGTGGCGAGCAGGAAGGAGAACCGGGCGGCGTCGCGGTGGGACAGGCCGCGGGCCAGCCCGCCGACCATCGCGATGCCAGAGCGGCTGATGCCGGCGAGCAGGGCGAAGGTTTGGAAGAAGCCGATCACGCCTGCTTCGCGGTAGTGCAGGGTGGCCAGGCTGCGGGTGCGGACCGCGACGGGGGTGCCCGCGCCGGCGGGAGCGGCGGATGTGGGGGACGCGATGGTCTGGTCGTCGCTGGGCGCGCTGCGGCGCAGGTGTTCGCCGGCGAGCAGGATCAGCCCGTTGATGATGAGGAAGACCGCGGCGGCGACGGGTTTGGCGAACAGGGCGCGGAAGGTGTGTTCGAACAGCACCCCGGTGAGGCCGACCGGGATGGTGGCGATGATCAGCAGCCAGGCCAGGCGTTCGTCGGCGTCGTTGGTGACGATCCGCCGCGCGGTGAAGCTGGGCCGCAGGGTGCGCAGGAAGCCTCGGATGATCCGGGCCCAGTCGGCCCGGAAGAAGATCAGCAGCGCGACCGCGGTGGCCACGTGCAGGGCGACGATGAACGCCAGGTACGGGCTGGTCTGGCTGGTGGAGCTGGCCGATTCGGTGACCAGGTGCTGCCAGTCACCGCCGATGAGGGCCGGCAGGAGCACCGAGTGGCCGAGGCTGGAGACCGGGAACAGTTCGGTGACCCCTTGCAGCAGGCCGATGACGATGGCCTGCAGGTAGGTGAGCATGGGCGGACTGCCTCCTGGGATGGGCGGATGGGCCGGATGGGCGATGGTTAGGACTGGTCGGGGTGGTCGGGGTGGTCGGGTGTGGTGTCGCGGTCGCGTCGGCGGCGGATCAGCACGATGAGGAGGGCGAGGATGAGTATGGCGAGCAGTGCGGCGCTGGCCCGGCCGGCGATCTTCTCCACCTTCTGGTAGCTGGCGCCGGCGAGGTAGCCGAGCAGCGTGAAGCCGACCGCCCAGATCAGTCCGCCGGCGGCGTTGAAGGCCAGGAATCGGCGGTAGGGCATCCGGGCGGTGCCGGCCAGGCCGGGCATCACCGCGCGCAGGAACGCGGTGAACCGGGCCAGGAACACCGCCCGTCCGCCTGTGGCGCGCAGCGTCTGCTGGGCGCGGACCAGGCCCTGCTGACGGCGGGCGAAGAGCCGGGTACCCACAAGCCTCGTGCCGAAGTGTCGACCGACCTCATATCCGACGCTGTCCCCGATGATCGCGGCCGCCACGGCCACGGCGGCCATCCCCGCTAACGACACTTGCTGCCGGTGGGCGAGCACCCCGCCGAGCAGCGCCGCGGTCTCCCCGGGCAGCACGAACCCCACGAACAGCGCCGCTTCGCTGAACACCAGCGCGCCGACCAGCGCGTAGGCGGGTGGTCCGTGCAGGTTCAGGATCGGGTCGACGACCGTGCTGACGAGGCTCACGACCCCCCTTTCCGCCTACAGTTCTGTAGGAGAGTACACCTACAGTACTGTAGGGCCAGCGAGGGTGGTGTTGCCGGGAGATTCCCTCCCTTTCCGGCGGCCCGCCCTCGCCCCGCGGGGTTTATCCCGCGAGCGGGTGAACAGTCCGGGCGGGGCGGAGGAGCGGCGTGGCGAGTGGGCGGCGGGAGCCGGGCGAGCTGGAGGCGGAGGTGTTGGCCGCCTTGTGGGCCGCCGACGCCCCGCTGACCGCCGGAGAGGTGGTCGACGCGCTGGGCGATGGGCTGGCCTACAACACGGTGCAGACCATCCTGACCCGGCTGCATCACAAGGGTGCGGTCCGCCGGCAGTTGGCCGGCCGGGCCCACGCCTACACTCCGGTGTTGGACGAGGCCGGGCTGGCCGCCCGCCGGATGCGGGCCATGCTCGACCGCGGCGGTGACCACGCCGCGGTCCTGACCCGGTTCGTGGGCACGCTCAGCCCGGATGAGGAGCGCACCCTCATGCAGCTTCTCGGCCCACCCGACGACCCCGGAACGCAGGGCGACAGCGGATGATGCGGATGGAGCCCTATCTGCCGCTGTTGCTCGCGGCCCTGTTCAGCGTCGCCGCCTCGGTGATCGCCCGGCGCCTGCCGCCGGCGATCGCCACCTGGCTGCTCAGCATCGGTGGACTCGTCGCCGCCGCCGGGTCGGTTGCGGTCCTCGGGTTCCTCGCGTTCACGTTGCTGGGCCGGGCTCCGTTGCTGGCCACGCAAGGCCACTGGTCGCCGGCCGCGTTGCGGCACGCCGATCCGGTCGCCGTCCCGGTTGAGGTCGCGGCGACGCTCGCGCTGGCCGCCGTCACGATGCGGGTCGCCGCCGTCGCCCTGCGCCGCAGCCGCGCCCTGCTGGACGCACATCGGCTGGCCGCCGCGCTACCCGCACACGGCGCCGACCTGGCGGTCATCGCCGACCCGGTCCCGTGCGCGTACGCGATACCCGGCCGGCCCGGCCGCATCGTCGCCTCGGTCGGGCTGCTGCGCGGGCTGGACGCCGGGCAGCGGCGCGCCGTACTGGCCCACGAACGCTCCCACCTGCGACACCACCACCACGCCCACCACACCACCGTGCGGCTGGCCGCCGCGGCCAACCCGCTGCTGCGGGCGCTACCGGCCGCGGTGACCCTGGCCACCGAACGGTGGGCCGACGAGGACGCCGCGCGCATCGCACGCCGGGAGACCGTCGCCCAAGCGCTGATCACCGCGGCGACCACAGCCCGTCGTGGTGCCTCGATACCGGCGGTGGTGCTGGCCGTCGCCGCCGAGCAGATCACCGCACGCGTGCACGCCCTGCGGGCCCCGGCACCACGGCCCGCGGCCTGGCGGATCGCCGCCCTGCTCGCCGTGCTCCTGCTCACCGCCGCGACCACCCTGCTGGCCGCGCACGACACCGAGCGACTGTTCGAGCTCGCGAAACACGCG
>Ga0307312_10000301_pt1 | contig 21937 bp, 16 predicted proteins | sample ER_DNA_202_FD_194489 | JGI IMG/M metagenome (GOLD analysis project Ga0307312, IMG submission 194489) | Bulk soil microbial communities from the East River watershed near Crested Butte, Colorado, United States - ER_DNA_202 | ecosystem: Environmental > Terrestrial > Soil > Floodplain | place... | reverse complement strand
GAAGGATGGGCGAGTCGCCGAGCTGCTGCGCTACTACAAGTCACGTCCGGACCTCGCCTTCAGCTCCGTGCCGAAGAGCATGGACCTGATGGAGGGACAGCGCTACTCGCTCGTCTTCCGGAAGCGTTACCCGAAATTCAACGGGTTGATCTGGTCGTATCACTGGCTTCAGGTCGGACTATACGACGCGCTGATCTCCGGCAACGACCCGCGCGAGCGTCAGGCCAACGTGAACGAGACGGTCGCGCGCTTCTGGCGAATGCTCGACTCCGCACCGGGCAGCATGCCGCGCACGATGCCGATGACAGCCGCCATTGCGCCGCTGTTCACCGAGCGCTATCCCGAGGCGGCGATCATCTTCGACAACCTGCACGGGATGCACGACGTCATCTCCGACATACTCGCATCGCCCGCCGTCCCGCGGTCGCGCAAGCGCGCCGAGATCCTCCGCGCCGGCGCCGCCTATCGCGACAGCACGTCGTACGCGATGACGCGCGACGAGTGGCACAAGATGTCGATCGGGATGGGCGTCGAGATGATGGGCGGCCGAGCGTCAGGCGGCGACAAGGCGGCTACCCGGCCGGACTCGGCGGCCAATCCCCACGCCGGTCACACCATGCCTCCGAAGTAGATACGGGTCCTGCACACGCGTCGTTCCCGTCGCACTGTGGCGTCCCGAGCGTGTGTTGTCAACTTGTCGATCACCGCAGTGTCATAGCTGACATGCCGGTACGCCGCTAGGAGACGCGCTTTGTCTTTCGCTTCAGGAAGTCCATCAGAATGAACTGCCCGAGCGTCATCGTCGTCGTGAAGTAGGCCTTGCCACGCGCGATCTCGCTGACGCGCTTCACGAACTCGACGAGCGCGCGATCGCGCGCGAGCATGAAAGTGTTGATCATGACTCCGCTCTGCCGGCAGCGCGCGACCTCCTTCAGCGTCTCGGAGATGACACCGGCGTCGAGGCCGAAGGAGTTCTTGTAAATCCGGCCGTCGGGCAGCGTCAACGCGCTCGGCTTGCCGTCGGTGATCATCACGATCTGGCGCATGTCCTTCTTCTGCGCGAGAAGCAGCCGCCGCGCGAGCTTCAGTCCCTCAGCCGTGTTCGTGTGGTATGGGCCGACCTGCGCGCCGGCGAGCGCGCCGATCGGGATCTCCTCGGCGCTGTCGTGGAAGAGCACGACCTTGATCGTATCGCCCGCGAACTGCGTACGGATCAGGTGCGTCAGCGCGAGCGCGACTTTCTTCGCCGGCGTGAACCGGTCCTCGCCGTAGAGAATCATCGAGTGCGAGCAGTCGAGCATGAGCACCGTTGCGCAGCTCGACCGGTATTCCGCCTGGCGGACCATGAGGTCCGAGTAGTCGATGTCCATCGGCACGGCGAGTGAGCCCGTGCGGCCTAACGCGTGGGTCAGCGTGGCGATCACGTCGAGATTCATCGTGTCGCCGAACTCGTATTGCTTCGTGTCGCCGTCGGCCTCGATGCCCGTCGCCAGAAAGGGCGTGTCGTGGCTCCCCGCGCTCGACTTGCCGAGCGATCCGAGCAGGGAACGCAGCGTACGGTAGCCGAGAAAGTCGATGCCCTTCTCAGTGAGGTTGAACTGGACGTCCTGCGCCGCCGCCTGCGCGAGCGAGCCCGGACCGACGACCGGCTGGTGCGCACCGGGCACGCGCGGTTCGGCGTTCGTCGTCAGGTAGCCCTCTTCCATCAGGCGACGCACGAGATCGTCGAGCAGCTTCGCCAGCTTCGCCTGTCCCTCTTCGCCCTCCTCACCTTCCGCGCCGCGAAGCGCTTCGAGCATGTCCGGCGTGAACTGCCCGCTCTCGATCAGCGCGTCGAGAATTGCCTGCTTCAGCGCGTCGAGCGAGCGGTCGGCATCCTCACCGGAATCGCCCCACATCGAGTGCGATGGCCCGCCCGCAAATCCCGACTGAAGAAGAAAGTCGGCCAGCTTGTCGAGCAGCGCCTGAAGATCGACCGCATCGGCCATCTCCGGCGAAAACTTCGTGTAGGTGTGGAACTTCAATTTGCGCCTCTCCAGCTATGACACTGCGGTGCGTGACAAGTTGAAACGCGCCTCGGGCTTGCCAATACCGCACATGCCAGGTCACAAGTTGAATAACGTCAAGGGATCTCACTCCCGCCAGTAGAAGCATCCCGAGGCGCTCTTCAACTTGTCGATCCCCGCAGTGTTGAAGCCAACCTGCCGCTATTTTAGTCGGAATGTCTCCCGTAACTCCCCTTCACGTTCGCTCCTTTCGTACGCTCCGGCGGAACAATCCGTTCCGCGTACTCGGAGAACATCGGAACTTCCGTCTCTTCTGGTTCGGGCAGACGCTGTCGCTGATCGGCACGTGGATGCAAACGATGGCGACCGGTTGGCTGGCGCTCGAGCTGACCAACAACGCCTTCCTCGTCGCCTTCGTCGGTGTCGTCGGTGCGCTGCCGATCCTCGTCCTCTCGCTGCACGCAGGCGTCGTCGTCGACCGGGCCGACAAGCTCAAGATCGTGAAGGTGATGCAGTCGCTGATGCTCTGCGAGGCGGCGACGCTCTGGGCGTTCACCGTCACCGGGCACATCACGATCGGATGGCTGCTCGCCCTCTCCGCGCTCAACGGTCTGTTCAGCTCCTTCGAGATCCCGGCGCGTCAGGCGATGATCGTCGAGCTCGTCGGACGCGAAGACTTGCCGGGCGCGATCGCGCTCAACTCGAGCGGATTCAATCTCGCGCGCATCGTCGGTCCTGCCATCGGCGCGATCGTCATCCGCACGGGTGGCATCTCCTGGTGCTTCGCGCTCAACGCGCTGAGCTATCTCGCTGTGCTCGTCGGACTTTTCATGATGCGGCTCCCGAAGTATCTGCGCCCGGAGTCGACGAGCACACGGGCCGAGGCGATCGCCGAAGGCATCCGGTTCATGTTCGGGACTCGGCGCGTACGCGTGCTGATGGTGCTCATTACCGCATTCAGCATCTTCGGCATCCCGTATCTCGCCCTGATGCCGGTCATCGCGCGCGACCTGCTGCATACGGGCGCGGCGGGGTACGGCACGTTGCTCACAGCGGTCGGCATCGGAGGGCTCGGCGGGGCGCTCTTTCTGGCCGCCGTCGGACAACGCGTGAGGCGGGGACGACTCCTTGCCTGGGGATCGTTCGCCTACGCGGCGCTGTTGCTCGTCTTCTCGCAGACGCGCTCCGTGCGCGCGGCGTGGCCACTGCTGCTCCTGATCGGGTGCGCGATGATCTTCAACGGAGCGCTCTCCAACGCCATTCTCCAGGAGCTCGTCCCCGACGAGTTCCGCGGACGCCTGATGGCGGCATACTCGTTCGTCGTCGTCGGACTCTCGCAGGTCGTCGGCAACTTCACCGCCGGCGTCATCGCGCGCGCGTTCGACGCCGACTATGCGGTCGCCGCCGGAGCGGTGGTCATGCTCGGCTTCGCGTGGTGGACGTTCATGCGACACCCGGATCTGCGGTCCTTATAGCAGCCGGCTGCAGTTCCTGCGTCAGGCGTTCGGAAACCGCTCCCGCGCCAACCGCGCGATCCAGCGTGCCGAGTCTCCCAGACCGAGCCAGCTGGTGTTGACGCAGAGATGGTAGTACTCGAACGCCTGCCGCGCACGTCCCCAGTGCCGCTTCACGTACTGATCGCGCTGGTTGTTCGTCTCGACGACGACGCGCTCCGCTTCCGCGCGGTCGACGCTGAGGCGCTGCATCGCCCGCTCGACGAGCGCGGCACGTGGCGCGTAGCAGAAGACGTGCAGCGCGTCCTCTCGCTCGGCGAGCATCGCCTGCGCACCGCGGCCGACGACGACCACCGGCCCTCGGGCTACCGCTTCCTCGACGACGCGACGCGTCACCTCGACGATACGCTCCTCCGTCAGCGGCGTCGCGGCGGCGTCGGGCGGCGGCAGCATTTCCGGTGCGCCGAGGGTGAGCGCACTGGCCAACCGCTCGACGAGCGACGGTACGCGCTCCTCGCGCTCGGTGATCTCCTGCGGCGACACGCCAAGCCGCTCGGCGACAGCGTCGACGACGTCATTGTCGAGCAGCGACCAGCCGAGCGACTCGGCGACCATCGCGGCGATCTCCGAGCCACCCGAACCGTACTGCCGGGAGAAGGTGATGATCGCCATGCCTAACGTCCGCTGTCTCGGCCGTCGGCACGGGTATGGGCGGCGTGGGCATTCGCCTGCTCCGGATCGCGTACGCCGCCGATCCGCATGTGCTCGACGATCGTGAAGCCGAGCGCTTCCCAGGCGGCGTTCGACGCCGGGTCGCCGGCGACGCTGTGCAATCGCAGCTCGGTCAGCCCGCGCTCGTCGCACCACGACCTCGCGGCGTCGACGAGCGCGCGCAGCGTGCCGCGCCGCCGCGCCTGCGGCAGGACGTAGGCCGACGAGACATACGCGTAGCGCGCTGGATCGAGCAGCGGAGAACCGGCGGTCTCGACGCAGCGGAGGATGCCGACGGCCTTGCCACCGTCCTCGGCGAGGAATATCCGCTCGCTCGTCGACGCGAGCTGCGTCGCGAAGAGCCGACGTGCCCTCTCGGCCGCGTCCGGACGAAGCCGCCGATAGACGGGGTTGTCGGCATGCTCGCGAATGAGCGCGAGCCGGAGCTCGATGACCCGAGACAGGTCCGCCGCCGAAGCCGCCCGCACCGCGACGCTCACGCGCTCATGCCACCACCGAAAAGGTCTTCGTTGGGCCGCCGCCGCTTCTCCGGCGTCGCGCGCCCGTAACGGCCGGCGTCGGAGCGCGACACCCGCTTTCGGGCGACGAGCGCCTCGAGCACGAGCTCACACGCGGCGACGACCGTGCCGTCGTCTCCCTTCGGCCCGGCCAGCTCCGGAAGCCGGGCCAGCTCGAGCAGTCCCGGAATGCTGGCGAACGCCTGTGCCAGCGTCGACGCCGGCGCGTCGTCGGTCACCTGCAATGCCCCGCCGCCGTCGAACCAGATCACGATTTCATCGACGTTCGAATCTGCGGCGCGCGCCTTGAAGGTCGCCTCGGCTGCCCGACGGATGAGCTCTCGCGCGATCGCGTGCCCGCCGACCAGCTCACCCTCGTACTCGAGCTCCAGCTTGCCGGTGATCGCGGGCAGCGCGGCATAGATGTCCGACACGCGCGCCACCGCCGCCTTCTCTTCGGCGAGCACCGCGCGTCGCTCGGCGTTCGAGACGACGTTCTCGATGACCGTGATCGGGAGGCGCTGCGAGACACCAGAGCGCTTGTCGATCCTGCGGTCGGTGCGCGCCTCGAAGGCGATACGCTCGACGACCTCGTTCACGAGATCGGGGACCTTCACAGGCGCGCCACCGTCCTTGGCGCGTGTGCCGCCGCTGCGCGACGTCCACGCTTCCTGCTGCGTGATCGACATCCCCAGCTCGACCGTCTCGGGATAGTGCGTCAACACCTCGCTGCCGATGCGGTCCTTGAGCGGCGTGATGATCTTGCCGCGCGCCGTATAGTCCTCCGGGTTCGCCGTGAAGCAGAGGAGAACGTCGAGCGCGAGCCTAACGGGATAACCCTTGATCTGGACGTCGCCCTCCTGCATCACGTTGAACAGACCGACCTGCACCTTGCCGGCGAGATCGGGCAGCTCGTTGAGCGCGAAGATGCCGCGGTTGGCGCGCGGCAGCATGCCGTAGTGAATCGTCAGCTCGTCGGAGAGCAGATGACCGCCACGGGCCGCCTTGATCGGGTCGACGTCGCCGATCAGGTCGGCGATCGTCACGTCCGGCGTGGCGAGCTTTTCGACGAAGCGCTGGTCGCGATCCACCCACGCGATCGGCGTGTCGTCGCCCGCCTGATCGATCAGGGTTCTCGCGAACTTCGAGATCGGCTTGAAGGGATTGTCGTTCACCTCACTGCCGGCGACGACGGGCATGACGTCGTCGAGGAGCGTCGTCAGGGCGCGCAGGATGCGCGACTTCGCCTGACCGCGCAGGCCGAGGAGAATGAAGTTGTGCCGGCTGAGAATCGCGTTCGCGACCTGCGGCATCACGGTGTCCTCGTAGCCGAGCACTCCCTCGAAGACCGATGTCCGTTCGGCGAGACGCGTGAGAAGATTGGCGCGCAGCTCGTCCTTGACGGTGCGGGCCTGGCGCTCGGGCGCGCCGAAGGGAGAGCGCCGGAGGGCGCCGAGGGTCTGTGGGCGAGTAACGGGCACGGCGGGTCTCGTTGCAGGTCGACGTTCAATGAATAGCCGAACGGACAAGCTCTGTCGACCCCGACTCCGGTGCCTATCCGTGTGCGAATCAACGTTCTAGCACGATGTTCGCGTTCCCCTCCGTTCATGGAGAGATCGGTCATCGCCGCCAACGAAGGCGGAAGTGCACGTGCAAGTGCCGATGGCGCAGCCCCACCCGATGCTCTCGAAGAGCGCTCCCCCGCCTTCGCTGACGTAGAGTCAGGCACCGAGGATGAGCGGGCGCGACTGCAACGCGCCGTTCGGGACGCTCACGAGCACGCACAGGCGGCGAGCCGCGCGAAGTCAGAGTTCCTCGCCACGATGAGCCACGAGATGCGGACTCCGCTCAACGCGGTGCTCGGCTACACGGAGCTCCTCGCGCTCGGCGTTCCCGGTGCGATCAACGACGGCCAGCGTACCTACCTCGATCGCATCCGCTCTGCCTCGTCGCGTCTCCTTTCCCTCATCAACGGTGTTCTCGATCTGACGAAGATCGATTCCGGCCGGATGGAAGTCGCGCACGAGCGCGCGAGCGCCGAGCCGATCATCCAACGTGTGCTCGCGATGGTTGCGCAGCAGGCCGACGGGTGCGGCGTGCACGTCGTGTCGCGATGCGATGACGCCGCGGTCTTTCTGGGCGACCCACGTCGTGTCGAGCAGGTTCTCCTGCAGCTTCTGGCCAACGCGATCCGCTTCACGGAACGAGGCGGAACGGTGACGATTTCCTGCACCCAGTTCGGAACCCCTGCAGCAGACGAGGTTCGCGGGCCGAACCATCGCTGCTGGTGCGCGATCAGGATCGAGGATACGGGCATAGGTATCAACCAACGCGACCTCATCGGAATCTTCGATCCGTTTGTGCAGGTCGAGTCGGGCCATACACGCCCGTACGAAGGATCGGGCCTCGGACTGGCGGTCGGACGGCGACTGGCGCGTCTGATGGGAGGCGACATAACGGTCGCGAGCACTCCCGGAACCGGGTCGGCATTCACGTTCTGGCTGCCCGCGCCGCCATTGGTGACCCACGCCGGGAACGAAGTGGACGGCTGCACCACGCCGGAACGACGCACGCAAACGCGCCACACGGAGGGATTGATCGGCGTCGCCGACGCCATCCTCCGCGACCTCGACGGACTGGTGCACCGCCTGACGGCCCGTCTGCGCGCGGATGACGTGGTCGATGGCGCCGGAGCGCTCGACGACACGCTGCTCGAGGAGCACACGGCGACGTTACTGACGGACGTCGCGCAATCGCTCTGCATCATCGAGGAGTCGGGAGGCGCGCCGACGCAGCTGATGCGCGACGGTGGGGACATTCAGTTGCTCATTGCCAACCGTCACGGTGCTCACCGGCACGGGCTCGGATGGACAGAAACGCAGCTCGATCGGGAGTTCGATCTGCTGCTCGAGGAGGTCGAGCGTACGCTGAACGATGTGCATACCGACGGCGACGGCCCGTCGCTCGTCGCCGGCCGCGAGCTCGTTCGCGGCTTCCTCGAGCGTGGGCGTGAGGAGAGCCGCCGCGCCTTCCGCCGCGCCGCCGTCGGCGAGCCGCCGGAGCGGCCGCCACGGAACGCCGCGAAGTAGCCGGGCGTTAGGCAGTCGCCGCTGCCGTTGCCGTGGTCGCGAGTTCGACCTCGACCAGATTGTCGTAGAACACAGGCCCGTGACCCATATCCGTTTCGCGTTGCGACGTCGTGTCGTTCACGGCGCGGCCGTCGGCGGCATACTTGCTCCACCAGATCGACGGCGCCCAGGCCACGCCCGGACGGATCTCCGGCGCGACGCGCGCCTTCGCCTCGAACGCACCGCGATCGTTGCGGACCACTACCCGCGCGCCGTCGACGATGCCGCGTGTCGCAGCGTCGTCGGGATGGAGCAGGCACTCCGGCTCGCGTGCCTGATGCCGGAGCGTGTCGACGTTGACGAACGTCGAGTTGAGGAACTGGTGTGCCGGCGACGTGATGAGCATGAGCGGGAAGCGCGACGACAGCTCGGGCACCAGCTCGGGCAGCTCGTAGGGCGCCGTGAATGTCGGCACCGGATCGATGCCGAGGGCCTCGAGTCGCGCTGAATGGAATTCGCATTTGCCGCTCGGCGTCGGGAAGCCGCCCTCGGCGAAGGGGAGATATGGCGTCGGGACGTCGATCCGGCACCATCCCTCGCGCAGCAGCCGGTCGAGCGTCACGCCGTGCATCTTCGGGCCGGCTCCCTCGAGCGCCTGCTGGATCATCGTCAGGTCGTCGTCCCGCAGCGCCTCGTGCTCGAGGCCCATCCGGGCGGCGATGCGACGGAAGATCTCGCTGTTCGGGAGCGATTCGCCTAACGGCGCGAGCGCCGGCCGGTTGAGCGTCGCGTAGTGGTGGCCATAGGCGAGATGGACATCCCAGTGCTCGAGCTGCGTCGTCGCCGGAAGGATGATGTCGGCCCAGTTCGCGGTGTCGGTGAGGAAGTGCTCGAGAACGACAGTGAACAGGTCCTCGCGCGCCATCCCACGCAGCACGGCGTTGCGGTCCGGAGCGACGACAGCGGGGTTCGAGTTGTAGACGACGAGCGCGCGGACCGGTGGTCCGCCGACTCCTGCATCGGGCGACGTGAGTGCTTCGCCAAGCCGGATCATGTTGATCGTCCGCGAATCGGGGCCGAGGTCAGGCCGCTCGAGCGCATGCTTGTCGAACTGGAAGTTCGCGCTCGTCGAGAGCTGTACGCCACCGCCCGCGCGTCGCCAGTGGCCGGTGATCGCCGGCAGGCAGGCGATCGCGCGAACCGCCATGCCCCCGCCGGCGTGGCGCTGGAGCCCGTAGTTGACGCGCAGGAAGGCGGCCTTCGCCCGCCCGTACGCCCGCGCCAGCGCTACGATCCGCTCGGCGTCGAGTCCGGTGATCGATGCCACCCGCTCAGGCGGATACTCGCGCGCCCGTTGCCGCAGCGCGTCCTCGCCGAGGGTGTAATTCGCCAGATAGTCCTTGTCCTCGAGCGACTCGGCGAAGAGGACATGCATGATAGCGAGAGCGAGTGCCGCGTCCGTGCCGGGCCGGATCGGCAGCCATTCGTCGCACTGTGCAGCCGTACGCGTCCGGATCGGATCGATCGCCAGAACGCGAGCTCCTCTCTCCCGAGCCTGTAACACGAACGGCCAGAGGTGCGGATTGGACGTCAGCGTGTTCGTGCCCCACAGAATCACGAGATCGCTCTCGGGGATTCCCTCGGCGTCGGCGCCGATGCTCGCGCCGAGCGTCATCTGCATCGCGACCTTGCCGGCCTCCGAGCAGATCGTGCGGGCCAACTTCGACGCGCCCAGGGCGTGGAAGAACCGCCGATCCATGCTCGACCCCTGGATCATGCCCATCGTCCCGGCATACGAGTAGGGGAGGATCGCCTGCGGTCCGTCGCTCGAACGCACGATCGCGCCGAGCCGCTCGGCGATCTCGCCTAACGCGTCGTCCCAACTAATCTGCTCGAAGCTGCCCGTACCCTTGGATCCTGTTCGGCGCAGCGGATGGAGCAGCCGGTCGCGGTGATGCGTGCGCTCGGCGTAGCGGTTGACCTTCGCGCAGAGGAATCCGCGGGTGAACGGGTGGTCTGAATCCCCGATCATCTTCACGGCGCGCCCGTTTTTCACCGTCACCTCCCACGCGCACGTGTCGGGACAGTCGTGGGGACAGGCGCCGCGCACCACGCCATCGCGTGGTGGTGCGTAGAGCGCGGGAGCAAGGATGGGAATTCTCGTTGCCATTGATGTCGAGGGCGAGCCGTGGTGCGACGTAGGATAGGACGGCCGCAGACGTCACGCAACGCCGCTGGTCTCGGGTCAACTCATTAGTGACCAATCGTTTACGCGACTGAACGGCATCACGTCCCAACGCTCGAGCGGCGGAATCCGGGTGAACCGAACCCGAGACAGCTACCGAGCCGAAGGCCCGGCCAAGAGGCGGACTCGTCCGAACAAGCTATTGCGAGATCACGACTTGTGCGATCATCGCTCTTGACAGACGCTTCTATTACCGTACCTTTCCTGCCGCCAAGTTCCGAGCCCGCGGACGCGTGCACGGACCAAGCGTCGAAGTATAAAAAGGCCACTATTCGGCCCCCACAAGGAGACAGTAAATGAAGCGCCTGGCCCTCGTTGCCGCCGTTCTCGTCATCGCCGCGTGCACGACCAAACAAGCAGCCACAGATACCGCCAAGGACACGTCCGCGCTCGCGCCGGCTCCGGCGATGTCGGATACGACGAAGATGGTAGACTCGACGATGAAGCACGATTCGACGATGACGGATACGACCAAGGTCAAGACGACGACGAAGACGAAGACGACGACCACGACGACGAAGAAGCCGTAACCCGGCCTTGATCGTTATGACGAGAGGGCGCGACGGAAGACGTCGCGCCCTCTCGTGCTTCACGCCAGCCGAGCTACCCTTCGCGCTCTGCCTCGCCTAACGCGCTTGGACGCGAGCGACCGTCGCGCGTCAGCGGTTCGTCTTCCACCAGCGGAACGCGTCGGGAATGCCCGTCGTCGGCGCAACGACCGGCATCCAGCCAAGCTCTCGTTGCGCGAGCTCGCTCGAGAAAGGATTGTCCCGCGCGAGAAAGCCGAGCGACGCGTGCTGTAGCACAGCCGCTCCGGGAAGGTGCAGCCAACGCGCGATCCGCTTCGTCGTGCTGAGGCCGCGCTCCATGACGAACAGCGGAACCGGAAGACCGAGGACGCGCGTGCCCAGTCCCGCGGCGGCGAGGCGGACGAAGCGGCCGAGCGTCACGTCGCCCTCGTTCGTCACGTTGTACGCCTTTCCTCCGGCGACGTCGGCAGTCGCCGCGCGGATGGCACAGTCGGCGACGTTCGCGGCGTGGATGATCGCCAGCGTATTGTGGCCGCCGCCGGGCAGCGGCATCACATGAATGGTCGAGAAGATCTTCGCGAAGCGCGGCACGAACTGCCGGTCGCGGCGCCCGTAGATGACATCAGGTCGCACGACCGTCGCCCAGATCTCGCCGCGCTCATGCGCGCCCATCACGAGCTGCTCCGACTCGCGCTTCGAGCGCGCATAATACGCGCGCTCGGGCAGGGGCTCCAGCGGAATACTCTCGACCGTCGGCCCCTCCGGTCGAAAACGGCCTTTCGGTCCGTAGACGGCGACGCTGCTGACGTGCATCAGCCGCGCGCCGCTCGTGCGGGCGGCGTCGACCGCCATCCGCGTCCCCTCGACGTTGGTCGAGCGATACGACTCCCAGTCGCTCCGCGACGGGGTGATCGCCGCGGCGGTGTGGAAGATGATCTCGCACCCCATCGCCGCCGAGGTGAACGATGCTTCGTCGAGCACGTCACCGCGCCTCAGCTCGGAGGCGCCAAGCTCACCCACCCACGCCGCCGCGCGTGTGTCGCGGACGAGGGCGCGAACGGACCAGCCGCTCCTGCCTAACCATTCCACGAGATGCGACCCGACGAGACCCGTGGCGCCGGTGACCAGCACGCGCCGCCCCGATCCCTGCACGAGGGCTCGCGAAGACGAGGCGAACCCGCTCACGTCGGGAAGGGAAGGCGAACGACGCGTGCCGCCCGCTCGCCTCCTTCCCATGTCGCCTTGAGCTCCGTGCCCGGCTCGATTTCGCGGCGCACCATCCCGAGCGCGACCGCGCCGATGCGCGGCGATCGTGCACCGCTCCGCACCTCGCCGACCGGCTTGCCGGCCAGGTCGGCGAGCGCGGCGCGCGGCGGCGCGGGATCGTCCGTCTCGAACACGAGGCCGCGCAGATAGCGGTTGACGTGACCACGGAAATGAACGCGTGCCACGGTCTCCTGTCCGGTATAGCATCCCTTCGTGTACGAGATCGCGTGCATGTCGTCGAGGTTCGCTTCCTGCGCGATCGTAGTCTCGTCGATGTCCAGTCCCCACTCCGGCCGTCCGGTCTCGATACGCGCGATCTCCCACGCCTGCAGCCCGCCCGGCCGGGCGCCAGCGGCGAGAAGTCGCGTGCGCAACATGTCGTGCAATGCAGCCGGCACAAAACAGTCGAAGGCGTCGACGCCGACCTCCGGTGTGCGCGCGACGAGAATCGTCGCACCTTCGACCTCGACGGCGATGTGTCCATACGGCGGCAACGTACCGAGCGTGGTGCTCGGTGCGCCAAATGCCTCGGCGAGCACGAGGCGCGAGTTCGCTCCGGCGACACAGAGGTCGGACGTCGTCGCCGACTCGTCCTCGAACGGAGCGACGCGCGGATTCACGTACTTCTTCAGCATCGCCAGGAAGCCGGGGAAGGCCCGCGCCGGTGCGTCGATGAGCAACGCCGAGCCGTCGACGAAGACCCGTACGTCGGCGATGATCCTGCCCTTCGGTGTGAGGGCGGCGGCAAACACGCCGTGACCCGGTTCGAGCGCCAGGATGTCGTTGGTGACGAGCCCCGTGACCGTCTCCTTCGCCTTCTCGCCGCGCACGCGCAGCCGTCCACGAAGTGAACGGTCGACGAGCAGCGTTCCCGTGCGCAGTGCGGCATACTCAGCTTCGACGTCGCCGTAGTGCAGCACGACGGGACGTCCATCGACGTCGCCGAGCTCACCGACCGCTTCGTGGTTAGGCATGAAGGAACGCATCAAGTCACCGGATCTCCGCGGCCGCCGAGCGCATCGAGCGATTCGAGGGTAACACCTCGCAGTGTTGGAAGATAGCCGTCCGCATCGAGGGCGCGGAACGCGGGCATGTTTCCCACCGCGACACAAGGGATGCCGGCTCGGCGCGCGGCAACGATACCGGCGCGGCCATCCTCGAGCGCGATCGCGTCGCGCGCGCGCATCGCACGGCGTCGCGACAACCGCGCAAGAGCCGATTGGTGCGCCAGCGGCTCCGGCTTCTCCGCTCCCGGAACATCGTCCGAGCAGATGACGCAGTCGAACTCGAACTCCATGCCCGACATGGCGAGCATCGCATCAGTCTCGCGGCGCGAGGCTCGTGTGACGATGGCGAGCGCCGCCCCCGCCCGCAGCGCGACCATTGCCTCACGCGCGCCGTCGACGAGCTTCAAGCCCGTACCGACCGCGCGCATGAAGTTCGCCTCGGCGCGTACGGCCGCGAGATCGGTATCCGTTGCATCGAGCGTCGGTTCGAGCGCCCGTACCGTGATGGCGGCCGTGATCGCCGCTCGCACCGGCAAACCGTGACAGTGGTCGTCGAAGTCCACCGGTGACAACGCCGCCCCCATCTCGTCCAGCGCACGCACCAGGGCATCGCGCCGTAACGCATGCGTCTCGACGAGCACGCCTTCGAGCTCGATCAGTATGGCGCGCGGCGCGGTCATGCGGGCATCACGATTTCTGGCCACGCGCGCCTACCCCATACGATGAATCGAGGAGATCCACTGGATGCACGGCGCGCGCATTCACTCCGGCGCGACGCAACCCCGCGCCTATCTGCATCAGGCACCCCGGATTTCCAGTGGCGACGTACCGCGCACCGGTCCGCTCGATGCGCTCGAGCTTCGGCGCGAGCACAGCGGCCGACGTCTCCGGCTCGACCAGGCTGTAAATGCCCGCCGCGCCGCAGCACTGATCCGCATCCTCGAGCGGCACGAGCGTCAGGCCGTCGATCGCACCGAGCACGCTGAGGGGCGGCGTGACGATGCGCTGCGCGTGCATCAGGTGGCATGGCGCATCGTACGTGACGGTGAGCGGCAACGATCCACCGCGCGCCGGACCCGCGGCCACGAGGAGCTCGCTGATGTCGCGGACGCGTGCGCTGACGCGCGCCGCCGCCTCGGCGAATGGCGGATCGTCGGCGAGCAGGTGCGCGTACTCCTTCATCATCGCGCCACAGCCGGCCGAGTTGACGGCGATGACGTCGGTGCCCGCCGCGTCAAAGGCACGGACGTTCGCACGAGCGAGGGCACGAGCGCCCTCCATGTCGCCGGCATGCGCGTGCAGAGCGCCGCAGCACTGCTGTCCGGGCGTGTCGCGCAGGGAATAGCCGTTCCTGTGGAGTACGCGTTCCGTAGCACGGTTCGTCTCGGCGAAGAGTCCTTCCATCACGCAGCCGAGCAGCACCGCAGCCGAGCCGAGTCCGTGTAGTTCCGCCGGATCACCTCCAACTGCGGAACCCACAGGACGTGCTCCGTCGCGTGTCGCTGTGTGTCGGTTGCCGTCCAGCACCGCCTCGCGGCGCGTCGACGCCAGCATCGCCATCGCGAAGCCGAGCCGGCCGGGAAGGCGCGCGAGCAGCGACGGAATGCCGGTCGCGCGAAGCAGGCGCGCGCCCGCGAGTACGGGCCGCAGCAGCCACTCCCGGCGGAACACGCCGAGCACCATGCGCGCGACGAATGGCTGCCGGTCATACTCGGCGAGCGTCGCACGCGTCGCCTCCAGAAGATGACCGTAAGGCACACCCGACGGACACGCGGTCTCGCAGGCCCTACAGCCGAGGCAGCGATCGATGTGCGTGCGCACGGCGTCGTCGGTGGGCGCGAGTGTGCCCTCGACGAGTCCGCGCATCAACAGTATGCGGCCACGCGGGCTGTCGTTCTCGTCATCGAGCGCGAGGTACGTCGGACACGCCTGAAGGCAGAATCCGCAGTGAACGCAGGCGTCGATCCCCGCCTTCGCCGCATCGAGCGGCGAGCCGGGAAGCGCGCACGGGAGCGGCGTGGCGCGGTGCGCGCTCACGCGAGCTCACGCGACAACTCGCGCCTCATCCGAGCTCACCCAGAATCCCCCGGTTCAGCACACCGGCTGGATCGAACGCCTGACGAACACGAAGTGACAAAGGGTCGAGGACCGCGGAAGGCGCGACGTCGGACCAGCGCGACGCCGGCAGCTGCTCCCAGATGCGGGTCAGCTTTTGCCCGCCTGCGTCGGGAGCGTCGACCAGCGCTGGCGGCAGGCTGCCTAACGACCGCACCGGCAGGCTGCAGCGCAACACGCCGCGTGACGGGGTGGCCGAGACAAGCGCGTCCGGCGGTAGCGCGCCCGGCACGAACAGCGGCGCCGCCACGCGAGGCAATGCCGCGGGCAGACAGGAGAGCCGGACGACCGCGCCGTCCGCCGGGTCGGAGCCACGGTGCACCGACCAGATGCTGGCTTCGAGCGCGGTCGTCTCACCGAGGGTCGCCAACGAAGCTCGTTGCGCGGCTACCAACGCCGCGTTGCCGGCGAGTCGGGCGAGGAGCAGCGGGGAGTCGCCAGCGTCGAGCGCTTTCGCCATCGGCGCGCTGAGCACCTCGAGCGCCCATGCCGCAAGGGAAAGTGCGCGGATGGCGGCCAGCGCTCCCTCGAGCCCGCGCGCATCGCGGGGGAGCGTGACGGCGATCGTGAGGTCCGTCTCCGGCACTGCGCGCAGCCGCAGCGTCGCCTCGGTGATGACGCCGAGCGTACCCCACGCTCCGATCGCCAGACGCGTGAGGTCGAAGCCGGCGACGTTCTTGACGACGCGTCCCCCGCCGCGAGCGACCGCGCCGTCGCCCGTCACGAGCTCGACGCCCAGCACGTTGTCGCGCGGCGTCCCGAAGGCATGGGCGAGCGGCCCGTACGACGCCGTCGCCAGCGTCGCGCCTAACGTGCCGGTCGTGCTGCCGAACGGGTCGAGGGCCAGACACTGTCCCTCGGCACGTGTGATCGCGTCGAGCGAGGCGAGCGTGATTCCAGCGCGGGCGGTGATCGTGAGGTCCCCGGGCACATAATCGATCACCGCGTCGTCGCCGGCGAGAGATACCGTTCGTGTCGCATGAACCGGTCGCCCCGCTTCGAGCCACGTCCCGGCGCCGACGATGCGCAGACTTTCCTCCGCATCGCGGGCATCCATGACCGCTTCGCGCACGCGCACCGTACCCGCGTTCACGGGCGGAGCGGCCTCGCGCGGCGCGAGGCCGGTGTCCGCTGGTGCGCGCCGGCTCGGTGCTTCGACGCCGCCCGGATGGCGCACGCTCCGCGGCACGGCGGTCCACTCGCGACACGACGGAGTCGGCACGACCTTGCCCGGGTTCGCGCGGCGCTCGGGGTCGAAGACGTCGCGCAGCCGGCACATCGTCGCCAGCGAATCGCCGGAGAAAACCAGATCCATGTAGCCGAGCTTGTCGAGTCCCACGCCGTGCTCACCGGTGATCGTGCCGCCGGCGTCGATGCAGGCCCGCATGATCTCGCCCATCGCCAGCTCGACGCGAGCCGCTTCGTCGGCGTTCGACGCGTCGTAGGGAATATTCGGATGCAGATTCCCATCCCCGGCGTGGAAGACATTGCACACGATCACGCCGTGGCGCGCGCCGATCTCGCCGATCTGACGAAGGACGTCGGGCAACCGCGTGCGCGGAACGACCGCGTCCTGCACGACGAGGTGTGGTGCGATGCGGCCCATCGCGCCGAACGCCTTCTTGCGCCCCTGCCAGAGCCGTGCGCGCTCCGCCGCCTCGTGCGCCACGCGCACCTCCCGCGCGCCAGCGGCGCGGCAGATCTCCACAACGCGCGCGACATCGGCGCTGAGTCCGGCCTCGAGGCCATCGAGCTCGATCAGCAGCACGGCCGCGGCGTCGACCGGATAGCCGGCGGCGTAGATGCTCGCCTCGACGGCACGGATCGTCGGATTGTCCATCATCTCGAGTGCCGCCGGCACGATGCCGGCCGCGATGATGCCGGAGACAGCGCGCGCCGCGGCCTGAATATCCTGGAAGTCGGCGAGCAGCGTCCTAATGGCCTGCGCGTTAGGCGAGAGCCTGACGGTCGCGTCGAGCACGACGCCGAAGCAGCCCTCCGAGCCGACGAAGGCGCCGAGCAGGTCGTAGCCGTCGCTCTCGCCTTCGCCGTTGCCAAGGTGCGCGATCTCGCCGCTCGGCAGGATGACGGTGAGGGCGAGCACGTGGTTGAGCGTGACGCCGTACTTGAGGCAATGCGGGCCGCCAGCATTCTCGGCCACGTTGCCGCCGATCGTGCAGGCAGCCTGGCTCGACGGATCGGGCGCGAAGTGCAGCCCGAACGGTGCCGCCGCGCGCGTGATCGACGCGTTCACGACCCCCGGCTCGACGACGGCTCGCCTGTTCTCTGCATCCACGCGCAGGATGCGCGTCAGTCTGTGAAGGCCGAGGAGCACGACGTCATCGGCGAGTGCGCCCCCGGAGAGTCCGGTCCCCGCTCCTCGCGCGACGAAGGGCGCCGACACGCTGGCGAGGGCGCGCACCACAGCGGTCAGCTCATCGCGCGTGCCGGGGAACACGGCGAGCGACGGCCGCTTGCGATAACCGGGCAAGCCGTCCGACGTGTAGGTGAACAGCTCGCTGCGATTGGCGAGCACGCGAGTCGCGCCGACGATCGATGCCAATCGCGCGGCGAGGTCGGCGACCTTCGCCGGGGGGGCGGTGCTAACGGCTTCCACCCTCGCAAGATAGAGCGGCGCGAGAGGGCATACCAGCAGTTTACCGGCGCTAGCTCACCGGATCCGTCGCTGGCACGACGAGAAGGAGAGCGTCACGCCGCAGACGGAACTCGAGCGGCGCACGCATCAAGGAGATCTCGCCGTCGGTGGCGACGTTGCCCTCCGGTCGCGGCAAGTCGACCGTGCATTGGTCGACGATGAACGAATCGACGTTGTCGATTCGGGCGTCGAGTCCGCGCACGATCGCGGCCAGTGCGATAGCGAACAACTTTGCGCGCGTGGATCCCTGGACGACGATCACATGCAGGCCACGGCGGCCATGAGGCTTCCGTGCGCCCAACTTGGGCGCCTCGAAATCGCGCTCGCCGACACCGACGAAGACGAGGCTTGCGCGATACGATCGCTTCTCTCCTTTCACCTCGAGGTGAACCTGAAATCGCGGAAGCCGGAAGAGAATGCGAACCGCCGCGAAGATGCTCGCGACCCGATAGGGAATCCTTTTCTGTTCCAGCCGCTCGCGCGTACGCACGAAGGTGACATACGCGCCGACCGAGCTCGTATTCAGAAAGAGCTTGCCATCCACCTCGGCGATGTCGATTCGCTCCGCGGTACCGGTCGCCGCGAGTGCGGCGGCTTCCTTTGCGTCGAGAGGAATGTCGTGATCGCGGCAAAGGTGGTTCAGCGTCCCGCCCGGGATGACCGCGAGCTCCACTTGCCCATCGGCGAGGACCGCTGCCGCGGCGGAGATCGTCCCGTCGCCACCGCTGACGGCGATGCGAGTCGCACCGGAGTCGACGAGCTCACGCAGCCGGCCGGGAATCTCATCCGGCTCGAGCTCTTCGAGCGCGAATCGCGCGTCGTTGCGCAGAGCCTCGAGAACCTTGTCGGCGCTTCCCCCACGCGGGTTGACGAGCGCGGGGATCGCGGCGGTTGTCGTGGCGTGCGGTGGGCTGGTCATGCGGCTTCCACAGTGGAAGCTCCATGCCGTGGCGCTGACCGGCCTAATCCTCGACGCGCTCGGCGATGAAGCGAGAGATGAGCTCGTCGAGCGTAGACAGCTCGAACGGCTTCTGCAGCACCGTACAGCGCGAGCGCTCAATGAAGCTCCGCACTTCGGACGCAGCCGTGTCGCCGGTCGAGAAGATGAATCTCTCGAGGATGTGCGGATGCGACGCCGCAAGCTTGTCATGCAGGTCGATGCCGGAAAGGCCCGGCATCTTGAGGTCCGACACGACCATCGCGTAGTCGGGCGCCCCTGCGGCGACCAGGCGCTCGAGGCCGGCCGCACCATCCTCAGCCTCGTCGACTGCCCATCCACGGCGCGAGAAGAAGCGCGAAAGGGCGAGCCGGATGCTTGGCTCGTCGTCGATCAGGAGCACGTGCCGGCGGTTTCCATTCACGACCACTGGCGCGCTTGGCGGCTCGTGCGTGACGATCGCGTCGGGTAACGCGGGAAGCGAAACGGTGAAGCGCGCCCCACGCCGGGAAATGTTCTCCGCGGTCAGCGTTCCGTTATGGCTCTCGATGATGCCGCGCGACACGGCGAGCCCGAGGCCGGTTCCCTGGCCGTGCGGCTTCGTCGTGAAAAACGGCTCGAACAGCCGCGACATCACTTCGCCGGAGATGCCGGGACCGGAGTCTTCGACGAGAATGTCGAGTCTTCCGCCGACGTTGCGTGTGCTCAGCCACACCGTTCCGCCAGTGCCCGCCGCCTGTGCCGCGTTGACAACGAGGTTGGTGAGCACCTGCGCGATCGCCACCGCGTCCACTTCGATGTCAGGCATCGGCGTGACGAGCGCGAGCTCCAGCTTGACGCCCAGATCCTCGACCTGCAGGTCGAGGCCGAGGGTGGTCCGCTCGATCAGCTGACGCGCGCTGGTACGCACGCGGTGCACGTCGCCACCGCGTGCCGAGGCGAGCAGGTCGCGTACGATCGTGCGCGACCGGCGCGCCTGATCGCGGATCTGCGTCAGTGCCTCCTCGTCCGTCGGCGTTCGCTCCTCCTGGAGGAGCGTTTCGACGAAGAGCAGGATTGCCGACAGCGGGTTGTTCAACTCGTGCGCGACGCCGGAAATGAGCTGTCCGATGGCCGCCAGCTTCTCCGACTGCCGCACCGCGTCGTGCGCGCGGCGCAGTGGCGTGACGTCCTCGACGAACCCCTCGAAGACCCGGAGCGCCCTGTTGCCTCCACGGACGAGCCGTGCCGTTAGGCGAACCCTGACCAGGCTGCCGTCGCGACGGCTCAGCTCGAGCTCGGTGCTCGTCGACGTGCCCGCACGGACCGCCGCCGCGAGGTTCGCGCGCTCCTCGGTATCATGGCAGATGCGGAACATGTTGAGACCGACCACGCCATCCGCCGACTCGTAGCCGAGAATGCGCGCGAGTGATTCGTTCGCGAAGACGAGAGTGCCGTCGAGCGCGGCACGAAGAAGCCCGAGCGGCGAGTTCTCGACGATCGAGCGAAAGCGCTCCTCGGACTCGCGGAGTGCGTCCTCGGTGGCGCGGCGCTCGGTGATGTCCGTGATGAGCACCAGGCGCGCAGGCCGACCGTCGAAGTCGATCGAGTGACTGGTAATCTCGACGGGAAAGACCGTACCGTCCTTGCGGCGATGGCGCCATTCGCCGGTTTGGTGATAGCCCTCTGGCAGGTTGCGCGTCACTTCGCGGAGTCGAACCGCATCTTCGCGCGGACGCACGTCGGCGAGCGTCATGGAGAGGAATTCTTCGCGCGTGAAGCCGTAGTTTCGGACCGCCGCGTCGTTGACGGCGAGGAAGCCGAGCGTCTTCGTATCGTACGCCCACATCGGTACCGGATTTCTCTCGAAGAGATGCCGGTATCGGTCAGCCGTGAGGCGCGCCTCCTCCAGGGAGGCGGCACTTGCGGCAAGGGGAGTGACGGGGGGCGTTGGGGTCATGGCGTCGCGGGGCGCGATGCGGCGCACCCTAACGAAGACAGACGAGCGGCCGGCATCTGGGTTTCCCCGATCAGCTAACGATCCCCGCCTGCCCGATCGGCAAACGATCATCGCCTAACACAAAGGGGCCCGGCGCACAGTCGCCGGGCCCCTCAGTCACGACGCAGCTACGTCGTCAGGCGACGTTCCAGAATCCAGCCAGGGCGCGCCCGTCTGGCGACTCGCGCAGCTTCTCGAACGCGCGCTCCCGAATCTGCCGGATACGTTCGCGCGTCACGCCCATCAACGCACCGATGCGCTCGAGCGTCATCGCCTCCGAGCCTTCCTCGAGCCCGTAGTAGAGATAGAGGATCTTCCGCTCGCGCGGCGTGAGATATTTGGTGAAGACGCGGTCGATGAACTCGCGCATCAACTTCGAGTCCGTCGTCTCCTCGATCTCGACGCCGTCCTTGCCGGCGAAGCGTTCGCCGAGCGTCGATGCCTCGCGGTCGGAGCGATCGACTGGCGCGTCGAGCGAGACTTCAGTGGCCGACATCTGCTTTGCCGACCGCACCTGCTCCGGCGTCTCGTCGAGCAGACGTCCGAGCTCGTGCTCCGTCGCATCGCGCTTGAGCACCTGGGCGAGCACCGTCTCGGCGCGTGCGAGACGAATCAGCTGCGAGTTCTGGTTGAGCGGGATGCGCACGGAGCGCGTCTGCTCGGCGAGTGCCTTGAGCACCGCCTGACGAACCCACCACACGGCGTACGAGATGAATTTTACGCCCTGGTCGGGATCGAACTTCCGGACCGCCTTCAGGAGCCCCTCGTTCCCGATCGCGACAAGCTCGCTCAGATCGAGGCCGTGCCCCTGGTACTTCTTCACGTAGGAGATGACGAATCGCAGGTTCGCGGTGACGAGCCGCTCCGCAGCCTGGACATCGCCCTTCTGTGCCTTTCGCGCGAGTCGCCGTTCTTCTTCGGCGCTTTCTATCAGTGGAAGCTTCTGTATGTCCTGGAGGTACTGGTCGAACGCTGAGGAGGGAGATGAGCGGAAATACCCCTTCGACCTGCTCTCGGTCACTGGCTCCATACACGCCCCTTACACCAGAGTGGACCTGACTTGCGAACACTCGCCTCTCGGCTAGCCCCGCAGGACCGGCACGATAACAGTCGGACGCGAGGCGGTCAACAGTTTTCGCGGGGCGGACGGCAGATCGACGCGTGCACAACGGATATGTGCGTGCGAGAAAATGATTTGCGTCGCTCGGATGAAGACTTTCGGCGCAGACGCTCGGTGCGGCGAGTAGTACCGCACCGAGCCTGTACGACGATGCCAGCCGCGCAGGTCAGCGCCGGCTATCGATCGGAACCGAAGTAGTCGCGATTAACGCGACGGCGGGACTTGCGGGTCGCGCGGCTTGGTGTGGTTCGTCGCCATCAGGATGCCGATCCCGATGAGAACCACCACCCCGACGAGAATCCATACCGCCGGCACGTTGAGCAGGT
>Ga0307312_10000299_pt1 | contig 22028 bp, 21 predicted proteins | sample ER_DNA_202_FD_194489 | JGI IMG/M metagenome (GOLD analysis project Ga0307312, IMG submission 194489) | Bulk soil microbial communities from the East River watershed near Crested Butte, Colorado, United States - ER_DNA_202 | ecosystem: Environmental > Terrestrial > Soil > Floodplain | place... | reverse complement strand
TTAAAGCTGAATTCGATCAAGAAAAACTGGGAGTAGAAGAACATATTAGATATTTAAAAAATACAATAGTAACTTATGAGCAACAGGCGAGTAAAACGAAAAGTCTGATAAGGAATCTTGAAAATGAAGAAGAAAATCTAAAAGCAATTCAGCGCGAGCTGGGCAAATTAAGCGAGAAGAATAATGCAATAGAGAGTGGAAAAAAGACACTTAAATTAAAAGCGTCATTGATAAATGAAAATCTACAAAATCTTCATAAAGAAAACTATTCTCTTCGAGAAAGAAAAAGACTAGCAGAGATCTTAAGAGATATGTCAATATTAGCTAACGACAAAACACTTTTTGCAGAATTAGAACAGACAATTTCAAAATATGAATTTGAAAAAGTTGAATTAAGATATATTGAAAATATCCAGGAAATTAAAAGAAAGACAAAAATTGAAAAGGAAATCGAAGATGTTAATCTACTAATGGAGGCTTTAAAGATTGAACTTAATTTGGATCGCCAAAAGTTACATGATGAGCAAACACTTCTTGATAAGAATAAAAATGCAATAAGAGATTTAAAAATATTGGAAGCAGATGTCGAAAAATCACAAAATGAAATATCTGAACTAAGCCAGATGACTTCAGGCAAACGCTCAGAGCTCAAACTTTTAGAATCAAATCTGAATCAACTTGAAAGAGAAGTTAAAGACAAAAAGGATCGTAACCAAAATAAACAGATCCTTCAACATACAAATAATTGGCTAGAGGAGCACTTTATTACAGCTGTTCAAGACATAGAAAGACATGTTCTACAAAACATAAACGAGGAATTTAACCAGCTGTTTCAAAAGTGGTTCAATATTTTAATGGAGACAGGCGATATAAATGTAGAAGCAGATACAAATTTTACACCAATTATAACTCAAAATGGCTATTCTTTAGGCATTAATAGTCTTAGCGGGGGAGAAAAGACGTCGGTTGCTTTAGCATACAGACTCGCACTAAATACTATGCTTAAGAAAATAGCAGGTATGGATAATGCTTTACTAATTTTAGATGAACCTACTGATGGCTTTGGAAAAGAACAGTTAGTTAGACTAACAAAAGTTCTAGATGAATTGCAGGCTGCACAAATAATAATGGTATCTCATGAGCGTGAATTGGAGAGTTTTGTAGATAAAATATACAGAGTAACTAAAGATGGCAACCGATCTAGAATTAATGTATTAGGTTATAACTAGCTTTCCTTTAATATTGTTTAGGAATTGTTATAGTCGATGCGCTTGTAGACTAGACTCCAAGGTATCAAAACGATGACTGGTCCTATGACTTATTACGAGCTTTAATGCCACAAACACACATAGAAGTTACTTGATTGGTCACTACAAGTTCTTCTAAGTACATGCCTGAAATTTTTTTATTATTTGGCACGAAATTGGCTAGCAATAAGGTAGATGTCAAGTATTGTCTAGTAGTTATTTAGATTAGTTGATGATGCGAATAGCATTGAATATGCGTTTACGTCCGAATTACCCACATTAATGAAGACATCCTTGACGCAATTGCCCTTCCTCAGCTTGAATCCTGGCCCACACGAACCCTTGGCGTCTCCGCAATTTTCGTGGGAGTCATCACGCTTGTTGTCACCGTTGTTGAAATCAACAGTGCTATCTTCTTTCTGTGTATCTGTTAGTTTCGATTGCCCTTTAGGACTCGGGGTATCATCGCTCTTCTTTTTTGCCTCAGCCCAAAGAGGGCTGGTAATAGCTTAGACCAATGATGCTGTGCCAGAAAAGATACGTTATAATAGTGCTGAGAAACATTAGGCATAAGTTGTCTTTTAGAGGAGGATGGCTATCATGGCTACGAGGCAGCGATAAAGGTATAATAAATAAGATAGAAAGGCAAGCTGAAAATTTGGTTAAGATAACATCTGCATTAGTCGATTTAATATCTAACTATGAGGTTCTTGAGACAGACAAGAGAACATCGACAATTAAGGAATTTGAACGCGAAGGTGACAAATTAACACACGAACTGTTTATCATGATATCTACTACTTTTGTAACCCCCTTGGACAAGGAAGATATTTCCAGTCTTACTAGCGCTATAGATGAAGTCTTGGATTGCACTGATGGAACAGCCGATAGATTATTGCTTTTTAAAATAAGACCTAACACCTATATGTTAGAGTTCGCAAAGACCTTGCTTTTGGCATCTCAGGAGATTTACTCAGCAATAAGTAAATTGAAAGAACTAAAGAACTCGCAGAGCCGGATAGTAGACAACTGTAGTAAGATAAAGAAATATGAGCATCAAGCCGATACCATATATAGGAATGGGATTGCAGAGCTATTTGAGACAAACGGTAATGCAATCGAGATAATAAAACTGAAAGATATTTACGAGAACCTAGAACAATCATTAGACAGATGCCAAGATGTAGCAGATATAATAGAAGATATTACTCTCAAGTATGGATAATGATAATAGCTCTAAAGAGAGAATGGAGCACGAGGTTCAGGTAATTTCTATATGACAGGTGGAGGAGGGGATTTTCTAGCTATCACGTTTGGGGCAATAGCAGCTGCTTTATTCTTTGATTTTGTTAATGGTTTTCATGATTCCGCTAATGCCATAGCAACAGTAGTTGGAACTAGAGTTCTCAGACCATTATATGCAGTAAGCATAGCAGCGGCGGCGAACTTTGTGGGACCATTTGTATTTGGCACTGCAATAGCAACAACAGTGGGAAAGGGAATTATCAAACCTGAGATTGCTACTGTCGAAGTAATTTTAGCAGGTCTAATTGGAGCAATAGTTTGGGATTTGATTACTTGGTATTTTGGTCTTCCTTCTTCGAGCAGCCATGCGCTCATCGGAGGCTTAGTAGGCTCAGCATTAATTGCAGGCGGATTGAACGTTCTCGTATATTCAGGTATTGAAAAGGTTCTAATCTTCATGATCGTTTCCCCAATCACAGGATTTATAGTTGCATTTGCACTTGCAATATTGATGATGTATTTCTTGCGAGATTCAAAACCATCGATGGTTAACCATATTTTTGGAAAGCTTCAGATAGCTTCTTCAACATTCTTTTCTTTAGCACATGGAGCTAACGACGGACAAAAAACAATGGGAGTAATTACAGCGCTGCTTATAGCGAGTGGTTATTTATCGTCAGATAAATTTGTTGTTCCAGGATGGGTTATCCTTAGTGCGGCAACAGCAATAGGAGCAGGAACATTCTTTGGTGGATGGAGGATTGTAAAAACTATGGCATTTAGAATTACCGAACTTAAGCCTTATCAAGGATTTTGTGCGGAGACTGGAGGAGGTGTAATCCTAACTGCGATGGCTGCATTAGGGATACCTGTGAGCACAACCCATGCTATATCGGGAGCTATTATGGGAGTGGGCTCAACAAGGAGATTGTCAGCTGTTAGATGGGGAGTTGGAAAACGCATTGTTTCTGCTTGGCTTATCACCATACCAGCCAGCGCAGCAATAGCAGCTCTTATCTCACTTATCTTTAAAAGTATTACACTTTTACACTAATACCTGTTTTGATATTGACGAACAGTTGTAGCCCGACAAAGGAACGCCATATTAAAGTACTAAGTTGATGTCGCATAGTTATATAATCTGGAGCTTCCATAGTTAGCTTGACAATAATACCAAAGCTTACACAGGAAAACAATTTTTTTATGAAAAGGTCTTTGGATAAATTGAATATGAACTCATATTCTGTAAGTCAACTGCCCCATATCATTATTTAGGTCCAGCATATATTATACCATTCTAGACTCGTAAGTATTAATGAAAAACGTAGCAGTATGTTGGAGTAATCATCCTAATGCTAGTGAGTTCATAGCTTCAGAAGAAAGATGCAGATTATCGCAAAATCACAAACCAAGTATTATGATTTCTGGCTGCTTAGCTAACTATTGTCTATCTTTAGTTTATCCTAATTTATTGATAAGAGTTAATCATCTTTGCAGCCATGATTCAAGGTACATTTTATTAGCCTATAATCTTGTAAACCTGCGCTTTACAGTATTGTAAATTATTCTTACTCCATTACTATTTCCTTTTGATTTGATAAATACTGCCTTTCCATGTAGCCTTTCATATAGTTCCTTATCGGATGTTAAGAGAAGTACAGGAATATCAACGTAAGAATCTACGATTCTGATTATTTCATTATCTGAACTAGCAGTTGGGACAATGTCAATATACCAATTCACTTCATCTTGAAATTTCTTCACTAATTCATGCATATGTAATTTTCCCAATCTACGCCTCACAGATTCGTCTATTATAGCCACAGCAACACAATCTTTCAATGCCCTTTTGTTAGATAACACCACTAGAGCATCACAAGTACCCCAATTTTTACTTATTATTGCTGCCCCCCGTTGATTCATTTTGAATATTTTAGGTATAGTGAAAGCTAGAAGAACATCCCTACAATATTAACAAAAACCACATTGCGTGTACACACGAATGGAAATAGTTGTAGTAAATTCAGGGTGTCTATACCCTTTAAGGGGATTTCGCAAAGAAACCTCTTACCACAGAAGAACGCGTTGCGTTGCTAAGAATACTGGCATGACTTGGAGAAGGAATCACAAGGTATGGTTGAGCGGATCAAAGATTATAGTTAACAGCATGAAATTACAATGAGTGAGAACCTTTTACATTAATATTAAACAATGCTAACTCATGGGATGATATGTACTATCTCTATTGACAATATCCGTTGTGCCAGGACCAAATCCTCAGACAGTTGAATATGGATCTTCAAGTTTGCAACCAGGCTGCGATATTTTTCATATCGTACTGAAAACCTCAAAAGCTTTGTAATTTTGTTGGGATATAAAGTGAGTTTAATCTATTTGTTTGTGTTGTGATATTATTATAATATTTATAGATGATTGCTGATTATAAGAAAAAATGAATGAGATAATCACCACACAAAACGAACCTCAAAGCACGTCTACTTCAAGTCCTTTCTTATATGTTCCAAAAATGATGTTTTTTGTAAAGGGTAAAGGCATACATAAGGATCAGCTTACAAGTTTTGAATTGGCGTTAAGAGATGCAGGTATAGCAGATCTTAATCTTGTTTCCGTATCAAGCATTAAACCCCCTAGGTGTAAAATGGTAAGTAAACAAGAAGGAAGGAAATATCTTGTCCCTGGACAGATTGTCTTTAATGTAATGGCTAGGTCTGCTACTAACGAACCAAATAGATTAATCGCTGCATCTATTGGCCTAGCCAGACCAGTTGATGACACTCAGTATGGATATTTGTCAGAACATCATTCAACTGGAGAAACAGCTCAGAAGGCTGGCGATTATGCTGAGGACATGGCTATGGAAATGCTAGCTACAATAATGGGTTTACCGGATGACCCTACACTCACATGGGATCAAAGGGAAGAACAATGGAATCTCTCAGGTAAGATTTACAAAACACAAAATTTCACTCAGTCGGCTGAGGGATATAAAGATGGCTTATGGACATCAGTAATAAGTTCTGCAGTATTAATCTTATAACCATTTGGTGACATCGATTTTGGCGAGATTGGTAGTAAGCCTGTGGGAGACAGAAGCAGAAAAGATAAAGATTTAGGAAGAATACAAAAGGAGAGTGGTAGAGACAAAGAAAGAGCAAGGATTTTAGAGCCTAGGAAGAGGTGTTGTAAAATTAGGGAAGCAGTAGTCTAACAATGTTTATTCTTACGCTATAATAATTCAGATATACTGGTCATCAGATCTTTATTGCAAACCTTAACTATTACTGCTTTGAATAGAAATCATAATGGCCGCTGCTAAAAAGGTCAGTGCTACTACCAAAGAACAAAAGTTCGAGTGTAACGTATGCAAAAAGGTCTTTGTGAGTTTGTACATCATGAACTACCACAAGCTATTAGAACATAGTGAATCTAAAAGACCACCAATAGGAGTTGGCTAATTAGCCTGTTGATCACAATCTGAGCTATTTTTCTTCTAGAGGCTTGTCTAAATAATATATGCTTTAATCTGAGACATCGAAATGAAGACTGTTTCCCTTCGCTTTGACAACACTGACTATCAGATACTAGATTTGATCTGTTGTGATAACAGTTGAAACATGAGGAAGTTGCAGTATCGAATAGTCACCTTCTGATTTTGGACCTCAAATTAGTTCAAAAAAGTTGATAGTCCATGATGATGATATTCTTCTTCTTTTAATTTTTAAGCGCGGATCAGGGGCCTCCGAGTTAACGATAAGCTGGGCATGGGAGTGAAGCTTCCTTCCAAGAGCCGATATAACATATTATGTATAAGTATTACATATTTGATCGATTCCAAGATCTAAAAGCCTAGTCAGAATGATAGAACTCGGGTATTATCCGAATTTACCTGATATATAACGCTCCGTTAATTCTTTTTTGGGATTTTCAAAAATCTGCTTTGTAGGTCCATGCTCAATCAATTCTCCAAGATACATGAAAGCAGTATAGTCTGAAACTCTAGCCGCTTGTTGCATATTGTGAGTTACTATTATTATTGTAAGATCTTTTTTCAATTCATGGACGAGTTCCTCTATTTTAGATGACGCCGTTGGATCAAGAGCAGATGTAGGTTCATCCATAAGTACTACTTCAGGTTGCATGGCGAGTGCTCTTGCAATGCAGAGGCGCTGCTGCTGACCTCCTGATAATCCCACCCCCGGTTTATCCAGTTCATTTTTTACTTCTTCCAAGAGGGCAGCACCTTCTAAGCTTTCCTTGACAATATCATGAATCATTTTCTTGTCTTTGACACCATTAAGCTTTAGCCCTGCTGCTACATTATCATAAATACTCATCGTTGGAAAAGGGTTGGGTTTTTGAAATACCATTCCAATACGTCTTTTGATGATTACAGGATCTACCTTTTTATCATAAATATTGATACCATCTAGTATAACCTGGCCTTTAGCATATGCTCCCGGTGTCATCTCGTGCATACGATTTAGGCATCGAATCAGAGTTGTCTTACCGCATCCTGACGGCCCAATGAAAGCGGTAACCGAATTCTCTTTAACATCTAAATTGATGTTCTTCAAGGCTTGTTTAGCTCCAAACGAGGCATCAAGCCTCCTGATAGATACCTTGTAATTAGGCTCTGTGACTGCCTCCAAGGATTTAGTCAGAATGTTCTCGGTAATTTCCTTACTACTACTCAAAACCAAACTGCCTTGTCACCCATTTGTTCAGGTATCAAACTAATTATTCCTTGTCTATATGGATAATATAGAAGCATATAGACTAGATAGTTGTCCTCGTCACAGTAAATCCCTTTTTCTGCGCTAGAATCCTCAGGCTTATACTTAAAGCAAGAAACATAGTCACGAGTATGAGCGCTGCTCCCCAGCCTGCTGCATGAGCAGATTCGTATGGCTGTGAAGCCAATCTCCATATTCTAAGAGGAAGTGCGTCAACTGGGCCTGTTAGACTGCTGAAAAAAAGGCTAGTTCCTAGTATTGTCATAATAAGTGGTGCAGTTTCTCCAGCTATTCTGGATATAGATAATATTATTCCTGTAAGAACTCCACTTTTTGCACTTTTTAAGACTATGTATAGCGTAATTTTCCATTTCGGTATCCCAAGGGAATGCCCTGCTTCGCGAATTGAGTTGGGAACAATTTTGATTGTCTCCTCCGTAACTCTGACAACAATAGGTATCATAATTATTGATAAGGAGAGGGCGCCTGCCCAAACTGAAAATGAGCCTATGGTAAGGACAAGTACTATGTATCCTACTATTCCGACTACTATTGACGGCAAACCAGTAAGAACATTGTTGAACAATCTAACTGCAGATGGGAAGATACCGTTACCTGCAAATTCTGATAGGTAAATCCCTGCGAGTACTCCTATTGGTGCTCCTATCAATGATGCCAATCCGACTACAATCAAGGTTCCCTGAATAGCAGGACCAATACCCCCGCGCCCTGATATTAAGGACCCCGGTGGCTGGGTTAAGAACTCTAGACTGATAGCCGACGCGCCATTCTTTATCACTTCTATCAAGATACTGGCTAATGGAACTATGGCAGCTATGACACACACTATCACAAAAATGGTAACGATCTTATCCATGAATCTGCGTCTAGCAGAGTACTTTAACATAATGTCCTGTAATGCATGTTTATGATCATGTCGCTCTGTTCCTCTCTTAGACGACGTCATTCTTTCACACCTGGGCTGACCTTTATCATCCTTGAAACGAATAAGGTGGCGGAAATATTGATTATCATGGTCAAAATAAGCAGAACAGCTCCAAGGCCAATTAAGGCCGAGAGCTGCAATTCAGAAGATGCTTCGTTAAATTCGTTCGCGATTAAACTGGATAATGTCTGACTTTGAGAGAAGAGGGAGTCGGGTATGGCAGAAGCACCAATTGCATTTCCAATAATCAGTGTAACGAGCATGGTCTCCCCCATCGCTCTTCCCAAGCCTAGAAAAGCAGCTCCTAATAATCCAGACTTCGCGTATGGGAATATAGTCATTTTCACCATTTCCCATCGAGTAGCTCCCAAGCTATTTGCAGCCTCCCTTTGAGAATCTGGCACAGCCTTCATTACTTCACGAGAGATTGAAGAAACAATAGGTATAATCATTATCCCGAGAACTATTCCTGCTGTGAACACATCAAGACCAAACGGGGTTTTGGCAAAAAAAGGGATTGAGCCTCCAAATGCATTATGCAAGGGCATTTCAATCAAATCCCTTATCCAGAATCTGAAAACAAAGAGAGCCCATAGACCGTAAATGATACTTGGAACAGCTGCGAGCAACTCTATAACAAAGGATAGTGGCGTGCTTATCCTCGACGATGCTATCTCTGATAGAAATACAGCAACCCCTAAACTGATCGGAACGCCTATTGCCATGGCTATGGCCGAACTGAAAAGTGTTCCAATAATGTATGGCAAGGCTCCATATGACTCCCTGCCTTCTACAGAATTCCAATCTGTACCTGTAAAAAAACCAAAACCTTCAAGAGAAAATATCTTCATAGAACCATTTCCAACTGCAATTGCAACAAGTGCAAGTATGAATAACGTAAAACCTGCAGCGCCTATGACTACACTGTGAAATATCTTGTCGCCCTTTCGCCTTTTATGCATGAAAAACGAGGACAAGTACTTTTTATGTTGTGTGTCGGACCCTCTAATAATACCTCAAGCGCCTCGCTTTAATACATCAAAAGTATATTCGGTTTGTTATATTACGTTTACATATAATAATCAGGTAGTTCAAAATAGTCTATATAGCAAAAGAAAGGTCAGGCACTCCTGTAGAATGAGGAGTAATCGTCCTGGTACCAATACTACTCTTGCAATTTGGTTCACGCTGCTATCTGACTACCTTTGAATGTCAATGACTTCAATGTATCTTGGTTAAGTTTGACAACTTCATCAGGTAATGGTACATAGGATAGACCAGGGGCAAATTTCTGTCCATCTGTGATCGCCCATTTGATGAAGTCAACCAATGCCTTTGCCTTTGCATCGTCAATTTTTGGGTTAGTACTCAACTCCTTGTATACTAGTAGATATGAGAAGCTTGCAATGGGATATGTATCCGCTCCAGGGGCATTAATTAATGAAACTGATTCCCATGATTTATCGCCCGCAGGAAGAGACTTTCCAACAGCAGCAGCTGCTGCCTTTGTTGATTCTAATGTCGGTTCGATGAATTTACCTGCCTTATTTTGCAAATAGGCGTATGGCATCTTTGTAGTCAGGGCATAAGCCAGCTCAACATATCCAATTGTATTAGCTGTTCCTTTAATTGCATTTGCAACACCTTCATTACCTGGAGCACCTATGCCAGTAGGCCACTGTACTGATTTTCCATGCCCAGCTGTTTGATTCCATTGCGGACTTTCTTTAGAGAGGTAGCTTGTCCAAACGAAAGTAGTACCAGAACCATCTGCTCTATGAACAACTACAATATCTGCTGCAGGTAGCGATAAGCCAGAGTTTATCGACTGGATTTGTGGATCATTCCATTTTTTGATTTTTCCCAAGTAAATATCTGCAAGTACTGGGCCTGTCAATTTTAGTCCTTTATTGGGAACAGTTGGAATATTATACGCTGCTACAATTGAGCCGATAGTCTCCGGGATATGCACTGCTCCAGGAGCTTTCTTTTGTTCCGATGCCGAAAGAGGAGCATCAGTAGCACCAAAATCAATTGTCTTTTCAGTAAATTGTTTAATGCCCCCTCCACTGCCTATAGATTGATAATTGATATTTACATTTGGCTTAATTTTTTGGTATTCAACGCGCCAAGTATCAACCAAAGGAAAAGGAAAAGTCGCGCCAGCTCCGTTTAGAGTTATTTTGTTTTGAGCATATACTTTTTCAGACACTGTCATTGGAATAACTGCGGCTATGAGGATAATGGAAACAGCAAGTCCAATAATCATGTTTTTTTTTGCATTACTACCCACTCGACTGTTAAGTATTAATAAGTTAAGCCCATAGTTATAGTAGTTTAGATGTTACTATAGGAATTATATAGATATCGTGTAGACCTAATAATAAGCTTAATCAGATTTACGTTATTATTATCGGCATTGGCATCAAGCAACCCTTGGTCCTCTATGCCCTATAGAATTCCAGATAGATTCTATCATCCGGGATACTCTAGCTGAATTGAAGATGGATTCAATAATATTTATGTCTCCAAGGCGGAGAGCTTTCCCATCGATGCAATTCTCAAAGATAGAGCAGACCTATTCTAGTGACGATACTGTAACCATCTTCTTTTCCTTTCCTTAAAAATAATAAAAACAATTACAAACGGAATCAAGGCAAGAAAAGGAGATAAATAATCAATATAATTTACAGAAGGAAAACTAAGCTTTAATCCCAACTTTAAGCCCAGCAGCAATCCTAAATACAACGTTATTGCGCCAGGTATTAATCCAAACATAATAAAATTATGGCTTCTTCTTTTGAACTTTTCAAGATCTCTATAAGGATATTGTAAGTTATGATACACGACTGGCATTACAAATAAACATACTGAACAAGTTGATACGAATAGGGCAGTCAGCAAAATAATACCATCTATAGAAGTGAAATTCCTTGGAGTATTTATTGTTGTATTGAAAAGAAATCCAAATATAAAGCCAGATACTGTTGTAAGCAAAGTGCTTTCTCTAAGGATTGCGTTATAATCTGTTATCAGCGTATCTTCCTTATTCTTATTATTCTCTTTTTCACCCGACAAGGTTAATACCATAAGCCTTATGGCAAATAAATAATATAAGGCACATCTTTAGGTTTGAACCTAATATCGAAGAAAAACAAATAAGTCCGTGTTCTATAGATCTTAGAATTGGCTGTAATTGTACTTACCTTGAAGAGAATTCGGGCATCACGGTAAAGCCTTCTATCTCTAGATCAGAAGGATTATTTAAATGGTCTACATACTTTTGAATTATCAGCAGGGAACGAACGTATCTGTCAACTAATCTTGTTTAAGATCTCCAAACCTATAAACAAAAAAGTTATTGACAATTTGAGCAGATATTGAAACCAGACTACTCCAAAGCCAGAGCCTTACTATTCAAACAACAATCTAAATAACTGAATTCACGTTACATCAATTAACATCTACAAATTGCTTGATGAGGTGTAACGTTCTTAACAAAACCGATTTCATATCCCCATTTTTGCCCCCGTTCTAGGAGAAAGAAGAATTGTACATTGCTGGAGGAAGTTTTAATAGAAACGACGATAGGGTTGTTGGAAATCCGGTAAATTCCTCAACATCTCTTGTGAGAACATTCTGTTAGCAAATAACAACATCCCACAATTATCACATCTTAGCATTAGGCGAAGTGTCTTTGTATGTTTGAGTTCTGCTGCTCCTCTACAGAGAATGCAGTGGACACTCCGGGGGGGAAAAAAGGCCATCATATATCTAAATTCTATATACACTATCCTGGCTATATATATAGTCCCTAATTTTTCAAAAAATTTGAAATCCTTTTTCATAAGACAGTTAAAGAGAAAATGCAATTATCTATCGATAGAAAAATTCAAGTGGGTTATTCTAATTCTTTGTAGATAGGATATTGTACTAACCAATTGCAGGTGAATTCGATAATCCTAGAGCACAAAAGATGTATTCTACCACCATCAATTCAATTCGAGGCAAGAGAACTAGCTACCACAACAATGACCGCAAATTTGCTCTTTGTGATTCATGTTTTTGGAGCGCAACTATCTTCAAGACTGAAGAAAAAAACAAGAACCATATTATCTATTCTTGTCCTCTCTGTTCAAATAGCAGTATTTCTTTAATTCCGCTAGTAATAGAGGATGATATCTGTGAATCGTCGGTTGGATCCAAGGGTGGACTGGAGATAAGATTCTCAAAAGCACACAAAATCACAACAGCCAGGATATAGTAGTGAGATCCTGAAATCAGAGATAGACCACTATCGTAGACTAGTCTATATATAGGTAAAAATCCACTTATCTCAGCTGCTACTGCGATTAAAAATTGCGCATACACAGACGCTCCTTCTTGTTAAAATTGATCTTATTGTTATTGCTTCTTTTCTGTACATTAGAACCCTCCATGCTGTGAAAAGTACCTTTAATGTACTAGCTTCATATCATATAGTTATTTAATCTGGAGGTTCTATAGTTAGGTTTACAATAAAACCACAGCCATGACAGGAGGAGCATTTATCCTCGTGAACAGAATCTTCGCATGAAATAACCTTTGGGAGTAGTTGATTATGAACTTATTCTGTAAGTCAACTGCCTGCCCATATCTTTATAACTCTAGTATATATTATACCGTTCCAGATATTGTAAGTATTAATGAAAGACATTGCAATGTATTGTAATAGTAATCATTTTAATGCCAGTACCCTGCTCTTATTCTCACTTGTTGTTATTGTATTGTATATCTTAATTTTGAATTGTGGCGCTCCTGCAGTTTCAGTATACGCACGATCTTCAGATAATGCTTCATTTCCGACCCCAGATAGTAATACCATTAATAATAATAATCTATTTGTATCAATAACTAATACATCCAAGAACTTCGAAAACAAGCTGTTTGATTTGGGAAAGCAAATGGAATATACCCAGGATATTGATGCAAATCAAGTATTTACAAACGCAACAGTTAAAGACAAAATACTAAATAATCTTGAACCTACTCAATACACCATACCTGCTCTAAAACACAGTTTGCTTGGCTTTGAGATATCCGCCAATAATATTGAAGCTAAAACAGAATCAAAGAAAATTGATGAAAATAAAACTAGAATAGATTTTCCCGTAATGAAAGCAAAAAATGTAAAGGTAAGTAATAGTGGATTGATTAATTTATCTTATGAGAATGTGGATCTGAGTTCCATGTATGTTATTTACAATCCGAAAACAGGTAAATTCACACTTCATATTCCCATTTCAGTTGCGGGAAAATATTTGCCAATGGGTTTTTGACGATATGAGAGAATAGCATGGAGCAAAAATAATCGTTGTCATGCCAGTATTATCTGTGTTTATATCCATTGTACAAAAAATCACATGCCAAACCAAACTGCTAGGGCCTCTTCTAATATCACATAGTAGAATTTAGGAAGTTCAAATATTTGTTTAGATAATTTTGTATAATCTGGATATTGAATAATGATTCATCACTCATTTGTTTCCATAATTATAGGCTTTACTGCTCTTGCAACTTTTGTCGGAACCTCTGCTGTTGCTTTTGCACCACGAAAGAAATTTGGAGATCAGAGATTAATTTCTGATTCCCTTATTTTACTTATGATAGTTTGGGATGGGTATAATTCTGCCAGCATTCCACGCAATAATCACCCTCGTCATGAAATATCTCTGCTATTTTATTCTTACAACTATCACAATAAGGAGAGTTAGTATTATTGGTGATCATTTGTTTGTTTGTTTGTTTGTAGGTTTTTAATTGCATAGCTTTAAAATATTCTCGCTTGATAGATATTGACAAACTGGGCATTTATTATTCCATGATGTATACATCACGTATTCAGTAATATGATCATATTAGCGTATTATTTCATTTTGGTTAAGAAAGTCTGGATTGACTTTGAATAGAGTATAGAATGAATAAGCGAGAAATATAATGAAGATGAAGGATGATGATGGAAGGAAGAAATTGAGAGCTCCAATCTTGTCACCTAATGTCGATGATATGATACTGCTAACCCCGAAAAGAGGGCGGATCCAGTTTACGCACATGAAATATCTGGTTCGATGCCAACTGAAGAATATGACAAAAGGTATTGATGCTTTAATTGATAACGTAGCAATCAGAGAAGAATTAATAATTACAAGCGCTCACACGTCCACTTACAAATCAGGAAATTAAAGAAGATGTTCCAAAAAGGTTATCCATGATAGATCTATTCTGATACGTTGTTTCTAGACTAACTTTCTTCTTAAGGTCATTGAATGTCGCTAATCATATAGCTGCATCAGCTTTAGCTTTGGCTCCAGATATTTTCACACCAAAAGAAATACATGCAATGCTAAAATATTAGCTCTCTTATTAAGAGATATGGCAACGGCAACAACTGCAGCAACTACCACTACTCAAAACAATATTCCAAACTGGAAAGTTTCCGGGGACTTTTTTGATGTTTGTAAATGCAATATGCCTTGTCCTTGCATATTCGCTCAGGCCCCAACTTACGGTGACTGTAATGGTGTGCTGGCATATCATATCAAAAAAGGAAACTACGGTGAAACAACCCTTGATGGTTTGAACGCCTTGGGATTAGATAGCTTTAAGGGCAATATCTGGGCTGCTGACGGAACAACAAAACTAAATATTGGATTCTTTTTCGATGAGAAAGCCAATGAAAAACAGCGAGATGCTCTGCAGATGATTTTTACTGGTAGGGCGGGTGGCTTCATGGCTCAATTAGCCAACCTCATAGGAGAAGTTCGTGGGGTCGAATATGCTCCTATTAAATTTGAAGTAGCAGATGATTTAGCTTATTGGAGTGCTGAAATTCCAGGGAAGATCGTTGCTAAAGCTGAGGCTTTAACTGGACCTATGACTCCGCCAGGCAAACGGGTTCAGACTCTTAATCCACCTGGAAGCGAGGTTGGACCTGGAGCAATTGCAACGTGGGGAGTATCTTCGGCAGACCAAGCTAACGCAATGGGCTTCAAATGGGAAAGGAAAGGTAGATCAAGCAAGCATATTCCGTTTGACTGGAGTGGCCCATAAATCTTTTTTCATATCATATTGAGTAGGATAAAGGCATTCATTTTATCATATTAAGAGACAAGTCTATCATCTCAGTATTTTCTTCCCTTACTTTTAACAAATAAAAGTTATTTAATTTACTGCGGCCACTGCTTTAGATAGCTTGCCTGTCCCTTCTTATTTTTTGAATATCAAAGTGGCTGTAGCAGCACTGTGAGAACCAAATACAATAGGCGATCTACCGTTATTCCACAGTAGAATATCTGTGAGACTAGAAACTGTATCATGCTTCTTTGTAAATGGATTAGTGCCGCTTATTGTCTCTCCTAAATCGACATGATATAACGCATCTTTTGTGCTTATAGTTTCAAGCGTTTTGATTAAATCAATTATGACTGCATGCTCAACTCCTTTATTGGTAATTGTTGCAGCCACAAGCTTTAGATTACTGCTAGGCGAATTCAACGAAACATGTCCGCCAATAATATGGAATGGAGCTACATCAGCAATTGATAGTAAAGCATTGCTTGCTAAGGTAGTGCGGTCTAGCCTTATTGTTTCTACATCTGCAAATGCAGATGAAGCACTCCCTGGCTGAGATGTTGGAGTTATCGTTCCTGAATAACTTTTGATACTTGCAGGTTCATTCTTGATAATTACAGTAGCAGTAGCGCTAGCAGTAGCTGAAGCAGACCCTGCTTTACCTGGCTGACCAGGGGGTCCTGGAGGGCCGCGTGGACCAGGGGGTCCTGGATGCGTGTTTTCATATAATCCAACAGCAAAAGGAATAGGCTTTTGGTTATTGTTGTACACGAATAAGATTAGTAGTAGAGTGACAGTTATTGCAGCAACAGCTATACGTTTAAATTTTATATTCGATGAAGCAATATTATTATTATTCATGTCTGGCAAAAGTTAGCATTATATAAAAAGAAATCGATTTCAATCGGATTTCTGTATATTATTTTTAGTTTGTTCTTCTCACAAAGAACGACGCAAATCAGCTGCAAGTCAGCTGCAATGCTGTCACACCAATGAATTATGTGTCAATAATGATGTTTTGACAAAAGGTAATGGATTACATAAGGATAATCTTACAACCTTTGATTGCACTCACGTTATGCAAATACAGCTGATCCAAATCTCGACTTTGTATCAAGCATTTAAACCAGCACTCTGCTAAATAGATATCATACAAGAAGGAAAAAATACTTAGTGCAGATATATAGTAACCTCACATTGAGGATTAGACCTGCAAACAAAGAGGATAGGCAAGACGTCTTAAGATTTTGCAATGATACATTCGAATGGGGAGACTACATAGACCAAGTATGGGATTTGTGGTATTTAGATCGAAATGGACTTTTAATAGTAGTAGAGGAGGAGGAGGAGCAAGAGAATAATATACAACGCAGCAAAAAACAGTCATCAGTAATAGCTGTTTCTCATGTATCTTTATGTCCTAACAGAAACATCTGGTTGGAAGGCATCAGGGTTAATCCCAATTATAGGCGTAGATCCATTGCAACAGCGTTATTGAATAAAATGATATCATATGGCAAGGAACGAGGAGCAAGAGAAGCCTCTGCAGTGGTGGCGTACAATAACATTGCTTCACAGTTAATGATGCAAAAGATGGATTTTGTTGTGATATCAAGATGGAATTATTACAGCATAAACAAAATTCCCAAAAGAGTCGGTAAACTTGAAGCTAGGCCTAAAGTCGCAACCTTGAATGATATTGAGATGATATGCAATTACCTGAGACATTCAGAAACCTACAAATCGTCAGGAGAAACATACGTCAGCTCATGGCGATGGTACTCGCTAGATCTATATTCCGATGCCTTACCAGATCTTGTGAAGAACAAAAAAGTACTTGTAATAGAAAATGAGCGAATTGAAGGAGTGGCAATTATTAACAAGGACATACCTTGGAACATAAACAACAATAATAATATTTTCCAGATAGTCTATCTAGATGCTTCCGATATATTCCTATTAGAAGAGATCCTCAGTTTCGCCATGAATTTGATACACTCTGAAGGTGAAATTTATGAGAAAATACAAGTTTTCAGTCCCCAAGCAAAATCTATTTCGACGGTTATGCAGAAGTTGGGAATAGATAGCCCAGAACAGTTTTTACTATACAGACGAAAAATCTAGAAACTAATATTGCCCCATCATTCCTGCATTTTTGGGTTCTACATCGACACGAAAGAGGGATACTAGCCATTATTCCGAAGGATGAGGCTTCATTGACTAGCGAACTAAGACCAGAATTGTTAGATTCTAGTATTGCTTTCAGCCATGCTTTTGAACCTTAACTGATACTTTCGAGCTTAGCTTGACATCTATATCCGATTGTAGTGGAGCAGAATCGTGGTACAGAATCACTTATCGTCCAAATAAAACTCTGACCTATGTTGTTGATATTACTGGCTCCTCTGTTTTATCTGAAATTGCTAAGGCTAAACCTAAATTTACCTAAAATTAATAATATTATGTAATTATTTTAGGATATAAGTCTGGTGAGTATGAATTACATTGATCCATTCATTTTCAGGACTTAAAAATATGAGATCATTTGTAAGAGTTGGAATGAAAAACATATACACATGGATATTCCTAGAATGACGGGAGGTAGAGTAGGAGCGGATGTCATTTATCGATTCATTAATAATGCAACTTCCTGGACTAGCACCACATTACACTAAACATCCACTTTTTCCAGATATGTTTTCGGCTATGATCGTAGCCGCTCTAATTTCTATAGGCATGAATTTTGCAATGGCTATGTTGCGAAAGAAGACAACCGATATAGGAAAAATGAACAGAGTAATGAAAGAAACTAATGAATGGCGAAAACAATACACAGATGCAATAAAGAAGAAAGATAAAGCTCGTATTGAAGAATTAAGAAAAAAACAAGCATACGTAAACAAAATGAGTATGGAAATGCAGCAGCAGCAAATGCGGCCTATGTTAATCTATATGTTGCCTTCGTTCATGTTGTGGATATTCATATTTCCTGCTATATTTGGTGCTACGACTGCACTGTCTCCTCTTCACATTCCATTCATTATGTGTGGTGATGAGAATGTTAAGACTGATAGTCAGCTGCTTAAGAGTGGCGAACATAAGGGCTCCTGCCTGATCCCCGGTCAGGTTTTCCTTTGGGGATGGTTTCTTATTACATCTTTTGCTTTTAGTGGAATAATATCAAAAGTTACAAAGACTGGGATGCCAAGTTTGACTGGAAATTGATAAACTGTCCATTTAAGCGACTAAGCCGTTAAATCCCAAAAATGTAGTAGAACAGACTAATGGTGGTAAAGCAGAAGCCAGTTGTTTAAAGAAGACTTAACGGTATCTGGAACAAAAGCGGAACAGTATTGGGACTTTAAATTAGCATAGAAAAAAATATCTATTAGTAACAAAAAAATCCTAAACGCATAAAATCTACGAGCCAGTGATTTTATACTTCAGAATTTTTTGTTTCTTCAGGAGGTACTGCTATAAACTCGATATGTACTTCCAGTTTTTTCATTTAAATAACTCCAGAGACTGGGGCTGACATTCAACGTTTCAAACGTGGACTTTTGTTTTTCATCAAATATGTCATACACAGATTCACCTATGATAAAACTATTGGGTTTTGTAAGCCCTGTCATTTTTACTGCAACGTTGATAGTGTGTCCCAGAATGTCATAGTGTGGTTCTTTAACTACAGTTTCATCGCATGTATGTATATCCCAGCCATATTGTATTATTGCGATTTCTCCGACATCTATGCCAATACGTACTGCGATATCAGGATAATCAGATTGATTAAGAATTGGATTAATACCATCCTTGACTACTTTGATCATAGATCTAGCACAATTAATTGCATTTATACATGGTAGATAATACTGGTCTTTTTTTTGCTGGATATTGTCATCCTCATCATCGCGATTTTTAAATGGATTTGTTACAAAAAATGCCAGAACTGCATCTCCTATATACTTTAAAACATAGCCGCCATACATCTCTATCATAAAAGACATTTCTTGACTGAATGTTTGAATTATGGTTGTAAGTCGATCAAGTGGTAAGGTCATAGATAGTTGAGTAGACCCTACAAGATCAACATGCAAAATTACAAAGGTAGCTTTAGATCTTGAAAATTCATTCAATATCCTATATGTCTCTTTCATTGAAATGTCAAAATGAGGCTCTGATTGTAATGCCTCCCACATCCTTGTCTGTGCTCTCTTAATGGCCAAGTCAATGTTAACTATAGCATCAAGATAAAATGATGTTCCTATAGAATTTTCAGATGATAATATTTGTGTTTTCTTTTTTTCTTCCTCTTCTATGATCTTCTCAATTTCTTCTTGTGGTATGTCTAATTGATACGAGATAATATCCTTCTCTATCCCTGAATTATATAGATTCAATATCGTTTGACGTTGATGAGAAGCATTTGTAGAATTAAGAGTGCGGTCTGCTGGCATCTTCTTTCTGCGTAGATAGACTGATTCTATCACATATATATAATAAAGTTTCAGAATGTGCTTACTTGTTGTTATTTTTATTTGTACGTTTCCTGTAAGGACTGCTCCTGCTCCTTCTCTTTCTAGCAATGAAATAAAGATGCTATCAAAAGGAGATATTGTGCTTTGGGGACATCATCTGGGGCCCTACATCATTGTGCTGAGCGGTATCAACCTTTAACGACGTGGTCGTCGCCGTAGTCCTTCATGTTCTTCCTTTTTCACATGGTCAAGCCAAAGCCTCATCGCTTCCTCAACAGCGTCTGTCAGATATCCTTTCTTTCTCCCCTTATGTCGAAAGGCAGTCTCTCTAAACTCAACATCAAGTTTGTCATCAATCAAGAGATGCCAATTCCCCATAATGTCTACATATGAGTATATGTATATATGACTATATGAATATTTGTATATATGAACAGGTTTATAAGACTTGGAAGTTCATCTTAATATATGAAACATCATAGAAGCGGATCTGAAATCATTGCGTCTATTTTAGAAGTTGCTAATGGTAATAGAGTAAGGCTGACAGAAATCCTCTACAAAACATATCTCTCTCATGGTATCTTGAAAGAATATCTTTTGCTTTTACTCGAGAAGGACTTAGTACAATATATTCAGGGAGAAAGAACTTATAAAACAACAGAAAAAGGAATGTGTCTCCTAAGGATGTATAATGAAATGGGGGAATTAATGGTTGCGAAGACAGACACAGGAGAAGAGCCAGTTATGAGAGTAGGCAATTATAATGGCAAATCATTGGAAGAGAGGCCAATGCTGTCAACTAGTACAACTGGAGCCAATACTGGCTAAGTAAGTAATTTCTTTAGACCGCAAAATGTTGGGGACTGAACCTGCACGAAACCATTCTGTTTGCGATTTGATGTAATAATGCTGTAAGTTTATCTCATCCCTGTCACACCTCCCACATTGATCATTAGTAGTCGCCTTGGTAGTGGTGATGCAAGTAACACCGTACTGGCTCTCCAACAATCATGCCGACAAAGTAATTGGGATAATCTTAACATTTTCTAAATATCAGTTACTTAAAAGAGATTACTAACAGTTATGTCTTTGATATTGAATATAACTACCGGTATTCAAATATTAGTTCTAGTTTTTTTCAGAAACTTTCTATTCACTTTAATTTTTGAATCTTCCAAAATGTTTTCCTATTGTCATGCTTTTTCAGTAGCCGAAAGAAAGACTTCTAAAAACTCAACAAATTTGTTACGTTCTTTTTCTTCTGAAACGTTGTAAACGTTTTCTGCATTGTATTTTATCACAAGAATACACCCAGTATCTAATATCTTATATTCTATCTTATTTTCTATGCTCATTGTTCATCATCCTCATCTTTTGATTCGTTCTGGCCTGTAAACTATTGATAAGGATTCATCAAGTTTCTCTTGATTTCGAGCTATTAGAGCGGCTTGAAAACCATTCAGTCCAAATTTCTTTGGGTTTAAAAGACCGTGTCTTGGTCTTTTCCCTGCTCCTGCTATCGCTATGGTCTTCATATAACATAGAATATTATTTTGAATTGAATTATGCATGATTGATATTTACAAGTAGTAATTTACTTTGAATCTTCTTATCTTTGTATCATGTGTCTTTGTCCTCAAACTTGCATTGCAGCAAGGACACCTTGTTCCATTACATCTCATGAAAATCTCGCATTCTGTACATCTTCTTAGACCATCTTTATAGTAGCTGCCTTGGTGTGATTTTTTGACTCGATATGTATAACAAATATTTCTACAAGACATTTTCTGTTTCTACTATTTCTCTTCTATCTCTTCTATCTCTTCTATCTCTTCTATCTCTTCTATCTTACCAGGGTCTTTTAATTGTCTATAGGAAAATATTTGAATCCATCACGCATGATAATTAACTGTGTTTCTCTTGACTTAAAGTCTGATTTGTAAAGTTTAGATATTTCTTCTGGCAGTTTTACTTTTGAAGTCTTAATATCCTTGTTCCTTCTTGTCCCTATTATACTGGTCATCTGATTCACTTTTTTTGTTTGTTATCTGAGTCGGTTGCTGATAAGTACGGCTTTTACTTGCTTGAACATACAGGGCTTTATTGATTTGTCGTGAAGCCTGCATGCTGTAAAGTGCCAAGCTGATTCAAGTGCGAGATAACTGATGCAAAATCCCAGCGTTCCATATACTACTAAGTTTAGGTTTTCAAACATACGACCCTATGTGTAGTAGATATATATATATAA
>Ga0307312_10000295_pt1 | contig 22174 bp, 21 predicted proteins | sample ER_DNA_202_FD_194489 | JGI IMG/M metagenome (GOLD analysis project Ga0307312, IMG submission 194489) | Bulk soil microbial communities from the East River watershed near Crested Butte, Colorado, United States - ER_DNA_202 | ecosystem: Environmental > Terrestrial > Soil > Floodplain | place... | reverse complement strand
AGTCCCCCGCAGGTTCGCGGGTGCACTGGCGTCACTCTATAGTGGCACCTCATGACAGAGCGAGCCAGCAGTCTTCTAAGTGAGCTTGCCGACCGCCTCTCGGCCGACGCCGGAGAAAGCGGTCTGGTGGCTGCTGAATCGGTGCGTTCACTCGCCCCGGAGATCCTGAAATCCCAGGCTGGCGGCTCGGTCGACGAGCTCGTCAAGACCTCGGTCAAGTTCCTCGAGCTGCTGTTCCGATCACTTCGGGCCGACTCCCACATCCCCTGGGTGGAGTACTACACGATCGCCCGCGAGGCTTCGCGCCGGTACGCCGAGAAAGGGATACCGCTCGAAGCCCTGATGGAGGGCCTATCGGTCTTCCGGCGGTCAGTGGTTGCGCGGGTCACCGACGAGGTCGCCGGCAGCGAATACTCGGGTGAGGTCATCAGCCTGACCGAGGGGCGAATGGACGATGTCATCGAGCATCTGAACTCCAGCTTCATCCGGGGCTATCTCGACTACACGGAGGCTCGCTACGACGCTCGGCAGAATGAGCTGCAGGGGCTCTATCACATAGCCAGCGCGCTGGGCCGCTCTCTGGACGTTACGGAGATAGCCGAGGTCGGACTCCGCGAAACGCTGCAGGTGCTGCACCTTCAGGCCGGCGCTGCATGGGTTCGTGAGGGCGCCAGGCTCAAGCTCGCCAAGACCATTGGCATGCAACCTGGCGAGGAAGAGGAATTCACAGAGTCAGGGCGTTCCCGGTTGGTCAAGGTCGTCGAGGTCGCCTCTGGCCCTGCGGAGTCACGGGTCGATCGCATCACAGGCGAGTGGAGCGCCATCAGGGCCGAGCTTCGGACCAAAGGTGTGCTGCTCGGTGCCATGACAGTTGCTACGCGACTTCCGCGAACCTTCGAGTCAAGCGACCTTGAGTTCGTCGCAGCGGTGGCCGACCAGATCGCCGTGGCCCTCGATCGCGCAAGGCAGCACACCAGGGAGGCTCGGACGGACTACCTCACCGGGCTTGCCAACCGGCCGGAGTTTGAGCGTGCCATCGATCGCGCAGTGGCCGCCGCGCAACGCCACAAGCGTCGGCTCACTTTGATGATGATCGACCTCGACAACCTGAAGACGATCAACGACACGCAGGGGCATCACGTCGGAGACGAGGCAATTCGCGTTTTGGCGCAGGAGCTCCAGCGAGCGGTTCGAGCCACTGACACATGTGGTCGTCTCGGCGGCGACGAGTTCGGCGTGGCGATGCCCGATGCAGATGAGCATCACGCGAGCGACGTGGCGACTCGTGTGCGCCAATCTCTTGGGGAAATGAATCGGGCGGGCAAGTCGCCGGTGCCTGTGCAGTTCAGTATCGGGATCACCTCATGGAGGCCTGGCATGGACTGGCAGGCCATGTATCAGCTCGCCGACAAGAACCTCTACATCGACAAACGGCGTCGCCATGCGGGCCGCAAGGCGGTTGGTAACGGTCGCGGCTGACAGTTCCCTCGGCAGCCCTACAACTGTGCTGGGCCCGGAGTTCTTCGATCGGGACACCCTCGCTGTGGCGCGGGACCTGCTCGGCAAGGTGGTGGTGCGCGAGGTGGGGGCGAAGCGCTTGTGGGGCCGCCTTGTGGAGGTCGAAGCGTACCTTGGACCTGATGACCTCGCCTCTCACTCGTCAGGAGGTCGACGCAGTCCCCGCAACGAGGTGATGTATGGCCCGCCGGGGCACGCCTATGTCTACTTCACATACGGCATGCACCATTGCCTCAACTTCGTCACGCAGCCGGAAGGAATACCGCAAGCGGTGCTGGTGCGTGCGCTAGAGCCCGGGCCGGGGGTCGGACGCTGTGGTGGGCCCGGCCTTGTCTGCCGCGCCTTCGGCATCGACAGGAACCTCAACGGAGTGGCCCTGGTTCCGCCGGCGCTCTACGTCATTGACGATCACGCGCCGGCGCAGCGCATCTTTGAAACGCCTCGCATCGGGATTGGCGACCAGGGCGACTGGACAGACCGACCCATGCGGTTCTGCCTGGACTCTCCGAACCTATCGCGTCCTCTCCCTAAGGGTCTGCGGGCGGTTTAAGGCCAGCGACCAGCGGAGGGCTCTGCCCGCTCCAGGGCCGCCCAATCAGCGCGAAGCGGGGCGAATGCATCGACCACTGTCGCGCCTTCGCTACCCGCTGTCGCCTCGTGTGGGACGTTGCTCGGGATGGTGTAGGTGTCCCCGGCGTGCAGCTCACGCTTCTCGGAACCGATGCGCATGGTCAGCGCACCGCTGATGACAAAGCCGAGCTGCTCGTTCTCGTGCTTGTGCTCGGGCACAGTTGCGCTTGGTTCAAGGTCGACGACTGCGAGCGTCATCCGCTCGCCGGTGACGGCTCGAGCATTGATACCTTCGCGAAGCACGTGCGGCCTGATCCTGTGGAGCTCGAGGAATGTGCTCATTCGACGACACGGTCGATGATGGTTGCGGTACCGATGCCCCCGCCGCAGCACATGGTCTCGAGTCCGTAGCGCAGGTCGCGTCGCTCGAGCTCGTAGAGGAGACGATTCATCAAGATTGCGCCTGAAGCCCCCAGCGGATGCCCAACTGCGATCGCCCCGCCGTTGACATTGGTCTTGCTCAGGTCAGCGCCGGTCTCTTTTTCCCACGCGAGGACGACTGAGGCGAAGGCTTCGTTGACCTCGAACAGGTCGATGCTCTTCAGGTCCAGGCCGGCTTTCTTCAAGACGGCCGCGGTGCCGGGGATGGGGCCCTCCAGCATCAAGACAGGATCAGTCCCAACGACAGCCTGGGCACGGATGCGTGCGCGAGGCTTGAGACCCAGCTGCTTCGCCTTGTCGAGGGACATGAGCAGGACTGCGGCAGCGCCGTCCGAGATCTGGCTCGAGTTGCCCGCGGTGATCGAGTGCTCAGGATTGAAGGCCGGCTGCAGCGCCGATGTGGCTTCGTAGCTTGCGTTGGCGCGAATGCCCTCGTCCTTGTCGAAGACCTCGTGGTGGCCGTTGCCGTTGAGCGAAATCTCCACAGGCATGATCTGAGATTTGAAATAGCCCTTCTCGGTGGCTTCGTGAGCGAGCTTGTGGCTGCGAACGCCGAATTCGTCCATCTGCCTGCGCGAGATTCCGTACTTCCGCGCGATCAGCTCGGCCGAGATTCCCTGCGGGACCAGGTCGTAGAGCTCGGTCAGCTCGGGCGGGAAAGGCGACCCGGGCGACATCGCGTTTGAGCCCATCGGGACCCTGCTCATCGACTCGACGCCTCCCGCGATGGTGATGTCGCAGACGCCCGACTGGATGAGATTGGCTGCGAAATGGATCGCCTGTTGGCTTGAGCCGCACTGCCTGTCGACCGTGGTCGCGGGGGTGGTGACAGGGAAGCCCGCCGTGAGCCATGCGCTCCGTGCGATGTTCAGGCTCTGCTCACCCGCCTGTGTCACGCATCCGAAAATCACATCTTCCACTTGCTCGGGCTTGATGCCTGCGCGCTTGATGATCTCTTTCAGAACCAGCGATCCGAGAACTACCGGATGGGTGTCTTTGAGCTTGCCGTTACGACGACCTATAGGTGTCCGCACAGCGTCGACGATCACAACCTCGCGCATATTCATCGTCTCCTCGTGTCCATTACCGATTTCATTCTAGGCGCGCGCGATAATCGGTCTCGATGCGCTGTGTCAAGCCACAAACATTTGCCTGGCAAGAGGATTTTTTTCTGTGTTGACTCTGACTTAATCCGCTGATAACTTTCGCGACGCCCCAAGCGGCTGAGTACGGTAAACCTGAGGATACCGAACGTCGAGTAGGTGGAAGGTCCGGCGCAAGCCGGGGTGGAAACCGAAAAACGCATAGGGGACTTCAGGGTAAACAGGAAGGTCGCTTGGGGCATCTTTTTCCACAGCCCCTGCACACCCCCCTTATCAATACGAAAAGCCGTCTTTTACGGCCTCCTGGACAACTTTCTCCACAGCGTCGCCTTCGAACTCCACACCCCTTCGCCTGAGCTCCTTCACCCCCTCCTGGAGCCTGGTCACCGGCATCGGATCCTCGAACCGCAGCCAGCGATACGCGATTGGCTTCGACCAGGCCCTGCCCTCTACCTCATAGAGCTGCCGGTGTGCCTTGATGACTATCTCCTCGACCTGGCGCAAGAGGCTGGGCTCACCTTGACTTACCTTCGTAAAATCCCGCCCGGCCATCCATTCGAGCAGTTGCTCGAGACGCGATCCAGGTTCTACTTGACGCCCTCGCCTGGCGGAGAGCCCGGCGTCGCCGCGACGTCAAGCTCATAAAGGCTCGATCGCAGGGTGCATATGAAAGGAAGGTTGCGGTAGAGCTCGCGATAGTCCAGACCGTAGCCAACGACATAATCGGTCGGGATCTGAAAGCCCACGTAACGGACCGGAACGTTGACAAGACGACGCGCATGGCGATCCAGCAAGGTCACGACTTCGACTGACGCCGGATTGCGTAACCGCAGCTCGGAGAGGACGTAATCGAGAGTCAGCCCTGTGTTGACTATGTCCTCGACGAGCAGCACGTGGCGGCCCTCAATCGGGTAGTCGATGTCGCGCGCGATGCGCACGCGTTCCCTGGGTTGAGCACCAGCGTAGCGCCGGAGGTCGAGGTAGTCGATCACGAAGGGAACTTTTATCTGGCGTGCGAGGTCGGCCAGGAAGAAGGTGATTCCTTTCAGCACTCCCACCAGCACTAACGAGCGTCCTCGGTAATCGCGCGTGATCTTTTGCGCCAGCGCTCGAACGCGCGTCTCGAGCTCGACCGGGGAGATGACTATGTTGCCGATGTCCTGTTTGCGTAGGTTCTGGACCTCGACCGCGCCGTAGCCGGCCTTCGCCAGGAGCTGTTGATAGTCCTTCCGGTACAGCAGTCTCACATTGACGTCTGGATAGAGCTCGCGCAGCAATCGCACCTTGCGGTTCTTCGGCGTGACGAGCGATTGCTTCATCGTCGTGAGCTCGAGATAGAGGTCGTGCTCGGGTAGGTAGAAATCGGGCGTGAACATCTCGGCGACCCGCTCGCCCTCCCACGCGACTGGAAAGGAGACCGGCTCGTAGACCCAGCGGATACGGTAGTAGTCGAGGAAGCGCGCAAATTCCTGTTCAGAGGGATGGGCGAACTCGACGCGCGCGTGGGCCGGACCCGTGCGTCTGACCAGGCGCGAGCGCTGCCTTACGGGGCGGCGCCACTTCAGTGGAACGGAAAGTGGGGCGGACGACGCCAATTAAGCGGTGAAATTGTACTCTCGACGCTGAACACAACTCATGAGCACACCGGCGCAGAGAATGGTCGCCGAGCAGCTTCTGCCCAATGGGGTCACCGACGAGCGGGTGCTGGAGGTGATGTCAGTGATCCCGCGCGAGCAATTCCTCTCGAGCCGGCTGCGCCGCCACGCGTACGAGAATCGAGCTTTGGCGATCGAGTGCGGTCAGACCATCTCGCAACCGTTGGTCGTCGCTTTGATGACCCAGGCCCTCAGGCCACGACCCGACGACGTGGCCCTCGAAGTCGGCACCGGGTCGGGCTACCAGGCGGCGGTGCTGAGCCGGCTTTGCCGCAAGGTGGTCACGCTCGACCGCGAGCCGGCCCTCGCGGAGCGCGCGTCCGAGACCCTTGTGCGTCTCGGCTTCGACAACGTGGAAGTCGCCGTCGCCGACGGGAGCAACGGCTGGCCGGCATCGGCCCCTTATGACCTGATCCTTGTCGCTTGCGCCTCGCCCGAGCTGCCATCAGCCCTGCTTGACCAGCTCGCCCCAGAAGGCAGGCTGATCATCCCGCTGGGAAGCGCAGCCGACGAGCACCAGGACCTGCGCATTTACGAGCGACACGATGGCGACCTGTCGTCCCGTTCGCTTTTCCCGGTGCGATTCGTTCCTTTACGAACCGGCTAGAGACAGGTTTCCCTCATAAGGCGGGTCGAAGACCCGCCGTCATGGACTGGCTGAGGCGCGCGGAGACGGGCTGGGCGTGCCTTTCGGTTGGGCGCTGGTGGTCAGAGTCTTCAACTGATCAAGCAGCTTTCCGACAGTGACCATCTCGGAGGCATACGTCGTCAGGTCCCCCGACTTGAGTGCGGCGTAGGCGGCGGCATAGTGCACGTTCGCCTGCGTCACCAGGTCGGCGATCTGAGCGATGACCGCCGGCGTGATGGTAGGCGGCGGCGTGGTGGTCGGCGGGGGGCTTGCCCCGACGAGCTGATTGATTGCCTGCAGCAGGGTGTCGGTGTACACGACCTGGGTCTGGTCGGCGAGGATCACCTTTTTCAGCTCAGGCAAGCCTGAGGCAGTGGTGGCTTTCAGATAGATCGGTTCGAAGTACAGGAACGAGTCTCCGATCGGTACGACGAGCAGATTGCCTTGCTGGACCGATGATCCCGTCCCGTGGAAAAGTGTGAAGTCGCGCGAGATGACGGGATCCTGGTTAATGCGGCTGGCGACCTGCTGCGGGCCGAAGATGACCTTGTCCTTGGGCAGCACGTAGGACACGTACTGGCCGTAGTTCGATCCGTCGCTTCGAGCCGCCATCCACGAGACCATGTTGTTCTTGCCGCGTGGGGTGAACGGCATGATCAGCAGGAACTCTGGATTCGACTCTCCCGGTAGGCGGAACAGCACGTAATAGGGCTGGACAGGCGCCGGCGCCGATCCGGGTGCGGTCTGCGCGGTTGGTACTGCCCAAACATCCTCACGGGCGAAGAAGACCTTGGGGTCGGTGATGTGGTAGGTCGCATAGATTTCGACCTGGACGTCGAAGAGGTCCACTGGCACTCGCAGGTGATCGCGCAGCCCTGACGGCATCGAGTCGATCGGCTTGAACAGGGACGGAAAGGTCGCCTGGTAGGCCTTGATGATGGGATCCTTCGGGTCGATTATGTAGAAGTCCGCAGTGCCTTCATAAGCGTCGATCACCACCTTCACCGAGTTGCGTACGTAGTTGAGGTCGAATCCATTGGTGGAGTTGGATTGGTTGGATTGGAAGGTGCTCGCCTGCGAATACGGATAGGTGTCGCCGGTGGTGTACGCGTCGATAATCCAGTAGATGCGGCCATCGACAACTACCACGTACGGGTCTTGGTCGTAGGTCAGGAAGGGGGCAAGCTCGTTTACTCGCTCGAGGATCAGGCGTCGGTAAAGCAATTCGGTCTTGTCGGTAACCTGCGGCGACACGAGCAGGTTGAACTCGCCCAGCCTCAGAGCCCACAGCGCACGATTCACCGCAGTCATGGGGACCCCGTGAGTGCCGGTGTAAGTGGTGAAGACGTCCTGACTTCCCTGCGGATAGTCGAACTCGCGTGTGTTGGACGGCGCCAGGGCGTAGTCGTCGACGCCCTCTCCCGTAAGCTCGCCGAAATAGATGGCCGGCTGAGTGATCTTGAGGGGACCTGTGGGCGGCAGGTCGCTGACCACGAAGTCCGGCAGGCCTTCGCCGACGACAGCGTTCACCGGGCTGGCAGCGACGCCGTATCCATGGGTGTACTCGAGGTGAAGGTTGACCCAGTTCTGAGCGGCCGACGACAGCTTCGTCGAGTCGAACTCGCGGGCGCTGATCTCGAGCTGCTTGTACTGGGTGCCTACTGTGTAGCGGTCGATGTCGACATCGTTGAAGCTGTAATAGGTACGGATGGTCTGTAGCTGCTCGTAGACGTCTTTGAGCTGGGTGTAGTCCCACAACCTCAAGTTGTCGACAGTGACCTGGTCGTTCTGTACATCCTGTTTCGTCAGCGGCTTGTCGCCGGTAAAGTCGCTGACCTTGACGTCGGACAGTCCATAAGCCGCACGCGTGGCGGCGATCTCTCTCTCGATGTAGGGGATCTCGTAGGACTGGGCGCTGGGGTTGACGAAGAAGTTCTGCACGACCGTGGGGTAGATCTGGCCGATCAAGAGCATCGCCACCCAAAGACCTGCCGCGGCCATCGGAAGCCACCTGCGCCGCAGCCACATGTTCGCAAGCAGGGCGCCGGCCAGGACCACACCGGCGCCGGCCTGAAACGTGAACAGCGGGAGCCTGGCATTGACGTCTGTATAAGCAGCACCCCAGACGATGGTGGTGTTGTGGGCGAAGAGAAGGTCGTATCGACCCAGCCACATCCAGCCGGCCAGCGCGAGCGCAAACACGGCGAGCAGCGCTGACAGATGCGCGATCGCAAGCGGGCTGAGGTTGATGTCGAAGGTGTCACCCCGCCACGCATATAGCGCGCCGATCACGAGCACCGACATGAACCCCAGCCCCAGCGCCCAGTTTGCTATCGAATGCAGAAAGGGCAGCGTCAGGAGGTAGAAGGACACGTCCTGGCCGAGGACGGGATCGGTGATGCCGGTGGGGGAGGAGTGTTGGAAGAGCGCGAGGGTCGACCATTGAGTGCCCGCTCCACCGGAAAGGATCAGGGCGACGAGGGCGGCCGCAGCGAGGGCGATCCCGCCAGTGGGGCTGCGGACTATTGAGCGCCTGATTCCAACTGCACGCAGCGCGGGTCCCGCTCGGACGCGCAAGCCAATAATCACGTTGACTGCCAGATAGACGAAGGCGATGGTGAAGCTGCCCACGAAGAGGAGGGCCTCGAGGACCAGGCGGGTGGTAAACACATCTCGATATCCGAGTGCGTCGTACCACTCGCGCTCGGTAAAGAACCAGACGATCGGGCTCGCGAACAGGAAGACGAGCACCGCCAGTCCGAACAGCGCGGCGCCGAACCAGAAGCGGCGAGGAGGTCGCGGGATTCGGATCTCCCTTGCTCCCTCGAATGGGCCGCCCCGTTCGAAGGGATCAAACGGGCGGTACCCTCCTCGGCGGCTCATTAGTAACGAATCAGGTTAACTGCTCCCTGCACGTCAGGTTCTGATCAACCAGCGAGAGCGCGGTCGTCGGCGCCGAAGTCGGGGTCGGAGTCCGGTGGGGGATTCTCGAGGTGCCATGCCACCGTTGTGCGAAGGGTTTCCTGGGCGTCAGATGTGACCCAACCCAGCATCGTGCGAGCCTTGCGAGCGCTCGCAGCGATGTGCTGAGTCATCCTGCCCGTCGGTTTCATGTCCTCCGGCAGCAGCTCGTCGGCTGTTCGAACCAGCTCGGCATCCGAACCGGCAGCCTCCAGGATCATCCTGCTCCACATGGCCATCGAGAAGGTGCGATCCTCGCAGAGGTTCAGCACCTCGCCTGCCAGGGCGGACGATTCCAACGCGAGGCGCGCTCCGCGTGCCACGTCGCGCACATAGCTGCGACATGCCAGCCACATCCCGGCCCCCACAGGGATCTGCGTGCGACCGGCGCGGACCCGTCGGAGGATGAATTCCTCGCGCCGCTGATAGTCGCGCTCGCCGTAGACCATTGGCAAACGCAACGAGGTAGCGCCTCGTGGCAGATACGCATCTTCGACGTCCAGCTTGTCGTACTCGTCCATACCCGGCGCCTTGCCGCGGTATGGATATCGGTTCGGTCGCACCGGTGAGTCCTCGTCGAGGGGCACCGGGTCAGTCTCACGATCTTCGTTCAAAGCACCGAACGCGCGATAGACGTCGATGCTCGAGATGACCACCAGCCGGATGTCCGGCGGCAGCGCATCGAGCGCGGTTTCGGCATCCACCCGTGTAAGCGCCCGGCAATCGACCGCGGCGTCAGGTCGGAACGCCGCCAGCGCGGAACGGTGACCAGGCAGGTCCGCCCTTTCGACGTGAAGGTGCTCCGCGTCGGGCAATCCTTCGGGCTCGAGCACACCGCGATGGACCAGCAGGAGCTGGTGCCCAGCCGCGGCGAGGTCCTCGACGATGGCCCGCCCGATGAAACGGGTGCCCCCTAGAACGACAACTCTCAAGCGGGCTTGGCGGCTGTCGGATTGCGCTCGACGATGAGGTCTATAAGGCCCCAATCCTTGGCTTCCTGCGGGTTCATGAAGAAGTCGCGCTCCATTGCTCGCTCGACGTCCTCGAGGAGCCGGCCAGTGTGCTTGGCGTAGATGCGCGCCATCGCTTCGCGCTGCCGGAGGATCTCCTGCGCGTGGAGCTGGATGTCAGTCGCCTGGCCCTGGATGCCCTGGGTGAAGGGTTGGTGGATGAGGATCTGGGCGTGCGGCAGCGACATCCGCGAGCCTTTGACGCCGCCGGCGAGCAGGATCGAAGCGCCGCTCGCGGCCAGCCCGGTGCACAGCGTTCCCACCTTTGGCCCGACGTACTGCATCGCGTCGTAGATCGAGAGCGCGGCGGTGAGCGAACCGCCCGGGCTGTTGATGTAGAGCTGGATGTCCTGGTCCGGCGCCTCGCTTTCCAGGAACAGCAGCTGGGCGGTCACGGTACTCGCCAGGTCGTCGTCGATGACTCCGCGCACGAAGATCACGCCGTCCTTGAGAAGTCGCGAGTAGATGTCGTAAGCGCGCTCGCCGCGGCCGTCGTTTGTGATCACTGTCGGGATCAGATGCATGGACTTATCTCCTCGGTTGAAAGCCAATGGGTGGTCGCGCTTTAGGCGGTGGGTTTGCCATCGCGAGATAGGCGCTGAAATCGGCGACGCTGCGAAGCGCTTCCATCGGAAGGCCGGCGGTGGCGAGCCGGAGCTTCACCGGCGGGTCTTCAGGCCAGCTTCGCTGGTCTGGGTCGGCCCCAAGCAGTCGCGCCAGGTCGGCGTAGACGTCGGCGGGCCGAACACCAAGCGCGTGGGCGACGGCCAGCAGCCGTTCCGTCGAAACCTCCTTCCGGCCCCTTTCGACCTCGGACAGGTGCGCAGGGGACAAGCCGGCCTCCGCGGCCACCTCGGTCAGGGTGCGGCGAGCCGCCTCGCGGCGACCGCGCAACACAGCCCCGAGCGCTGCTCTCACCACCTGGGCCGATTCGCTGTAGGCGAATGACATTCCTTAATAGCGAATCATACCGGTGCGGGCTAGTTAAGGGGCTGCTTCCGTGTGAAAGTCGGCCCCGGAGGCGGCGGTACGGCCCGGCGCTCGGCTTCGTTCTTCGCCCGCCGGCGCATCAGCTCCAGGTTGAGGCTCTCCTCGCCCCGGGCCATCGCCCAGTGATGGTTGGCGCTGAAGATCGGCCTGAAGATGAGGGTGCCGTACCGCAGCAGCGGCTTGTCGGCCCTTATCCGCCAGTCGTACTGGACGTCGACGATCTCGCCCTGCTGCGTCAGCGTCCAGATCCCGGTCCCAACGAAGTCGCCTTCAGCCACCAGGGTGAAGCCGGATGCGCCACGCGACTCGGTGACTTTAAAGTTCCACCGCAGGGTGTATGGCAGCCACCCCTTCGTGTACAGGCCGATGACCCGCCCGACATTGGTTTCGGGGTCGCCCGGCTCGATCTCTTTCACATCGAGGTAGACCGACGGCCACCACCTGACGAGGCCGAGCGGATCGCCCAGCACGTCGGCAACCTCGCGCGCGGAGCCGCGGATCTTCCAGTTGGTGACGAAGTGGTATTCCGGGGCAGCCACGTTAGTCCTTCAAGTTGTTGGGGTCGAGCAGATCCTGCTTTGGCCGTTCGATACGTTGGCGGGATCGCATGATCTCGATCAATTTCTTCCGACCTTTTGGCGGCCCGATCATGATCGCCCCGACCAGCTTGTCGTCCTTGAAGAAGAGCTTGCGGTAGAACTTCTCCTCGAGGCTGTACGTGCGGACCGACTCGAGGTCTGGCTGTACGTCAGGCGTCACCCCCATCACAGCGAGCGTCGATCCGAACATCGTCGTGGTGTACGTCGGGACGTCGAAGAAATCCTCTGACGCTCCAGCCATATTCCGTGCGGCGACCTTGCCGTGCGCCTCGGCGTTGTCCCATGTGCCCATCTGGTTGTGCCTCTCGACCATCAAGTCGTAAAAGACAGCAATGTCGCCGGCGGCATAAACGTCAGGCGCCGACGTCAGCAGCCTGGCGTCGGTGACGATGCCCTTGTTCAGCTCCACGGCTGTGCCGCGAACCGGTTCCGTGTAGTAGTCGAGCCCGACGCCGTAGGTGAGAACGTCGAAGTCGACCCTGTGTCCGTTGACCGTCTCGGCAACGAAGCGCCCGTTGTTACGCGAGAACTTCTGGACCTCGTCGGAGGTGATGAACTCGACGCCTTGAGCTTCGCCAAGCTGGCGGCACAGCTGCCCGCCTTCCTCGTCCAGGACGTAACGCAAGAACCACGGGCCGCGCATGATCCATGTGAGCTTCGCCTTTTTGCGAAAGCTCACACCTTCGGCGAGCTCGTAGCCGATGAAACTCCCACCCATGACAAGCACTCTCTCTGCCGCATCCGCTTTCTCAATGATTGCGTCGGTGTCGTCGAGGGTCTGAAAACCGATGGTTTGCGAAACCTGATCCGAGCCGGGCCACGGCGGGGGTTTCGGCCGGCCGCCGGTCGCAACGAGCAGCGCGTCGTAAGGAAACTCCTGGTCGCGATTTGTGCGTACGACCTTGCTCTTGGTGTCGACCTCTGTCGCCCACGTCTCGAAATGAATTTCCAGGTTGTGCTTGGCGTAGTCCTCCGCCGTGCGCATGAAGACCTTCTCTCTGCGCACCTGGCCGCGGAGGTAACGAGGCAGGGCGACGCGGTTGTAAAGCGGATGGCGCTCGGCGGCGATCATGACGATCGAGGCTTCGCTGTCGAGCTTGCGCAACTCTTCGGCGGCAGTCTGCCCGGCGATGCCGTTTCCTAAGACCACATAACGGCGACTCATTCTTTAAGTCTCAATCCCTTGCTATTGACCTCCCCTCGCTCGACGAGGGGAGGGCCGGGGTGGGGTTGGTGATGAAGGCAACTACGGTGTGAGCTTTAGCGAATAGATATAGCTGTGGTCGTCGTCATTCACCAAATCGTATCCGCTGGCTCGCAGGTCATCGCCTGCCGGGTGGTCGCGAGGCAGAGCGAGAGTCACGTTGTCGAGGCTGTCGGCGTCCGCCTCGAAACGCAGCGCAAGCAGCAGCTCCCGCAGAGCGCCACCCTTGCCCGCGACGAACCCGACTGCGAGGTTGTCGCCCCATGGCTCACGCAGACCAGCGATCGCCCTCCCCCCGGGACCTGCCCTGAGCATCCCGACACCTGCCAGGCGCGACAGCTCTGCGGCGTCAAGGTTGTGAGCACCGTTGAAGTCGGCGGTGACGCCGCCCCAAAGTTCGAGGCCCGGACTCGAGGCGATGCCAGACCAGAGCTTTTGGCCCTCGCTCGGGTCGGGGATTCGTGCGGACTCTCCACCCTCGACGCGCCCCGCCCTCCACCAACGGTCGTCCTGGATGCGTTCGAAGCCGACCTGCTCGAACAACTGGGCGGCTTCGAAATTGCCGGTGGCAAGGCGCATCTCGCGAAAGCTCTGCTCGCGCGCCTCGGCGATTGCTGATCTGAGCATGGTGCGCGCCAGTCCTTGCCGGCGGTGAGTGCTCGCCACGCGCAGGCCCTCGTACCAGATCAAACCTGATGAATAGGGACGCAGGCGCTGAACTCCAACCACGACTCCATCCAGCTCGATGGCCTGGAAAGCGGCGCCGGCATCGGAAACCCAATCGTCGAAGACTCGAGGCACGTAGTCGTGCCCACCCCAGACATCACGGGTGAGCTCGACCACGCGTTCGCGGTCGGTGGCCCGCACGGGCCGAATCAGGACGTCGTTCGTGGTCGCCAATGCGCGATCCCTACCAGCGTCATACCGCCATCGAAAACCAGCTCGCCCGCTTCTTCGACCAGCAGCTCGGTGAGGATCGCGCGGGCCTTGGGCTCGTCCCAGTCCGAGCCGATCAAGGCCCGGCAGTCGGCGAGCGCGTCATCGATACCTGCGTAGCGCTGGCTGATCGGGTACCTGATGAAATTGACGTTCGGAGCGATCCCCATCTCGATCAGAAGCATGAAGAGGTCGGTGAAGCGCGGGACGCGCGGCCCGTCCCCTTCCGACATCTGCTGGCGGATAACGACAGCCGGGTGCTGGAGGGGTTCTTCACGCAACATGAGAAAGATCCGCTCACGTGCCGATCTCTCCATCTTGGCGATGAAAGGGACCGGATCCTCCACTCCGTACAAGACATGGCAACAGATCACAAGGTCGGCCTGGACGACTGTTGCGTCCTCCCACGTGCTCGCGACCACAGTCATGTTGTCGCGAGGCGGGATCTGCGCGCGCATGCCCTCGGAGGGCTCGACCGCGGTGACCCACTCAAGCTTCTCGGCGAGGGGCACGGCATGGCGCCCGGCGCCCGCGCCGACGTCGATGAGGGTCTTGGTTGGCGAGAGGTAAGGTGCAAGCACGTCAAGAAACTCGTCAACCCTGGAGCGCGTCGAGCGGGCGTAGCTCGGCGCCCGGCGGTCCCAGTACGACGAGTCGCCGTGGCTGCCGGCAGCCGCAGTCCGCTCTTCGACCAGGCGCCTCCAGTGTTCCGCCCATAAGGCTTCCGTCGGGCTCGTGGTGTCTTGCATTGAAAATCGAGGCTACCGCATACCCGATGCCAACGTCGCTTGTGCGGTTTGTCGGCGATTCGCAGGCGGTTTTTAACACTGCTGGGGATAACTCGGGGACAAACCACGCCCTTAAAGGGATTTACGGGGGCTGGGTACGATAGGCGGCACCGTGGCCGGCCCCGCACCAAATGAGTTCACAGCTGCCGAGTCGGCAATGCTCGAGCGCTATTTCACCAACCTCGACCGGCCCGTATTTGCCCTTCGGAACCTGCCCGAGGTGGTCAAGGGGGCCCTCTTCTCACGCTATTCGCGAACCGAAAAAAGCCTCCGTCGGGTGCTTCTCGACGAGTTCATCAACGAGCCCGATTCTGGTTTCGAACAGCTGGCAGGGACGCAAGCCGGCGCCGACGACATGGTCGCCGTTCGGCGCGCCGAGGAGTTCTACGAGCGCGTCCTTGTCGGCTACGGCGATGACTCGGTGGCAGAGCTGGCGGGCGCCCACGTCGCGGTGGAGAGGGTCTCGACGCTCGCTGCCAAAGCGCTAGAGGACAGCCGGATAGGCATCTCGCCGCTTGAGAAGTCGACCCGCTACGTTCGATTTGACCGATTGGGGCCGGATGGCCGGTACCTCTTCCATCGTGGCCCCGAGCTGGCGCACCCCGACTACGAGATCTCAGCCGACGCGCTGTTCAACTTCTACAGCGAGATGATCGAACCGCTCACCGCTTCGATACGTGAGCGGTTCCCGCTCGAGGAGGGGGAGACAGACCGTGCTTGGAAATCGGCCACCCGAGCGAAAGCGCTCGACATGCTCCGCGGGTTGCTGCCTGCCGGAACGCTCACCAACCTTGGCCTGTTCGGCAACGGTCGCGCGTTCGAGTACCTGATCACCAAGATGGCGGCAAACGAGCTGCCGGAATGTAGGCGAATCGCAGTCGACCTCCACCACGAGCTCGAGCTTGTCATCCCTTCCTTCGTCAAGCGGGCGCTCGACGATCGATACGGCGCGCCGGCTGCTGAGCGCATGTCGAGGATCCGATCCAAACTCGCCGGCATTTCGAAGCGTTCGGGCCGCACAGGATCGGGGCCAAGCGTCACCCTGCTCGAGCACGACGCTGACGCCGAGCGCAAGGTGGTGGCCGCTGCCCTCTTTCCCCACTCGGACGCGGGTTGGAAGGAGCTGGCCGGCGACCCCGCTGCTCTTCTCGAGGCGATGCTGGGCGACCGGACCAACCGCCGCCAGCGCGCGCCCCGGGCGCTTGAGCATGCCCAATACGCATTCGAGATCGTCGCCAACTTCGCGGCTTACCGAGATCTCCACCGCCATCGGATGCTCACCCAGGACCGGCAACTCCTCGGCACGACGCTTGGGTATGACGTGCCACCCGGCCTGGCCGAGCTTGGGCTGGAGGAGCGTTTCCGGGCCGCAATCGAGGCCGCCGCCGCCGCCCACGCTCGCATCGAGGGTGACGCCGGGCCGGCCCTCGCGCAGTACATGGTGCCACTCGCGTTTCGAGTCCGTTGGTACTTCCGAGTCAACCTGCGGGAGATCTACCACCTGTGCGAGCTGAGGACGACGCCCCAGGGCCACCCCGACTACCGCTGGGTCGCACAGGAGATGTTCCGCCTGGTCAGCGAGGTCCACCCCCGCCTCGCGCGGTACGCCCAGTTCGTGGACATGGGCCCGGGGGACGAGCTCGAACGCAGGCGGTCGGAGCGGCGGATGGACGAGAAGTTGAGCGCGCTGGACCGCAAGCAGTAAATCGGGGGCTGGTCGCCGCTTTGTCGGGTCCCTTGCTCTAGCATGGAGCGCCACGACTATGGAGGGAGAGGGTGAGATGTCGATAAATGAAACCTTGGTGCCCCGGGGGGCTGAGCGGAGAGGCGATGGACGGCGTTCAACGGTCGAGCGCAGGTTTGGCGAGAGACGGTATCCGGTTCGCGCAGGTGCCGGGCGCCGAGTCCTGTTTCCATTCGACAGGCGGATCGCCGAACGCCGCGCCCTGGAGCGCCGCGAATCCTGGCCCGAGCCGAGTCTCTAAGCACCTGGCGGCGGCCTCGCGCACGTCGCGTCCCCACCCGGCGGCCCGCTCCCACGCCTTCGGCGCGGGGGCCCCAGCGGAATGGCCGCCCTCCCCACCCGGTGGGGAGGGGTTGGTCCGGCTTTTGGGCCGGACCTAAGTAAGCATGGCCCGCCCGGCGCTAATCGTCCACGGCGGTGCGGGACAGGTGCCGGTGGCCGAACGCCCGCAACGCCAGGCTGCCGTGGAGCGCGCCCTGGCGGTTGGTTGGGCGCTTATCGGCGATGGCGCGCTGGCAGCGGTTGTCGCCGCCGTGCGGACCCTTGAGGATGAGCCTCTCCTCAATGCAGGGATCGGCGCTTGTCTCAACCTGGAGGGCGACGTCGAGCTCGATGCCGGGGTGATGGAGGGCAGCGAATTGCGCGCCGGCGGCGTGGCCGCCGTTCGCGACGTGCGCCATCCGATCGACCTTGCGGTTGAGGTGATGAAGGACGGCCGCCACGTGCTGCTGTCAGGCGACGGCGCGTCTCGCTTTGCGCGCTCGCACGGAGTTGAGATGTGCGATCCGTCAACGTTCATCATCGACAGGGAGCGGCAGCAGCACGGCGGAGAAGGTGACACGGTGGGAGCTGTTGCGAGAGACTCGCAGGGTCGCCTGGCAGTAGCGGTTTCCACGGGCGGCGTCCACGGCAAATGGCCGGGTCGCATCGGCGATTCTCCGATCCCGGGCGCGGGAATGTTTGCCGACGACAGGTTTGGCGCTGTCTGCGGAACCGGGCAAGGCGAGGCTTTCATGCGCCTTGCGTTGAGCCGGTTGATGGTGGTCGAGCTCGAGCACGGCATGGATCCGGCGGTGGTCGCCAATGGCGCTGTCGCCCTGCTCGGAACGGCGATGCACTCGGGTGGAGGCGTCATCGTCATCGGTCGGGAAGGCTCCCCCCAAGCGGCCTTCAACACTCCGGCAATGCCGTTTGCAATAGCGGAATGACGCGGGTCCGGTGATCTTGGTTACCTGCCGCCCCATCCCCACCCCTTCCCCGGCGAGCGGGGAAGGGAGTTGTACTTGAGCGACTCGGTTAACACTGGGGAACTGATTGCCCTTGCCCTGAAGCGGGCTGGGACGCGGCACCTCTTTACCCTCAACGGCGGGCACATCTGGCCCATCCTCACCGGAGCCGCGGAGCACGGTATTCGCATCATCGATTTCCGCCACGAGCAGTCGGCCGCTTTTGCCGCCGAGGGGTGGGCGAAGGTAACTCGCGAGTGCGGGGTTGCCGCTGTCACTGCAGGGCCCGGCGTCACCAATGCAACGTCGGCCCTGGCCCAGGCTCAGTCGGGTGACAGCCCGATCTTTCTAATCGGCGGCCGCGCTCCGGTGGCGCGCTGGGGCATGGGCTCGCTCCAGGAGATGGACCACGTCGCTGTTGTGAAGAGCATCACGAAAAAGGCGGTAACGCTCGCATCTGCCGACGAGGCCTACAGCGCCGCCGCCGAGTGCATGCGCGTTGCTCTCAGCCGGCGCACCGGCCCGGTGTTCATGGACGTCCCGATCGACACCTTCTTCAGCGCCGCGGACGTGCCAGAGGCGACAGAGCACCTCACGCCCGACCTTGGACCATCACCCGACCCTGATGCGATCGCGCACGCAGCCCGCCTCATTCGCTCTGCGGAACGGCCGGCCGTGATCGCCGGCGGCAGCGTTTGGTGGTCGCGCGCGGAGGACGAGCTCACCAGGTTGGTGGAGGTCGCGCACCTTCCGCTTTGCGTCAACGGCATGGCGCGCGGCGTGTTGCCACGAGGCCACCCCCTTTTTTTCCCACGGGCGCGGGGCCCGGCGCTCGGCGAGGCGGATCTCATTCTCGTTATCGGGGTGCCGCTCGACTTTCGGTTGAATTTCGGACAACCCCCGGTGTTCGCGGATGGCGCCAAGCTCGTGGTGATCGACGTCGACGACCACCGCAAGCACCGCAGCGCCGAGGTCGCGATTTATGGCGACCTGAAGGCGGCTCTCGCGGCGTTGGCCGGTGCTGCGGCCGGCGCTCCCGAACGCGAGGAGTGGCTCGAAAAGCTCCGAGATGCGGAAGCTGCTTCAAGGAAGCGCGACGAGTCGATGACGAGGTCCGACTCGTCACCTGTTCACCCGGCCCGCCTGATCGCCGAGGTGGAGCGGTTCAGCGATCCCGACGCGATCTTCGTCGGTGATGGTGGTGATTTCGTCTCGTTTGCGGGCCGGCTCCTGGAGCGTCCCCGACCCGGGCTGTGGATCGACCCAGGTCCTTATGGCTGCCTTGGTTCCGGGCCCGCCTATGCGATGGCCGCCAAGCTGGCTCACCCGGACCGCCAGGTGATCTTGCTTTCAGGCGACGGCGCGTTCGGCTTTTCGGCGATGGAGTTCGACACGATGGTCAGGCACAGGATCCCGGTCGTGTGCGTGATCGGCAATAACGGGATCTGGGCGCTGGAGAAGCACCCGATGATGAGCCTGCTGGGCGTCAGCATCGCCGCCGACCTCGGGCCTCGGACGCGCTACGACAAGGTGGTCGAAGCACTTGGCGGTTACGGGGAGCTGGTCGAGCGCCCTGACGAGATAGGGCCCGCCCTAGGGCGGGCGTTCCGATCCGGGCTGCCGGCGTGCATCAATACAATCTGTGATCCCGATGCCGAATATCCGCGATCATCAGTCCTGATGTGAGGAAGACCGGATGAGCGCCGTCAAGCAGGTCGTCGAAGCAGACGAATGGCGCACCGCTCAGTCGCAATTCGACAAGGCTGCCGAGATCATCAAGCTCGAGCCCTGGTTGCGGGAGGTGCTTCGCGAGGTGCAGCGCGAGTTCACCTGCAACTTCCCCGTCAAGATGGACAACGGCCATTTGCGGATCTTCACCGGCTATCGCGTCCAGCACAACATCAACCGCGGACCGGCAAAGGGCGGAATCCGCTACCACCCTGACGTTTCCCTGAACGAGGTCAAAGCGCTGGCGATGTGGATGACTTGGAAGTGTGCGGTGGTCAACATCCCGTTCGGTGGCGCGAAGGGCGGCATAATCGTGAACCCGAAAGAGCTGTCGCTCAACGAGCTCGAGCACATGACGCGGCGCTTTGCCACTGAGATCTCGATTCTCATCGGTGCCGATCGGGACATCCCCGCCCCAGACGTCAACACCGACGGCCAGACCATGGCCTGGATCATGGACACGCTATCGATGCATCTCGGCTATTCAGCCCCCGCGTCGGTGACCGGCAAGCCCATCGAGGTGGGCGGCTCGCTGGGTCGCATCGAGGCGACTGGCCGGGGCGTGACCATCTGCGCTATGGCTGCGCTCGAACACCTCGGGAGGCTTCCGCACCAGACCCGCGTCGCGGTGCAGGGATTTGGGAATGTCGGCAGCATCAGCGCCAAGCTGCTCGAGGAATCGGGTTGCACGGTGGTCGCTGTGTCCGAGGACTACGGCGGCATCTACAACCCACTCGGACTTTCCATCAAGCGAGTCCTCGAATATCGCGCCCGCGAAAAGACGCTGCGTGGTTTTCCCGGCGCGCAAGAGATAGGCAACCAGGAGCTCCTGGGCGTGGATTGCGACCTGCTCGTACCAGCCGCCATCGGGAACCAGTTGACTTCTCGCAACGCGCGCGATGTCAAAGCGAAGCTCATCGTCGAGGGTGCGAACGGCCCGACGACGCCGGAAGCCGATGAAATCTTTCGCGAGCGCGACATCTTCCTCATCCCCGACATCCTTGCGAACGCTGGCGGCGTGACTGTCTCCTATTTCGAATGGGTCCAGGACCTGCAGTCTTTCTTCTGGTCCGAGCACGAGGTCAACCAGAAGCTGAAGGCGATTCTGTCGCGCGCGTTCAGCGAAGTCCTGAAGACGAAGATCGAGAAGAAGCTCGACATGCGAATGGCCGCCTACGTGCAGGCAGTCTCGCGGGTGGCCGGCGCCACGCGTGAGCGAGGCTTGTACCCCTAAATCTCTCTGGTTCTGAAGCTCCAGACGCTCAGGGCGAGCATCAGCGCGAACCAGACGACCACCCACGCGAGGAACTGGATCGGCGGTGGGTTGATTGCGGCGAATGGATTGGCGCTTGCAACTTCGCCGCCAGCCCGGAGCGCTGCCAGGACTGCGTCGGGTTCCATCGCATAGACAGCTCCGCGCCAGAGGCCGTCGGTGGGGAGGAGCAAATGGGTGATGGTGCCTACGTTCTGGACCGATTCGTTCTGCAGCGCGGTTCCGATGTCGCCGACGATCCCGCCGATCCATCCCATCAACCACGCGACCAGCGCGATCACGCCCCCCGTGATGCCCGACAGGCGCGTGGAAAGAAGGAGGCCAAGCGAGAGGAGGGCCAGGCCTTCGGCTCCGACATAGATGACAAGTTCGACGGGGTGTGGCGGCACGTATCCGGTCGCCCAGTCGACGGCCGTCAGCTCGAGAAACGCGGATCCGGCAGCGTAGATCGCCACCAGCACCGCCAGGCCGAGCCACTTTCCGATCACGACGTCACTGCGGCGCACGGGACGGGCCAGAACCGATAGCAACATTCCGCTCTCGACCTCGCTCGAGATGAGCGGGCCCGCCACCACTGCAGCGCTCAATGCGAGCACGCCGCTGTACATGAAGGTCACAACGATCAGCAGCTGCGAGCTCAGCACCGCCACCTCGGCTTGCGAGAGCAGCGAGCCGTCGCTCCTTGGGATCGTCGCGATCTTGTTGAAGCCCCAACCCGAAACTCCGACAACTATCAAGGTGAGGATCAACAGCGCGAGCAGGAGCCGGCGACGGGATGCCTCCTGCACCGTGAGCCGAGCGATGACGAGTATTGGCGGCATCCTCTAGGTTTCCTCCTCCTCATCCAGGAGCTCGAGGAATCGGTCTTCGAGGGTCTGATGACGCGGAGCCACCTCGTAGACCCGGCCGCCAAGCCCGACGATTGCGGCGACCAGCTCAGGGACCCTGTCCATCGGGAGATTGGCGAAAGTCAGCTGGTCGCCCTCTTCGTCGACGCGCCCGAACTTCGCGAGCCTGGTCACGTCCTCGGGCGCCAGTCCACTGGCCCGCACGCGCACCGTGGTCCCGCTGAGGAGCTGGTCCATGGTGCCTGCCGCGATCACCCGGCCGTGGTCGACGACCGCCACGCGGTCGCATATCTGCTCGACCTCGCTGAGGAGGTGTGAGTTGAGGAATACCGCGGTCCCTCGCGACGCGAGGCCGCGGATGATCTCCCGCACATCGTGGCGGCCGACAGGATCGAGCGCCGAGGTGGGCTCGTCGAGGAATACGAGCTCAGGCTCGCCCAAGAGGGCCACCGCAAGCCCGAGACGCTGCTGCATTCCCTTCGAGAACGTCCCCACTTTGTCGCCGGCACGCTGGGTGAGGCCTACGGTGTCGAGCGCTGTCGTTATCTCGTCGTTCCAGCTGGAGCGTGGGAGCGGCGCCAGCTCGCAGTGAAGGGCGAGGACCTCTCGCGCGGAGAGCCAGCTCTGATAGCGGAAGAGCTCCGGCAGGTAACCGATGCGGCGGCGGGTCTTCAAGTCACCGATCGGTTGGCCGAGCAGCCAGCCTTCGCCTGAGGTGGGTGAGATCAGACCGAGCAGCAGCTTCACCGACGTCGTTTTGCCGGCGCCGTTTGGTCCGAGGAATCCGAAGACCTCGCCGCGAGGCACGGTCATCGACAGGCCCGCAAGTGCGATCGTCTTGCCGAACCGCTTCGAGAGCTCGACGGTGTGGATGGCAGGCGAGCCAGCGGCCACCCCATCAGGAGTGGCCGCTGTTGAAATTTCGGCTAGCTCAGCCACCAACGCAGGCTAG
>Ga0307312_10000292_pt1 | contig 22261 bp, 22 predicted proteins | sample ER_DNA_202_FD_194489 | JGI IMG/M metagenome (GOLD analysis project Ga0307312, IMG submission 194489) | Bulk soil microbial communities from the East River watershed near Crested Butte, Colorado, United States - ER_DNA_202 | ecosystem: Environmental > Terrestrial > Soil > Floodplain | place... | reverse complement strand
GTCCTCGAGCGCGAACGACCCGTAGACCAGATCCTCGTCCGCGATGGGCGACGCAGCCCCGCCCGCAGGCGTCAGCCGGACCAGCATCGACCGATATGGCGCCTGGACCGAGGAGACGGCCAGGAGCAGGAGGGACCCGTCCTCGGCCACGGTCGGTGAGCCGCTGAACGGTCCTGGGGCCAGCAGCTGGGAGCGGCCGGTCTGCGACTCGACGCGCCACAGCGCGCCACGGCCGTCGACCACCGCCAGCCACGAAGCATCGGCGGCGAATCCGGCCCCGATGAGACCCGGCAGCCGCATGCGCAGCTGGGACCCATCGGCGCTTGCGAGGATGAGCGATCCCGACGGTTCGCCGAGCTGGTCGGCGAGGGCTGCCAAGGCGCCATCGGCTGAGACGGCCAGCAGGGCGAGCCCCGTGGTCCTGGGATCGACCTCGACCAGGGTCGAGGCGCCGACGCTGCGGTGGGCGACCCGAATGATCGCGCCGGACCGCTCGGCGTCGGTTGAGCTGAGCCTCGATACGCCGGCGGGGAGCTCGGCGGAGACGACGCCGACCGCGAGAAGAGCCACGAACAGGGGAGCGGCGGCGAGCGCGAGGATGCGCGGAACGCCAGCTCGATGAGGGCGCGCGAACGCGCCGCGGAACGCGGACATGGAGACCTCCAAAGCGTTTGGGTGACCTGCGACGACAAACGCTTCGGTGGCGACGGACCTCCAATGGATGGGCGACAACAGCCACGAGCCTAGGCAGCGCCGCTTACCGCAGACTTATCGGGTCATGATCGACCTGCTCGTCGTGTGGCTCGCCCTGGGTGGCCTCATCCTCCTCGGGCTGGGAGCCGCGCTGGTCCGCCGTTCCGGAGCGCGACCGACGATGGGCCGGCGCCTTGCCGGAGCGCGCGAGGTCCGCGTGGGGGAGCTGCTGGACCTGTCGGCGTCCGATCCGCTGCCGCGGCGCGCGGTCCGCGTCGTCGGGCGGATTCGCTGCGCCGAGCCGATCGTCACCGGCCAGGGTGATCGGCTGGTCGCCTTCCATCTGGACGTCGAGGTCGCGGGGGCTGCGGGCGGATGGCGGGGCATCGAGCGCATGCGCGAGACCCGTTCCTTCGAGCTGTGGGACCACGATGCATCGCTGCTTCTCGATCCGGCGCTCGCTGCCGAGCCGCTGGTCGTGCTGCCGCACGTCTGGACCGGTTCGGTCGACGAGCTCGACGACTCGTACCAGGGCGCCCTGGCCCGCGTCGTCGCCGAGCAGGGGCGCGTGGAGCGGGCACGCGCAACGACCCGGATGCTCAGCGTCATCGACCGCCTGCTCGTGCTGGCCCGGGTGACCCGCGACGCGGCGGGCGAGGTCGCCCTGGCGCCGCCCCGGGGCGGCTTCATCGTCAGCTCACTCGAGCTCGACGACGCGATGCGACTCCTTGGCGGGCCGCGTCCCCGCCTGCTGCTGGCCGGGAGCGGAGCGCTGATCGCCTCGATCGCGCTGCTCGCGGCCGCGGCGATCCTCCTGGTGCTGGAGCTCGTCCCGTCCTAGGGCGATGACGGTTCGTGGGCGAGTACGGGGTCAAAAGGGTACGAACGGGTTATCGAGGCCACGCCTACCCAGTTCTACCATCCGGTACACGCAACCTACCAGAACTTCCAATCAGCCAGATCAGGAGCGGAGAGTGGCGCAAGCAGCTCGCGAGCGTGCCGAGGGTCGAGAGGCCCTGGTCAGCGTCGCCCAGGCGGCCGCCCTGCTCGGCGTGCACCCGAACACGGTTCGCGCGTGGACCGAAGCGGGCCGCCTCCCCGCATTTCGCATCAACGCCCGCGGTGACCGTCGCTACCGCACGGGTGACGTCGAGCGCCTGCTGGCGGAGGGCACCGCGACTGAGGCCCCGCCACCGCTCGAGCGTCGCGTGGACGCCGAGCTGGCGGTCCTCGGCCGCCTGACCACCGGCCCGGGCGCCTCCGCGAACGCAACGGCAGTGTGCCGGACCGCGGTGGAGGCGCTCCGCTCGCACCTGAAGGTGGCCCGCGTCGCCGCCTACCTGAGCCGCGAAGGCGGCGATGGCTCTCTCATGCTGGAGACGCACGCCGGCTACCAGGTCTCACCGCCCGACACGCTCAACATCTCGCCCGACGCGGAGGACGGAGACGCCCCCAACGCGGTCGCCGACATCGTCGTGGGCCCCTTGCGCCGCCAGCTCGTGCTCCGGGCGGGCGGAGAGGTGATCGGTGCGCTCGTCCTCGAGGACGATGCCGGTGGGCCACTGGCGGGCGTTGCCCTCGCCTTCCTGCGCACGGTCGCCATGGCCGTCGCCGGCAGCGTTGCCACCGCTCGCGCCCTGAGCCGCGCCAAGCGCGAGGTGACGCGGTCGCGCGCCCTGCGCCACGTCGCCCAGGAGCTCGCGGGGCAGCTCGACCTCAGCACCGTCCTCGACGACATCGTCGATCGCACCCGGACCCTCTTCGACGCGGACAAGGCAGGGCTATGGCTGATCGAGGAGGGCGAGCATCCGTTCCACGTCGCCGCGGTGCGAGGCGTGGGCGAGAGCTTTGTGGCCCAGACGCGGCTCCTCACCTGGGAGAGCGCGGCGGTGGGCGTGCAGGCCTCCAAGGAGCGTCGGAGCATCGTCGTCCGCAACGCCGACAACCGCCCGGGCGTCGGCGCCATGCAGCAGAACTACCGCGACGAGGGGATCAAGACCGCATGTCTCGTGCCGCTCGTCAGCCACGACCAGGCGCTGGGCGTCATTGGCCTCTACCACACCCGCGACCGCGAGTGGCCGGACGACGAGCTCGCCCTGGCCCAGTCGTTTGCCAACCAGGCGGCGGTCGCCATCAGCAACGCCCGCCTGTACCGCTCCGTGGCCGACCAGGCCGCCCGCATCCGGTCGATCCAGGACCTCTCGTCGACCCTCAACCGGCTCACCGACGTGCAGGCCATCGCCGATGCGATCGTCTCCGAGGCGAGCTCCCTGGCCGCGTACCACGACATCCGCGTTTACATCGTGAACTGGGAGGAGGGCTTCTGCGAGCCCGTCGCGTACACCGATCGGCTGCTCGGGAAGGGCGATTTCCACGAGCGCCTGCGGGTCGCCATCGGCGAGGGCTCCTTCACCGGCTGGGTCGCCGAGCACGGCGAGCCACTGCTGATCAACGACGCGCTCAACGACCTGCGCGGGCACACCATCGAAGGGACCGATGACATCGACGAGTCGATGCTGGTGGTCCCGATGGTCTTCGAGGGTCGCGCCGTCGGCGTCGTCGCCCTCTCGAAGCTCGGCCGCGACCAGTTCAGCAACGACGACCTGCAGACGATGATGATCTTCGCCGGCTACGCCGCCCAGGCAGTCGCGAACGCCTCCGCCTACGAGCAGATGGAGCTGCAGTCGACCGAGCTCGCTCGCCAGCTGCAGTCCCAGCGCCGCCTGCTCGAGATCAACGAGCGCCTGCTGTCGACGCTCGATCAGCAGCATGTCCTCGAGACGATCGCCGACGGCCTGCGCTCGGTCGTGTACTACGACAACCTGTCGATCTATCGGGCCGACCAGGAGAACAAGGTCCTGGCCCCGGTGCTGACCCGCGAGCGGCACGCCGAGCAGGTGATGGCCTACATCGTGCCGTTCGGCCGCGGCCTGATGGGCTGGGCCACCGACCATGCCGAGTCGGTGCTGGCCAACGACGCGCTCAACGATCCCCGCTCCGTGCAGATCCCGGGCACCCCGGCCGACCCCGAGGCCCTGGCGGTCGTGCCGCTGATCAGCGGCGGCGAGGTGATCGGCTGCATGAACATCTCGCGCGTCGGGGGGCCGGACAACTACTTCAGCGAGAACGACTTCGAGCTGATCAAGCTCTTCGCCGGCCAGGCCTCGATCGCCCTGCGCAATGCCGATACCCACCACGCCATGAGCCAGCGCGCCGACACCGACGCACTCACCGGCCTCGGAAACCACGGCTCATTCCAGCGCCACCTGGGCGAGCTGACCCACGAGTTCGCCGCCGAACGCGGCACCGGGAAGCGCAAGCGGGCGCAGGACACGCAGCGCCCGATCTCGCTGCTGATGATGGACCTCGATTCGTTCAAGGGCTACAACGACCGCCTGGGACACCCCGCGGGCGACGCGCTGCTGCACGCGGTCGGGACTGCGATCTATGGCGCCGCGCGCACCGATGACCGGGTCTATCGATATGGAGGCGACGAGTTCGCGCTGGTGCTGCCCGCCGTGGACGCCGAGGCCGCCGCCGCGATCGCCGATCGCGTGCGCCAGGCCGTCTCGCAACTCACCTCCAACGATCCGAATCCGGTGACCATCTCCATTGGAGTGGCGACCGTCCCGGGCGACGCAAACGACAAGAATGAGCTGATCGCGGCCGCCGACATCGCGCTCTACTACGGCAAGCAGGCGGGCGGCGACCGCGTCACCCGCGCGGCCGACGTCCCAGGGGAGATGCGCGACCTACGCGATTCGATGGACCTTTCCGCCCGCACTGCGCTGCTCCGTCCGCAGGACGCCGGCGGCGAGCGTGGGACGGGTCACGGACCGCTCGGCGCCACGACGCCCATCTCAAACGGGGACGACGCCGTGATCGACGCCCTGCTGGCCCTGGCGCGCTCCATGGACATGCGCGATCCGGCGGGTCGCGGCCACGCCGACCGGGTGGCCATCCTGGCGGCGCGAATCGCGAACCAGATGGGATGCCATGCCCAGCAGACCGCCGAGATCGAGCTCGCGGCCCGGCTTCACTCGCTCGACATGGTCGGCACCACCGAGCTCGAGGCGATCCACTCGCTCCGCCCCGCCGCCATCATGGTTCGGCAGCATCGCGCCGGCATGGACCCGCAGGAGGCGCTGATGGGATCGCAGATCGTATCGGTTGCCGACGCCTACGACACGCTGATCAGCGGCGCGGACGGGAAGCGGCGCGGGCGGGCTGCCGCACTCACCGCGCTTCGCGCCGGGGTCGGCAGCCGCTATCGCGCCGAGGTCGTGGAGGGGCTCGCCGTCGTGGTCGCAGCCCGCCCGGATCGCAGCCAGCGCCGACGCCAGGGAGACGCGCCCGCCGCGGAGCGCGGAGCCGCCTGATCCACCCGGTCGGCATCCGGCGCTATCATGGCGCCTCCGATGCCGATCACCCGACCGGACGCTGCCCGCCTGCGGCGCGCTCCCCAGAGACGGCTCCTCCTCATGCTGTCGGCCCTCATCCTGGTCGGTGTCGCCTGCGCCACTCCATCGCCGTCCCCGAGCGTCAGTCCCACTCCAGAGCCGACGGCGGTCCCGACGCCGACGCCCGAGCCGACACCGGTGCCGACCCCGATCTTCAGCAACGTTCCCGACCCGGCGCTGGTCGCGCTGATCCCGACCGAGGTGGTCGGCAAGGCGGTCCAGATCCCGGCGATCACCGAGTTCGGGATCACGCCGGGTGACATCGGCGAGGTCTACGGCGAGATCGGCGTCCGCTTCCGCTCCCTGCAGCTGGCCTACATCTCGCGTCCACGCCTCTCGCTCTACGCGATGCGGGTGAATCCGCCGAGCGTAACGACCGCCGAGCTGGAGCCATACGTCGCGGCGGCGGCCGAGTACGTGGGGATCGCCGGCCTGCACCGCGAGCCGTGGACGCTCCAGACGATCGCCGATCACGTGGTGTGGGTCCGCCCCGAGGACAACGCGACGTTGCGCGGGACGCGCGTCTACACCTGGGCGGCCGACGATCTCGTCTTCCTGATGATCGGCACCGACGAGGCTCAGAACCTGGCCATGCTCGGAGGCCTTCCGGGCGAAGCTCCGCCGACTCCCTCGCCGATCCCCTCGACGATCCCCTCGACGAGCGGAAGCCCCAGCGCCGAGCCATCGCCGTCATGAGCGATTCGGTCGGCTGGGGCGACGACGCGCGGGACGATCGCCTTTCACGCAAGCGCGACCGGCTGGCCCGCCTGCTGTCGGTCGCCTCGATCCTCTACGCGCGCGGCAGCGGGGAGTCGGGGGTCCCCGTCTCCGAGATCGCCGGCCTGACCGGGATGACGACCCGCACGGTGTACCGCGACATCAAGGCCCTCGAGGACGAGCTCGCGATGCCGATCTTCCAGGCGGGCAAGGGCCGATACGGGATCGAGAAGAAGTACTTCCTGCCGCCGCTGCACCTCTCCGTGCCAGAGGCGGTTGTGCTCTTCCTGGCCTCGCGCCTCATCGCCCGCTGGTCCGATGCGTACGACCAGGCGGTGGTCAGCGCCTTCACCAAGCTGGCCGACCTGCTGCCGCAGCCGATCGCGCGGCACGTGGCCGCCACCATGCTGACCGTTGGCCAGGCCGAGCTCGACGACCAGTTCGTGCGCAACTTCGCGCACGTCGCCCAGGCGTGGGCCGATGGCCGCGTCGTGGAGTTCGACTACGAGCCGGGCGAGGGGGAGCGACGGAGAGCGCGCGTGCACCCGTACTTCCTGGAGCCGGACGCGGCCGGCCGCAGCGTCTACCTCATCGGCTTCGACGAGACCGTCAAGGCGATGCGGACCTACAAGGTCGAGCGAATCCGCAGCTCGACGCTGACGACGGATCGCTACCGGATCCCGGACGACTTCGACCCCGATCGCTGGCTGGCCCACTCGTGGGGCATCTGGTCGTCGGACACGACCGCGACGGCCAACGTCGTGCTCCGATTCGAGGCATCCGTCGCGCACCGGGTGCGGGAAGCGGTTTGGCACCGCTCGCAGAAGCTCACCGAGCTCCCTGACGGTCGGCTGGAGCTCTCGGTCACGGTCGCCGGCATCGTCGAGATCCGGCCCTGGATCCTGTCGTGGGGCGACGGGGTCGAGGTGATCGGGCCGCCCGAGCTGCGCGATGCGGTGGCCAGTGCCGTGCGAGGCGCCGCGACGCGCTACCAGGAGTGACCCGCGGTGGGGTCGAGGCCGAGCTGAAGTACACGGCCTCGGACGAGCGGCCGCTGCTCGAGCTGCAGCGAGCGCCCACACTCGGCCCCGCTCAGCTGGGTGCACCGCGCATGACGCTCGAGCTCGACCGCTACCTCGACACGCTTGACCTTCGGCTGTCGGCGGCGCACTGGGCGTGCCGGCTCCGCGAGCGCGACGGGCGAACCGTCGTCTCGCTCAAGGGACCGCCACAGCATCGCGCCGACGACCCCCTGCACCGCCGAGAAGAGCTCGAGGGGCCTGGCGGGCCGGGCCTCGATCCGATGAGTTGGCCCGAGTCGCCGGCTCGCGAGCGGCTCCTGACCTTCGCCGCCGGCGGGGAGCTGGTCGAACGCTTCCGCCTCGATCAGGAACGGACCGAGCGGTCGGTGAGCGTCGGCGAGATGCCGGTCGGCGTCCTGTCGCTCGACCGCGTGCGAGTCCTCCACCTCGACGCAGAGGCGGGTTCAATGTGGGTGGTCGAGCTGGAGCTGGACCCGGCCGCGGTGGCCGTCGGCTTCGACCATCGGCCCCTGGCGGTTGCGTTGGAGGGGGTCCCGGGGCTGAGCCCCGATCCGTTGAGCAAGCTCGAGCGAGTGCTCGCCCTGCTCCCCGCTCCCTAGGAGCGCTCAGTCCCCCAACGGGAGCCTGAGGATGAGCGCCAGGGTCGGGCGCGGCCGCGGCTCCGGTGCGAGCAGCGAGGCGCGCAGCCACGCGTCCCCCGCCGGCCCGGCGCGATGCCGGGCGCTGAGCTGGCGGGCGGAGAGCCCGTCGATCCCCAGGGCCGCCAGCGCCTCGGCCACCAGCGTCCCGTCCCCGACGTAGGCGCGCCCCACCGTCACGCGGTCACCGGGGGAGAGGATCGCCTCGAGCCAGCGGCGCCGGACGCCGAACGACCTCGCCACGATGGGCTGCCCACCCGCCCAGAGGAGGTCCGAGGCCACGTACGCCGGGCGACCCGGACGGCTCTCGCCAGCGAGGCGCACCCGGAGGAGGTCCGGATCGGGGCGGCCGGCGTCGTCCAGGACGAGCAGGGTCCCGTCGAGCACCACGCCGTCCTCGGCCAGCTGCTCGGGCATCGGCATCAGTTCGGGGAACGCGGCCAGCGCATCGGCCATGCCGGCGACCTGCAGGCGCAGGCTCCCCCGCTCGCAAAACGCGATCGCCCGGGCGCCGGGCCACCACGGCTCGAACAGGTAGCCGGGGTCGTCGAACGGGGCGTCCACCTGGACGGCCTGCATCGGGGAGATGCGCGACGGCAGGCGGCGCGCCGGCGTGTCGGTGCTGGGTGGTACCGGGAGCGGGAGCTGCTCGGCGCTCACCCTTGAATGGTTAGGCGCTCTTGCGTTGGCGTGGCCGCGCGGCCTCGTCGGCGCTGGCAGCCTTCCGCGTCTTCGCCGCCGGCTTCGCCCGAGCCCTGGCCGGCTTCGCCGCCGCCTTGGCGGCAGGCTCGTCCTTGGCCTTCGCCGCCCCACCCTCGCGACGGGACTCGCGCGCGCTGGCGACGCTCGCCTCGAGGGCCGCCATCAGGTCGCCGATGCGGGTCGGCTCGACCTTCTGCGCCGGCGCCGGAGCCTCGCCCGCGACCTTGGCCTCGATCACCTTCATCAGGGCCTCGCGGTAGTTGTCGTGGTACTCCTCGGGGTTGAAGACGCCGGACATCGAGGAGACCAGCTGCTCGGCCATCTTGCGCTCGGCCGGCTTGACGTCGATCTCCTCGTCGGGGATGTTCAGCTCCTCGAGCGAGCGGACCTCATCGGGCCAGTGGAGGGTGGTGAGCAGCATCGTCTTGGTGTACGGGTTCAGCGCCGCGAGCTGCTCGCGATCCTTGAGCACGATCTTGCAGATCGCCGTCTTGCCCTGCTCGGCCAGGACCTGGCGCAGCAGCTCGAACGCCTTGCGGCCGATCGGGTCGGGCTCGAGGTAGTAGGCCTGCTTGACGAACTCGACCCCCTGCCCCTCGCGGTGGGCGTCGACGAACATCTCGATCTCGATCGCGCGAACCGTCTTGAGCGGGACCGATTCGATGTCCTCGTCGGTCACCACCACGTAGCGGCCCTTGGCCCACTCGTAGCCGCGCACCGTGTCCGAGCGCGAGATGACCTCGTCATCGGCCGGGCAGTAGACCTTCATCTGGATCCGGCTCAGGTCGGTCTTGTGCAGCAGGTTGAAGCCGATGCCTCCCGTCTCCGTCGCGAGGTAGAGCTTGACGGGGATCGTCACCAACCCGAACTGGATCGCGCCGCGCCACATTGATCGTGCCATGCGCAGAATCCTACAACTCGGGCGCAATGAAGCCGAAAACGACGAAAGGACGCGAGTTCGGCAGGACCATCACGCCATTGGCCGGGCCGCGCGCCGGGGCGACACTCCCCGAATGACTCCCTCAGAGGACTTCGCTGCCCTCCGGTCCCGTGACCGCCACCAGCGCGCTCACTTCGTCGCCCGCCTCGCGGACGAGTCGGAAGCGGTGCTCGATGCGAACGGAGTGCGAGAGCATCGCGCTGACCGGGCAGTAGGTCGTCGCCGAGAGCTCCACCGCTCGCCTGAGAGCCTCCGGCTCGATGGCCCCCGAGACCTGGTGCTCGATGACGATGCTGGTGTAGACCTGCGGATGCTCGTCAGCCTTCACGCCGGTCACCGCGATCCGATAGCTGTCGGCCGGCCGGCGCTTCTTGCGCAGGATCGCCCCGACGTCCATCGAGGTGCAGCCGGCGAGCGCCGCCAGGACCGACTCGGTCGGCGACGGCCCGGCGCGCTCCTCAGCGGCATCGGCCGTGTCGAAGGTCATCCCAAATCCACTGCCGGTCACGACGTCGACGCGCAGCCCCGCGTGCGGATCGGCCACGGTGGCGAGCACCGTGAGTGTGGTGGGCATGTCATGAGCCTAGCAGTCGGAGGTACCCGGTGCGCCTGATCCAATCCGTTCCATTTCGGGGCGCGCGAAGGCATGCGCTCTCCGTGGCGCTCGCGATGCTGGTAGTGGGGGCGACCGCCGTCCTGCTGATGGCGCTGGTGCCTGGGAACCGCGTCGTCGCGGTCGCGCTGCTCACCCTCTCGGCCGTCCTCGGCTTCGGGGTGGGCGGCGTCATGGTCTGGCGCGAGCTTTCGGGCCGGCGGCGGCGCGGCGAGGCCGGCGACGACATGGTCCGGCTGCTTGCGCCCGCGTTCGATGACTCGTACACGCTGGTCCTTTCTCCGCGGCTGCCCGGTGTCCCATCCGATCTGGCGGCCCTGCTGGTTGGGCCCGCCGGGGTGCGCGCCCTCATCGCGCGGCGCTGGCACGGCCGGTATCGGGTCCGCGGGCGAGGATGGGAGCTCGACACCCGCTCTCGCGCCGGCTGGATTCCGACCCTCACCAACCCCTCCTTCGACGCGGACGCGGTCGCCGATGCGGTGACCCGCTGGGCGCGATCGGCCAATGACGACCCGAGCGTCGCCATCACCCCTGCGATCGCGTTTCCGCGCTCGAAGACGACGGTGGTCCTCGAGGAGCCGATCGGCGAGATCGTGACGACCGACAACGCCCCGTGGTGGGCGCAGAGCATTGGACGCGTCCAGCGGCTCGACGCGCACCGCGCGGCCCGGTTCCTGGAAGCTGTGGTCAGCGCGGCCGAGGCCGAGGCGAATGCCGCCGCCCGCTCGAGGTCCCCGCGGGTGGCCTAACCCTCACCCTGCTTCGCGGGTTCGACCTCGCCCGTTGCGGCGATCCGTTCGGTCTCTCCCCTGGCGCCGCGCGCCAACAGGATGCGGCCGCTGGCCTGGGCGGCGAAGAGCTTCTCGACGGTCGCCAGGTCGTCGATGTCGGCCGGGGTCTTGTCGTCGCGAATCCGCACGATCCGCGGGAATCGCATCGCGAAGCCGCTCTTGTGCCGGGCGCTGCGCATGATTCGGTCGAAGGCGATCTCGACCACCACCTCCGGCACCACCGTTCGGTAGCGGCCGAAGTCGCGGAGCGTGATCTCCTTGAAGTGCGCGGTCATCGTCGCGATCTCGGCATCGGTCAGGCCGGTGTAGGCCTTGCCGATGGTGAGGAGTGACCCGTCATCCGGCCCGCGCACCGCGAAGGTGTAGTCCGACAGGACGCCGCGGCGCTTGCCATGCCCCCACTCGACCCCCACCACCACGCAGTCGAGGGTGGCGAGCGCCTTCTTGAGCTTCAGCCAGCCGAGGCCGCGCCGTCCCGGCTGGTAGACCGATCCGGGGTCCTTGACCATCAGCCCCTCGTTGCGGCGCTCGCGGGCGTCGTCGAAATGCGCCTCGACCTCGTCGGCGGTGCGCGCCGTGGCCAGGTGCGAGTAGAGGAATCTCTCGTTGCTGCGCTCAGGCAGGGCGAGCGCCTCGAGTGCAGCGCGCCGCTCGCGCAGCGGCGTCTCGAGCAGGTCGATGCCGTCGAGGTGCAGGAGGTCGAAGGCGACCAGCACCACCGGGACCTGCTCGAGCAGCTCCAGGCTGGGATCCACGCGGCCCAGGCGGGTCTGCAGGCTGGCAAAGTCCAGGACCGATCCGGACCGATATGGGACCAGCTCCCCGTCGATCACGAGCCGATGTTGGACGGCGGCGGCTGCGGCGACGACCTCGGGGAAGGCGCGGCTGATGTCGTTGAGGTCGCGCGAGAAGAGACGCGGCGGCCCGGATCCGTCGAGGTGCAGCTGGGCGCGGATCCCGTCGTACTTGTCCTCGATCCACGCCTCGGACCCAACCCGACGCATCACCTCGTCGGCATCGGCGACCGGTGTGGCCAGCATGAATCGGATCGGCCGGCCCAGGTGCAGGGCAGCCTCGGCGAGCCGGTCGTCGCGAGCCAGGGCGGCGGCCTCGCCCGGCTCGCCGACGAGCATCAGGGCCCGTCGCATGACACCGATCGGGCGCTTGAAGGCCGCGGCGATCGCCTCCTCCAGCAGTCCCTCGCGCAGGCCGATGCGCAGCTCGCGAGCCGCAATGCGCCCGATGAAACGGGCCTCTGCCGCCGTGGCGCGCTGGAAGAGCTCGGTCATGCTCGCGATCCGCGCGGCGGTGCCGGGCGCCTCGCTCATCGCCCGAAAGGCCGCATCCACGTCGGCCAAGGTCAGGTGCCTTCCGGTCGCCGCGCGGTCGAGCAGCTCGGCCGCCGCATCGCCCAGGTCGGAGTGGCGCAGGTAGGCCTCGTGCAGCGCCTGCTCGTCCGCCCCGCTCGCCGCTGCCAGCGCCTGGGTCTGCTGGACCCATCCCAGTCCCAGCTTGTCGGAGCTGCCGGGGAGCGGACGGCCGGCGAAGAAGGTGGCCGCGATCGGGACGTCGGCGGCTGGCAGGCCCCGCAGGTAGGCCGCCAGCAGGTCGCGCTTGCGCAGCTTGGAGGTGGTTCCGGCCACCGCCTCCGCGGTCTCGGCGAACGCGGCAAACGGGGTCGAGGCCATGGCGGAAGTCTACGGGCGAGACGCCTTGACGAGGGGGATCGGTCCCTTCACGCTTCGACCGATGCATCCCTTTGCGCGCAACGTGGTGATCGGCATCGTCGGGCTCCTGATTGCGGCGGGCCTGACGGCGATGTCGGTGCTCAGCAACGACACCGGCTTCTCGGTGGGAGCCATGCTCACCTCGGCGCTCATCGCGGTGGTGATCGGCGTCTTCCTGTTCGTGCAGGGCTGGATCTGGTCACAGCGCGCGTACCGCACGCGCTCGACCGGGATGTCGGTGGCGATCGCGCTGGGCGGGGGGTTCATGATCCTGCTGGCGGCTTTGGCGCTGGCCGGCGCCGTGATCCTGGTGATCCTCTTCTACCTGTAGGCCCCTTGCTACGATGGTCGCCTCTGAGCGCCCCCATCGTCTAGCGGCCTAGGACGCCACCCTTTCAAGGTGGAGATCACCGGTTCGAATCCGGTTGGGGGCACCACAGTCGAGACCGATGCCGACCTGGCAGACCCTCCGCAGCCTGGCCCCTGACCTCGTCGCGATCGGCGAGGCACGCCTCCGCCAGTTCCGCGTGGCGATGCTGGGCACCATCCGCTCCGATGGGTCACCGCGCATCAGCCCGGTCGAAACCTTTCTCGGCAGCGGGGAGCTCCTGTTCGGGGTGATGAGCGGGTCGGCCAAGGCCGGCGACCTCCTTCGCGATCCGCGCTGCACGCTCCATTCGATCATCGACGATCCCGATGCCGGCGACCCAGAGCTGACCCTGCGCGGCCGATTCATCGAGGTCGAGGCCCCGGTCCGACGAGCAGAGCCTGACGCCTGGTGGCTGTCATTCGAGGAGACCGATCCTCTGGTCGGCACTATCGAGCTCGAGGCTGCATCCCTGCTCCGCTTCGACCTGGAGCGAGGCGAGCTCTCGGTCACGCACTGGACGCCAGCCGGGGGCACCACGGAGCGGCGAAAGCCCTACCCCTGAACGCCGCTAGACGTGGTTGATCTCGACCCGGTCCCCGCAGTCGGGGCACCACAGCAGTAGCAGCTTCGGGTCGTCGGGCACGGGGCGCCACGAGTAGACCATCTCCTCGGTGACGCGCTCCCCGCAGTGCGGGCACTCGGCGCCGATCTCCAGCCACTGGTCGCGTGGGACGTTCTGGCGGCCCACGCTACTCAGCCTCCTCGACGGCTCCCTCGGCCTGGCCCACGGGGGCTGGCGGCGCCCATCCCGGCTTGCCGACCGGGTTGGTCAGGCCCGGCGCGTCGGCGGACGAGCCATCGGCCGCCGCGATCGCGGCACGGGTGCGCTCGGTGTGCGCGGAGGGGGCAAGCAGCGGGTACGCGCGAGCCGCATAGCCGGGCCACAGGCCCACCGAGCCGTCGCGGATCATCACCTGCGAGCGCCGGAAGCTACCGGTGACGTCGCTCGCGGCGCGGTCAAGGACCTGGTAGTCGTGCCCGGTCACCTGGCGAAGGGCGGACGGGAGCGTCTCGACCAGGTCGTCGGGGTTCGGGTTCTGCGCGAGCGCGATCTCCAGCGCCGCCAGCACCTGCTCGTCGAGCAGATTGCGGGGCATCGGGAGGCTTATGAGGGCCATCCGGGGGTCGCGACTGGGGCCCTTGAGCGTGCGTACCAGGGACTTGAACATCGGGTCGCGATTGTAGCGTTGTGGGCCTGGCCGCTCCGGGGGCGTGGCGGGCAACCGTTGCTATACTCCATCCCCCGTGAGGCACCCCGTCATCGGCGCCGCCTGAAGAGACGCCGGCGTGCTGCGCTGAGAGACAACCCGCTCAAGGAGAGATCCGATCACCGTGCGCGTCAGAAAGGCCGTCCTGCCGGCGGCCGGCTTCGGCACCCGCTTCCTGCCCGCGACCAAGGCCATCCCCAAGGAGATGATTCCCCTGGTCGACCGGCCGATCATCCAGTACGCGGTAGAGGAGGCGGTCGCATCGGGGATCGAGCAGATCATCATCGTCATCGCCTCCGGACGCAGTGCCGTCGAGGAGCACTTCGACTCGCATCCGGCGCTGGAGCGTTGGCTCGAGGAGCGTGGCGACATCGAGATGCTGCGCGCGGTGCGTCGCATCTCCGAGGTCGGCCCGATCGCCTTCGTGCACCAGAAGGAGCAGCTCGGCCTCGGCCACGCGGTCCTGATGGCGAAGGAGCTGGTGGGCGACGAGCCGTTCGCGGTGCTCCTCTCCGATGACGTGATGATCAACCCCGGCGGCAAGCCGGTGACCGAGCAGCTGATCGAGCAGTACCACGCCCATCGCGGCTCGATGATCGCCGTCCAGCGCGTCCCGCGCGAGGACGTGGACCGCTACGGAATCGTGGCTCCGCTCCATCACGAGGGACGCCTGGTCGAGATCGACGACCTGGTGGAGAAGCCGTCGATCGACGAGGCGCCGTCGGACCTGGGCGTGCTGGGCCGCTACATCCTGAGCCCCAGGATCTTCGACAAGCTGGAGACGACCCAGCGCGGCGCCGGGGGCGAGATCCAGCTGACGGACGCCATCCGCGCGCTCTCGGCGGAGCAGCCGGTCTTCGGCTACCAGTTCGAGGGGGTGCGGCACGACGCGGGGACCCGGCTGGGCTGGCTGAAGGCCAACATCGCCATGTCGCTCGAGTCCGACGTCGCCGACGAGGTGCGGGCCTATGTGCGCAGCCTCGACCTGCGAGACTAGCTCGCGGTGGAGATGATCGGGCGGTTGATCGGCGGGCGGTATCGGCTCATCGCGCCGCTCGGCGAGGGCGGGATGGCGACCCTGTGGCGCGCCGTGGACGAGCAGCTCGATCGCGAGGTCGCCGTCAAGCTGCTCCGGCCCCAGTTCGGCAACGACCCCGGCTTCGCGGCCCGCTTCAAGCAGGAGGCTCGATCGGCGGGGTCCCTCTCCCACCCGAACATCGTCTCGGTCTACGACTACGGCACCGATGCCGAGACGAACGGCCAGTTCATCGTCATGCAGCTGGTCGACGGCGAGGACCTGGCCGCCATCCTGAAGACGCACGGACGGCTCGAGACCGATGACGCCGTCCGGATCGCGATCGGCGTGGCATCGGCCCTCGAGGCGGCGCATCGGCGCGGGATCGTCCATCGGGACGTCAAGCCGGGGAACATCCTGATCGACCAGGACGTGAAGGTGACCGACTTCGGCATCGCGCGGGCGGTGAGCGAGGCCTCGATGACGGTCACCGGCACCACGCTCGGATCGGTCCACTACTTCAGCCCCGAGCAGGCGCGTGGCGACGAGGTGACAGGCCAGTCCGACGTGTACGCGCTGGGGATCGTCCTGTACGAGATGCTGACCGGGCGCCGCCCGTTCGAGGGCGACTCGGCTGCCGGGGTGGCGCTCAAGCGGCTCAGCGAGGATCCGGCGCCGCCGACCGTCCACGGCCCGGTGCCGCCCGGCCTGTCGGCGATCGTCATGCGCGCGCTGGAGCGGGACCCCGCCAACCGGTATCCCGACGCCGGCGCCTTTGCCGAGGCGCTGCGCGTCTGGCAGAAGAATCCCGACGCAATGAACGCGGTCGCGGCGGCTGCCGTCGACGCCCCGCCCGCGACCCCCGCCGGCGGCGAGCCGACCGTCTACGTCCCGCCGCGGGTCACTCTCCCATCGGATCGCGCCGCGATCTCGGGGATGCCCCCGGATCGGGCAGGGGGCTCACGCGGCGCACCGCCGGGACGGCCGATCCAGCGCTACCCAGAGCCGCGCGACGAGGGCCAGCCATGGTGGATCTGGCTGCTGGCGGTGCTGGCGGTGATCCTGCTCGGGACCATCGGCTTCCTGGGCGCCCAGGTGCTGGGTGGCCTCGGGCCGGGTGGCTCGCCGACCCCGACGCCCAGCGGGCTGAAAGTGCCCGACTGGGTCGGCGATCCGATCGCCGGCGTCCGGTCGGATGCCATTCGGCTTGGGATCATCCTCGACGAGCAGCCGCCCGAGCCGAGCGACACGGTGCCGGTGGACAGCGTCACTCGCACCGAGCCGGGCGCGGAGACGCCCATTGAGCGGGGCGACCACGTCAGGGTATGGGTCAGCAGCGGCACCGAGCAGGTGCCAGTCCCCAACCTGATTGGCCAGACCCGTCAGGAGGCGAATAGCACGCTCACCACTGCCGGGCTGGTGCTCGGAAAGGTGGACGAGCAGCCATCCGACCGAACGGCGGGAACCGTGATCAGCACGCAGCCCACCGCCGGCGTCGAGGTGGGCAAGGGGAGCCAGGTCGACATCGTCCTGTCGAGCGGCCCGACGCCGTCCCCCACTCCGTCGCCGACGCCCGTGCCGACGCCGAGCCCGACCCCCGAGCCCCCGACGCCGCCGCCTTCGCTGCCCGCGTCCTCGTAGCCGAGGGGCCAGCCCGCAGGCTGCGGTGCTAGCATCCGGGCCGCACATTCCGTCCCGCCCTGGAGGTCAAAGCACGAAGATGGCAGCCCCGATGACGGTCGACGACACGACCTTCGAGGCAGAGGTTCTGAACGCCGCGAAGCCGATCCTGGTCGACTTCTGGGCGCCGTGGTGCGGTCCCTGCCGCCTGGTCTCACCCGTCGTCGAGGCGGTCGGTGAGGCCCACGCCGACAAGATCGCCACCGCAAAGGTGAACACCGACGAGAACCAGCAGCTCGCGATGCGCTACAGCATCTTCAGCATCCCGACCCTGATCGTCTTCAAGGACGGCCGCGAGGCGGCTCGCCTGGTCGGCTACATGCCACAGGCTGCAATGGAGGATCGGCTCCGCGACTTTCTGGCCTAGCTCGGAGGCGCGCCGGGGCCGCACCACTCGCTAGACTCAGCCGGTGATCATCAAGACCGAGCGCCGGGCGACCGCCGATCGGCGTCAGGTTGCCGACCCCTTCGCCCCGGAGCGCCCGACCGGTGACCGCCGCACGATGTGCTGGGAGGTCGAGAACTGCACTCTCACCATTCGGTACCGCTGCCCGGCCTTCATCCTGCGGCGACCGTGCTGGGAGCTGTGGGCGGTCGACGGAGTGGGCCCGGCCCGAGCGTGCTGCCACAACGAGATCGACTGTGAGCCGGGACGGTGCGCGATTGCCGAGAAGCGGTTCGCCGGGACGGCCGAGCCGCTCACCGTTCATGTCGGCCGACGAGGCGTCCCACTTGGCTACGGCAAGCCCCGTCGTCACTCCTGCCCCCACTTCTACCTGACCCACGGCTCGAAGGGCCGGGTCGGCACCGATTCGCCCGGCGTCCTCCGGATGCTGATGAAGCAGGACGGGGTGGTGAACCGATGCGAGCTGCGCGGCGGCGTGCATCTCGACGCCAGCTACGTGAGCGACCTGTGCATGACCGGCCAATACCACGACTGCGTCTTCTACGAGGACGAAGGGGCCTGAACGCGCCGACCGCCGCGCTCGACTACGACGCCGCCGTTGCCGAGCTCCGGAGCCGTGGCCGCTTCGGGATCAGCCTTGGCCTGGCGCGAATCGAGGCGCTCCTTCAGGAGATCGATAACCCGCATCGGCGCCTGCGCGGGGCTCTGGTCGGCGGGACCAACGGCAAGGGCAGCGTGGTGGCTCTGGCACGGTCCGCGCTCCAGGAGGCGGGCCTCCGCGTCGGCACCATGCCCAAGCCCCACCTCGTCAGCTATCGCGAGCGAATCGCGATAGACGGCCGGCCGATCAGCCGCGAGCAGTTCGCGGCGGCGATCGCCGCGGTCATGCCGGCGATCGGCCGCGTCACCGACCGCCTGGGGCCGCCAACCGAGTTCGAGGCGCTGACCGCCGCCGCCTTCCAGCACCTTGCCGGAGCGGGGATCGACCTGGCGCTGGTCGAAGTGGGGCTCGGCGGCCGGCTGGATGCCACGAACGTGCTCGATGCCGGCGTCGCGGCGATCACCAACGTGCAGCACGACCACGAGAAGCTGCTCGGGCCAACCCTTGCCGCGATCGGCGCGGAGAAGGCGGCGATCATCAAGCACGGCAACCTGGCCGTGACCGGCGCCGTGGGACGCGGGCTGGCGCCGATCCTGGCGCGCTGCGCCGAGGTAGGCGCGGAGCTGCGCCGTGCCGGGCCGAAGCAGGAATACCAGGCCACGCTGCGCCACGCTGGCTGGGACGGGATCGTGGTGGACGCGACCCGGCGCGGCGGACCGCTCGCGGACCTGCAGGTCGGGCTGTTCGGTGGTCACCAGGCCGCGAATGCGGCGGTCGCGCTTGGACTCCTGGATGCCCTCGTCGAGGACGCCGGACGCAACGGCATTCGCCTCTCAGTCGACGAGGGGGCGATTCGCCGCGGCTTTGCGGCCGCCCGCTGGCCCGGACGCCTGGAGCTGCTCCGGACAACGGCCATCGGCCCGGTGCTGCTCGACGGTGCGCATAACCCGGCCGGGGCCCGCGCCCTGGCGCGCGCGCTCGGCGAGCTGGGGATGCGTCGCTTCCCACTGGTCTTCGGGGCGATGCGAGGCAAGCGGGTGGCGGCGGTCCTGCGCGCGCTCTCGCCGCTCGACCCGCAGCCGATCTTCACCCGGGTCGCGGATCCCGGGGCCATGACACCCGACGCCCTTCTGGCACGGTGGCGGCGCATCGGCTCCGACGGTCGAACCTCGCCATCGCCGGAGGCCGCGCTGCAGCTCGCGGCAGAGCTGCGGAAGAAGCCGGACCAGCCGGTCGTGGTGGCGGGCTCGCTCTATCTCATCGGCGCGGTGCGTGGGATGCTGCGTGGCGAGGAGGACGCGTGATGGAGCTGCGCTGGGGCGAGCGAACCTGGGTGATGGGGATCATCAACGTCACCGCCGACTCGTTCAGCGGCGACGGGATCGCCACCCCCGGACGCAACGATGCGGAGATCGTGGCCCGCTCCCTCGAACAGGCGCGTGGCTTCGTCGCCGCCGGCGCCCAGCTGCTCGACGTGGGCGCCGAGTCGTCGCGGCCGGCCCAGGTCTACGGCGACCACCCACCGGTATCGGCGGCCGACGAGGCCGCGCTGGCCGTCCCCGTGGCGGCCGCCCTGGCCGATGCCTTCGGCGATCGGGCGCGAGTCAGCATCGACACGACCAAGGGGTCAGTGGCCCGACTCGCCCTCGCCGCCGGCGCCACGATCGTCAACGACGTCTGGGCGGGTCGCCACGACCCAGACACGGTCACCGCGGCGGCCGAGGCCGGGGCGCACCTGGTGCTGATGCACAACAAGGAGGTGGCGGAATATCCGGGCGGCGTCTTCGACGAGGCGGTCGCCTGGCTCCAGGCGGCCGTTGACGATGCCCTCGCCGCCGGCGTCCCCAGGGAGCGGATCATCGTCGACCCGGGGATCGGCTTCGGCAAGACGCCGGCCCATTCGATCGAGATGCTCCACCGCCTGGCGGAGTTCAAGGCGGCGCTCGGGGGCCTGCCGCTGCTGGTCGGCACGAGTCGGAAGCGGGTCATCGGCGAGCTGCTCGGTGGCGCACCACCCGACGGGCGGCTGGAGGGGACCGCCGCCAGCGTGGCGCTTGCCATCGCCGCCGGGGCCGATATCGTGCGCGTCCATGACGTTGCAGCGATCGTGAAGACGGTGCGCGTCGCCGATGGAATCGCCAGGTGGCGGCCGTGAGCGACCGGATCACGCTGGTCGGCATGCAGTTCATGGGCCGCCACGGTGTCTCGGCCGAGGAGCGCGCCGAGCCCCAGCCGATCGAGGTCGACCTGGCGCTCCGCCTCGACCTGTCCCGCCCCGCCGCCACCGACGAGCTGGCCGACACGATCAACTACTCGACCCTCTTCGATTTGGCGCGCGCGATCGTCGAGGAGCGCTCCTTCCACCTGCTCGAGGCGTTGGCCGCGGCGATCGCCGACGCCGTCCTCGCCGCCCATCCGGTCGACGACGTGGAGGTCCGGGTGCGCAAGCCAAAGGCCCCGTTGCCCGGGGCCTTTGAGACGGTCGAGGTGCGGATCCGCCGCACCCGCGACTAGGGGTTGGTGGGAAGGGTCCCCAGCGTTACCGAGATGTCGAGGGTGTGCCCGTCGCGCACCACGCTGAGCTTGATGGTATCTCCGGGAACGTGCGGCAGGATGCGGGTCGACAGGTCATGGTCCTCGTCGACCGTCTGGCCGTCGACCGCCACCACCACGTCACCCTCCTGCAGTCCGGCAGTGGCCGCCGGGCTGCCGGGGAAGACCGCCGGTGCGCCGCTGGCGGGCTTGTCGATGAGGACGCCGTGCTCGACCGAGAGGCTGAGGTCCTTGGCGACCTGCGCGTCCACCAGCTTGTAGTAGACGCCGATCCAGGGGCGCGCGATCGGCTTGCCAGCGAGCGCCAGCTCGGCGATCGGCTTCGCGACGCTGATCGGGATGGCGAAGCCGATCCCCTGCGCATCCTGGTTGACGGCGGTGTTGATACCGATGACCTGGCCCGCGCTGTTGATGAGCGGCCCGCCCGAGTTGCCCGGGTTGATGGCGGCATCGGTCTGGATCAGGTTGTTGAGCTGCTCGGACGACGTGCCATTCGCGTCACCGGCCTGGATCTGGCGACCCAGCCCCGACACCACGCCGGTGGTGACGGTGTTCTCGAAGTTCCCGAGCGGGTTGCCGATGGCGATCGCGAGCTGCCCGAGCTGGAGCTCCTCGCTCGATCCGAGCGTGGCTGTGGGCAGCCCGGTCGCATCGATCTTCACGATCGCCAGGTCGGTCAGGGTGTCGATGCCATAGACCCGGCCGGTAAAGATGCGGCTGTCGTTCAGCTTGACGCTGATCTCATCGGCCCCGGCGACGACGTGCTTGTTGGTCAGGACCCAGCCGTTCGAGTCGAAGATGAAGCCGGACCCGGTCCCGTTGGCTCCGCCCAGGACGCCACCGCTGCTGCGCGACTCGATGACCACCACGGCGGGCATGACGCGCGCCACCGCGGTGATGACGGCGCTCGACTCGTCGATGTGGACCTGGCTCACCGAGCTGCCGGTCGGCTCGTTGAGCGTGCCGCTGGAGCTCGATCGAAGGAGGTTGGAGACGGCGACGGCGGAGAGGGAGCCGGAGACGATGGCGGCCACCAGGGCGATCGTCATCACCGGCACGACCCCAAGGGAGCGGCGTTCGCGCGGCTGCGTCCCATGTGGGGATGCGCCCGACCAGGCAGGCGTATCCCAGGTGGGGCGGGTGGGTTGGCTTGGTGGAGGCCCGTAGCGCAGGACCTCGGGCTCGGAGGGCTGGGCTTGATCGGACTGGGCTTGATCGGGCTGGGCGTCGGGTTCGTCTTGTTCGGTCATCGCGTGTGGCTCACTGCTAAACGGTCGGGGCGTTGTCAGGATCGTGGGCCGCACGCGTTGCGACCGTGCGCAGCGAGGAGTGAAGTTTCATTGACCTTGCTGAACGGGCGCGAAGCGCGGCAGGCGCACCGTGAAGGCCGTCCCCTCGCCGATGGCGCTGGCCACCTCGATCTGTCCGCCGTGCATCTCCACGATCGATCGGGCGATGGCCAGCCCGAGCCCGCTGCCCGACGCACGCGCCTCGCCGACGTTGGTGCCGCGGAAGAATCGCTCGAAGACGTGCGGCAGCTCGCCGGCCAGGATCCCCGGTCCGGAGTCGCGAACCTCCAGCACGGCGCCCTCCGGCGTATCGCTGAGGAGGACGCGGACCTGCCCGCCGCGCGGCGTGAACTTGAGGCCATTGCCCACCAGGTTGGTCAGCAGCTGCACGATCCGCTCCCGGTCGAACGGCAGCATCAGGGGCGCATGCGGCACCTCGCTCGTCAGGGAGACGCCGCGCTGCTCCGCGAGCTCCGCATGCGCCTCGACCACGGATCGGATCGGGTCGCGCAGGTCGCCCGGTCGGATGTCGAGCGGGAAGATGCCGGCGTCGATCCGCGACAGGTCGAGCAGGTTCGTGCTCATCCACTCCAGGCGGCTGATCTGCTCCTTCGACCGATCCAGGAACTCGCGCCGGGTGGGCTCGTCGACCTCACCGTCGCCCTGCAGCTCGGTGAAGGCGCGCAGCGCCGCGATCGGCGTGCGCAGCTCATGCGAGACGTCGGCCACGAACTCGCGCAGCCGATCGCGATCCG
>Ga0307312_10000291_pt1 | contig 22272 bp, 16 predicted proteins | sample ER_DNA_202_FD_194489 | JGI IMG/M metagenome (GOLD analysis project Ga0307312, IMG submission 194489) | Bulk soil microbial communities from the East River watershed near Crested Butte, Colorado, United States - ER_DNA_202 | ecosystem: Environmental > Terrestrial > Soil > Floodplain | place... | reverse complement strand
TCGGACGGACTCGTCCTGTGGCGAGGTTTTGAACCCAGACGAGAGCCGAGTACGAAGCACGGAAGAGCCCGCAAGCCCGCGGAGGTTGCAAGAAGTTGTGAGACTTTCAGAAGCGGCAATATCGGACCCCATTGTTTGACCTGTGTGCCCTGTTTCGGTGGTAGGATTTGACGGCCTTATGGTCCGTTTATTCGCGGGAGCTTGCTTGTTTGCCCAGCGAACGCCGGCACGTCGCCATCGAGCCAGCCGGCAAGCTGCTAGAACCCAGAGATCAAGAGCACAATCTCGCCCTTAGGGGTATGGACTTGATAATATACAAGAAGCTCGCTGGCGGCGCCGCGACGGAATTCCTCGAATTTTTTTGTCAGCTCTCGTGCGACGCAAAGCTGCCGATCCGGCATGATATCGACGCAAGCGGCGAGTGTTTTCGTTAATCGGTAAGGCGATTCAAAAAAGATTGCCGTCTCTTCGCGTTCGGCCGCTGCTCGCAATTCGCGCTCGCGTTGTCCGCTTTTCACCGGAAGAAATCCACGGAAGGAAAATTTCTCAGTCGAAAATCCGGAACCAAGTAAAGCGGTCAGAATTGATGATGGCCCGGGGATGATCGTAAACGAGAGTCCGCGTCTAACGCATTCGCGGATGAGGCGCAGTCCCGGGTCGGACATTCCAGGTGTTCCTGCGTCCGTGATCAGCGCGATGTTTTCGTCGCGCGCGAGGCGTTCGACAAGCTCCGTCGTGCGGGCCGCTTCATTATGCTCGTGATAACTGACGAAAGGCTTTTTAATTTCAAAATGTTTCAGCAACATCCCCGAGCGCCGAGTGTCTTCAGCCGCGACCACATCAGCTGACTTCAGTGCCTCAATGGCACGCAGCGTGATATCGCCCAGGTTGCCAATCGGTGTGGCGACGACGAAAAGCATTCTGCATCATCGGTTCGAAATCCCTGTTTGGCTACCGAGCGAACTGGGGGGTTTCACTTGTGATAAAGCCGACCGGTCGCCGCAAAACGAATCCTAAACGGAGGTAATATGAGAATCAGCTCTTATCTACTAATGCTGGGGTTACTAGCTTTGCTCGGCTGTGCGGCGGAGGAACCTACGACGGTGACGACGACAACAACGACACAGGAAGTCACAACGGCAGGACCCGCTCGAGAGGTCGTGGTGACCCGGGCGCCGCCACCAGTTCGCGTTGAAACGCAGACTGTGGCACCCGGATCGGGATACGTCTGGACAGGCGGTTATTGGCGATGGACTGGAACCGAATATGTGTGGGTGCCGGGGACCTGGGTGGTGCGCTCAAGACCAGGCGCAGTTTGGGTGGCAGGCCAATGGGTGCGTCGTCCCGGCGGCTGGGTATGGATTGGAGGCCACTGGCAGTAAACCAACAGGCAGAGGCAACTGGTAATTGGCTGAGAGGACGAAATTCTCCCGCTGAGGAGTGATGCGGCAATTCTTTTTGGGATGACCGGCAGGTCAGAGTGCAGAAAAGGAGCTAGAAAAAGCTAAACATCCGACGCTCGGATTAGCGCATTACCAGCCTAGAACCTTTGCGAAAATCAGCGGCGCGACAATCGTTGCGTCCGATTCGATGATGTACTTCGGAGTATCGACGCTGAGTTTCCCCCACGTAATCTTCTCGTTTGGCACCGCGCCGGAGTACGACCCGAAGCTGGTTGTGGAGTCGCTGATCTGGCAAAAGTAGCCCCATTCCGGCACGGTTTCGCGGACGACGTCCTGATTCAACATAGGCACAACACAGATCGGAAAATCGCCCGCAATGCCGCCACCGATTTGGAAAAAGCCAATCGAGGAATCCTGGGATACGCTGCGATACCACTCTGCCAGCGCAATCATGTATTCAATGCCGGAACGAACCGTGTGCACGTCGGTAATTGCTCCGGTGATGCAACGCGCGGCGTAAATATTTCCCAAAGTCGAATCTTCCCAGCCAGGCACAAAGATGGGAAGGTCCTTGTGCGCGGCGGCGATCATCCAACTGTCACCTGGGTCGATCTCGTAAAATTTCTTGAGACGGCATTCCTTTAGGATTTTGAAAAGGAATTCGTGTGGAAAGCCTCGTTCCTTCTTCTGCGCAGCGGCGATCCATTCGTCGATCACTACTCTTTCGATCCGGCGAATGGCTTCTTCTTCCGGGATGCAGGTGTCAGTGACCCGGTTCAGATGACGACCGAGCAGCTCTTCTTCTTGTTGCGGAGTTAACTCTCGATAATTCGGCAGCCGGACGTACTGGCTGCGCGCGACAAGATTAAAAAGATCCTCCTCCAGATTCGCTCCGGTGCAGGTGATGGCATGGACTTTATCCCGGCGAATCATTTCCGCGAGGGAAATGCCGAGTTCGGCGGTGCTCATGGCCCCGGCGAGTGTGATCATCATTTTTCCTCCGCGATCGAGATGCGCGATGTAGGCATCGGCGGCGTCCTTTAACACCGCCGCGTTAAAATGCCGGAACTGGCGATCAATGAACTCGCTGATGCTGCCCATGTTTACTTCACTAACTTTTTCAATCGAGACTACTCGTTTTTTGATGCAAAACTTCTACCGCGGGAGTCAAGCGTTAATCGCGCTTTTGCCGAAATTTCTTACGGAACAGCGGCAAGGATCGGCGCTGCCAAAAGCTGCGGCGCAATGCCGAGCAAGAGAACTGTCGCGCCGAGGACGGCGACCGTGGCTCGCGGCAGCAAAGCGGGCGGAACGAAATCGGCATGTCGTGCGACTGGCACCGCGGGCTCATCTACGAAAATCGTCTTCAACACAATCAGGTAATAATAAAGCGAGATGAAGCTGCCGAGAAGCGCGACGGCTACGAGCCAGAGCAAGCCGTGGTCTGCCCCGGCGCGAAGCGCTGCGCTAAAAAGATAAAACTTGCCAAAAAACCCGACGAGCGGCGGTATGCCTGCCAGTGACAACATGAAGACGGACATACATGCCGCCAACACGGGCGATCGGGAAACCAATCCACGAAAGTTTGAGAAGTCGTCCCCACCGGTTTCTCGCCGCACCACCGCGACTACGCCGAATGCGCCGACGAGCGTGATCGCGTAGACAGTGGCGTAAAATAATGCCGCGGAAAATCCGTCGCGACCGCCTGCCACGAGGCCAATAAGTGTGTATCCAGCATGCGCAACTGCGGAGTAGGCAAGCAGTCTGCGCACGTTCGATTGCGCAAGCGCGACGAGATTGCCGACCAATATTGATAATGCTGCCAGCACGGCGAGCATGGGCGACCAACCGGCAATCATCGCGTGCCACGCGGCATCTCCACGGACGGGTGCAAACCCGATCAGCACGATTTTCCCCAGTACCACAAACGACGCGACCTTCGAGGCTGAGGCAATAAACGCTGCGCTGGGAACAGGCGCGCCCTGGTAGGCATCTGGTGCCCAGAGGTGAAACGGGGCGGCGGCTATTTTGAAGGCAAAGCCGATCAGCGTCATCACGATCCCAGCCGCTAGCAACGGCTGGACTGATACGGTGGCCAATTTCCCCGAAATCGCCGCAAGACTGGTCGTGCCCGTCATACCGTAGATCAAACTGATTCCGAAAAGGGTGAAAGCGCTTGACGTGCTGCCGAACAGGAAATACTTCAGGCCCGCTTCCGCGGAACGCACATCCGTCTTGTCGAATGCCGTCATCACATAAAGCGACAAGCCGAGCAGCTCGAGTCCGATGAAGATCATCAGTAACTCCTCGCTGCCGACGAGCAACATCAGACCGACTGTTGCGAACAAAATGAGCGCCAGATATTCGCCCGGATGACGCAGCGCCTTTTCTGATGTCGTCAGGAGGATTGCGAGAAACGCCAACGCGATGCAAATGATTTTGAACAGCAACGTGAGCGGCGTAATCACGAGCATCCCGCCAAAAAGGGTCGTGTTGCGCGGCAACATCAGCACTGTGCCGACCGCGACTGCGAGCCCGAGCGCAGCAATCGCGGAACAAATCCCCATTGCGGTGGACGAATCGCTCGCACTTTGAGCAGGCGTCGCCGTAGAGATTGTTGCGGTTAATTTTGCGCGCCCAGTCGCAAGCCCAATCGCGAGGACCGCAAGCGCCGTTACGACTACGATAGTCTCTGGCGAGACGAGTTTGAGCAGTTCGAGGTATGACATCGTTGAATCAACTGCCTTCATTTCAGAAACCTCATCGCCTCTACTGCCGGCATGATGCGATCGAGCAACAATTTGGGATAAATGCCGACTGCGATTGTCACGAACATTAGCAGGCAAGCGCCGCATTTTTCCGCGGCCGTAATGCTTTGTTGTTCATTCCAATTCGGATCGAGCGCTACCCGGCTTTCCTGCAAGTGGAGGCTCCGGTCCGTCTCGCCGAAGAACGATTGCTTTAAAGCGCGCAAAGTGAACGCAGCGACGAGCACCATGCCCGCGCCTGTAATCCAGACTGCAACCGGATAGGTTTTCCATGCGCCAATGAGAATTGTGATTTCGGCTGCGAATCCACTGAAGCCAGGGATGCCCATTGATGCGGCTGCCGCGATGATAAAAGTGAACGCGGCAAACGGAAGAGCATGGCTCAAATTCATACCGGCGAGCACGTCGAGTTCGCGTGTGCGTGTGCGGCGATAGATCATGCGCCCAGCGACGGCAAACAAAAGGGCCGCGATTACGCCATGCGAGAACATTTGTAATACTGCCCCTGAAACGCTCAGCACGGTTGCCGCGCCGAGACCCAGCAAAACGAAACCCATGTGACTGACGCTCGAATAACCGATGACGAATTTCAGATCACGTTGCCGAAGCGCCACGGCCGCGGCGTAAACAATTCCAATCACGGCGAGCAAGACGATCCATTTGCTCCACATCTGAAAGCCTTGTGGAAAAAGATTCATCGCGACGCGGAGGCCCGCGTAAGAGCCGAGTTTCATCACGATGCCGGCGAGAAGCATCGAGCCGGCTGTAGGCGCCGCGACGTGACCAGTTGGCGCCCACGTATGGAGCGGCCAGATGCCTGCGAGCACGGCGAAGCCGAGAAACAACACGGGAAACGCCCACGCTTGCAGTTGTAGCGAAAATTGGAATTGCGACAGCTGATTCAGATCCAGTGATCCGGCAGTTACGTATGCGGTGAGGATCCCGATGAACACGAGCATGCCGCCAAAAAACGAATAGAGCGTCAGCTTCATCGCGCCGTATTCCTTGTTCGTGGACCCGAACACGGCGATAAGAAAATACTTCGGAACAATCACCAACTCGTAGAATGCAAAGAACAGAAACAAATCGGCGCTCAGAAAAACTCCGTAGCAGCCAGCCACCACGAGCAGCAGCCAAAAGAAAAACTCGTTCTGCCGATGTTCGACATCCCAGGAAAATAACACGGCGCTTACCGCGGAAATACCCGTGACAAGCACCATCGTGAGGCTGACACCATCGATCGCGAGGTGGTAATTCATGCCGAGCGCCGGCACCCACGGCACGCGCACGATGCTTGTGAAATGCGCAAGATCGGCAATTGGCGTGAGAATGAATGTGATCAGACCCAGGGCCAATCCCGCGATTGTTGTAAGCAGCGCGATCCAGCGCGGAAATGTGCGAGGCAAAACAAGCAGCAGCACTGCGCCCGCGAACGTAATGTAAATCGTCCAAGCGATCATGCGCGTTTACGCGCCCGATAACGGGGCGCCTTCTCGCGCACATGAAATCCAATTTCACGCCGAGGCTTCTCTGGCGGAGCCATCAATTGCCGGATCGCTTCGAGGATAGCGGTGATTTCTTCATCATGCTTGCCGACGCGCTGTTCGAGGTCCGAAAATTTCTCGGCAAGCTCGCGATTCTTGTCGAGCATCTCGCGCAGCTTCACGAATGCGCGCATGATCGCGATGTTCACCTTCACGGCGCGCTCGCTATTCAAAACACTGGACAGCATCGCGATTCATTTCAGTGAAAGCATAAGGGCGATGACGACGGCCACCTCGCCTTTTTGATCTTCCAATTTGGAATATCAAATCTTGCGCCTCTTCGGTGGTAAGCTGGAACATAAAATCAGATGGGAATCGATCTCGATTCCGGCTGACTGCTTTGTTCAGATTTCCAGTCGTCACGCCGTACAGCGCGGGCAAATCAGAATCGAGCAACACTCTATGGCCGCGGATGCGCCGAATCGACTGCACTAGGCGCTCTGCAGGAATGATCTTACCTTTCATCCCAGCAGCGTCACACCACTAATCGCGCCATCTGCGCGACCGTTGTGTTGAAAATGTTGAACAGGAACTGTGGCGCAATGCCGATGGCAAACATGAGCAACGTCACAGGAATGACGACGAGTTTTTCACGTCCCAGAAGATCGGGAAAGGCGCTGCAACTTTCGGCGAGCGGCCCGCTAAAGAGCGATTGCATCGCTCGCACAAAAACGATGGCTGTGACGAGAAGTCCGATTACGGCAATGGCCGTAAACGCTGCTGAGAGTGCGAACGAGCCTTTGAAGATCAGGAACTCGCCGATGAATCCGTTTAGTCCAGGAAGTCCGAGCGACGAAAACATAGCGACACTCATCCAACCGCAGAGCAGCGGCGTTCGCTGCATAAGACCTCCGAAGTCGTCGATGCCACGCAGTCCGCGCCGTTGCTCGAGTAAGCCTGCGAAATAGAAGAGGGTCGCAGCGGTGATACCGTGGTTGAAAATTTGCATGAACACGCCGCTTAGCGCCGCGTGCGTGTCGATCCTCGCGGCAACGCCAGGTGAGGCGGCTACCACAAACAGAGCAAGCATGCAGTAACCGAGGTGATTGATCGATAAATAAGCAATCATTCGCTTCAAATCCCGCTGCGCCCATGCAGCAAGCGGAGCGAAGAGGATCGAACAGATCGCCAACGCAAGAAGCCACGGACCGATGATCTTGATTTGATTAGGAAAAAGCGGAAGCAACAGCCGCACGAAGCCGTAAACGCCCATTTTTGAGAGAACGCCCGTCAAAACCATCGACACGCCGGTAGGCGCGGTTTGATAGGCGTCAGGTAACCACGTGTGAAACGGAAACAGCGGGACCTTCACCGCGAGCCCGACAAAGATGCCGGCAAAAGCCAGCCAGACGATATTCCCTGGTAGCAGACCGTTTTTTCCGAGAGCCGCGAGAACTGCGAAGTCGAACGTGCCTCTTGCGAAATAAATCCCAACAAATGAGAGCAACATCCCCACGCTGCCCAGGAATGTGTAAAGGAAGAATTTAGTCGCAGCGCGGTCCCGGTTTTCACCACCCCATATTTTGATCAGCAAAAACGCAGGGATCAGGCTCATTTCGTAAAACAGGAACCAGAGAACGAAATTCTGCGCGGTGAACGTGCCGTAGAGCGCGGACTGAATTACAAGCATGGTCGCGTAGAACGCGCGATCTCCGCCTGCGACCCGTTGCGCCAGAAGTGCAAACGGAATGATCAACGACGTGAGCAGTACCAGCAGCAGACTTAGGCCATCAATACCAACGAGGTATTCAGCGCCGACGGCTGGAATCCACGTGTGGCGTTCAACGAACTGGAGCCCCGCCGAAGTGGCATCAAAATTCCGCCACAGTGCTAAAGCGCATACGGCAGAGATGGCGTTGAATATCAGAGCCATTGGACGACCATTCCTCTGCGGCCAAGCGCAGACCGCGAGCGCGCCAACGAGCGGAATAAGGATAATGACGGTGATCAAGCCAACCATGCGTAGAGAAGAAGCAGCGCCAGCATTCCGATTGCGATGATATTGAGATAAGTTTGAATTTGCCCCGAGTGCGCTCCGGAGATCAGGCGGCCCAGACCACGCGTACCGGCGGTAGTGTCATCGACTGCGGCATTAATCCCCCGTTCATCAACACTGGTTGTAAGGATTCCAAAAAGTTGGCCGATAGCGCCGAATCCGCGCACCAGACCATCCCAGAAATAGCGATCCATCCAGTCGGACAGACGTGCAGCCATCCAACTGAAGGCGATGACCGTGCGAGCATAAAGTTCGTCAATCCACATCTTGTTTGCGAGAAAGCGAAACAGTGCGGGTTGCGCGTATTCGAGCGGGTCGATTTCAGCTGCCCGATTACCTTGTCGAACGCCGGCTTTGCGGTACATCCAGATGCCGAGCCCGGCGCCCACTCCAACAAGCGTGAGCGACACGAAAAACATCGGCTGAATCAGGCGAGCGATCTCGAACTGCACAACTTCGCCGGTGAGATACGCATGCAGCCATGGCCATGCCGGGGTGAGCACGACGCTGAAGAAAATTGCGCAAAGCGCGAGCGCGATTAGAGGCATTGTCATTACAGCCGGGCTTTCGTGCGCGTGCCCGGAAGAAGACCGTGTTTGGCCGAAAAAGACGTAGATGATTTGTCGCGTCATGTACAGCACGGTGAGAACGACTCCGGCCAGAATCAGGCAATACGGGAGGCTCGAAGATGGCCAATGCGCCACGGCATGAAGGATTTCTTCTTTCGTCCAGCCGCCGGAGAAAAATAACGGCACGCCACTGAGCGCCATCATCCCAATGGCGTAAGTGAAAAACGTCACCGGCATGAACCGGCGCAGGCCACCCATTTTACGAATGTCTTGTTCGCCGTCGCATCCGTGAATCACCGATCCTGCCCCAAGGAAGAGGAGCGCCTTAAAAAATCCGTGCGCCAGCAAGTGCATGATTCCTGCCGCAACCCCGCCCACGCCTAGCGAGACCATCATCAAACCAAGTTGAGACACGGTCGAATATGCCAGGATCCGTTTGATGTCCGCCTGAGCGATTGCGATCAGCGCTGCGATCAGCGCCGTCGTCACACCGATCCACACAACGACTGTAAGCGATGTGGTCACGCCGTTAATCGCGCCTAATGAGAAGAGCGGATAAACACGAGCAACGAGAAACACGCCGGCGGCCACCATTGTTGCTGCATGGATTAACGCACTGACCGGTGTCGGGCCCTCCATTGCGTCCGGCAGCCAGACGTGCAGCGGGAATTGTCCCGATTTGCCAACGGCGCCGCAGAAAATCAGCAGCGCGATGAAAGTGACGCTTGCCGCGAGCATTCCCAGACCGGCGCTTTCAAGGCAACCCTTTCCGGCATCGTAAAAGAGAAGTGTGCCGCTGCGATTGTAGAGCCAGAGCATTCCGAGAAAAAAACCCATGTCGCCGATGCGCGTAGTGATGAACGCCTTTTTTGCTGCAGCGGCTGCATTTGGTCGCTCGATCCAAAAGCCGATGAGCAAATACGACGCGAGCCCTACAAGTTCCCAGAAAACGAATAGCAAGAGCAAACTGTTCGAGATGACCACTCCGAGCATCGCCCCGGAAAAGAAGGAGAGGTACGCGAAAAAACGCGTGAAATTTTTGTCATCGGCCATGTAGCCGACGCTGAACACAAAGATACAAAGCCCCACCAGCGAGATCATCACGAGCATGGCGGCCGCAAGCGGGTCGAGAACAAACCCGATGCGCAACGTTTGTTCGCCGAATGTGAACCAGGTGAAATTGTGAAATGCGCGGAAGCCAGGCGTCTGCAGCGTTAGCACGAAGGCCACGCTCGACATCGTCAGCGCAGCGATCTGACCAGCGACCGCGAGCGTGGCCGAGCTCTTGCGGCGTGCCCTCGAGAAGCTCAAGATCACGAGCGATGCCGCGAGAGGCGCCGCAGGGATGAGCCAAAGATAAGTAACTATCCAGGAACTCATCCCCTCAGATGGTCAAGTTGATCGACATTCGTCGTGCGATAGTGACGGTAAACTGCGATTACGATAGAAAGCCCAACAGCGGCTTCGGCAGCGGCAATGGCAATTGAAAACAGTGCGATCATCACTCCGATCGGCGGTTGATGCTGCGGACCAAAACGCCAGAAAGCTATGAAATTGAGGTTGGCGGCTGCCAGCATCATTTCGATTCCGATGAGAATGAAAATGGCGTGACGGCGGCTCAACGCGGCAAGAAGCCCGATCGAAAAAAGTGCAGCAGAAATCATTAGGAAGATTTGAAGCGTGAGCGTCATAGATAAGCAGTTACAAAGTTAAAAGAGTTACATCCGTAAAACAGGTTGGCGGCTGCACCGATGTAACCTTCTTTGTAACTCTTTCACCTTCATTGTTTCTCCTCCGTAACGAGAATAAGCGCGCCGATCAGCGCAGCGGTCAGCAGAAGCCCGACGCATTGCAACGGCCAGACGTAAGTGGTCATCAATGCTTCGCCGATTCGTTTGACCGTAAGTGCTGCCATGTGCGGCGCAGTGATGGCGAGCGATTGTGTCTTTAGAACCGACCACGCTAAGGCGCCAAACACAGCGACAGCGACGATAGCCCCGCCCCAATTGAATCCTCGGTCTTCATCCACATCGCGCCGCGTCAGGAGAATCGTAAAGACGATCAACACCGCGACTGCGCCGATATAAATGAACACCAGCGCCAGGCCGACAAACTCCGCGCCGAGTAAGAAGAAGAACGCCGCGATACCGACAAAGGCCACGGCGAAAAATAGCGCGGCGTGCATCAATTTTCGCAGCGTCGCCGCCCCCAGCGCTGCCGCCAGTGTGACTATGGCGATGATAATGAACGCCGCGCTATTCATTCAGCGAAGCGATAGACGCGCGGCGCAAATTTCCGCCGCGTGTCGAGCAACATCGATAGGCCAGTATAAACGGTTGCGATCACCACAAGCGACCATAGCCATCCGCGCAAACCGCGCCCAGCGTAATACCAAACAGCAGCTGCAATGATGCACGTGAACGCCATCGGCAACATGAATTTCCAGGCGAAGTTCATGATTTGATCGATTCGCGTACGCGGGAGCGTTCCGCGGATCCAGATGTAAACGAACAGAAGCACGCTCAGTTTTGCGAAAAACCAGACGTAGGACGGAAGGAACTCAAGCATACGCGCAGGCGCATGCCAGCCGCCAAGGAACAAGGTGATGCTGAGACCGCTGATGGCGAACATCCCAATGTATTCGGCCATGAAAAAGGTGGCATACTTGAATCCGGAATACTCGGTCATGTGACCAGCAACAATTTCGGACTCCCCTTCAGGGACATCGAACGGAGTGCGATTTGACTCCACCAGACCGGATACAAAGAAGAGAACGAACGCCGCTGCCCCCCAGGGGGTAAAGACAAACCAGCGTGGTACCAGGCCAAACGTGTAGCCAGCCTGTGCGGCAACAATGCGATCAGGGGTAAGCGAGCTAACGACCATGACTACTGGCAACACAGTAATAATGAGGGGCAGCTCGTAGCTGATCATTTGCGCGATGGCTCGCATCGCGCCGAGCATTGAAAACTTGTTGTTGCTGCCCCAGCCGGCCATGAAAACGGCCAATTCGGTGGTCGATCCAACGGCAAACAAAAAGAGAATGCCGCCATCAATGGTAAACGGCGTCATGTTGCGGCCGTACGGAATGATCCCAAGTGCGAGAATGGCCGCCGCGGCGATAAGGACCGGTGCGAGAAAGTGCACAATCTTATCAGCTCGAACAGGGACGATATCTTCCTTGATCAACATCTTGATGCCGTCCGCGATTGGCTGAAAAAGACCGAATGGCCCCACACGATTCGGGCCGTACCGGTTCTGTATTCGTGCAAGAATCTTTCGCTCCAGCACCGACATGAGCGCGAAAAGCGATAGGAATACGGCAAGTAGCGCGAAAATATTGATTAGACTCGAGACGACTTGAATGATCCAGCTGGGCGACCCCGCCAGCCACGAAAGCAGCCATTGCTTTGCGCTGACGAAGAATTGGTCGATAGACCTGCTCATCCTGAGTGAAGAAAACCGTTGATTGGCGCGTTAATCAAGGCAGAACGGGGACGACTTCGACCTCAAGCCGACCTGTAACCCGCTGGATCAGCAAATTTTGCCCCTCTATAAGCGGTTTTGGCTTTTCAGGGAGCTTTTGCTGCAGTACCTTCGGCGTCCGCGATGCGAACGCTGGTCTTGTTGGTCGTCGCTCTTTTTGCGAGTGCCGGTTTGATCCGTGGAGAAATAAAAACTCCACAGAACGTGCCGATCGAAATCACTTCCACCGGGGAAACCACATATGAAAATGGGCTGGCCACGGCGCGCGACAATGTGGCGATTCACATTGGCAACACAGACATTTACTCCGATTACGCCCAGTACAATTCCTCCACGCACGACGTTGAGTTGAGAGGCCACGTGCGAATTTATCGCGACACGAGTCTCTACGTCGCCGACAACGGCATTTACAACACCGAGACAAAAAAGATCCGGGCTATAGATGGGCGAACCGCGTCCCAGCCTTATTTTCTGAGCGGCGCGAATGTGGGATCAATCGAGGAAAACGGTTATCTCATCCAGAACGGCACTTTTACGACACAAGATTCTGCGAAACCCGATTTCCATCTTCACGCGCGAAAGATCCGCGTCTATGAGAAGGATCGCGTGATTTTTCAATACGTCACGGCGTACATCGGGAAGGTGCCTGTTTTCTGGTGGCCTTACCTGTATCAATCGCTTAGCGACACGTTCAGTTTCACGATTTCGCCCGCATATACGAGCACATGGGGCCCGTCGATCCTTACGCAAGTCACTTTTCCCATTACGGACAATATCAAGGGGCGCGCCCGGTTTGATTACTTTGGTCGTCGTGGGGCCGCCATCGGCTTTGATCCCGTTATCGATTATGGGAAGGACGAGGACAGTCAGGCGAGGATAAAGACCTTTTACATTCAGGATCAAAACCCGGAGCTGAATCAAACGAACGTCCCGCGGCAGGGTGTTCCTACCGGACGGTACCGGCTCAGCCTCGAAGATCGGACTAACTTTACCGATGAGATCTACGGCCTCGCCAATCTCACGAAGCTTAGCGATCCGTACGTCATGCAGGACTTCTATCCAGGCGAGTTTCGCGTTGACCCTGTTCCCGACAACGTGGTCGCATTGGCTAAGACAGATCCCTTTTTCACACTCACGGGCATCACGCGTTTTCAGGCGAACGAGTTTTTCACCACAACAGAACGTTTGCCGGAAGTGGTGCTGGACGTTAAACGTCACGCCCTTTTCGGGGGACCTATATTTTACGAAGGCGAAAGCGGCTTTGCGAATTTGCATCTACAATTCCCCGACGGTTCAGGTTTCCAAAATTACAATACAGATCGCTTCGATACCTTCCATCAACTGACCTATCCAAACACATATTTTGGATGGTTATCGATCGTGCCGCGAGTTGGCTTTCGCGGCACCTATTACGGCAAGACATGGGACCTGGGATCGACAACCTTTGTGCCACCATCAAATCCGCTGGTACCTGACTTTATTCTGCCGCCCCCAACATTGGCTAACCCGGTCGAGTTCGACGGCGACACTTTTCGCACCGTCTTCAATACAGGCGCAGAAGCTTCGTTTAAGATCTCGCGTACGTGGGAGAATGTGCAAAGCCGCGCGTTCGGCCTGGACGGGCTTCTTCACGTTATCCAACCGTTCACCAACTTTTCCTACGTCGCAGAAAACGGCCCGAACCCCTTGTCAATTTTGGAGTTCGATCGATTTGAACCGTCCACTCAACTGCGTGCGATCGACTTCCCACAGTTTACCCCGATCGATTCCATTGATAGCTGGACGGTCTGGCGAGTCGGTGTTCGCAATCGTCTCGAAACGCGGCGTGACGATAGAACAATTACCTGGCTTGAACTCGATACCTTCTTTGACGTGAACTTTGAAAATCCATACGACCGCACGGATTACTCAAATTTCTTTAACAATCTCCGCTTCACACCGCTGCCTTGGATGTCCTTCTCGGTCAACTCTCAAGTACCGGCTTTCGCCAAGGGGTTTACGGAAGTGAATACGATCGCGAGCGTTCAGCCGATAGCCAATCTGCAGTTGAGTGTTGGGCATCGCTATTTGAATGACAATCCTTTCTTTCTCGACAGCAGTCTATTTCTTGTCGGTGGATATTATCGCATCAACGATAACTGGGGCATTGGCGCGCAGGAGCAATACGAAGCGACGACCGGGCTTCTCGAGCAGCAGCGCTACTCCATTTACCGGGATCTGTCGAGCTGGGTGGCCTCCTTCGGCGGCGTAATACGCGACAATAAAGGGGTGAAAGAATATGGCGTCATCTTCACTATGACGCTCAAGGCATTCCCGAAATTTGGTTTCGACTTGAACTTCGACCCTACGTCCCAGGGCGAATGACCCAAAGTGCACGAATAACGCTGACGCTCCTGGCCTTCCGCCACTTGTGCTGCAGTTGATTCGCCCGCACCATTCCTCAGTATGGATCTTTCAATCATCGGTTCCGGTTATGTTGGCCTGGTGACGGGAGCCTGTTTCGCCGATGTCGGCCATAATGTGATTTGCGTCGACAACGACGCACAGAAAATCAAACAACTCCAAGCCGGCGAGATCCCGATTTATGAACCGGGCCTTGAAGAGATTATTCACCGCAACGTCTCGGCGCGTCGGTTGCGTTTCACCGGCAGCATTCAGGAGGGCGTAAACAATTCGCAGATTGTGTTCATCGCCGTTCCGACTCCGCAGCAGCCCGATGGCGATGTCGATCTGAGTTTTCTTGAAAAGGTTGCCCGAGAAATCGCCGGAGTCCTGACTGATTATCGCGTGATCGTTGACAAGAGCACAGTGCCCGTGAAAACGGGCGAGAAAGTGGCCGAATCGATCAAAAGATACAACCGTCACGGCGCGAGCTTCGATGTGGTCAGCAACCCTGAATTTTTGCGCGAAGGCTGTGCAGTAGCGGATCTGATGCGCCCTGATCGCATTGTCATCGGAGCGCAAAGCGAGCACGCCATCGATCTCATGAAGAAGGTTTATGAGCCGTTTATGGCGCCGATCCTGGTGACTGATATTAACAGCGCCGAGCTCATCAAACATTGCGCGAACTCATTCCTGGCGCTGAAGATTTCGTATATCAACGCCGTGTCGGCCATTTGCGAAGCTAGCGGCGCAGATGTCGAAAAGGTCGCCGACGGAATTGGAATGGATCATCGCATTGGCCGTGATTTCCTGAACGCCGGAATTGGATACGGCGGTTCCTGCTTCCCTAAAGACATCGCCGCGTTCATTACCATCAGCGAGAGACTTGGCACCCCATTCACTTTGTTGAAGGAAGTGCAACGGATAAACAACTGCCAAAAAGAGCGCTTTCTAAAGACGATCCGGGAGACGCTGTGGGTGTTGCGCGAGAAGCGGATCGCGGTCTGGGGACTCACATTCAAGCCAGACACCGACGATGTGCGTTCGTCTGTCGCCATAGAGCTCGTGACACACCTGCTGCGCGAAGGAGCGCATGTGGTTGCTTACGATCCCAAGGGGATGCAAAAAGCCCGTGCGATAAAAGCGGTCGCCGACGCAGAATTTGCTTCATCGGCTCTGGAAGCAGTGACTAACGCCGAAGCCCTGGTCATCGCCACAGAATGGAACGAATTTGCCAATGTCGACCTCGCGATTGTGAAAGAAAAAATGACGACGCCGATCGTCTTCGACGGTCGAAACCTCCTCGATCGCGAAACGATGACGCGACTGGGATTTCATTATCATTCTATCGGACGCGCGAACGTGAAGCTGCAGTAGCCGCAAAAAATATGGCGCAGCTCTCTGCTCGCCAAATCGCGCTCGCGGCCTTGCGGCTGTCGCGAAAAGAAAAGCGTTTCGCCGACGCCATTATCTCAGGACTTCTGGCTAAGACCGACCTTACACCTTCCGATCGCGCGTTTTCGTTGGAATTGTGCTATGGCGTCCTCCGGAATCTAACGTTGCTGGATTTTTGGATCAGTTGTCTGCGCGCTTCACGGGTTCACACTGATCTTCGCGATATTCTGCGCCTCGGCTTGTATCAACTTTTCGTCCTCAAAACCGCTCCACACGCCGCGGTCCACGAGACGGTGGAGCTTGCGCCGAAGAGGCAGCGGACGCTCATCAATGCCATGCTGCGAGCTGCGACGCGGCAAGAAAGCGAATTGCTCACACGCGCGAATGCGCAGCCGCTGTTTGTTCGAATGTCGCATCCGCAATTTCTTGTCGAGCGCTGGCAGCAGCACTTCGGCGTAGAACATGCGGAAGCATTGTGCAAATGGAACAATCTTCCTGCGCCAGTTTACAGCCGGATTAACCGACTAAAAATCGATCGCGACGACTTCCTCCGGCTTTATCCTGGGGCCGAACCCCTCGGAAATTCTGAGTTTGTGGAGTTTGACGCGTTGCAGACAAGCGCTCTCAAGCGAGGCCACTGCTATATTCAAGATCCGAGTACCGTAATCGCGTGCGACCTTTTAAGTCCAAAGCCTGGAGAAAAGATTATCGATGCCTGCGCAGCGCCCGGTGGAAAGACGGGTTACATCGCGCAACTTATGCAAAACCTCGGAACTATCGTGGCGGGTGATCGCGACCCAGAGCGGCTGGAAGTAATGAAAGAGAACCTGGCGCGGCTAGGTGTAAGAATCGTGCACATCCTGGGTCACGATTGGACAGACGATCAAATACCTGCCGAGATCGCAACGCTCGCGCCGTTTGATCGCATTCTGGTCGATGCCCCGTGCACTAACACGGGCGTTATGCGCCGTCGCGTGGACGTGCGGTGGAGATTAACTCCGGTGGACTTCGCGAGAATGCAGAAGCAGCAGATCACCATAGTGCGTGCTTTGCTGCCGTTGTTGAAGCCGGGCGGTGTCCTTGTTTATAGCACGTGCAGCCTTGAGCCGGAAGAAAACGAAAATGTCGTTCGTCGCATTCTCGAGAGCTCACCTGTCCTGCGCCTGGCAGAAAAGAAGCGGTCGCTTCCGTTTCGCGATGGGTTTGATGGTGCATTCGCAGCGAAAATCATTCGAATTGCGCGATAGCTGCAGCCATCGCTCTGTGAGCAACGCGCACTTCTCCAGGAAGCCTGGGGGGCACCCTCCCCACAGAGGAAAGCGGCCACAGTTGCATCCGATCACGCTGGTGGAATGATAAGCGCCTATGCACGACGACCGATTCGATAAGCTCGCAAAGCTTCTGGTTGAATATTCCATTCGTCTCAAGCGCAATGAAACGGTTCTCATTGAAACATTCGATATTCCCGATGAAATGACCATCGCACTGGTACGCGCAGTGCGGAAAGCCGGCGGAGTGCCCTTCGCGCAGACCTACCGTACCCGAGTAAACCGGGCGCTCGCGCTCGAAGCGTCGGATCGACAGCTAAACCTCATGGCAAGTCATGAGCTAGCGCGAATGAAAAGAATGAATGCATACATCGCCGTGCGTGGCAGCAACAACATCACAGAAATGTCCGACGTGCCGCCGGACACGATGAAATTGATCGGCCGAAAAATGCGTCCAGTGCAGGACCAACGGGTGAAAAAGACAAAATGGGTAGTGTTACGCTGGCCGACGCCCTCGATGGCGCAGCTTGCCGGCATGAGCACCGAAGCATTTGAAGACTTCTATTTCGATGTCTGCACGCTGGACTATCGCAAACTTCAGCCCGGGATGAAGGCGCTCCAGCGGTTGATGGAAAAGACGGACCGTGTCCAAATCAAAGGCCCGGGCACCGATCTGCGTTTCAGCATCAAGGGCATTCCAGCTGTGATCTGCGGTGGCGACCGCAATATTCCCGACGGCGAAGTTTTCAGCTGTCCGGTAAAAGATTCTGTCGAAGGTCACGTCACTTTTAATGCGCCGAGCATTTATCAAGGCATCGCTTTCGATGGCATCCGTTTGGAATTCAAAGACGGCAAGATCGTAGATGCGATGAGCAACCAGCCGCAAAAGCTGAATAAGATTCTCAACTCAGATACTGGGGCCCGGTACGTAGGCGAGTTCTCACTCGGCTTTAATCCACGGGTATTACAACCGATGCGCGATATACTATTCGATGAAAAGATCGCCGGTTCCTTTCATCTCACGCCCGGGCAAGCTTACGAAGAAGCGGACAATGGGAACCGCAGCCAGGTTCACTGGGACATGGTAAGTATCCAGCGCCCCGATTACGGCGGAGGAGAAATTTACTTTGACGGCAAACTGGTGAGAAAAGATGGAAAGTTTCTCCCGAACCAGCTGCGTTCTCTAAACTGGAAGTGATTGTGCATACGTTCCCATGCGTCCGCTAGATCGCATGAGACGTATTGAAAACAAGCGCGCAGAATCCCGCGCCTATCAAGCCCGCTTTGGCCCGCCGAGAAGGTTCAGCTGCATCATGCCAATTTCGCCGCTCTCGTTAAGCTCGAGATTCGCGATTTCAAACATCGGCGCGCCTTCGGCTGGTCCCGGTCCGGCGCCAGGCAACTGAACGACGACCTGCTTGGAGTTCGAATTCAGGATAACAGATGCAATTTCGAGTGACGGCGAAAATTCGAGCGTGCTTATCTGGAATGGGACAGTGATGAACACAGACGCACGCCCCTGCTGTGACGGCGTGAGTTGGACCGGCGCGGTCTCCGAATTAGAAACCACTTGTAATCCGGCGACAGCGAAAGAAGGCATGCCAGCCATGGTAGGCCGCTGTTGCTGGGAGGGAACCACGCGAACGGTGCCCAGGGCGCCAGCGACAGGCTGAATCTTTACGACTTCGAAGGCCACCTGCAAATTCAACGCAGACTGAGCGCGTTGAGGCGAAGGCAAACGCATCGTGACGAGCTTCGATATGGGACGCACTTTTAAAACACCCATTTTAAAGCTCGGTGTCAATTGCATGGCTGCAATCTCGAAAGAGAAAGTGATCTGCACGGACGTCTGCATCGCGGCAGGAGGTGGTTGCGGCTTCGCCACCGGCGGAGCCGGGGCTTTGGTTGTTGGAGCGATTGGAGTTTGGGTTGTTTCTGGCATGGTTGCGGGTGTGGTTATTTGCGGAAATACAGACTCAGTGGAAGCAGCGCTTGTAAAATCAGATACGGGCTCGGTGGTTGCTTCTTCTGTTTCGGGCGGGCCCGCAGCAGAGGTGAGTTCCTGAGATTGCTCTTGGCTCATCGGTTCGACTGCGAAATCGGTTGGTGGTTCTATTGTCGGCCATGCGTGCTCGGCACCCTCGAGACGCTCAGTCGGCTCCTCCGCCGTCCAGCCGGTTTCGGTTTGTTGGCCACCCTCGGAAAAGTCAGTCGAATCTTCCGTGGAGACCGTCACTTCGTGTGCGCGATCCAGAACCTCACTCGACGTTGCGCTCGCAGAAAGCTCGGTAAACTCACTGGTTGCAGGAGCCGTAACTATCTCGGTTGCCTGGGAAACGCCACGTTGCGGGAGCTCGGATGTTTGTTCGACTACCTGTCCCACAGATGATTCGAACTCCGACTCGGCAACCGGCGCCAATTCGCGGTCAGGCTCGCTGTTGGCGGACGCCGCTGAGACCTTGGCTGGCCGTTCCTTCAAGCGATCAAACGCGCCGCTCAATTTGCGTGAAGAGACGGCAGTTTGTCGCAACGCAGCCTTCCATGGTTTCAACTGAACCGAAATCTGGCGTGGTCCCCCCACAAAGCCGTTGCCTTGCACACTGCTCGTTTGCGCCGGCGCGACTCTCGGCTTGAATACAGCAACATCAGCGGGGACAGCACGGGAGGGAGCCTCCAACCTCAAGTGACGCGGGACATTTAGAGCATGCCGGCGCAGAATAGGCACGATCACTGAACCCAGCAGAAGTAAAGCCGTAAAGAGTAGCCCACCGACAATCCACATTCTTCTTTCGCCAGAAACCAGGGACCACACTTTGGTCGGCACTGGTCCGAAAGTGGACTTCTCTGACGACGTTGCTCGGCCAGAGACTTGCTGGTTATTCTGTCCGTTTGAAGCAGGCGAAGTAGCCGGCGCTTCGGCTCCGCCAGGTTGCGCCGAGGCAATCGATTCCGTGGCAACCACAGGCGATTCGGATAGGGGTTGTTGTGGCTGAGAACTCGTTTCCGCAGGCGGCTGGCTCGACGTGGAGATAGCCGGCTGTTTGGCTGTTTCCTCAGCATTCGCAAGTTCCGTCCCTGCATTTTGTCCCTGCACTGCCGGGGCCAAGGCAAGCGTTTGTCCCGTTGAGGATTGGCCTGGTTGATTTGCAGCAAACACTCTGTCCGGGATTGGACTCGGCTCAACTGCCGGGCCACCCTCTGCCTGGGACCCACCTACGTTGGTTGTGTCGAATGCGAGTGCTGGTGCGGTCGAACCTTCAGGCCTTTGTATCCATCCAGCATCGTAAAAAGCGTCAGCGAAAACGCTGTTGAGCGCTGGTGAGTAAATCTTATTAGCCGAACTGGTCCAATCGGCGGCTTTTTCCGGATTATTGTGCTTGTACTCCCACGCAGCCTGGGCGTAATAAAGCGCCGGCGTATCGCCGGTAAATTGGAACTCTTCCATCATCGCATGCGCGCGGCTCTCTTTTCCCTCGAGCAAAAGAGTCATGTAAATCTTGAATTTAATAAGCTCGGCCGCCTGATTCTTATCGCCGCCCGGAGTTCGCTTGTACAATGCATCGAAACGCTCACGCGCCTTTGCATAGTCCTTCTTTTTAAATGGAATTTGCGCGAGATTGTATTGCGCTTCGCGGAACTTCGGGTCCAGCTTGGCTGCCTTTTTAAAGGCGGCTTCGGCCTGATCAAATTGCTGTTGCTGCATCAGAATCTCGCCACGCAAATTGAGGGTCGCTGGCTGATTCGGGTCTGCTTGGTCCGCTTCATCAACTAGTTTAAGCGCTGTCGCGAAATCCCGCTGCCGGAGAGCCTGTTGCGATTGCTCGAATTTCGAACGCGCGACCGCCTTTGTTTTTTCCGAACGCTCAGCAGCTGTCATTAGCGGCAGCGAAGGACGGCCTTCGCCAGCCGGCTTTTCCAACCACCCGACTTCGTAAAGTGATTCTGCGAACAGTTTGTTCAGCTGCGGTGAAAAATTCTTCTCTGCTGCGTTAATCCAGTCCTGCGCTTCCTGTTGATTCTTCTGTTGGAGCGCGACAGCTGCTTTCACATAGTCAACGGCCGGTGTATCAGGCGAAAGCTCTAGTTTGGCCAGAATGGAGTCTACCATGTTCGCTTTACCCTCCAGCAGGTAAGTCAGAAGAATTTTGTATTGGATCAGCTGGGAAGCTTCTTTTGCCAGATCGGATTCGCCGCTGGAGAGCAGTTGTTCGAAGCGTTTTCGCGCCTCCGCCCAATCTTTTTTGAGGAATGGAATCTCCGCCAGGTTGAAGCGCGCATTCCAAAACTTCGGATCGATACGGGCGGCTTCCTGTAATGCGGTTTCCGCTTTGTCGTAATTGCCTTGCCGCATCAGGATCACGCCGCGCAGATTTTTTGACGCGGCAAGATCAGGTTGCCGGGCATCAATGGCGTCGAGTTGTTTTAGCGCCTCCGAAAATTTCTTTGCGTCGAACGCCCGATAAGCAGCGTTGTACATCTCCTCCAACTCCGCTTTGGTCGGCGCGACATTGTCCGCCGCAAAAGAGTTTGTTGCGAACAAGCCAAGTACCAGCGCGGCCACCGCCGTCATCCCCCGTAATCTCATGGGTAGCGACTGAAGCCCTGTTCGAGGCGTCTGACAAGTGGAAAGTTCGTCGTGTCGGTCAATTCTTCAGTGCGCTTCGGAAAAAGCGCGAAGCCGGGCGTAATCGCTTTCTGCTGGGTCAGTCATTGAGGTTGGCCACGACCCGCAAACCTTCCAAAGTGAGGTGCGGACGAATCACGCCGATCTCCGGCAAATCTCGAGCGATGAGCCGCGCGTAGCCACCCGTCGCTATGACATAAACCTTCTTGTGCGGAAACTGTTCTGCTTTGATTCGTGCAAGGATTTCTTTGACCAATCCACGGTATCCGAATACCGCGCCGGATAACATCGCCTCGAGCGTCGACTTGCCAACTGCGTTTCGCGGCTCTTTCAACGAGATCCTGGGCAAAAGCGCCGTTCGTTGGTAAAGAAAATTAGTCATCGCTTCCAGTCCTGGCGCAATCACCCCGCCGACGTAGGTACGGCGCTCAGAAACGATGTCGAAAGTTACCGCTGTGCCAAAATCCACCACGACAGCGGGGCACCCATAAAGCTCGGCAACAGCGGCAGCGTTCGCGAGCCGGTCCGCGCCGATCGACTTCGGTTTGGGATAATCAATTCCCACGCCCAGATTGAGCTTCCAATCCAACCAGAGCACCTTGGCTTTTTTCTTTGCCGCTTTTGATATCGTAGAGTTTTTTGCCGGCACCACCGACGAGACGACCACTTTCCGCACCGTTCGTCGTGCAAGCAATGCACCGACCACACTGCTTGAAAGCTTCTTCGTAGCGATCCGCGCTGGAGCCGAGACGCGCGTTCTCGAAGCAAACGCAAACTTTGCGTACGAGTTACTGATATCGATCAGCAAATAGTCGGACTTGGGCACAACGAACAAGA
>Ga0307312_10000290_pt1 | contig 22296 bp, 20 predicted proteins | sample ER_DNA_202_FD_194489 | JGI IMG/M metagenome (GOLD analysis project Ga0307312, IMG submission 194489) | Bulk soil microbial communities from the East River watershed near Crested Butte, Colorado, United States - ER_DNA_202 | ecosystem: Environmental > Terrestrial > Soil > Floodplain | place... | reverse complement strand
CAGTTCCCGGTACCGCCTTACCGCTTGCGTTGTCCAATCATGCGCCAGTCTTTTTTCATTAATTCGATATCCGCCGAAGTTAGCCCGGAAGGGATGTAGATTTTTCCATCAGAAACGCGCCTGTCGATTTCAAGTTCCGTGATTGGTCGGCCATTGATGAACACAAAAAGAAGACTGCCGCGACGTTCCACGCTTAAGGTGTCGAGCACGACTCGCCCGTGCTCGTCGAGTTGAAGCAGCACGCCATAAGTTCCGTTCGCGGCCGGGTACGGGGAAAACGCTGTGACATCGCGCTCTGAAATCCACGGCATTTTTTCGATTGCCACATTTTTACCCGACACTTGGGCGCGAACAGATGTCGCAAATACCTCGGTATCCCGAGGGTTTGCTTGTGCATGCAATCGGAACGTGCAATGTCGTTGTTTCGCCACGCCTTCGGCAGCGGCGAAAACCAGGCAAAACGCGAATGCACAGAGAGTTTTCATGGGGATTGGATAAAGGGTTTGACAGGGTTTTTGCAACCTCGAAAGCTTTTGGGTCTGTTTTAACCCGCCCATGAAGGGACGAGCAATTTTGCACATTCTGATGTTTTTCGTCGTCGGGAGCATATTTGCTCAGGACGCCTTGCCGACGTCCACACCCCCACGCAAGCGCGGTTGGTTAGGCCGCCTCCTCCATCCATTTTCTCCCGACGCCGTTCCCCAATACAAGGATGCCAGACTTCGCGGCCTTACGGTCGATCTGCAAATCACACCGCAAACCATCAAGCTGTCTGAAGTCCGCCAGCTTGGGATAAAATTGACACTGGCAAACATATCCAAGCGCCCGGTAACGCTCGATTTTCCGACGAACCAACGGATTGAAATTTATTTAATGAATTCCGAAGGAAATATCCTCACAAAGTGGTCCGACAACCACGCTATCGCAGAGAAACCAGCCACGATTCTGATTAACCCGCAGGAGCGGATTGAATATAACGAAACAATCGCAACGCGCGACCTGACGCCAAACAAGGTGTTTATCGCCGAGGTCTTTTTCCCTCAGTACCCGGAGTTGCGTGTTCGGCAAAAATTCCTGGCTGTGCCGTAAGAGGTTGATCGTCGATAGCCGATAGTTGATAGAGCTGAATCGTGTCCGTCAATCAACTATCGATTTCGAACTATCACCTTTTCTCCGATTACCACACTCATCCGCAGGGACATCGGGTGCAGCATTACACGCCGGCGTTGCTTAAGCCCTGGGCGAATTCTGCGCGTAAGTTCGGTTTGACCGACATAGCCTTTACCGATCACGATCGTTATCACGCCGGAATCGACTTCGATGAAATCGATCGTTTGCGGGAGAGAAATCCCGATCTGAGAATCCGCGCTGGCATTGAGCTCGATAACGATCCCATTCACTCGGCGGCCGGCCGAAAATGGATTGAGAAGCATTGGGACAAACTCGATTTTGTCCTGGGCTCCGTACACTTCCTTGATCGCGACGATCAAATGTTCGATAGCGTGCCAGATGGCGCGGAGCAATTCGAACGCCATGACGTCGATGCGCTTTACGCCGATTATTTGCGCCGTGTTCGCGAAATGGCGGCGACAGGGCTAATCGATTGCCTTGCTCATCTCGATCTTATTAAGATCCATGGTCATCGCCCCCGTGCGGAAATCGGAGCCATCGTCAATGAAACGCTCGATTTTGTTCGCGCGCGGAATCTCGCAATCGAACTTTCCACCGCTGGATGGCGCAAGCCGGTGAACGAACTCTATCCAAGCGATCGGATCATTGAACTGGCAATAGAGAAAGGGATTCCTTTTACGATTGCCTCCGACGCGCACTCGCATGCGCAACTGGCCGACGATTACCCAAGGCTTGCGCAAAAAATGGCGGCCTTTGGGGTTCGCCAGATCTGCATTTTCGAAAACCACCAATCTGTTATGCGCGCAATTTGTGCCGAACCGCTGCTATAACTGAAGATCGAGCTGTGACCGTTTCGGCGTTGAGGTCGCTTGTTCCGTTTCCGAAGGCAGGCTTACCTGAAGCCCCAAACGTTGGGCGAGACGCTGGCAGGTTTCAGGCGCAAACCCTTCGAAATGATTGCCAACGAATGCCCAGACATTGCGCACTTCGGAAAGATGCCGCTCAATCTTGAGCGACCAGCTTTCAAGTGCAGCTTCGCGTTTCCATAGCAACTTTTTGTAACGATGGACGTGCCCGCCATCGACACCGTATTTGGTTGCGTAATCGCCAAGCAGACGCAGGTAGAGAAAATCAGAAGTGCGTGGTAGGAATTCGAAAGGTGCAAGGTTTCGCTCGTTAAGGGGGGTGGTGTCCGCCCAGACCCAGCAGATGCGATGCTTTTCCAAAAGCCTGATGAACTGCGGCCGATGCCATCCGGCGTGACGAAATTCGACGGCGAAGCGGAAATCCCCTGGCAGTTGGCCAAGAAAATTGCGCAGCGCCAGCTTGCCATCCTTTGGCGCGAAGGAAGGCGGAAGCTGGATCAGGATAACGTCGAGTTTTGCTCCAAGCGGTTCGATGGCGCGGAGAAACGAATTTAGCTCGGCGGTGCAATCGTGTAGTCGGGAAGCATGTGTGATCAGACGGGGTAGTTTACAGGTGAAACGGAAGTCACTGGGGGTCATCTGGACCCACCGCCAAACGCTGTTTTCCGACGGAACAGCATGAAAAGTCGAATCCACTTCAACTTCCGTGAAATAGTTGGCATAAAATTCCAACCAGTGATCCTCTGGCAAATCCAGCGGGTAGAAAACGCCACGCCAGTCTTCAAAGCTCCACGCGCACGAGCCGATGCGTATCTTCTGCTGATCGGTCAGATTCAAAACGAGATTGTAACTTTAGCCAGTCTTCTGTCCTTGGAAAAGGGTTCACTTTTGGGAAACGTGGTGAATATTCCACGGGTGCGCTGGCAGCCTCCGAAACTTGACTGAGCGCATAAGTCAATTACCCTGCCACACCCATGCATTTTGCTATTCGTGTGCTTCTAGTTTTCGCGGTTGCGGCATTTCTTTTGCCCGAATCCGGCAAGGCCTCTGTTGTCTTCAAACCGGGTAAAAAACCGGAGTACGTAGGCCCGGGCGGCGAAGAGGAACTGAGCGGCGATGCTGTGGATCTATTTCAGATTGGTCAGGCTGCCGAAAAAGAAGGCAACTACAAGCGCGCAATCAGAGCTTACAAAAGTCTCGTCAAACGCCATCCCAGAGACAAGGTCGCCCCGGATGCACTTTATCGTGCCGCTCAATTACAGGAACAAGAACATAACTTTTTTGCGGCGGCGGATTCATTTTCGCAGTTAGTAGAAAAATATCCCGGCAGTCCTCATTTCGACGAAGCAATACAGGCGCAGTTCCGAATCGGCGAAATTTATCTTAACGGGAAAAAGTTGAGGTTCTTTGGCATTCCGATTGCCTCGGCATTGGATCGTGCTGTGAGTGTTTTCGCCAACGTTGTCCGAACCGCGCCCTACGGAAAATATACCGCGCGGGCGCAGTTTGATATTGGTCTCGCTCGCGAGAAACAAGGCGCCAATGATGCGGCCATTCAAGCATACCAGGCTGTTGTGGACAAGTTTCCTAACGAGCCTATCGCCGTGGACGCCCAATACCAGATCGGCTACATCTGGTTTACCGCCGCGCAATTAGGCACAAAGGACGCCGCCGCCGCAGTGAACGCCAAGACTGCGTTTGAAGATTTCCTCTTCCATTATCCTAAGAGTGAGAAAGCAGCCCAGGCGCGCGCTAACCTCGAAATTCTCGAGCACAAGCAAACGGCTAACTCATACAAGGTCGCAAAATTTTACGACAAGCAGAAATATTATCGCGCCGCGGTTATCTACTACAACGAAGTGATTCGCCAGCAGCCAGGTTCTCAGGAAAGCAACGAGGCAAAGAAACGGATTGATCAGCTGCGCGCAAAATTTGGAGATGCGGCGCTTCAGCCTGCGCTTCCTATGGGACAGGCCAGCAAGAAAAAGGGTGACATCCACGGCGCGCGAACTGCTGAAAGCGGGTCGGCGAAACCAGGCCCGGCAAATAACGAAGCGCCGTTGCCGACGTCGGAGAGCGATGGTTCGCTTCCGCCACCAGCTTCGCTTGCTCCTGATACCACCACCGCACCTGACCCGCTACTGGCTCCGCCGGGTACAAGCACAGGCTCCAATACGTTGCCGACTTCCGATCCATCGGCCTCTCCCGGAGCGTCCGCCTCACCGGCGCCTTGAAAGCCTTATTTGCCACCCTATTCTGCTTCGCCCTGGGTGGTTGCCTTGGCTATCACATCGGCCCAGTAAAGCCATATTATCTGCGCGATGTTCACACCATCGCAGTACCGACTTTTAAGAATCGGACCCTCGTTCCTCGGATCGAAGTGTTGGTTACGGATACTGTGATCAAGCAGTTACAACAAGATGGGACGTTCCAGATTACCAATGGGGATAAAGCGGATGCTACTCTGACAGGTGAAATAGCCCGGATCACCCGAGCACCGGCGCGCTCGGTGCGTGGCAACGTCCTGGCCACGACCGAATTTAGTCTCTGGCTAGTAGTAAAGTACTCGCTGACCGGACGGGATGGCAAACAACTGGTACCGCCAAACGATGCGATCGGAACGACCACCTTCTTTGTAAGCAGCGACGTGACGAGTGATGAGCGTCAGGCTTTACCCCTTGCGACTGAGGACCTCGCCAGCCGGCTAGTTACCCAAATAAGCGAGGGTTGGTGATGAGTAATGAAAGGTGAAGAAAAGCTTTGGACCATCCTCAACGACAAACTCGATACCCTGCGCGCCACAGACCGGGTGCCCCAGGCGATTCGCGTTGCCGAAACAGCCCTTGAAATCGCCAAGCGCGCTTTCAGCGGCACCGACCTTCCGCTGGCGACCAGCTTTGAGAAGCTGGGACAGCTTCTCGATCAAAAGGGTGATCGCGCGTCGGCCAAAGGATATTTGCTCAAGGCGCACGCAATTCTGGAAAAGGTAAACCCGCCCGACCAGCGGGCCATCTACCGCTCCGCGAGGCGGCTTGCATTTCTATGCGATAGTCTTGGCCAGTCTGAAGAGGCCATTAATTTCTATCAGAAAGCAATCGCCGCGGGTGCCGAAATCGAAGATATTCATTATTCGGATCTCGGCACCATGTTAAACAATGTTGCCCTGATTTTGCGTAAGTCGGGACGACAAAAGGCAGCTGAACCGTGTTACCTGCGCGCATTGCACATTTACGAGAAACAACTCGGGCCGGACCATGCCGATGTGGCGTCAGTGCTGAATAACCTCGCCGTGTTTTACACGAACGAACGCCGTTTCACTGAAGCAGAGAGCATACATCTTCGCGCGCTGGCCATTCGTGAGAATTTAAACCCACCTCCGCTTGCCGACATTGCGCAGTCAAAATGCAATCTGGCGGTCGTCTATCATTCGCGCGGCGATTATGCCAAAGCGGCAGAGCTTTATCAGGCTTCTCTCAAAATGTGGGAGCAGGTGAAGGATAAACCGTTGAAGGATTACGAGATCGTTGTATCCAATTATGCCGACCTTTTGCGCTCGCTTGGCCAGGTACGCAAAGCGCACCAATTGGAAGTTCGCGCACGGAAGAAACGTTCGGGCTAACTTCCGACTATCCAGCCTTCGTCCTTTGCGTTGCCTCGGTTTGACCTTGCAGGCGACTGGCACGCGCGCATTGTAAGGGTCACCGGTTTTGCTCGCGTGGCGGAATTGGCAGACGCGTACGGCTCAGGACCGTATGGGGAAACCCGTGGAGGTTCGAGTCCTCTCGCGAGCAGTGCCTAGGCCCCAGCGACCTATTTGGAGGCGAAGACTATCGGCAAGCTGCGGATTCCGGTTGTATAGATCGACTACTTGCGCCCCGAAGCTTTCCGTCGCGCCGCCCAGCGAGCCTTCATCAACTGCGACAGCCTTCTTCGTCCCGCAGGCGTGAGTCCACCTTTCTTTGCTGAAGGTGCTGCCTTGGCTGCTTTGGTTCCTGCGCCCTTTCTTCTTGCTGCCCAGCGGGCCCTCATTAGCTCCGAGAGCTTCCTCCGACCAGCAGGCGTCAGTGCGCCTTTTTTTCTGGTAGGGGTTGATTTCGTCCCGCCTTTTAGTCTCGCCCAACGGGCCCTGGCAGCGGCTGCAAGCTTGGCTCGGGTTGAAGGCGAAAAGTAACGCCTCGCCTGTGTAGTGGCTGTTGTGGGTCTGGCGACTGTTGTGGGTCTGGCAGGCGCACCTCCCAGGATTGAGGAAAGACGTTTTTCCAGATTATCAATTTGCCGGCGTATTGAAACTGCTTCTTCTAGAGCTTTAACAGATATATCCATGCTTGTGACATAGTCGGGTTCGTGGCATTAGCAATCCTTTTTTATAACAAACTTTATGCCTAACATTTCTGACTCGTGGCTTTCACGATTAGTTACATCCATGTGGTAAACAAGAAGTGAGCTATCATAGAATCGTGAGCTGACGTTTTATCCACCTTCCAATGACAAAATCCGGTCCCGCAACAGAGCCCGCACGAGTTCGGCAAATGTTTGGCGCCATTGCCAGACGGTACGATCTGGCTAATCACACGCTCAGCTGCGGGATCGATTTTTATTGGCGAAACCGTGCTGCCAACATGGTCGCAAGTTGGCGGCCGGACAAAATTGTCGATCTTGCTACTGGCACAGGAGATTTGGCGCTTGCGCTACAGAAGAAGCTGCCGGATGCGGAAGTCACAGGCGTGGATTTCCTGCCTGAAATGCTGGAACTGGCGCAGAGGAAAGGGGTGCGCCGAACAATTCTTGCCGATGCGATGAAGCTGCCATTCCCCGATGCCTCCTTTGATTGCGTTACCATCGCTTTCGGGTTGCGTAACATGGAGAATTGGAGAGGCGCGCTTACTGAGATGTCGCGGGTGCTTAGGCGAGACGGCCATTTGTTAGTGCTTGAGTTCTCGCTGCCAACAATATCAATTATGCGTACCATCTATCGTTTCTATTTGCATCGCTGCCTGCCAGTGCTGGGCTCTTTTCTGACTAGAAGGAAAAGCGCCTACGACTACCTCGGGGATTCGATCGAAGAATTTCCCAGCGGCCGCGCAATGATCGATTTAATCGAAGCGAGCAGTTTTCGGAACGCGACGCTTCAGCCGTTGAGTTACGGCATAGTGACAATTTACACGGCACAGAGTCTCTGACGGCGAAAGGCGTTTACAGGATCAGGGCGTAACGCTCGGTGTCTGACTTGGCATCGGCAGTGGTTGCGCCATAAGAGGTAACCTCAAGCTATTCAAATCCGAATTGCTAATCACAAACGTACCCTCGTGGCCGTCTACATGAGCGTACCCTGTTCCGTCACCGGCCAGAGCACCAATGATCAACTTATGCGACGCCTTATTGTCAGGCGAAGTTGTGAATGCAAGGGTCAGCTGCGGCTTTTCGAAGCCATCTTGAGGCTTCGTTGCTCCGAGCCAACGTAGGGCATGCAAGCTCGACAACCTGTTGAGTAACGACTGCACATTTGTCCTATCGATCTCACCATTGCCTTTTAGCCAATGCCACTGGTTATTTTCCCCGCGTTCCAGCGACAGCTCTTCGTCCGTCGTTATGCTCAGACGATGAATTTCGTCAGGTTTAAACTTAAAGATCGATAACTCCTGCCATTGCAAAGGATCGGTTGAGATCTGGTCAAGCAAATCACGACGGACTGCCACGACAAACGGCTCATCGGTAAGTCGCGCATAAACATTGTTTCCATCTTCCTTTCCAAAGGCAAGTGCAGCAAACGGCTGCTCACCCGCTTTGGTCTCGGCAGTGTTCTCCGACGCGAACGAGCTGAACGTTAATTGCAGATGCGGTTTGTCCAGGCCGTATTTTGGCAGATTCGAAGCGACGTCTTCGACGAACTTTGTCACTCGCTGGTTTTGCAACGTATCAATTAAGCGTCGGACGGCGCCCGAATCTGCGGGCGCATTATTTCCGCTGGCGATTGTCCAATTTCCATCCTTGCGCGCAAGAACAGTCTTACGTTTACCTGGAACATCAATCGTGATCCGATCGAGAACGTTTGTGTCAATCCGGACCAAATGATAGTCGCGTAAATCGGCTGGCTTAATGTTGAGAACCTCTTCAATCTTCTTGGGCAATGTGTAAACGGCCCCGCGAGGAGCAAACCGGACATATACCTGATCCTTTTCCTTCTCAGGCACGCTGCCGATTTGCAGCATTTGACCTTTGTCCTCCTGGCCAAAGACTTTAATCGACTCAGCGATCTCAACCTTTTGGTCCTTTTTCCCTTCCTGGTTAAATAACGTGATCGACCCGCGTGGCTCGGCCAATCCATAAGGTCGCAGGTCGCCGTGATCATCCGCCACAAATTGTTGGATGCGCGCCGTTGTGACTTGCGCAATCAGGTCGCCGACTTTCTCGTCATCCGCCCGCGCGCGAAGCGGTTTCACGATGTCCCAATGATCGCCCTTCTTCTCCAATGCCATTTCACCAGCAGGCGTCTTTAACGCCGTGCGGCGCACCTGCGCAGTGGTCAGATCAGTTAATTTTTTGTCGCGGAATTCTTCCGCCTTTTTGTCGATGTCTTTCTTGACCGATTGTTTGGCGAGAAACGTTTCCTTGGAATTCTCAAAGCGGACATACATCCTGCCTTCCAACGCAGCGTCCTTTCCGAATAGGATTTCTGGTGGTCTGTCAGAGCCGATCAATTTGAGCTTAAGCTTTGGCCGATTCAGGCCGTATTCATTGAGCTTGCTCTTATCGGCGTCGATATCTTTCGCCGGAATCGTTCCCTCTTTCTGCCAGGTCTCTAAATCCGACAACAAATTCTCAACCAAGGCACCATCTGCTTGATCCTTGAATGGCGTTTCGAGCCGCCATTTATTGTCGTGGCGCCGTATTTCTATCTTTTCATCGCCATTTTGAATGATGACGCCGTCGACCTTGTTTCGATCGAGATTGACCACATTCTGCGCCTGCCGCTTCGCTTCCTCCGTGCTCGGCTGTTTCATCTCAAAGAACCTGAAGTAAGCAAACCCAGCGAGCACAACGACAGCGAGGATTAGCGTAGTTCTCCAATTCATATCTTAGCAGGGGAGCGCGGGAACCTTTCGATGCTGTCGATAACGTGAGGCGAGGGCCGCGCTCGCCCGAAGATACATGTTATCGCGATGCTCAAGTTCCATCGTATGTGCTACACGCGCCGTTGCCACCAAACCACCATTCCGATCACTGCGGGGATCAACGGCATGAAAACGAGAATGATCCAGCGCAGACGAGCCAACGCGTCTCCATTCAGACTGAAGGTGAGAGGTTTTGAAACTTTTGGTGCGATACCGATTAGCTGTTCCCGGCTGAGCAGCCAGTTCACACTGCCGGACATGAAATCGAGTCCCTGCTGATCCTGCGTAATTGCATTGTCTTGAATGAAGGTCGCATTGCTAACGACTACCAGGCGCGATGAGTTCAGCTGCACCCGCTCATCTGCGCTACCACCTTTTTCAATGGCTGCACCTATTGTTATTTGTGTATTGCCGTCCCGTTTCGCGTCAGCCTGCAATTTTGTTTGATTGTCCGTGTTATAGTCGGTCTCGGCAAAATAGCCTTTTTCCGCCTGGATCAGGGGTTCGATCCGGATGTTGACAACGCGGGCGCGGTCGGGCTCGAGCGTGAGCGAGGAAGTACCGCCTAAAAAGAGCGCCCGCACATCGGCCAGTCGTCTTGTGATCGGGCTGTCGCCCAGGAAGCGCGCTTGAACATCTCGTGTCAGTGCCAGTTCCTGGATCCCAGTTCGCAGAAAAACCATCAGTCTGTCGTCATTCACCTTGACGCCTAGCTCGCTGACAAACGCGTTTAACTTCGGCGTTTTCGCCGCCGGATCGAGGAGAAGCAAAATCCGCCCCTGTTTATCCCAGAAGTTGCGCAGCAATTTCATTTCGCGGTCCGAAAAATCGTACTGCGGCCCAATTATCATGACGGTTTTGACGTCCTCGGGAATCGCATCCAGATCGAGAAGGTTTAGTTCTTTGAACTGGATGTTTTCGTTCTCGATGAATGTCTTGAGCACGGAGATCGCGCTGCCTTCCGTGAGTGGTGGTTCTTTGTGACCCAGGACGTAGCCAAGAGTCTTCTTTTTCCCCTCCACAAGATCGATCATTGCGCTGGTGATGGCTTGTTCGCCTTTGAATGCGGCTACGCGAGGGCCTTCACCTAAGGCCATTCCGCTCTGGTCGATGTCAGCCATCTCCGACGCCTTGACCGTTTTGCTGCGTCCTTCGTAATCGACTACCAGAAGAGGCTCGTCGGTAACGACCTTGTATTTGTCGAACAACTCCTTTGCCCGGGAAAGATTGCGCTCGGGATCAATGTGCTCAATATCGATCTTTCCTTTACCGGCATACTGATATTCCGTCAGCAAATTCTGAACATCCGTGGTAATCGGCGTGGTAGGCGGAAAGAAAACCGTGATGCGCATCTTGCCTTTCAGGGTATCGAGGAAACGCTTCGTTTTGTCTGAGAGCGCATATTTTTGGTCGCGGGAAAAATCCCAGCGCGCGTAGTGTTTGAAGGCGATCGAATTCACCATCGCGACCAGAAATAAAACGAGCACGATTTGCGCGAGAACGTTGAAACCGATTCGAACCCGACGAATCTTTTTCCGGGAACGTGTTCGGCGCGGTTTTGTTTCCTCAGCCATCGCTCAAAGCCTCCATTTGCGGGATTGGAATGCCTGGTGGGTGAGCACCAGCATCACGATCGTCATGCTCACGTAGAGAACGATTGGCCGTGTATCAATCACGCCACGCGAGAACGTCCCCATATGTTCGATCGCAGAGAAGTACCCCAGTAGGTCGCGCGTTTCGGAGCTCACATCGAGCAGAATGAACTGAACCAGACCGAGGAAAAACAGCAGCGTAATCGCGCAAAAAGAGATGACCGCTGCGATGATCTGGTTCCGGGTCAGAACGGATGTTAGACAACCAATCGAGAGATAAAACATTCCCAGTAATAAGAGCATTAGATAAGACCCCGCGTATGCTCCGGCAGAATGCGCAGCCGGCTCGTTCGTGACCTTAAGGAAGATGGCAAAGTAAAGGAGCGTCGGGATCCAGAGAACTACGTAGAAAACCAGCGCGCCAAAAAATTTTGCAAGTACTACCTGCCAGTCACGTACTGGGACAGTCGTCAGTGGCTCAATCGTGCCGAGCTTAAATTCTTCAGCAAACAGACGCATCGTGATGAGCGGAAAAATCAGAACAAAAGCAAACCAGAAAAAGACCGAGTTAAAAAATGCCTCTTGTACCGTGTACTGCACCTGGCGCTGGTTCATAAAGGAGACCTGGAAATAGAAATCGATCCCGCTGACTATCAGGAAAAAGATGAGCACGATGTAGGCGATCGGGGAGTGGAAATAGCCGCGTACTTCGCGCGAAAGGAGAGCGTAAAATTTACGCATAGGATCGATGCGCTGGAGTGATGGAGTGATGGAGTGATGGAGTAGTGGCATACTCCTCAGGATCTTCAGCGATGCGGTTAATCCAATCTTCGTCTCCACGTTTTTGCTCGAGTTTATCGATCAGGCGTAGCAGACGGTTCTCGACTTCATAATGCAGAGCATCTACGTCGTGGAAACGCGCCTCGGAAATTTGCTTGGTTTGTTTAAGACCGATTGTACGCGTCATTTTTTCAGCCATTGAACCCAGCGCGTAGTATAAAAATTGAATGTATTCATTGAGAGAGCGATGGCCATATCCCTCCGAGATGTTTGCGGATACCGACTGCGCGGCGTCAGCTAGTTGCGAGCGGAGCTTGAAATCAATTTTGTTCTCTCTAAAAGCAATCGCCCAGATGAGTTCAAACAATTCTATCGCTCTTTGCCAAACAATCAGCTTCATGTAGCCGCGATTCTTGTTCCGAAGTTCAGTTTCGTAATTCATTGCTCCACTACTCCACTACTCCAACACTCCATTACTCCGCTACACTGCGTCTGAGTGCGTGACTTCCACGAAGACGTCCTCGAGCGTCGCCCGACGCTGAGTCAACTCGCGCACGGTCCAGTGGCGCTCTGTGGCAAGGCGGAAAACCTCTTCGCGCACATCGACGCCTGATTCCACCCGTAGGGAAAATCTCTTCCAATCATCCTCGCCATCGGTGATCACTTCCCGCACACCTGAAATCTTCTTCAGCTCGTCCGCGCCGTTGTCTTTTCCCACCTTTGCTTCAAGAACAACACCGCCGGCCTGCCTGATTTTTCCCAGTAAATTGTCCGGCGTATCGCATGCCTCGATCCGTCCTTTGTGAATGATGATCACCCGGCTGCATGTCATCTCCACCTCCGGCAGGATGTGCGTCGAAAGCAAAATTGTATGTTGCTCGCCCAAGTTCTTGATCAGCTCGCGCACCTGCCGGATTTGGTTTGGATCGAGACCGATTGTCGGCTCATCGAGAATTAGCAGGTCCGGTTCAGCGAGCAGCGCGTCCGCTAGTCCGACCCTCTGTCGAAATCCCTTGGATAGGGCCCCGATCAGCTTGTTCTCTACGCTCTTGAGACCACAAAGTTCGTTTACGTCGCCAACACGCTCGGTGATGCGACGATGTTGCACACCCTTAAGGGCCGCGCGATAACGCAGGTACTCTGTTACGCGCATGTCGCTGTAGAGCGGCACGTTTTCTGGCATGTAGCCGAGATGCGCTCGGGCCTGGAGCGATTGTTCAAAAACATCGAATCCCGCGATCGTGGCGCGTCCGGAGGTCGGCGGCATGAAGCTTGCCAAAATTCGCATCGTGGTGGTTTTGCCCGCACCGTTGGGCCCTAGAAATCCCATGATTTCGCCCCGGCTAACCTCGAAATTCAAATCCCGGATGGCAGGCTGGCCAGCGTAGCGTTTTGTCAGATTTTCGACCTTAATCATTTCGCAATATTTCCATGAGACAACCGAACCGCGATTGCGTTGTCGTTTTTTTTAACGCGCCGTCATGCTCAAAGTGGCGAGCTGCCGGGTTTGTCGGCCGGTACGGATTACGCCGACCGTGAATTCGAGTTTCGTGCCGCGCTGCACACTTCGAAGCAATTCCTCGATCTGTTTGACCGAGTTCGTTTCGGAGTTGCCCGCCCGATAAATCACCAGGCCGCGCTCAAGTCCTGCTTCGTCGGCAGGGCTATCCGGTTCGACTGCGGTAATCAAAACGCCACGTCCTCGGATGTAACCCAGTGCATCGCTTAGTTCCTGATTCAAATCCTGTAGCTGCAGTCCAAATAGCTTTTCCGCATTCGACAGGGAGGTATCGGCGGTGGACGCAGGCTGGTTCTTTGGTGTGGCCTGTTTTTGCGCGAGTTTCTTGAATTGATTTACGCTATCGCGCACTACGTCCGCCGGAATTGCGAAACCCATTCCCTGAGTGGGCACGCCCTGCGGCGTGAAAGCCATTTTCGCCGAGCTGATACCAACCAGCCGGCCGGATAGATCGATCACCGGTCCGCCGCTGTTACCCGGATTAATTGCCGCGTCAGTCTGTACCAGTCCCTTATACTCCGTATCGTCCACGGTGATGTCGCGTTTGACCGCGCTAAGAACTCCGCGGCTGATCGAACTACCGTATCCAACCGCATTGCCTGCCACGATTACCGTCTGGCCCAGCAGGTTCGGGGAAATATTATCAAGGTTAATAAAAGGAAACGCCGTCTCGGCGTCGATCTTGATGAACGCCAGATCGGTCTTATCATCGCCGGTAATGTAGTGCGCATTGTAGGTTTTGCCGTCGTTCGTCGTCACGTGAATCTTCAAGTCTGCTGCGCGCTCAACCACGTGCTGGTTGGTAACGATGTAGCCTGCCGGATCGATAATGAAACCGGAGCCGAGACTTTGCAGAGTCTGGCGAATTTCGCGTGGCTGAACGCGATTATGGCCGAAGAATTGCGCGTAAAAATCCTCGACCGGATCGCGCACCGCGCGCCTCACTACGCGCTCGGTATTAATATTCACCACTGCCGGCAAGACCTTCGCCACCGCCAGAACGGCCGGTTCCGAAGCCGGATCGGCCTGGCCAAAACAGGCGCCTGCTTGCGCCAGAATCAGTAGCGCAACAAACAGCTTTTGGTATGGGTTTGTCTTCATCCTCAGATCGCTTCCACCATTCTACGATCTATGCCTGAACCTTGCGCAGCAAGTAACGGGGCTGCCTGCGCACTGTCAACTTGCCGCACCGCGTAATCGTCGGAGATTAAATTGGCTATGCGCACGTCAATTAGTGCTCGCGCAAATTTAGAACTGATCGAAGAGAATTATCGCCGCTGGCAGCGGAATCCTGAGTCGGTCGATTCTGGATGGTCAGCCTTTTTCGAAGGGTTCGAGCTTGGAAATCTACCGCAGCGCGACGGCGCGGCGGCTGCCGCGGCTCGCGAAGCGGCGTTACAGACGCGCGTTGATGGTCTCGTTTACGCGTATTGTTCGCTTGGTCATACCGTTGCGCGGATCGATCCCCTGGCAGAGACGCGGCCGCAAAATCCATTGCTGAGTCTTCGCGAGTTCGGCTTCAGCGAGTCGGACCTCGACCTTCGCGTTTCATCAAAATTCTTCCTCGACAATCGGCCCATGACGTTACGCGAGATGGTTTCCGGCCTGGAGAGAATTTATGGCGACTCCATCGGTTCCGAATTCATGCACATTCAGGACCCGCGAGTGCGTGACTGGATCCGCAAGCGATTGGAGACGCGACCGCACAAGCATTCGACTCCGGCAGCAGTGCAGGTGGCGCTGTTGCGGGCGCTGCTTGAAGCGGAATCCTTCGAGATTTTCCTGCATACGCGTTACGTGGGGCAGAAAAGGTTCTCGCTTCAGGGTTCGGAATCGCTCATGGCAATTCTCGACACGATCCTGCACAAATGTCCGGAAGGCGGCGTCGAGGAGATTTGCATGGGCATGGCGCATCGCGGCCGACTCAATATCCTTGCAAACTTTCTGCGCAAATCGCTCAAGGTTATCTTTACCGAGTTTAGCGAAAATTATGTTCCCGAGTTGGCAGCCGGCGACGGCGATGTGAAATATCACCTCGGTTATCACTCGGTACGCAGACTTGCCTCGGGTGCGGAGGTCGAGATCCGACTCTCATCGAATCCCAGCCACTTGGAAGCTGTCGATCCAATAGTTGAAGGACAAGCGCGCGCCAGACAACGAATTCGTGGGGACACCGAGCATAGGCGCAACGTCTTGCCCCTGTTGGTGCACGGCGACGCTGCTTTCATCGCGCAGGGTATCGTGGCTGAAACGCTCAACTTGTCGCAACTACCCGGGTACAGCACCGGCGGAACCATCCACATCATTGTGAACAACCAGATCGGGTTCACTACACTTCCCAAAGATGCGCGTTCCTCGATGTACTGCACCGATGTCGCCAAAATGATCGAAGCCCCGATTTTTCATGTGAACGGCGACGATCCATTGGCCGTTAAGTTTGTTAGCGACATGGCGTTCGATTTTCGCCAGCGATTCGGGCGCGACGTGGTAATCGACATGTATTGCTATCGTCGCTATGGCCACAATGAAGGGGACGAACCCTCATTTACCCAGCCTGACCTTTACGCAAAAATCGAGAAGCGCCCATCAGTCACGCAGCTTTACAAGCGCGAGTTGCTGGAAGCGGGAACGCTGAGCGAAGACGATGCCGTCTCGCTGGAAACCGAGTTCGGTTTGCGCCTCGAAATGACGCGAGATGAAGTCGACGCCATCGAGAAACGCAAGGCCAGCGAGAAAGCCAGGTTCAGAGAATCCACAGCGATATTTCAACCTGAGTACTCGAGCGAGTCTGAGCCGACTGCGATCAGCCAGAAAACGCTTAAGACCATTGTCGATGGTCTCACCCGCGTTCCGGAAGGCTTCGAAATCCAGCCGAAGATCAAGCGCATCGTGCTTGATCATCAGCGGAAAGTTTTCGACGAGGGCGGTCCCTATGAGTGGCATTATGCCGAAGCGCTCGCGTTTGGATCGCTACTTCTGGAGGGAATTCCGATTCGATTGTCAGGCCAGGATAGCTCCCGCGGCACTTTTAGCACCCGGCACTCTGTGCTTTACGACGCAAAGACCGGGAAACCCTACATGCCGCTCATGCATCTCGCCCAGAAGCAAGCCCGCATTTGCATTTACAACAGCCCGCTCTCAGAGGCTGCGGTGCTCGGGTTCGATTATGGCTACTCGCTCGATTATCCGAAGATGCTTTGTTTGTGGGAAGCGCAGTTCGGTGATTTCTCCAATGGCGCGCAGACGATTATCGATCAATTCATCGTTTCAGCGGAATCGAAATGGCAGCGGCCGAGTGGGATTGTACTGCTGCTCCCGCACGGCTACGAAGGCCAGGGCCCCGAACATTCCAGCGCGCGACTCGAGCGTTTTCTGCAAGCCTGCGCCGAGGACAACATGCAGGTCTGCAATCTGACCACGGCCGCGCAGTATTTTCATGTGTTGCGGCGCCAGATGAAGCGCGACTTCATCAAGCCCCTGATCATTATGACGCCGAAAAGTCTGTTGCGTGCCAGCTTTGCTTCCTCGCCTGCCGAAGAATTCATCCATGGCCGTTTCGAAGAAATCCTCGGCTCGCCTGAAGTGAATCCCGCCGACAGAGTAAAGCGGATCATCTTTTGCTCCGGCAAAGTTTATTATGATCTGCTCAATTACCGGACCCAGCGCAAAATCGACGACGCTGCAATCGTTCGCATAGAACAGCTTTATCCGCTGGCGGAAAAAAAACTGCGCGAAATGCTCAAGCCATTTTCAAAGAACGCGAAGCTCGTCTGGTGCCAGGAAGAACCGGAAAACATGGGGGCGTGGACTTTCATCGAACCACGTTTACGCACGATCTTTTGCAGTGAAATCGCATATGCCGGTCGCGAAGCGAGCGCCAGCCCCGCCGTCGGCGCGCTGACTCGACATAAGCGCGAACAGGCCCGCTTGGTGGCTGACGCGTTTACGATTTGAGCCGCCGTATTCGCCTCATCTGTCGCATCCGTTCCATGGGAGATACGGTCCATATCTGTTGACGAAACGCATCTCGACCGCGACGCTCGATTAGCTTACGTAATTCTCACCTATGGCGATTGAAGTTAAAATTCCCTCGGTAGGTGAATCGATCACTAGCGGTATTGTCTCTGGCTGGCACAAGAAATCCGGCGAGTTCGTAAATGAAGGCGAAGCCCTCTTTACGCTCGAGACCGACAAGGTTTCCACCGAGATCGTCGCTGAAAAAGCAGGCATACTCGAAACGAAGGTACCCGAGGGCCAGGAGGTGAAGATTGGCGAGGTAGTTGCCATAATCGACGATTCAAAACGGCCATCAGAGGAAAAGAAAGTCCCCGAAGCAAAGAAGGCTGAGAAGCCTGCGGAAAAAAAGAAGGAACCTGAGGAGAAAAAGGAAGCTAAAGCGGAAAAGAAGCCTGTGGAAGAGAAGGAAGCTGTAGCCGCTGGCGTTGACCGCGGCGGGCCGGCTCTTTCGCCGTCCGTCCGCCGGATTATCGAAGAGGAAAAGCTCGAGCCCGGAAAAATTCGCGGCACAGGCGAAGGAGGCCGCCTAACGAAAGGAGATGTGCTGGCTGCGGCACAACAGCGCGGCAAAGGTGACTTGTCCGCCGTAGCCTCGGCGAAGGCGGAAGAAAAGGTTGAAGCTCGCGAAGTTGAACCATCGAGTGACGGGCGATTTGTCCGCAAAAAGATGTCGCCGCTGCGCCGCAAGATCGCGCAGCAGCTTGTGATGGCCCAGCACACCGCGGCGATCCTGACGACTTTCAACGAATGCGACATGAGCGCCATTCAGGAATTGCGCCGGAACAAACAGGATGAGTTCACGAAAAAGAACGGGGTCAAACTGGGTTTGATGTCGTTCTTTGTTAAAGCATCCGTAGAGGCGCTTAAAGCGGTGCCGGTGGTCAATGGCCGCATTGAGGATGAGGATTTTGTCCAAAACAACTTCTACGACATCGGTGTAGCCGTCGGCACTGAGCGGGGACTCGTGGTTCCGGTCGTGCGCGATGCGGACAAAAAAAGTTTCGCGGGCTTGGAGCGCAATATCGCCGATTACGCCAGCAGAGCGCGCGACGGGAAACTAAAAATCGAAGATTTGCAGGGCGGCACGTTCACCATCACAAACGGCGGAGTGTATGGTTCGCTCTTTGCGACACCGATTCTAAATCCGCCACAAAGCGGAATTCTCGGCATGCACAAAATCATGGCGCGACCCGTTGCCGTGGACGGGAAGGTGGAAGTTCGGCCGATGATGTATCTGGCACTCAGTTACGATCACAGGGCAATCGACGGAAAGGAAGCCGTGACGTTTCTGATCAAGGTGAAGGAGTGCATCGAGGATCCGGAAAAGTTGCCTCTGGATTTTTAGGATCTCTATTTGTCATGTCGAGCGAAGTCGAGACATCTCTTATTGTCTTCCCTTAGAATCAGAGATTCCTCCACTTCGGTCGGAATGACAAAACTAGACTATGGAAAAATTTGATGTTGTTATCATTGGCTCGGGACCCGGCGGTTACATTGCTGCGATCCGCTCCGGTCAGCTCGGTCTAAAAACCGCCCTCGTCGAAAAAGACAAGGAGCTCGGTGGCACTTGCCTGAACGTGGGCTGCATCCCGAGCAAGGCACTCCTTACCTCGAGCGATCATTTCATGTTCGTTAAAAAAGAAGCGGCCAAGCACGGCATCGTGATCGACGGCGCGCGTGTCGATCTGGCGAAGATGCAGCAGCGCAAGGACAAGGTCGTGAAAACATTCAACGGCGGGGTGCGCTCGCTGATGAAAACGAATAAGGTCACGGTGTTAGAAGGCCTGGGCACGATCACCGCGCCTGGAAAAGTTTCCATTAAATCCTCCAAGGGCGAGACGCAGGAGATCGACACCAAAAATATCGTCATCGCCACTGGCAGCGCGGCGGTGGAATTGCCATTTGCGAAATTTGACGGGAAAACAATCGTGAGCAGCACCGAAGCTCTTACGTTCAGCAAGGCTCCAAGGAAGCTCATCGTGATCGGCGCCGGCGCTGTAGGATTGGAGCTCGGCTCCGTTTGGAACCGGCTTGGTTCGGAGGTGACGATCTTGGAATTTCTGCCCCGCATCGCACTCGGTTTCGATCTTGAGCTTTCGAACCTGCTTCAGCGTTTGCTCACCGCTCAGGGCATGACGTTCCACTTGGAGGCAAAGGTTAGCGCCGTGAAGATGGACAACGGTCGCGCGACTGTAATTGCGATTAAAGACAAGGAAGAACTGAAATTCGAAGCCGACAAGGTGCTTGTGTCAGTCGGGCGTCGCCCGTTCTCGGACGGTTTAGGCGCAGAAAAAGTCGGTGTAGAGTTTGACGACAAGAAGCGTATCAAAGTGGACGAACATTTTCGCACGAACGTCGAAGGCATTTACGCCATCGGCGACGTGATTGCGGGTCCTATGCTCGCGCATAAAGCCGAAGATGAAGGGATCGCCTGCGTCGAAATCATCGCGGGCAAGGCCGGCCACGTGAATTACGAGGCCATTGCCGGTATCATTTACACAAATCCAGAACTGGCTGGCGTTGGCCTTACCGAGGATCAGGCGAAGGAAAAAGGGATGGATGTGCGTATCGGCAAATTTCCGTTCCGTGCTAACAGCCGCGCGCTTTGTAGTGATGACGTGGAAGGAATGGTGAAGTTCGTTGCCGACGCAAAGACTGATCGCATTCTTGGCGCACACATTCTGCATCACGCCGCTTCGGAGCTAATTGCCGAGGCGGTTTCGGTCATTGAGTTTGGTGGCAGCTCCGAAGATATCGGCCGTACCTGTCATTCGCACCCAACCCTGAGCGAGGCCGTCAGGGAAGCCGCGCTAAATGTGGAGAAGCGCGCTCTGCATATCATAAACCGCTGATCGCGTCACTCGTGCCGCTGCCGAGCGGCGTTGTTCGGGTTTATCTTAAATTCCTCGCCTCACGGCGCTGAATCACGAACAGAGTCACCAGCGCAGAGGCTGCGCAAACAATCGCGCCAGACGCGAGCGCGAACGATGTGCCCATCCAATGCGCGACCGCTCCGGCTTGGAGACTGCCAAGTGGAATCATCGCGCCGAACACCAGTGACCACACTCCCATGACACGACCACGCATTTCATCCGGCACAATTGTTTGCAGCACGGTGTTGGATGTGGAGAAAAACAGAAGCATTCCAAATCCGGCAACGAGAAGGAACGCCAGTGCGACATAAAAATTTCGACTTAGGGAAAATGCGAATAGGGCAATGGAAAACAACCAGACGCCCCCGAGCGCCAGTCTTCGCGGCGTAAACAGATGTCCGTAAGTGGCTACAACGAGTGCCCCGATGAAAGCGCCCGTTCCACTCGCCGACATCAAGATGCCGTAACCGTTCGCACCGCGACCGAGCACGTCGCGCGCGAAAGCTGGCATTAGCACACCGTATGACCAGCCGAAGACTCCTACTGCAAGGAAGAGCAGCAGAATCGTCCGCACTCGCTGATGTCTCAGTGAATATACGATGCCATTCCAAGCGTGTTTGCCGGCAGAGACGACGTGGGCCGGCCGCTGAAACTGTGGTAAGCGCATCATCAGCAAACCGGCAATCACCGCAACAAACGTGAAACCGTTCAGGAAAAAACACATTTCAACGCCAACCCAACCGATCAGTAAACCAGCAATCGATGGGCCGACCACACGAGCGCCATTCACGATCGAGCTATTAAGCGAGATAGCGTTTAGCAAATCTTCGCGGCTTGTCATTTCGACTGTGAACGCCTGGCGCGCTGGCATATCGAAGCCTATGGCGACGCCGTTCAATGCAGCGATAACGATAATGAACGGCGGCGTGGCGAAACCCGCCCAAACACCGGCTGCAAGAAAGAACGCGCAAACCATTTGCGCGGTCTGGGTCGCGAGGAGGATCGAGCGCTTCGGATGACGATCGGCGAGCGAGCCGCCCCAAATGGAAGACAACATCATCGGAGCGGATCCCATGGCGGCGACGATCCCCAGCAGCAGCTTTGAATTCGTAATTTGATAAACGAACCAACTCATCGCGGTTTGCTGCATCCACGTGCCAATCAGCGAGACCAGTTGCCCCCAAAAAAACAGCCGATAATTGCGATGCCGTAGTGCGCGAAACGTATGCCGCCAGGTCACGCTACCAACGGGCACGCGACGTAGCCGGCCGCTGACGTCTTCTGGGACGCGAGCGGTTTCCGTGGTTCTTGGCGGCATCAGAAAAGAGACCACGGCTCCTCGGGTTTCGCACGAGGTGCTTTTCGAGGTGCGCTGGTAGTGCCGAGCAGACAACATGTCATAACTGACGCTGTCATGTTGAGCGAAGCGAAACATCTCTGGCTATTGTCTTTCGTCTCGCTGGAGAAATGATCAGAGATTCTTCGCTTCGCTCAGAATGACATTCTATGATGCTTTGAAGTGGAAAGCACCACTGCCATTCTGCTACGGAAACGAAAATTCAGCGACACAAGCCTGATCATTTCGTGGTGCACGGAATCGTTCGGTTGTATCCAAACGATCGCGAAAGGCGCGCGCCGACCTAAAAGTCCGTTTGCGGGAAAGCTGGATTTATTTTTTGAAGCTGAAATTTCCATCGCGCGAAGCAGGAAGTCGGATTTGCACACACTTACTGAAGTCGTGCTGAAAAATCCATTTGCCGGGATTCGCCGCAATTATCTGCGCACGCAGACGGCAGCGTATTTTGTCGAGCTAATTGAGATCTGCACAGAGCGAGACCATCGCGAGCCGGAATTGTTTGCGTTATTGCGCCGAGCGTTCGGTTATCTTGATTCTAACGATCCGACGCCCCGCGCGGTCTCGCATTTCGAGACAGAGCTGGCGCGCATCGCCGGCGTGCACGATACGAAAAAACTGAAAGCGGATCCGGCGTTTGCGTTGGGAAACCTATTTGGGCGATTGCCGCTCTCTCGTACGCCGCTCTTGAAAACGCTCGCGACGGAGGCGAAAAAGAGAACGAAGGAGAATTCGAAATGAAATTACCTAACCTTGTCGCTGCAGTCGCAGTCGTCAGCTTGAGTTCCGCCGCATTGGCGAATGAGACATACAGGTTCGGCCCGTCAGGATCAACGATCGGTTTCAGTGTGCATCAATTCCTAGGCACCACTCAAGGAAAGTTCACGAAGTTTACTGGCAAGGTCGACGTCGACCGTGAGCACCCGGAGAATTCCTCGGTTACGGCGCAGATTGATGTGCGCAGCATCGATACGCGGATCAAAAAGCGAGACGATCATCTGCGCAGCGCGGAATTTTTTAATGTCGACAAATATCCTCAGATCACGTTCAAG
>Ga0307312_10000287_pt1 | contig 22405 bp, 20 predicted proteins | sample ER_DNA_202_FD_194489 | JGI IMG/M metagenome (GOLD analysis project Ga0307312, IMG submission 194489) | Bulk soil microbial communities from the East River watershed near Crested Butte, Colorado, United States - ER_DNA_202 | ecosystem: Environmental > Terrestrial > Soil > Floodplain | place... | reverse complement strand
ATCGGGGTGCCGCAGGTTGATCGTGGGCGGGATGCAGCCGCTCTGCACGACGCGGGCGCAGACGAACGCCTCGAAGGCCCCGGCGGCGCCCATCATGTGGCCGGTCATGCTCTTGGTGGAGCTGACCGCCAGCTTCGGGGCGTGCTCGCCGAAGACGACGCTGATGGCCGCCGACTCGTAGCGGTCGTTGAGCGGCGTGCTCGTCCCGTGGGCGTTGATGTAGTCGACCTGCTCCGGCCCGATCCCGGCTCGCTCGAGAGCCGCGCGCATCGAGCGCTGGCTCCCCTCGCCCTTCTCGGCGGGCGCGGCCATGTGGAAGGCGTCCGATGACGAGCCGTAGCCGATCACCTCCGCGATGGGGGTGACGCCGCGCGCCCTGGCGTGCTCGAGCTCCTCAAGGACGAGGACCGCACAGCCCTCGGAGACGACGAAGCCGTTCCGCGTCGCGTCGAATGGGCGTGAGGCGATGGTGGGGTCGTAGGCACCGGTATCCGGGTCGATCGGCGTGCCCAGGGCGCGCATCTGGCCGAAACCGGCAAACGCGATCGGCACGATGACAGCCTCGGTCCCCGCCCCCAGCATCAGGTCGGCCTGCCCGCGCACGATCGTCTCCATCGCCTCGCCGATGGCGTGCCCGCCGGTGGCACAGGCGCTCACCACGGCCAGGTTCGGTCCCCGGATCCCGTACTGGATCGCGACCATCCCCGACGCCGCGTCCGGGATCATGTGCGGCAGCAGGAAGGGCGAGACGCGGTCGGGGCCTCGATCCCGCAGCGTGGCCAGCCCGTCGGCGATCATCCCGATCCCGCCGATCGCGGTGCCGACGATCATCCCGAAGCGGTCGGCATCGGCCTGGGTGGTGTCGAGCATGCCGTCGGCGTTCAGCAGCCCGGCGTCGCGCAGGGCCTCGCCCGACGCGGCGACGGCGAAGTGCGTGTTGCGGTCGTGCCGCCGCGCGTCCTTGCTGTCCATGTACTGGCTGACGTCGAAGTCCTTGACCTCGCCGGCGACGTGGATCGGATAGTCGGTCGTGTCGAAGAGGGTGATGTCGGCAATCCCCGAGCGACCGGCCACGAGGTTGTCCCACGAGACATCGGCACCGATGCCGACCGGTGACACGACCCCCATGCCGGTGACGACCACCCGCCGTGCGGTCACGCAGTTGCCTCGACGGAGCCCGGCAGCCAGAGCGCCCCATCGCCCGGCGCGTCCAGGGCATGGGTCTCGGTCTCCGGCGAGATCCGCTTGATGAGCCCGCTGAGGACGCGTCCGGGGCCGATCTCGACGAAGTCGGTCACCCCGTCGGCCGCCATGCGACGCACCGTCGCGGTCCACTGCACCCCGTGCACCAGGTGCTCGGAGAGCTCCTTTCGGAGTCCGTCGGCGGTGCGGATGACGGTGGCGTGCACGTTCCCGAGCATCGGCACCCGCGGCTCGCGGAACGGGACCTTGGCCAGGATCTGGCTGAACTCGTCGCGGGCGCGGCGCATCAGCGGGGAGTGGCTCGCGACGCTCACGGTCAGGCGCACCGCCTTGCGGGCGCCGACCGTCTTGCTCATCTCCAGGGCGAAGGCGAGCGCCGGGATCACGCCGGAGAGGACGATCTGGCCGGGGGCGTTGGCATTGGCGACGCCGATCTCCCCGTGCTCACGGGCGGCATCGACGACCTCGTGGACCTGCTCATCGGTGAGGCCGATGACCGCCCCCATGCCGCCGGCGATGCCCCGCTCCTGCATGATCCGCCCGCGCTCACGGACGAGGTTCATGGCCGTCTCGAAGTCGATGGCGTCAGCGGCGACGGCCGCGGCGTACTGCCCGGCGGAGTGGCCCGCGACGCGGAGCGGGGCCAGCTCGACGCCGGCCTCCGCGGCCTCGGCGCGCATCGCCTCCAGGTAGGCGACGCTGGTGGCCAGGATCGCGGGCTGCGCATTGACCGTCAGGTCCAGCTCCTCGGCCGGCCCGTCCGCGATCAGGCGGGAGATCGGGAAGCCAAGCGCGGCATCGGCGCGCTCCATGACCGCCGCCGCGGCCGGCGAGCGCTCGAGGAGGGCAGCCCCCATCCCCACGTACTGCGAGCCCTGGCCGGGGAAGACGAAGGCGTGCGCGCGCGGCTGAGTAGCCGGATCGACGGGATCGGTCTGGTCGGTCATTCGCATCTGATCGTCGGTGAACTTGGCCGCGAGTATAGCCGAGGGTCCCTCGATCGCCGATCAGGCCTGCCGCTCGGGCGTCACGAACCGGCTCACCACCTCGTGGAGCACCGGCAGGCCGAAGGCCAGCGCGCTCACCGGGACGCGCTCGTCGTGGCCGTGAAAGAGGGAGAGGAACGGTTCGTCCGCTTCGAGCTTCAATGGCGCGAAGCCGTAGGTCGGGATTCCGATCGTGGCGAGCGCCTTGGCATCCGTACCGGGGGTGATCATCATCGGCGCGGCGCTGGCATCCGGATCCGCCGCCAACAGGGCATTCCGCATGAGGTCGACGATCGCGGCGTCACCGGGAGCCTCGACGGCGGGCAGCGTGATCACCGTCTCGACCTGCGCCAGGTCGCCGACCGTCGCCTGCAGCTCCGCCAGGAGCGCCTCCTGGTCGGTGCCGGGGAGCGTCCGCACGTCGACCTGCGCCTCGCCGCTGCCCGGAATGACGTTCATCTTCTTGCCGACCTGGATCATGGTCGTCGTCACCGTGTCGCGCAGCATCGCCAACAGCGACCGGCGCAGCACGGGGTCCTCCACCCGCGCGTCGAGCGCGGCCAGGGCGGCCGCCTCGTCGCCCGTCCGGATCGAGTCGGCGATGTCCGAAAGGCCGAGTGCCGCCAGGAACGCGTCGACGACGGGTGTCACGCGGGCGGGGAACGGAGAGGCGGCAAGCCTCGTCACGGCCTCGGCCAGCTTCAGCGCGGCGTTGTCGGGATGCGGCATCGAGCCATGCCCGGTCGTGCCCGAGGAGCGCAACCGGGTCCAGGCGATCCCCTTCTCGGCGACCTGGATCCCATAGATTCGCCGGCCGCCGATCGTCATTGAGTAGCCGCCCACTTCGTTCAGCGCGGCCGCGGCTGGCCGGCCGGAGGCATCGGCGAAGAGGTCCGGCCGCACCGAGACCCAGTGGCCGGCCCCGAAGACGCCGCCCGCCTCCTCGTCGGCCACGGCCGCGAAGATGACGTCCCGCGACCGCTCACCACCGAACCGGGCAAGGGCCAGCATCACGCCCAGCTCCATCGCCACCATGTCCTTCATGTCGACCGCCCCGCGGCCCCAGATCACGCCGTCGACCAGCTCGCCGCCGAACGGGTCGTGGCTCCACGACTCGGCGTCGACCGGCACCACGTCGAGGTGGGAGAGGAGGACCAGCGGCGGCTCGGCGGTGTCGATCGTCGCGGGCAGGCGCGCGAAGCACGAGCCGCGACCCGGAAGCGTCTCGAGAACCTGCGCTGCAATGCCGGCGGAGGTGAGCACCTCCGCGCAGTACGCCGCGGCCGCCGTCTCGCCGCCGGTCGAGTCGCGGCCGGCCGCACCGTCGCTGGCGCCGGGCGGGTTGACGCTCGGGATGCGGATCAGCGCCCGCAGGTGCTCGACGCACTCGGTTGTCGCGCGATCCCACTCGACGGCGTTGTCGGCGCCGCTCACCGATAGGTCTCCGCCGGTGCGCGGCCACCATCCGGCAACGGCTTCGGAATCCCCGCCTGCGCCGCGGTGTGACGCGCATGCACCAGTCGCCCCAGCGGCCACTCGGCCGCGAGGAGGGCCACTGCGACGATGAGCAGGACCGGAAGCTGCCAGGCCGCCCCGATGAGGACCAGGGCGCTGATGAAGAAGCCGTGGATCGCCACCCGCGTGCCGAGGGCCAGCCCCAGGTCGAGGATGGCCAGCCGCTCACCATGTGATCGAACGTGATCCGGGCCCCACACGCCCCACGCCGAGACCGCCAGGAAGGCAGCGAGGACCAGCGCGAAGAGGACCATGCCGCCGCCCGGCCTGGGGTCGACGATCGGATGGACGACCGCGAACGGGACGATCCCCGCCAGCAGCAGCCCGAATGCCGGGAGCGGCACGGCAAGCTGCAGCCACTCGAGGGATGGGCGCCCGGCGGCGAGGTGCCGCAGCCATCGGGTCAGGCTGCTGAAGGCGAGCGTCACGAAGAGCCAGGAGTAGAAATTGCCGGCCGGCACCCCGAACCAGCCATCGCCCGGTCCGATCCCGCGCCAGGTCCACAGCCCCATCCGGATCGCGATCGCGTCAAACGCCAAGTCCAACATGATGGCGAGCACCGCGTCGACGAACGGTGCGTACCGGCGCCGCACGCCCAGCGCATCGGTCAGGCGCATGGCGCCCGCGATGATGAGCGCCCAGGTGAGGCCGATGACGATCGGCGCCCGGTCGATGGTCAGGATCCAGTGGGCCGAGTAGTGGTAGGTCTCGAAGACGAGCTGGTCGCCCTCCTCGAGCAGGATGCCGAAGGCGGCGGCCGAGATCAGCTCCAGGAACGGCAGGCGTCCGCGCCGCAGCGCCGCCAGCGCGGCACCGATGAAGAAGATCGAGGCGGACGCCTCGATCAGGACGTAGAGCGGGTTCACGGAACCGATGATACGAGGCCGGGACCGGCCGGTCGTAGAATGCCGCCGTGACCACCCAGGTGACCTCTGACACGGTCCCGATCTACCTTGCCGGCGAGTTCGTCCGGACCGGCACTCCGCTGGAGGTGCGCGACCCCGCCACCGGCGACGTGGTGGCGACCACCTGGCAGGCTGGGCCCGAGGAGCTCGAGCGGGCAACGGTCGCCGCGGTCGAGGCCTTCGGCGCGACACGGCGGCTGGCGAGCTTCGAGCGCCGCGACGCCCTGGCGCACGTCGCCGAGCGAATCAGCCAGAACGCCGACGAGCTCGCCGAGCTGCTGAGCCGCGAGTCGGGCAAGCCGATCCGCGACGCGAAGGGCGAGGTGGCACGCGGCGCGTTGACGTTCCGCATTGCGGCCGAGGAGGCGCTCCGCATCAACGGTGAGTGGCTGCCGCTCGACTGGAGCGCGGCCAACCGCGGACGGAGCGGCGTCGTGCGCCGCTACCCGATCGGCCCGGTCGCTGGCATCAGCCCGTTCAACTTCCCGCTCAACCTCGCGGCTCACAAGGTTGCGCCCGCGATCGCGGCCGGATGCAGCATCGTGCTCAAGCCACCATCGAAGGACCCGCTCGTGATGCTGCGCGTCGCCGGCTACCTGGCCGAGACGAACCTGCCGAAGGGTGCCGTCTCGATCCTGCCGATGGACCGCCCGACCGGCGACCGCATGGTCGCCGACGACCGCTTCAAGCTCCTCAGCTTCACCGGCAGTCCGACCGTCGGCTGGAAGATGAAGGCCGAGGCCGGTAAGAAGAAGGTCGTCCTGGAGCTGGGTGGCAATGCCGGCGCGATCGTCGACGAGACGGCCGACCTGGACTGGGCGGTGGCGCGCCTGGCGTACGGCGCCTTCGCCTACTCCGGGCAGGTCTGCATCAGCGTCCAGCGCATCTACGTCGTAGAGGGGATCTTCGAGGAGTTCCAGCGCCGGTTCGTCGAGAAGGTGCGGCAGCTCCACGTGGGCAGCCCGCTCGACCCGGCGACCGATCTTGGACCGATGGTCGACAGCAAGGCGGTCGCCCGCACGCACGAATGGGTCGGTGAGGCGCTCGCGGCCGGCGCACGCGCGCTGGTCGGCGGCGAGCCGGACGGCCTGTTCTACCCCCCGACGGTGCTGGTCGACGTCCCGAAGGACGCCCGGGTCTGCGGCGAAGAGGTCTTCGCCCCGGTCGTGAACCTCTTTGCGGTGCCCGACTTCCGCGCGGCGGTGGCCGAGATCAACGACAGCCAGTTCGGGCTGCAGTGCGGCGTCTTCACCAACGACCTCGAGCACACCCTGCTGGCGCACGACGAGCTCGAAGTGGGTGGGGTGATCGTCAATGACGTCCCGACCTGGCGCACCGACGCGATGCCATATGGTGGCGTCAAGGACTCGGGGCTCGGTCGCGAGGGGCTGCGCTGGTCGATCGAGGATATGACCGAGCCGCGCCTGCTGGCGTTCGCCCGGCCGCTGTAGGCCCCGCCGTGACGGACCTGGGCGCCGCGACGGCCGACCGTGCCATCCGCTATGCGCGGGTCCTCCCGGCGACCGAGCTGCGCGATGGCGAGCTGATCCCGGTTGAGATCAACGGGACGCCGGTCGTCCTGGTGCGCCACGCCGGCGACTTCTTCGCGGTCCAGAACAACTGCTCGCACAAGGATTTCCCCCTCTCCGAGGCCGGCTTCGACCCCCGCGACGAGGTCCTCGTCTGCGCCTGGCACGGCGGCTGCTTCGACCTGCGCACCGGCGCCGCGGTCGTGCCGCCGGCGACGGAGCCGGTCGAGACCTTTCCGGTTCGCGTCAGCGCCGATGGCTGGGTCGAGATTGGCCTCGCCGGCAGCCTCGCCTCCTGAGGCGGGCTCGATGGCTCTCGAGCAGCTGCCGTTCGTCAACTGGATCTTCTGGGCGGCCCTCACTGCCGGGTCGCTGCTGGTGGTGGGGGTCACGGAGGTCCTGGGCGGTACGACGCGCGGCTACCGGCTCTTCATGGCGGCCCTGCTGGCGGTCTGCGCCGGGATCCTGCTGGTGTCGGAGCTCAACCTCGCACCCGGAACGTGGGCAGACGACACGGCTGGCCTGCGGCGGCCGTTGGTCTGGATCTTCGCCGGCCTCGCTGCGGCCTACCTGGCGGCCTCGATCTTCAGCCTGCCGCGCAGCGGCCTGGCGATCGCCGCCGGGTCGGCGGGGATCTTCGCCCTGGCCGTGCTCGCCGCCGCGGGCAATACGCGGAGCGCGCCACTCTTCACCGCGCAGCTGATCCTCGCCTCGCTGGCGCTCGGGGCGGTCACGGCCGCGATGCTGCTGGGCCACTGGTACCTCGTCACGCCCAGGCTGTCGCCCGCCCCGCTGCGCCGCATGATGTGGCTCCTGCTCGCGGCCCTTGGCCTGCAGGCGCTCCTCTTCGTCGTCGCGGTCACGGCGGTGAGCAGCGGTCCCCTCGGCGGACCGATCGGCTGGCTCACCTGGCTGCGCCTCGTGGCGGGGATCCTGCTGCCGATCGGGATCACGGTCCTCGCGCTCCTCGCCAGCCGCGCGCCGTCCCTCCAGGCCAGCACTGGACTGCTGTACATCGGCCTGGCGCTGGTAATGGCCGGCTCGATCGCCGGCGCCAGCCTCGCGTACCTGACCGGCGTCCCGGTCTGAGGTCGGGCATGGAGGTCTCCATCCGCTGCTTCGCGACCCTGCGTGAGCTCGCGGGCGACCGAACGAGCCTGACCCTGCCGCCAGGCGCCACGCTCGCCGACGCATGGGCCATGTTGGCGGAGGCCCATCCAGGCCTCGTGCCGCATCGACCCTTCGTCCGTCCCGCACGCAACGGCGCCTACGCCTCCTGGGAGGTGGAGCTCGCCGAGGGCGACCAGGTCGCCTTCCTGCCGCCGGTTAGCGGCGGGGGCCGGACCGGGCTGACGGACTCGCCGATCGACGTCCGCGGGCTGGAGGGGGAGGTCGCGGGCAGCGCGTATGGCGCGCTCGTGACGTTCGTGGGCAGGGCGCGCGACCGTGCCGACGACGGGCGCGAGGTGCTCGAGCTCGAGTACGAGGCATATCCCGAGATGGCCGCCGCCGTCCTGGCCGAGATCGTCGCCGAGGCCGAGGTGCGCTGGGCGGACTGCGAGGTGGCGATCGTGCATCGGGTCGGGCTGGTCCCGATCGGCGAGGCGGCGGTCGCCATCGTCACCGCCGCGCCACATCGGTCGGACGCGTACGACGCCAATCGGTTCGCCATCGAGGCGATCAAGGAACGCCTACCGATCTGGAAGCGGGAGCGCTTCGCGGACGGCAGCGAGTGGAAGCGGCCGGGCGCCTAGCCGCCGGTGGCGGATGTTCGCCGCCCTCATGTACCCTGCCGCGGTATGTCGACGCCCCTTCCCGGCCAGATTCGCTGTCCGACCTGTCATCGCTCGACGCCACCGGCGGCGTTCTGCACGCAGTGCGGAACGGCGATCCCGGCATCGGCCCGGGCGCGGCCGCGGGGGCTCGATCGCGAGGAACTGCAGGACCGCATTCGCGTTCACCGCCCGGGCGACGCCGCCTTCCGGCGCGGATCGCCGCTGGGGGACGGGCCGGAACAGCCGCCCTCGCCATACCAGCCATTCCGCCCCGAGCCGGAGGACGAGCTGGTGCTCCCCGGCGCCGATGCCGGCGAGGTCGCCGCTCACGTGGACAACACCCCGCCGGGCTTCGACGAGCGGGCCCCGGAACCGCCGCCTCCGCCGGTCGCGCCGCCGAGACCCCCGGTCTTCAGGCAGCCTCCAGCCGCAACCCCGCCACCGGCCCCGCGTCGGATCGTCCCGGCGCCAGTGCCGGTTTCCCCACCGCCGCCTGGCGTGCCCGAGCCGCTCGTCGCGCCGGCGGCTTCACAGCAGGCGCCCCCTCCCGCGCCCCGCGTCGAGCAGGTCGCGGAGCCAGAGCAGCCGTTCGAGCCGTCCCAGCCGTACGACCCCGCGGAGCCATACGACTACCGATACCGGCCACCCGACGACGATTGGGAACGCAGAGGGTCAGGGATGAGCCCGCTGGCGATCGGTGGCTTCGTCCTGCTGGGTGTCCTGGCGATCGGGGTGGGGGCGTTCGTGGCGGGCATCTTCGGGGGCGGCGGCGTCGCGGTGGAGTCACCGAGCAGCACGCCCATCGTGTCGATCGCGCCGAGCGCGACCGCGGAGCCGAGCCTGGAGCCGAGCTTCGCTGCGTCAGTGCCGCCCGCGACGCCTGGCCCGAGCAACGGCGCGCCGGTCACCTTCCCCGACGGGTTCACCGCGCGCACCGAGCCCTGCGCAGAGGAGCCGAGCAGCCAGGACGGCTGCAACTCGAGCGGGGCGACGGTGAGCGGCGGCTCGGTCTGGGTATGGGTCGGGTTCCGAAAGGGGAACAACTCCGATGTCCTGTCGGTCAGCGTTGTCGATGCCGCCGGGACCTCGGTCGGCGACGGCAGCCTGGCCCTGGGATCCCTCGACTGTGGCGATTCCTGCAACGGCTGGGGACGCTTCAGGTTCAACGGCCTGGCGGTTGGGAACTACACCATCGAGGTGAGACGCAACGGGGAGCTGGCGGCCAAGGCATCCTTCACGGTGACCGCCTAGCCGTCTCGGGAGCGCCCGCTGGGTCGCGGGGTGCCGCCGGCATCCCGGCGCTTGGCCGCGAGGGCGCTGATCGCCTCCATCACGCACCGATGCGCGGCCGCCGCGGTGATCTCGCTGACGTCGTAGACCGGGGCCACCTCGACCACGTCCATCCCGGCCAGGTCGACCGCCGCGACGACCTGCCGGATCCCGCGCAGCAGCTCACGGGACAGCATCCCGCCAGGCTCCGGCGTGCCGGTGCCCGGCGCCATCCCCGGATCGATCACGTCGATGTCGATCGACAGGTAGATCAGCTCCGGCCCGTCGAGCGCCTCGGCGATTGCGTCGGCCACCACGGCCTCCGCGCCTCGTTCCTCGATCTCGGTCATGAAATGCACTCGCAGGCCGTGCCGCCGCATCCACTCGAGCGTGGCCGGGGGCGGCCAGTAGCCGCGCAGGCCGATCTGGACGAAATTGCGCCCATCGATCGCTCCCGATTCGATGAGGCGGCGCATCGGGGTCCCGTGCGAGGTGAGGACCCCCCAGGTGCTGTTGGCGGCATCGGCGTGGGCATCGAAGTGCACCATCCCGAGCCGCTTCGAGGCGATGGACTCCGCGACGGCCGACGCCGACGGGAAGGTGATCGAATGATCGCCGCCGAGCACGATCGGGATCGCCCCGGCCTGGGCCACCTCGAGCACCTTGCGCCGAATCACCGCGTGTCCGCGCTCGATGTTGGCGGGGATCACCGGGGCGTCGCCGGCGTCGACCACGTCGATCCACTCGAACGGCTCGATGCCGAGCTGGAGCGAGTTGGGCGAGCCGGCGTGGTAGGTCGCCGCGCGAATCGCACGCGGCCCGAATCGGGCGCCAGGCCGATGGCTGACCGCATCATCGAACGGTGCGCCGACGATCGCGACATCCGGACGGCGCGCCCGCAGCGCCTCGCCATCGGTCAGCTCCGGGAGCTTCTGGAAGCTGGTGCGGCCGACGTAGGCGGGGAGGTCGAAGTCGTCGAACTCCGTATATGGGTCGAGGCCGCTGAGCGGATCCTCGTCGTTGGGGCCGTTGCGGCGCGGCGTCTCACTGGCCATCGAGGAGGGCCTCCTGCGAAACGTTCGCGGGCGCCGTCGCGGCGCGGAGCAGGCCCGCAGCTGAAGCGGTCCCGATCCTAGCAGAGGCGGCCAGCGCGGAGGGGCCTGCTACCATCGAAACTGCCATGCCGGACGAGCGTCGCACCTACAGCATTGACGAGGCGAACGCCCTCATCCCCCAGGTCCGCGCGGTGCTCCTGCAGCTGGCCGTCGAGCAGCGGCGGCTGGACGCGTCGCACGCCGAGATGCACCGCCAGCTGGATGCCAATGGGGACCCCGACAGTGCCGCCGCCGCGGGACGGCAGGAGGCGGAGACGGCTGAGATCCGCGAGGGAATGCGCACGCTGCTGGTCCACCTCAGCGAGATGGGGGTCGAGCTGCGGGACCTCGAGATGGGCCTGGTCGACTTCCCCGGTGACCGGGAGGGCGAGCCGATCTGGCTCTGCTGGCGCCTGTCCGACGCCCGCGTGGCGTTCTGGCACCCGACGGACGAGGGGTACTCGACCAGGCGGCCGTGGTGATGCCCGGCTGATGCCGATCACGGTGATCGGCGACTCAACGCTGGACGTGACCGTCCGGCCGGCGGAGCCGCCCCGGCCCGGCGGCGACGTGCCGGCGCAGATCTCCCTCTCCCCAGGGGGCCAGGGCGCCAACATCGCGGTCAGGCTCGCTCGAGCCGGCCGGGAGGTGCGGCTGGCGGCTGCCGTCGCCGATGACGCAGCCGGCGGGCTGCTGAAGGCAGCGCTCGAGGCCGATGGCGTGGCGCTCTTTCGTCTCGCCACCGAGCGGAGCGGGGTGGTGGTCGCGCTCCTCGACGACGCCGGTGAGCGGGCCATGCTCTCCGACCGCGTCAGCCTCGATCTCAACGGCCTGGCCAGGGCATGTGCCGGTGCGGAGTGGATCCACTGTTCGGTGTACGCCCTCGCCGACGACGCCACCGGCGACGCGCTCGCCGAATTGCTCGGGTCCTTGGCCTCGTCGATCCGCGTGAGCGCGGGCGGGGGATCGCTGCCGCAAGAACCGGAGCGCGCCGCGCGGGTGCGACGACGGCTGGCGACGGCTGCGGTCGCGCTGCTGATCCTTGGTCGCGACGAGGCTTCCGGCCTGCTCGCCGTTCCGCTCCCCTCCGCGGCCGCCGCGGCGGACGCACTGGCCAGCGCCTTTCCCGGCCTGCTCGCCGTCGTCACCGGTGGAGCGACGGGCTCTGCGGCGGCCGGCCCCGGCTTCGCACTCTCGGTGCCCGCGCAGGACCCCGCCACGCCGATGGTCGACGCCACCGGGGCAGGCGATGCCTATGCGGCCGCGCTGATCGATGCCCTGGCCGGCACGCCCTGGCCACCGGCCGTCGCCGGGCTTCGCGCCGCCATGGAGGCCGGCTCACGGCACGGTGGACTCGCGTCGAGGGTCCTCGGCGCCCAGGCTCGCACCGCCGCCGAGGGGCGCGCACGATGAGCGCCTCGCACCTGCTGTGGATCTCGGAGGAGGTCGCCGCCGCGATCTCGGCCGGCCGGGCCGTCGTTGCGCTGGAGTCGAGCCTCATCGCGCAGGGGCTGCCGGCGCCGCACAACCTCGAGACGGCGCTCGCCGCCGAGCAGGCGGTGCGCGAGGAGGGGGCGGTTCCGGCCACTACGGCGATCGACGATGGACGTCTTCATGTCGGCGCCGCGCCCGAGCTCCTCGAACGGCTGGCCGATCCCGAGAGCCGCGTCGCTAAGGCTGCGTCGCGCGACCTCGGGGCGCTCCTCGCCGTCGGCCTGCTGGCCTCGACCACGGTGAGCGCCGCGATGCGGATCGCCGCCATGGCCGGCATCCGCATCCTGGCGACGGGTGGCATCGGCGGAGTGCATCGCGGCGCGTCCATGACGTTCGACATCAGCAGCGACATCGACGAGCTGGCGGCGACCCGGGTGGCGGTGGTGTGCAGCGGGGCGAAGTCGATCCTCGACCTCCCGGCGACGATGGAGCTGCTCGAGACTCGCCGCATCCCGGTCGTCGGGCTCGGGGTCGACGAGCTACCCGCCTTCTACAGCACCACCTCCGGGCTGCGCCTGACCCATCGCGCCGACACGCCGGCTCAGGCCGCCAGCGTCATCGGGCAGCACCTCGCCATCGACGGGTCCAGCGGGATCCTCTTCGTCCAGCCGCCGCCGGCCGACCTTGCCATCCCGGCGGACGAGGTTGCGGCGTGGATCGAGTCCGCGACGACCGAGGCAGCGAGCGCAGGCGTCCGCGGCGGCGCGGTCACGCCATTCGTGCTGGGACGCATCGCCGAGCTGTCGGGTGGGCGGGCGCTGCGCACCAACATCGGCCTGATCGTCGGCAACGCGCGGATGGCGGCGCGGATCGCCGTGGCGCTGGCGTCCAACCCGTCGCACAGGGCCGCCTGAGCACCAACGCGCACAACGGCTGGTATCCTGCCAGACAGCCCGCAACGGGCCGCGACACAGCACCGGGAGATGGCCAGTGCGGATCTACGAGGGCAGCCCCCGGCAGGGCTGGGAAGAGGTTCTCCGCAGCATCGGTGCGTTCGTCGATCGTGAGCGCATCAAGGAGCTGCTGCTGCTCGAGCTCGATGCCGGATTCATCCTGCAGGGGATGGCCGTTCCCGCCGTCGGCGCCCGGACGGAATCCGAGATGACGCTGGTGAAGATCACCCGGGAGCTGCCCGACGAGGAGGTCGCGGAGCTGATGGAGGTCGCGGAAGCCAAGCGCGGCACCGCTACCACCGACACACCGCATGCCGAGATCAGCAACTACTACGAGCAGGCGATGCGGGTGATCGGCGCATACCTGGATCTCAACAAGCCGCGCGACGTGTTCTTCTTCGAGCAAGAGGGCGCGTTCGTGCTGCGGCTCCTGATGACCGGAGCCGGCTCAGCTCCGGCGGGTCACCAGCTCGTCGAATTCACCAAGGAAGACATCGTGGCTATGATCGACGCTGCACCAGCGCAACGAGATAAGGCGGCCCGGGAATCCGGGTCCAGTGGGGAGACCGTGGCATGAAGATCTTCAAGGTCCTGTTTCTGACCATCGGGGCGCTCCTCGCCGCGATGATCATCATCCCGCTCACCGTCCTGGCGGGCCTCTTCGTGTGGCTAAAGCTGACCGAGGAAGGCGACGAGGACGACCTCGAGATCGAGGACGCCGTCTAGGCGGTACTCAGCGCCCAGGCCGCGGTCCAGCTCACCGCGGCCAGCAGGAACCCGTACCAGAGGCGCCGCTCGCTCGGCACGCCCTGGGCGATCGCAGCCAGCCCGAGCAGCCCCAGCACGATGCTCGCCGCCGAGGCTCGCCCGCCGATGAGCAGCGCCGCCCCCACGCCGAGCCCCACCGCCAGCGCCAGCCCCGCGGCGAGGAGCCGGCTGGTCCGCCGCCCGAGCACCTGAGCCAGGCTGCGGGACGAGCCTGCCGCATCGGCCTCGAAGTCCCTCAGCGTGTTCGCGAGGTGCGCCGCCATCGCAAACGGGGCGACCAGCGGGATGGCGGGCAGCACTCGCTCGACCGGGATGCCGATGCCGGCGGCGATCCAGGCCGGGAGAAGGCCGAAGCTGATCACGTAAGGGAGCGGCGAGAGGGGCGTGCGCGAGAGGAACAGGTTGTACGCAAGCGCCGAGCCGGAGGCCACGACCCCCAGGGCGAGCGGCAGCTCTCCGGTGCGCCACGAGGCCACCAGCTGCACGGCCAGCCCGATGGACGCGATCCACGTCGCGGCGTTCAGGCTCAGCTCACCGGCGGGGAGGGGCTTCTCCGGTCGGACCGCCGAGTCGCGGAACCGATCGGCGATGTCGTTGGTCGCGCCGGTGAAGACCTGCGATCCGGCGACCGCCAGCACGGTCAGCAGCCACCGCTCGCCGATCGCCACGCCGGCCTGGGCGGAGAGGATCGCGGCCAGCGCCGCCGTGAGTGCGACGACCGCCGCGGCGGGGGCCGGATGGATCAGGCGAATGGCGGCAGGCATCGGCTCATCATTGCGCGTCCGCCGGACAGCCGGTTGCCCGGTGCGCTAGACTGACCTCCCGAGTACGGCGTTGGCGCCCGGTGCTCGCGTGTCCCTTTCCGAAGGCACGCTTGAGCCACACGACAGAGGAACCCGAGCGATGCCGAAGTATGTCTTCGTGACCGGCGGCGTGACCAGCTCGCTCGGCAAGGGCATCACCGCGGCCTCCATCGGCCGGATCCTCAAGGCGCGCGGGATCCCCGTCTCGATCCTCAAGCTCGACCCGTACATCAACATCGACCCCGGCACGATGTCGCCGTACCAGCACGGCGAGGTCTTCGTGACCGATGACGGAGCCGAGACGGACCTCGACCTTGGCCATTACGAGCGCTTCATCGACGAGAACCTGTCCCAGGCCAGCAACGTCACCACGGGGCGCATCTACCAGAGCGTGATCGCCAAGGAACGGCGGGGTGACTACCTCGGCGGGACCGTGCAGGTGATCCCGCACATCACCAACGAGATCAAGGAGCGGATCGCGCGCGTGGCGCGCGAGGGGACCGGCTCGGTCGCTACCAGCGGGCTCGCCTCGCACGGCGTGGTGGTGGTGGAGGTGGGGGGCACTGTCGGCGACATCGAGAGCCTCCCATTCCTGGAGGCGATCCGCCAGATGCGCAAGGACGTCGGGCGCCGCAACGTGCTCTACGTCCACGTCACCTGGCTGCCGCAGATCGGGGCGACCGGCGAGCTGAAGACGAAGCCGACCCAGCACTCGGTCAAGGAGCTGCGCGGGATCGGCATCCAGCCCGACGTCATCATCCTGCGCAGCGACGACCCGATCGACGACGAGATCCTCGACAAGGTCTCCCTCTTCACCGACGTCGACGTCCACGCGGTGATCCCGCTCAAGACTGCGGAGAGCATCTACGAGGTCCCGATCCAGCTGGAGCGCGCGGGACTCGGCAAGCTCATCACCCGCGAGCTCGAGATCCCCGGCAGCGAGCCGGACCTGCACGACTGGCAGGACCTGGTCGCGCGCATCCGCGCGCCGCGGCCCGAGGTGGAGATCGCGATCGTTGGCAAGTACACCGAGCTGCCGGACGCCTACATCAGCGTCTCGGAGGCGCTCAAGCACGCGGCGCTGCACCATCGCGTCGAGGTCAGGGTGCGCTGGATCCGCAGCGAGCACCTGGAGCGGATCGAGCCGGAGCAGGTCGACGACGAGCTGAAGGGCGTCGCCGGCGTCCTCGTCCCCGGTGGCTTCGGGTACCGCGGCGTCGAGGGCAAGATCCGCGCCATCCGCTGGGCGCGCGAGCAGCGGGTCCCGTATCTCGGCCTCTGCCTGGGCCTCCAGTGCGCGGTGATCGAGTTCGCCAGGATGGCACTGGGGACCGATGACGCGAACAGCTCCGAGTTCAACGTCTTCACCGAGCACCCGGTGATCGACCTGATGCCCGACCAGACCGACGTGACCGACAAGGGCGGCACGATGCGGCTCGGCCTCTACCCCGCGAAGCTCGAAGAGGGATCGAGGGTCCGGGAGGCGTACGGGACTGAGATCGCCTACGAGCGCCATCGGCATCGGTTCGAGGTCAACAACGCCTATCGCGAGCGCCTCTCAGAGGCCGGCATGTGGTTCAGCGGCGTCTCTCCGGACGATCGCCTGGTCGAGTACATCGAGCTGCGCGACCATCCCTGGTTCGTGGCCACGCAGGCGCACCCCGAGCTCAAGAGCCGGCCGAGCCATCCGCATCCGCTCTTCCGCGAGTTCGTCGGCGCCGCGGCCGCCCGGCTTGGGCTGGGTGGCGGCGACGATGCGACCACGGAAGCCGCCATTCCCGTCGCCGAGAGCAACTCCTGAGCCGATGAGCCCGCGCGCCATTGCCGCCCGCAAGGCGGCGTTCGACCGGTCTGTCTTCGAGCGAGACCTTGGGCGTTTCATCGCCGAGCGCGAGGAGGAGCTCTACCAGCACGCCGCCGGCCTCCACGACGAGCTGGCGCTCGACCCGATCCATCAGCGCCACGCGGCGCTCTTCAGCCGCCAGGCGATCGACGCGCTGCGCCGGCTGTCCGAGGCCGGCGGGCCAGAGGCGGGACACAACCGCGCGCTGCTGGCGGCGGCAACCGACGGCTACATCGAGCGCGCTCTGGCGCCGTTGACCGACGACGTGGGCACCGCTGAGGCGACCACCGTGGTCGTCTGGCGGGGAGAGACGATCAGGTATCGCGGCCTCCGCAACCGCATCAGCGAGATCAGCGGACGCGCGGAGCGCAACGGTCTCTATGCCTCGTACCTCGAGGCGGAGGAGGCGCTGAACCCGTTGCGGGGGGAGCGATTCGAACGGATCGGTGAGCTGGCTCGCGAGCTCGGCTACGCCGACTACGTCGACCTGATCCGGACGACACGCGGCTTCGATCCCGATCTCGTTGGCGCCCAGGTTCGCGACTTTCTCGCCGAGTCGGAGACGCCCTACTTCGCGGCACTGCGGCGCTATCTGGCCCGGATCGAGATCGAGCAGGGAGACGCCAGCCTCGCCGACCTGTGGTACCTGGGCCGGGGCAGCGGCTGGGACAACTGGTTCGACGGACGCCGGCTGATGCCCGTCTTGGAGGCCACCCTGCGCGGCATGGGCATCGAGCTGCGCGGGCAGGCGGGCGCCACCCTCGACGTGGAGGCGCGGCCAAACAAGTCGCCGCGCGCCTTCGTGGCGGTGGTGAATGCACCGCGCGACGTGCGGCTCGTGATCCAGCCGCGCGGTGGCTGGAACGACTACGGCGCGGCGCTCCATGAGGCGGGCCATCTCGAGCACTTCCTGCATGTCGACCCGTCGCTGCCCCTGTCGCTGCGCGAGCTCGGCGACGGTAGCGTCAGCGAGGGGTATGCCATGACCTTCGAACGCCTCCTGGCCGAGCCCGAGTGGCTCGTCGAGATGCTCGGCATGCCTGGCGAGCACGCGGCCTCATTCGCCGATTTCTACTCGCTCTTCCACCTCGTCACCATGCGGAGGATCGCGGCGCACCACCTGCACGAGCTGCGCATGCATCGCGGCGGCGATGACGCCGTCCATCGGGCCGCCTACGCCGGCCTGGCCGGGCTGCTGACCGGCGTGCGTGAACCGGAAGAGCGCTACCTGGCGTTCGACGATCGGATGTACGCGGCGACCTACCTGCGCTGCTTCCAGCTCGACGCCGCGCTGACCGACTACCTGGTCGCGCGGCACGGGGACGCGTGGTGGCGCAGCGCCGGGACCGGCGAGACGCTGAAACGAGCCTGGAAGAGGGGGCAGGAGTGGACCGCCGAGCAGGTGGTTGCGCATCTCGGGTATGATTCCCTGGACTGGCGACCGGTCGTGCGTCAGATTCGGGCCAAGCTCGTCGGCGAGATGAGCGGCTATGGCGGGCCCAACATCACCACTCGCGCAGGGACCCGCAAGGTCTGACCGGTCATCCGCCCGCGCGTCCCCCGGACTGCAGCGACATCCTCCTGCGTGGTCACGTGACCCCGCCCGTGAGCATCGCTTGCCACCCAGGCTCCCTTCTGATCGAGGTTACAGGTACCCAATGAACGACGACACCCGCTCCCAGCGCCGCGGCCGCCCCCGGCGCAGACCCGATGGCGGAGGGCCACGACGCCAGGCGCCGCGCCCCGTATACCAGGGCCGGCGCAACAACTACGCGACGGGTGGCTACTCGTCGATCTTCTCCGGGCCGTTCCCGCGCGAGGGCGACGAGAACGATGAGGGCTGGAACCTCGCCGAGCTCCAGGCGCGCAGCCTGGAGGAGCTTCGCGAGCTGGGCAGCGAGCTGGGCGTCGAGGGAGCCGACGAGCTCGACCACTCGGACCTCGTCCTGAAGCTGCTCGACGTCGTGCCGCTCACCCCCGCACAGCCACGGCTCGACCAGAACGGCCAGCCGGGGATCGCGACCGGCGTGCTCGAGATCGTCGACGAGGGCTTCGCCTTCCTCCGCCGCCACGGCGTGATGCCGTCGCAGGACGACATATACGTCAGCTCGTCACAGGTCCGCCGCTTCGGCCTCCGCACCGGCGACAAGGTGGAGGGCCAGACCCGGCCACCCAAGGACCAGGAGAAGTACTGGGGCCTGCTGCGCGTCGACACCGTCAACGGCGTGGATCCCGACACCGCCCGGCGGCGCCCCTACTTCGACACCCTCGTCCCCGTCTTCCCGGACGAGATGTTCGACATCGAGACGGACCAGAAGAACCTCACCCAGCGGCTCATCAACCTGATCAGCCCGATCGGCAAGGGGCAGCGTGGCCTGATCCTGTCGCCGGCCAAGGCGGGCAAGACGACGGTCCTCAAGCAGATCGCCGCCGGCATCACCGACAACTACCCCGATGCCCTGCTCATGGTCGCCCTCATCGGCGAGCGGCCGGAGGAGGTCACCGACATGAGCCGGAGCGTGAAGGGCGAGATCTACGCCTCCACCTTCGATGAGCCGACCGAGAACCACACGCGTGTCGCCGAGATGTGCCTGGAGATCGCCAAGCGCCAAGTCGAGACGGGCCGCGACGTCGTGATCCTGCTCGACTCGATCACCCGCCTGGCGCGCGCCTACAACCTGGCTCTCCCGGCATCGGGCAAGACGCTGTCGGGTGGCGTCGACCCGATCGCCCTCTACCCGCCCAAGCGCTTCTTCGGCGCCGCCCGCAACATCGAGGGCGGCGGCAGCCTGACGATCATCGCCACCTGCCTGGTCGACACCGGCTCGCGGATGGATGACGTCATCTACGAGGAGTTCAAGGGGACCGGCAACATGGAGCTGGCCCTGGACCGCAAGCTCTCCGAGAAGCGGATCTTCCCGGCCATCGACGTGCTCCGCTCAGGCACCCGGCGCGAGGAGCTGCTGCTCGACGAGAACACCCTCCGCATGATCTGGACGATGCGTCGGATGCTCTCAGCCGTCGGGCCCAACGAGGGGATCGAGCTGCTCATGCAGCGGCTCGGCAAGACGAAGAACAACGCCGAGTTCCTCGTCTCCCTCAGCAAGAGCGTCGAAGCCTCCGAGCGCTGATCCAGGCGCGTTCCATGCTCCACCCAGCGCGTCGCCGATTCGCCGCGCTGCTGACGGTCGCCGCGCTGCTGGCCGCCTGTGGCCCGGCGGCGCCGACCGGCACCGCCCCGGCATCGGTCCAGGCAACCGCCTCCCCTGAGCCGAGCGTCGGCATCGGGGAGGTCGTGCCGGCACCCGGGTCATCGAGCAGCGTCTACGCGCCGAACCCGGGTGCCATCGTGGTGGCGATCGACCCGGGCCACGGCGGCTGCCTCGACTGGGGCGTCCCCGATCCGCTCGAACGGGGCGACCAGTTCAGCGAGAAGGTGATGACGCTGGCCATCGGCCTCGAGCTGAAGCGCCTGCTCGTGGCCCAGGGGATTGGCGTGGTGATGACCCGGGAGACCGACGCGGCGTTGGCCGGCGACGACTATCCGAACCTCGGCTGCCATGGCGCTCCGTTCCGGGACGTGAACGGCGACGGTGCATCCGGCTTCGATCCGGAGGGCAAGACGCGCACCCGCGACGAGCTGCAGGCACGCCTCGACCTGGTGAACCTGGCCCGCGCCGACCTCCTGGTCAGCATCCACATCAACTCGGTCACCGAGAACGGTGTCGTGGTCGAGATCGCCCTGACCCAGACCTACTACACCGATGAGACGCCCTGGGGCGCGACCGCCACCGCGCGCCTGGCGCAGCTGGTGCAGGACGGTGAGGTGGCCGCCCTCGGCCCCATCGCCACCTATGATCGTCAGGATCGCGGCATCTCCGCGGTCAACCTCTTCATCGTGGCGCCGCCGCTCTTCGTGACGACACCCGACCGGCCCGACCCGGTCAAGCAGCCGAGGCGCGGTGCGCTGATGCCCGCCATCCTGACCGAGGTCGGCTCGATCAGCCTGGCCGCCGAGCACGACCTGCTGCTCTCGCCGGAGGGGCAGGCCGCAGCGGCGCAGGGGATTGCCGATGGCCTGGTGGGCTACTTCGCGGGCCGCCACCTGGCCGTGCGCTTCGACGCATTGCTGCCGGGCGGCGAAGCGGGGAGCGTGCCCAGCGTGGTGGGCGACAGCGGGCCCCCGTTCTGGGCACCCGCCGTCGGTTCGCCAGAGCTTTCGCAGGGGATCCCGGTGCGCCTGACGAACACCGGGACCGACCCCTGGCCCGTCGGTCTGAAGGTCCGCCTCGGGTGGCAGGCGAGCGACGAGCCCTACCTGCGAGAGCCCCCGGAGGTGGTTGGCGACCTCGGCATCGAGGTGCCGCCGCTGGCGCCGGGTGAATCGGTGGTGATCGCGGTGAAGGACGAGGTCCCGGCGGGCGAAGCGGGGCTGCTGTGGATCACGCTGGCCAATGGAGATGAGACCCTCAGCGCCCTGGGATCGGCGCCGCTGCAACTGCGGACGGTCGGCCCGTAGGAGCCGAAAGGACCATCGGGGGCGGCCAAATGGGTCACCTCCCGGGTTGACCGTCTCTCAACACCGCTGGTACCATCCCCGGGCACGACCTTCGGCCGGCGACGTCGCCCGGACCGGCAGGGGAAGAGCGGGGTCGGGCACTCACAGGACCAGGGATGCAACCGCGGGAGCTTCTGTATTGCCCGATCAGCGACGGCCTTCGCGCCGCGCGACCGATGAGCGACCGACTGCACGCGCAGTCTCTCATCTCGCCGTCCTTGCGCTGCTGGCCGTGACCGTTGCCGTCGGCGTCCACGCCACGGCTCAAGGCTCTACCACCACCACCGGCCAGCGGGGCTTCCCGTTTGGACTCGTCTCGGTCGTGCAGGGGGCCGACGTCGCCTCACTGGATCCCAAGGTCGCGCAGTACGAGCTCGTACCCGATCCCGAGGCCTCGCCCGATCCGCTCCTCGAGCGTCGCGGCCTCGCCGAGCTTCCCGCCTACACGCCGCTCCCAACCCCGGTCGCGCCGCCTCCGCCGCCGGCGGTGCCGAAGCCGAAGGCCGTGTACGTCAAGCCGGCTCCCATCGTCGGCACCGGGCAGCTGCTGTGGCCCGTCCCCGGCGGGGTCATCACGCAGTACTACAGCTCGTATCACAAGGCGCTCGACATCGCCGCCCCGACCGGCAGCAAGGTGATCGCCTCGGCCGGCGGCGTCGTCACCTGGGCCGGCTGGAAGAACAACGGCGGCGGACTGGTGATCGCCATCGACCACGGCAACGGGATCGTGACCGTGTACAACCACCTTGGCGCGATGTGGGTCGCCGCCGGCGCCACCGTGGCCGCCGGACAGGGGATCGCCGCGGTCGGCTGCACCGGCGTCTGCACCGGCCCTCATGTCCACTTCGAGGTCATCGTCGACGGGGTCATCGTCAATCCCCTCCGATACCTCTAGCCCGCCCTTCGCCCTCCGGGGTGCGCTGAGCCCGTTGCTATCATCGGCCGGCGATGTTTGCTGACCAGGTCCGCATCCTCGTGGCGGGCGGCGCCGGGGGCGACGGATCCACCTCCTTCCGGCGGGAGGCCCACGTGCCGCGGGGAGGGCCCGATGGCGGCGACGGGGGCTCCGGTGGATCGGTCGTGCTCGTCGTGGACGCGGGGATGACCACGCTCGGCGACCTGCGCCACCACCCCCATCATCGGGCCAGGCCGGGCGGGCACGGGGCGGGTCGCAAGGCCCATGGCCGGAATGCCGCCGACATCCTCCTCCCTGTGCCACCGGGCACCGTGGCACGCCTTGCGCCGGGCGACGACGGCACCACGAGCTCCGAGGGGTCGACGATCCTGGGCGAGCTGCTGGCGCCCGGCGAGCGGCTGGTGATCGCGCGGGGCGGACGAGGCGGACGCGGGAACGTCCACTTCGTGAGCTCCACGCACCAGGCTCCGACGCACGCCCAGAAGGGCGAGCCCGGCGAGTCGCGCTGGGTCGAGCTGGAGCTGAAGCTGATCGCCGACATCGGCCTGGTCGGTGCCCCGAACGCCGGGAAGTCCTCGCTGCTCGCCGCGCTGACCGCCGCCACGCCGGAGGTGGGCGATTACCCGTTCACCACCACGCAGCCCAACCTGGGGGTGATCGAGCTCGACGACGAGCGGCGCGCCGTGATCGCGGACCTGCCCGGACTGATCGAGGGGGCGTCCGAGGGTCGCGGCCTGGGGCACGCCTTCCTCCGCCACGCCGAGCGCACCCGCGTCCTGGTCGGCGTGGTCGACGGTGCCGCGAAGGACCCGGTCGGGGAGTGGCACACCGTCGAGGCCGAGCTGCGCGAGCAT
>Ga0307312_10000283_pt1 | contig 22508 bp, 19 predicted proteins | sample ER_DNA_202_FD_194489 | JGI IMG/M metagenome (GOLD analysis project Ga0307312, IMG submission 194489) | Bulk soil microbial communities from the East River watershed near Crested Butte, Colorado, United States - ER_DNA_202 | ecosystem: Environmental > Terrestrial > Soil > Floodplain | place... | reverse complement strand
TATAGACTCGGTGCTCTTCAGTGGCGACGTCTTGTTCGCCGGCTCGATCGGTAGGACTGACTTGCCAGGCGGAAACCTGGCGGACATGCTGAAGAGCCTGCGTACGAAGGTGCTGCCGTTGCCGGACACGGTCGGGGTACTCCCCGGACACGGCCCGCAGACGACTATGGCCCGGGAGCGCGCGGGCAACCCGTATTTGCAGGACTTGGCGGAACAACAAGGAGTACTGTGAGTCGCCCTAAGCCGCTGTCCGGTTTTCCGGAGTACGCCCCGGAAGCCCGGATCATCGAACAGTTCGTGCTCGACCGGCTGCGCGAGACCTTTGAGCTGTACGGATTCGCCTCGATCGAGACGCGCGCGGTCGAGCCGTTGGATCGCTTGGCCAAACAGGGCGAGATCGACAAAGAGGTCTACACCGTGCAACGGCTACACGGTGAGAACGGCCCAGCTGATCTTGGTCTGCACTTCGACCTCACGGTGCCATTCGCCCGTTACGTGCTGGAGAACGCTCACCAACTGGCCTTCCCGTTCCGGCGTTATCAGATCCAGAAGGTATGGCGAGGTGAGCGGCCGCAGGAGGGGCGCTATCGCGAGTTCACTCAGGCCGACATCGACATCGTGGACGTCGAGCGGCTGGCCCCGCATCATGACATCGAGCTGCCGCTGGTCACCTTGGCAGCGCTCGAGCGTCTGCACATTGATCTTGGCCTACCACCGGTGCTGATGCGGGTCAACAATCGCAAATTGGCTCAGGGCTTCTATCTGGGCTTGGGAATTGCCGATCCCGGCGCGGTCCTCAGGCAGGTCGACAAGATCGACAAGATAGGCCCCGATCGAGTGGTCGAGCAGTTGATCGCCGAGGTCAAGATCACCGAGGCGCAGGCGCGACGCTGCGTGCAGCTGGCCCAGATCCGCTCTGCGGACGCGTCCTTCGTGGATCAGGTGCGACGGCTTGGGGTCGATCACGACCAGCTCAGCGAGGGGCTCGAACTGCTGGCCGAGGTAGTGACCACAGCAGGCCGCTACGTCCCTGGTCGGTTGATCGCCGACCTCAAGATCGCCCGGGGTCTGGATTACTACACCGGCACCGTATATGAGACCGAGCTCGTTGGGTTCGAGTCATGGGGGTCGATCTCCTCGGGCGGCCGTTACGACTCGCTCGCCAGTGATGGCCGGACCAGCTATCCGGGTGTCGGGTTGTCGATCGGTGTGACCCGGCTTCTGGCTCCGCTGCTGGCCAAGGGGATGCTGCGAGCGTCACGGCCCGTGCCCACCGCGGTGCTCGTCGCCGTCGACAGCGAGGAAACGCGAGCCACGGCAATCGAAGTCGCCGAGCAGCTGCGGAGCCGGGGGATCCCGACCGAAGTCGCGCCGCGTGCGGAGAAGTTCGGCCGTCAGATTCGCTACGCCGACCGCCGCAGCATCCCCTTTGTGTGGTTCGGCGGCACCGTTGGCGGGGAAGTCAAAGACATCCGGAGCGGCGAGCAGGTATCGGCCGACCCATCTTCGTGGATGCCGAGTGCTGAAGATCTGAAGCCGAAAGTGCTGAGCCTCAGGCCATCATGCTGAGGCTGCGGACGGCCCGATCAATCCGGTTCCATGCCCGGTGATGGAACTTGCGTGATCTGGGTCCCCTGTTCGCGCCGTTGAGGTCGTTGTACGCGATGTGCAGCTCTCTGCCGAGATCGGTCACGGTGCGCCGCATCTCGTACAGCTCCTCCGGTGAGAAGCCCATCAGAGTGCGTACTGGAGGCGGAAACTCCGTCGCCGCGAGCCGTTCATCGAAGGCTTTAGCGTCCTCGCCGTCGTTGTAGACGTGAGTCAGGTTGTGGTCGTTCAGGAACGTCGCAAAGCTGTCCCAGCGATCCGGATGGGCCTTGTTCAGCCTGTTCCAGTCGCATTCGGCATACAGCGCGATGGCATCGGCGTCGTCCTCGATGCTGCTGATCGTGCGATGCGGGATCTCGTGGTATTCGGCGAGCTCGAGCGTGCGCGAGTCATGGGCAAGCAACAGCGCCGGTGTACCGGCAAGCAGCGCGGCAATGTTGCCGTGGATCCGGGTGCCGAATGAGAAGTCATACTGAGCCAGATGATCGAACCAGGTCTTCGGATCCAGGAAGAACCGCACGCGGTCGGAGCGAATCAGTGGATGGTCGAGGGTGATCGGCGCTCCCTTGGCGGCAACGGCCGCCATCCGCTTGCCCTTGGGGTAGCTGCCGTACAGCATTAGCTCGAGAGTTTGGATGTTCTGAGCCATGTACACCAGGTTCGGAAAGTGCTCTGCGGCGTACATGGAGAGTGGACCCATCTGGGGTACGTACGGCGACACGTTCAGGGCGATCGCAGAATCGAAACTGAGCGACTCCACCTTCTTCTCGACGTTTAGGTCAGGCCCGTACATGAACATCGACGGGCAGCCGATGACCTTGACGTGCTCGTCGCCGAAGCCAAGCGAGTTCAGGTAGTCGCGGGTGCGCTCACCGCGAACGCCGATGGACGGCGAGTGCGCCAACACAGCGCGGACGAATCGAGTGGTCGCGGGCTTCACACTGTCGGCGCCCTTGTAGACCCCGTTCAGCGACGCCTGTTCTCCGACTCCTAGAACGGTCACCGGGACGGTCAGCTGCTCAATGAGGGTGCTCAGCGCATCGAGCGTCTCGATGTAGGTGGGCCGAAACGCGTTGGCCAGCGGGATCACGACATGGTCGAAGCGCGAGTTGATGACTCTCGGATGGCTCTTTGCGAGCCCTGAGGTCTCCAGATCATTGCTGGCCGTGGACAGCAGCCGATACACAGCCTGGCTGAAGACCAGATTACCGGTGTTATTGCCGATGAGATTCTGCCGATACGTCGTGTCGGCGTCGGCAACAGTAAACGGGTTCTTATGTGACCGAATCAGGATTTGAGGCATACAGGGGGGCATCCTCGCGTCTGGGTGGAACCTGCCCTGGGGAGTTTAGGCGAGAAAAGGTCCCCGCGTGCCTGAAACGGCGAAGACGCGCCGTGAGTCGGAATTTGGGCTGATGGAACGCCGATCGCGACTCTGTCGCAGGCGTCGGCTAGGGTCCCGACATCGTGACTGAGACCGGACATTTCACGCCCCTCGAGCTCGTCGATGGGCGTCCGCAATGGGCATCGACACGCCCAGCCCAGGTCTGGCGGGAAGTGCTGAGCCGCCGCCTGGCGACCCAACGGTTGACCGGCGACGCGCCGTCGACAGCGGCAGAGGTTGTTCGCGTCCTTGGGTGTGTCCAGTCGCAGGAGTACGGCCAGGCGCTGTGGTCCCTTGGCATGCGGACCTCTGGTCTCACAGTGGCTGATGTCGAGGCTGAATTCGACAGCGGCTCCTTCCTCCGGACGCACATCCTGCGTCCAACCTGGCATTTCGTAACCGCGGAGGACATCCATTGGATCCTGCAGGTCACCGCGCCGCGGGTACAGAAGCTCAACCAGACGATTTATCGTCAGCACGGCCTGGACCCGGCCACTCTCGAACGGGGCCTCGCGATCATCATCGGGGAGCTGGAGGGTGGCCGGTATCGGACCCGGGCCGAGCTGGGGAGAACGCTGGCCGATCGAGGGTTAGCCAGTCACGGCATCGGTTTGGCGTACATCGTGATGAACGCCGAGCTCGCGGGGGTGATCTGCAGCGGTCCGGTACGTGGCGTTCAACAGACCTATGCGTTACTTGACGAGCGAGTGCCGCGCTCGGAGGACACGCTGCGAACGTCGGCAAATCGCGCGCCGCTGCACGGAGGAGGAGCAAGCGGAGGCGTTCTTTCCTCCGCGAGCGGCGACGGCGGCGGATTCCAAGCGCGATGCGCGAGCAGCGCAAGAAAGGGCGACATCCCCGAGCTCGCGGCCAGGTTTTTCCGCGGTCACGGCCCGGCCAGTATCCAAGACTTGGCGCGCTGGTCCTCGCTGACCGTCCGCCAGTGCAGAGACGCTCTCGGTGTCATCAAGGACCAGCTGGGCTGCATCTCAGTCGATGGGGAGGAGCTGTGGTTCGAGCCCGCCGCTCCTGCGCCGGGCCTGGTGCCGGGCGCACTACTGATGCCGCTCTATGACGAGTTGACGTTGAGTTATCCGGTGATCAACTTTCCGCGGTCGACCGGACATCCACATCAACCAGGTGAGGACCTGTTCGTCGGTTCCGTGATCATCTCCGAGACCAACGTCGGTCTCTGGCGGCGTACCATTCGGGGTCGCAAAATGATCATGGAGATCACTGTGAGCGCCGGTGTGCTGCCAAAATCTCGCGATATCTTGGAGGCCGCGGCCGCCGACCTGGCAACTTTTCTGGGTAAGGAGCTAGAGCTGACGATCACCGGCTGAAGCTGCCGCTCTGGGCGCGCGCCTACCGACGCTCGCAGAGAGGGCAGAGCCCGATAATGTGACGTTGACGTTGAGGCGAGGAGGAGATCGTGACCGTGCGCTCGCCCGGCCATACCGTTTTGGCCTCGGCGGACAGCAATGTCTATACCTCGGTCCGGAGGCGTCCCAGCTCCCGAGCGGAGCGATACGCGATCGGTCGGGCCCTGCGACGCGAGGTGCCACGCAAGAGCCTGGGGATCTGGCGGCCTACGGATGACCGTCCTGACCCGGTGGATTTGATCAATCAGTCCCACGAAGGCCGGCTCGACTGGCTGATTCCGGTGCGCGTTGCGCGGATGATCAGCTCGCCGTACGGGTTCCTGCGCGGCACCGCGATCGTGATGGCGGAGGATGTCGCGGGACTTCCGGCGACGGGGATCAACCCGGTTGTTTGCGGAGACGCGCACCTCGGTAATTTCGGCTTCTACGCCTCGCCCGAGGGCGAATTGGTGATCGACCTGAATGATTTCGACGAAGCCCATCCCGGCAGCTGGGAGTGGGACTTGCGGAGGTTGGTTGCAAGCATTTGGGTGGCGGGGCGGGAAAACGGGGCGGCTGAGGATGAATGTCGGGCATCGGTCCTGGCATGCGTCGCCGCGTACCGCGCTGAGCTCCGGTTCCTGGCCGACCAGCCGTTGTTGATGCGTAGTTACAACCGCCTGGACGTCAGCCGGCTCCACGAGACGGCTACCGAGAAGTCACTACGCGACGAAATCGAGCGTTCGGCAAAGCGTGCCCGATCCCGTACCAGCGATCGGGCGCTTCCCCGCTTCACCGTCGAGCGGGGCGATCAACGGCACATCATCGAGGATCCGCCGCTGATCACGCGGCTGAATGAAGAGGACTACGAAGCGGTCGCAGGATCGCTGGACGACTACTTGGACACCCTGGCGCCACACTGGCGGCGCGTGGTTGGTGGGTACACCCTCGTGGACGTTGCACACAAGGTCGTCGGCGTTGGCAGCGTCGGTTTGCGTGCCTACGTGGCGCTGCTCGAGGGAAGCACGCCAGACGACGTGATCTTCTTGCAACTCAAGCAGGCGCGTCGCTCGGTATTGGCGCGGTACGTGCACGGCGACTCGGCGTGGCACGCGCATCAGGGTCAGCGGGTCGTGGAATACCAGCAGGCGCTGCAGACCGTCAGCGACCCGTTGCTGGGCTGGACAACGATCGGCGAGCTGCAGTACTACGTGCGGCAGTTCCGGAATATGAAGGGCACCATTCCCCTCGACGCGATCGACGCGGCCGCGCTGACCGACTACGCAGGAATCGTCGGTCACCTGCTGGCTAAAGGGCACGCCCGCACCAGCGGGGCGTCCATGATCGCGGGGTACGCCGGAAGTGGGGACAAGTTGGACAAGGCGTTGGCACAGTTCGCCAGAGCGTACGCAGACCAGACTGAAGCCGATCACGCCACCTTGGTCAAGGCGGTGCGTCGGGGAGCTCTGCCCGTTACGGAGGGTGCGCTGGAGGGGTCCGGTTCGGCTTTTCGGCCCTGAAATCTGCGCGGTTGGCTGATCGTCAACGGGAGCGGCCGGGCCGCCAGAGCACGCCAAGGCCGACGACGGCGAGGGCGCCGATGCAGAACGCGCCAATGCCTGCGTACGCGAGGCCGCGAGTCACGATCCGGTCGGTATTGGTGGATCTCTCGTCCCGATCGGATACTCCATTGAGCGGTGGCCTGGGATTCCCGAGCACTACAGGCGCGATGCCGGTTGGCAGGTTGCCACTGCACAACGTGGTGATGAGTCGGTCGACAGCCCGGTCGCCTTCGCCCTCGATTCCCTCGATTGCGAAGATCACCCAGGTGCTGCCGACGTCTGGATCCAGACCACAGGCGTCCTCGTCATGTCTGGACGCCACAACTTGTTCACTGTAAACCGCGCCCTTGTACACCCGATCGACCGCGAAGCGAATGTCGGTGCGAGCGGTGTCGCCACGTCCGACGACTTCCTTGCTGACGACTGTGCCTCGAAAGACGGCATCGGCTTCCCGCAGTGCGCGATTGGTGGAAATTCCAGCACAGCTGCAGGCGAAGGCTTTCGTCGTGTCAACGATCGCCGCGCAGGTGCCCAGCAGCACGGCTGCCAACAAGACGACCAGGCGCAGCGTAAGCCTCGTCATCTGGCAAGTCTCGATGGGGTTGAGGCGGAAGACAAGAAAAAGCATGCCGGAGGAGCGCAGCTGGCCCCGTAGGATCGGGTGTTGCTCCGGAAGGCATACGTGTTGCCGCCGCAAGGGATAAGGAGAGCAGCCCTGTGATGCGTACCCACGCCGCCGGCACCCTTCGTGCCGGCCATGCTGGAACCCCCGTGACCCTAGCCGGGTGGGTGGCGCGTCGACGGGATCATGGTGGAGTCGCGTTTCTTGATCTTCGGGATGCGTCCGGAGTGGTTCAGGTGGTGGTTCGGGACGAGACCCTGGCCGCATCTGGCGCTCATGATCTACGTAACGAGTACTGCATCCAGGTCACCGGTGTGGTCGAGCCGCGCCCTGTTGGCAATGCCAATCCCGACCTTCCCACCGGTGAGGTCGAAGTTGTCGCCGCGGAACTAGAGGTGCTGAGTCCGTCCGCGCCGACGCCCTTCCAGATCGACGAGCGCGTCAGTGTGGGTGAGGAGACCAGGCTCAAATATCGCTACCTCGATTTGCGGCGGCCCGGCCCTGCTGCAGCGATCCGGTTACGCAGCGAGGTCAATCGGGTAGCCCGTACGCTGCTCGCCGAGCGTGGCTTCGTCGAGATCGAGACACCGACCTTGACGCGTTCCACTCCGGAGGGAGCGCGTGACTTCCTGGTACCCGCGCGACTCAAGCCTGGGTCTTGGTACGCGCTGCCACAGAGCCCGCAACTGTTCAAGCAGCTGTTGATGGTGGCTGGGATGGAGCGCTACTACCAAATCGCTCGCTGTTATCGCGACGAGGACTTCAGGGCCGATCGGCAGCCCGAATTCACCCAGCTCGACATCGAGATGAGCTTCGTCGATCAAGACGACATCATCGAGCTCACCGAGGCACTGATCAGGGCTATTTGGCGGCTGATCGGCGTCGAGGTCGCGACGCCGGTGCAGCGCCTGACGTACGCGGACGCGATGAACCGCTTCGGTAGCGACAAGCCCGACCTGCGGTTCGGCCACGAGATCGTCGAGCTGACGAGCTACTTCGCTGCGACGCCTTTCCGGGTGTTTCAGGCCGAGTATGTCGGTGCCGTCGTGATGCCTGGGGGCGCCAGTCAGCCGCGTCGGCAGCTGGACGCGTGGCAGGAGTTCGCACGACAACGCGGGCACCGCGGCCTGGCGTACGTGCTGGTGGGCGAGGACGGTGAGCTTGGCGGACCGGTGGCCAAAAACCTCTCGGAGTCGGAGCGGAATGGGCTGGTCGCTGCGGCTGGTGCTGCGCCGGGAGACTGCATCTTCTTCGCGGCCGGCCCGCGTGGCTTGGCGCAGTCGCTGCTTGGCGCCACTCGGCTGGAAATCGGTCGGCGCCTTGGGCTCATCGACGAGCATGCTTGGGCGTTTTGCTGGGTGGTCGATCCGCCGCTGTTCGAGTCGGCGAGCGTAGCCGTGGCAACTGGTGATGTCACCGTCGGCGCAGGCGCCTGGACTGCGTTACACCATGCCTTCACCGCTCCACAGGACCTGGAGACATTCGACATCGATCCCGGTGCGGCACTTGCGTACGCCTATGACTTTGTCTGCAACGGCAACGAGATCTGCGGTGGCTCCATTCGTATTCACCGGCGGGACATTCAGGAGCGGGTGTTTGCCGTCATGGGGTTGCCAAAGGAGGAGGCGCAAGAGAAGTTTGGCTTCCTCCTTGACGCCTTCAATTACGGCCCGCCGCCACACGGCGGGATCGCCTTCGGCTGGGACCGGATCTGTGCACTCTTGTCAGGAACTGACTCCATCCGGGAGGTGATCGCTTTTCCGAAGTCAGGTGGCGGAGTCGATCCGCTGACCGATGCTCCGGCGTCGATTACGCCCGAGCAGCGTAAAGAGGCTGGCATCGACGTCGCACCGGATATCTGATCTCGACTGCCCTTACGGAAGCATTTTTGTGAAGGTCTGATTTAACCGAGACGAAATATAATCCGGCCACATCATTCTTCGCTCGGCTAGGGAGCAGACATGACCGCAACACTTCTGACCGCTCAGGATGCTAACTGGAACGTCGCGCGCGGAGCTTTCAACATTCTGGTCGACCAGCAGCCGGCCGGCATTGCGCTGCCTCGTAGCGGCGACGACGTCAGTGCGGTTGTTCGATCTGCAGCCGCCAACGGGAAACGGGTTGCCGCGCAGCGTACCGGGCACAACGCGGAGCCGCTCGGCTTGCTCGCCAACACCGTGCTGCTACGAACGGACGGCCTTGGTGGCGTACAGATTGATGCTGATGCAGGCACCGCGCGGGTTGGTGCTGGCGCCCTTTGGGGCGACCTCTTACCTAGGGCGTCCGACTTGGGTCTCGCGGCCCTGCACGGTTCGGCTCCAAATGTCGGCATCGCGGGCTACACGCTCGGCGGTGGAGTCGGCTTCTACCACCGCAAACACGGGCTCGCCTGCAACCGGGTGACGGCGATCGAGCTGGTCATCGCCGGTGGTGAGCAGATCCGCGTCGATGCCGACAATGAGCCTGATCTGTTTTGGGCGCTGCGCGGCGGCGGCGGCAGCTTCGGTGTCGTCACTGCGCTCGAGTTCGATCTGCTGCTGCCGTTGCCGGAGATCTTCGCGGGCCCCCTGTTGTTCCCTGCAGAGCAGGCGAGCGAGGTTCTGCAGGGCTGGCGCGAGTGGACCAGCGGAATGCCCGAGGAGATGACGTCGGTCGGTCGGCTGATGAACTTCCCACCGATTCCCGAGATGCCCGAGCCCCTACGCGGCAAGTCATTCGCCGTGCTCGAGGTGATCTACTGTGGCGACGTCTCAGACGGCGGCGAGCTGGTGGCGCCGCTGCGCAAGCTGGGCAGCGCCGCCATGGATACGATCCAGGCCCAGCCGCCGGCTGGCATCGCCGAGCTGCACATGGACCCGCCTACGCCGGTGCCCTACACCAGCGAGTCGCTGCTGACTCACGAACTGCCGGCGTCAGCAATCGACTCGCTCGTCAAGGCTGTCGGGCCAGGCTCGGGCTCGCAACTGGCCTCGGTCGAACTACGCCACGGTGGGGGCGCTTTGTCACGAGCACCGCAAGACGCCGGAGCGCTCGCCACTCTGCCGGGCTCTCTCATCACTTTCGCGGTCGGCTTCGTCCCGGCGCCTGAGGCAATGGCGCCGAACCGCGCTTGGCTCGGCGCCTACAAGGCGGCGCTTGAGCCCTATGACGCCGGCAGCTACTTCAACTTCGTTGAGTACAGCTTTGACATCACCCAAATCTTCCCGCCGGAGATCCTCGATCGGCTACGCGAGGTCAAGCAGCGCTACGACCCCGACAACCTATTCCAGTCCAACCACCCCGTCACGGGCTAGGAAGCACGCCGTAGGCGCGCTTCCTAGCCTCGTGTGCGGCAACTGGTCACCAGCAACGGCAGATCGGCGATTTCGGTGTTGCATTCGACCAGTTTTGGGACGGGGTGAGGCTGGATGTATGCCGGCTATGTTGATGCGTCAGCGACGGCTTGCAGCTCTTGAGTCATCTCCTCGACCAGCTGGGGACGGCCATGAAATTGAGCGGCGGTGTTTTGGAACAGCACGATCCTCCATCGCCCCTGCTGCTCTTCAGCGATCACGGTCTGGTGAGAATTCGTCTCGGAGTTGATCGCCGTCTGGCCAGGCGGAACGAGTCCGGCAATGGCCCTCAAGATCATCGCCTGCGGCCCTAGCGGCCGAACGGATTGCACCTTCACGGCATAGCGCGCGGTCTCGTGATCGGCAAAGATGTTCGACATTTCGGCGCCGATCGTCTCCCTGCCGGAACTGATGCTCCCGTCGAAGCCAATGATCACGCCGTCATCAGCGAACGGCTCAGCCATTGCCTCGCCGTCGTGATCGTTCCAGGCAGCGATGAGCTGGTCATACAAGGCTTTGACATCGCTCTCACTCATGGGGAGCATCATGCTCCTGTTTGATTGCTTCGCTCGCCAAGCTCACTCCGCACGGCGGCGCGCGATCCGGTGTGGGTAGGTATCCGTAGGATCTGAGGCGATGAGCGAGGATCTCTTTGGCGGCGCCGTTGGCGGTCCGATAGCAACACCGAGTGGCAGTCTGGGCGACGCTGACCGTGCCGGCCTGCCGCTCGCAGTACGAATGCGGCCGCGCACCTTGGACGAGATTCTCGGGCAGGACCATCTGATGGCGCCGGGCTCTCCACTTCGGCGGCTCGCTGCTGGTGAACCCATGTCGGTCTTCCTCTGGGGACCTCCTGGCGTCGGCAAGACGACGATCGCAGCAGTGGTCAGTCGGCAGAGCGATTCGAGGTTCGTTGAGCTCTCTGCCGTCACCGCCGGTGTAAAGGACGTTCGGGCGGTCCTCGACCAGGCACGCCGAGACCTCCGTACGGCGCGGCAGACGGTGCTATTCATCGACGAGGTGCATCGCTTCTCCAAGACCCAACAGGACGTGCTGCTGCCCGCAGTGGAAAACCGGCTGGTCACGCTGATCGCGGCGACTACGGAGAATCCCAGCTTTTCGGTCATCTCACCGCTGCTCTCGCGATCCTTGCTGCTCACCCTCAAGCCGCTGAGCGATGACGACATCTCGACCCTGCTCGATCGGGCGCTGGGCGAGGATCGCGGGCTGGCCGATGCATACCGGCTCGATCCCGACGCTCGAGCCATGATCGTGCGGCTCGCCGGAGCTGATGCTCGCCGCGCTCTGACCTTCCTGGAGGAGTCGGCTGCAGGCGCGGCCGCTGTGAATCAGACCGCGATCACCACCGACATGGTGGAGCGCGCGGTGGACCGGGCGGCAGTCCGATACGACCGGGCCGGTGATCAGCACTATGACGTCATCAGCGCCTTCATCAAGTCGATTCGAGGCTCCGACGTGCAGGCTGCGCTGCATTATCTCGCTCGGATGATCGCGGCTGGAGAGGACCCGCGCTTCATTGCCCGGCGACTGGTGATCTTGGCCTCGGAGGACATCGGCCTGGCCGACCCCACGGCGCTGCCCACTGCGGTCGCGGCAGCCCATGCGGTCGAGTTCATCGGCATGCCTGAGGGGCGGATCAATCTTGCCCAAGCAGTCATCGCGCTAGCTCTGGCTCCAAAGTCCAACGCAGTCATCAAGGCCGTCGATGCCGCTCTCGCCGATGTGAACGCCGGCAGGATCGGCCTCGTGCCTCGCCATCTCCGCGATGCCCACTATCCCGGTGCCCAGCGACTCGGACATGGCCAGGAGTACGCGTACGCACACGACGAGCCGCATGCTGTCGCTGCTCAGCAGTATCTTCCGGATGAGCTGACAGGCGCTCGCTACTACCTTCCGACCGAGTACGGCGCCGAGGCGCCTCTAGTGGCGAGGCTGGCGCGGATCGAGGAGCTCTTGGGCCGCTCTGACGACTGACGGATAGAGGGCTACAGGCCGTCCGGAAACTCCGACGCGGAGTGTGGATCAGCTAGGGGCCAGCCGCCTGATGCCAACTGGGCGCGGACCCGCGCCACGTCCCCGTTGCGCGGCAACTCATCGGTAATAGTCATGATGAGTTCGCCGATATCGGTGTCCGTGACAGGCAGCACACCTTCGCCTCGCAATTCCTCAAGTGGCGTCCGGCGGCCGCCAGTCGAGTCGACACCTTTCTCAGGTCGTCGTCGCGGGGCCGCATCATCGACCACTCTGGTGATCATCTCGCGAATCTCGACAGCGCCGACTACGACGAGGTCATGCGGAGAGCGATCGGTGCCCGAAATCCCAGCCTCGCCGCGGGACCGATCAGGGTAAGGTCACATAGTCGCGCTGCGTGGCCACTCAGCGCTGTTCACAATGAAGAAGGAAATCGATGTCGGTAGGGGAGATCGCCGGTCTGATCGCTGCCATTGCGTTCGTCGCCTTGGTGGCATTCACGGCCGTGCCGCTGCTCAAGCTGGGACGGGTTCTTGAGGAGGTTCGGCTTGCGGTACGCGACATCGGCCATGAGTCGGTGCCGATTCTGACCGAGCTGCGCGGCACCGTACGTGCCACCAATGATGAGTTGGTCAAGCTCAGCGTGGTGACCGAGGACGTCGCCAAGGTGAGCGCGAATGCGACGGTGGTTAGCGAGAACGCAGCACAGATGACCAGTCTGTTCTCAGCCACACTCGGTGGGCCCCTGGTCAAGACGGCTGCGTTCAGCTATGGCGTACGGAAGGCGATCAAGGGCAACGGTTCACGCCGTAAGGCAAAGCGGAGCGTGTGATGTTCCGACGTATTTTCTGGTTCGTCATCGGCGCGGGCGTCGCGATCTTCGTCTCGATCAAGATCCGGGGATACCTGAAGAAGGCTCGCCCAGAGGCCATCGGCCAACGTGTGTCCGAATCTGCGAGCGGCATCAGCGACTCCGCGCGCGACTTCGTCGACCGGGTACGAGCCGGTATGGCCGAGCGCGAAACGGAGCTGCGTGAGACGCTCGGCCTGCCTGATGACCAACCTCCTCGCTAGCCGATACTCGATTCATCCCTCAAGGAACACCTCATGAAAACCGCCGAGATCCGGCGCCGCTTCTTGGATTTCTTCGCGTTGCGCGGCCATGAAGTGGTGCCGTCCGCACCCCTCCTCTACAACGACCCCACTCTGCTATTCGTCAATGCCGGCATGGTGCCCTTCAAGCGGTACTTCACCGGAGCCGAGACCCCGCCTTTCGACCGTGCCACGAGTGTCCAGAAGTGCCTCCGGACGCTCGACATCGACGAGGTCGGTAAGACGACCCGGCATGCCACGTTCTTCCAGATGAACGGGAATTTCTCCTTCGGCGACTACTTCAAGGCTGAAGCGATTCGGTACGCCTGGGATCTGGTGACCGGTTCCCAAGAGGGCGGAGGCTACGCGTTTGACCCGGACAAGATCTGGGTGACCGTGCTGCACTCCGACGACGAGGCGGCCGTGTTGTGGGAGAACATCGCGGGTCTGCCGGCTGAGCGCATTCAGCGCCGCGGGGTGCTGGACAACTACTGGCACATGGGTGTTCCTGGACCTGGCGGGCCCTGCAGTGAGATCTATGTCGATCGCGGCCCTGAGTACGGCCCCGATGGCGGTCCCATCGTGGATGAAGATCGTTTCCTGGAGATCTGGAATCTGGTCTTCATGCAAGAGGAGCTTTCTGCCGTTCGGAAGAAAGACGACTTCGACGTCGCTCGGCCCTTGCCGCGGAAGAACATCGACACAGGCATGGGTCTGGAGCGAGTCGCGTCCTTACTACAGGGCGTGCCCAACCTGTACGAGATCGACGAGTCCTATCCGGTTATGGCACGCGCTGCTGAGCTCGCCGGGAAGGCGTACGGCGCTGATCACGGGACCGATGTCCAGCTCCGGGTGGTCGGCGATCACGTCCGGGCGGGCCTGATGCTGATCGGTGACGGCGTGACGCCTGGCAATGAGGCGCGCGGCTACGTGCTGCGTCGACTGCTGCGCCGAGTAGTCCGCGCCATGCGCCTGCTCGGTGTCACTGAGCCGGTACTGCCGGAACTGCTGCCGATCAGCCGCGATCTGATGGCCGAGTCCTATCCCGAGGTGGCCTACGACTGGGCACGCATCGCGCAGATCGCGTACGCGGAGGAAGACGCTTTCCGGCGCACCCTGGCTACCGGTACCCAGATCTTTGATCTTGCAGTTGGGGATGCCAAGAGGGAGCAGCAGACCATACTCAGTAGCGAACGCGCCTTCCAGCTCCACGACACCTACGGTTTCCCGATCGATCTCACCTTGGAAATGGCTGCCGAGCAAGGGCTGAGTGTCGACGAGCCGGGCTTCCGGCGCTTGATGCAGGAGCAGAAGGATCGCGCCAAGGCTGACGCCAAGTCCAAGAAGGCAGGCGCTCAGGCAGTAGAGATCTACCGCGATCTTCGGGCACTCGGCCCGACTCCTTTCACGGGCTACAGCGAGCTCAGCACCGAGTCGAAGATCCGTGGCATTGTCGTTGACGGCGTGCTGGCCGAGGCGGCCGAAGAAGGCGATCTGGTCGAGGTTGTCTTGGAACAGACCCCGTTCTACGCCGAATCGGGCGGGCAGGACTCCGACGCCGGCCGGATCATCGGCGACGGCGTCGAGCTCGAGGTGGTCGACGTGCAGCGCCCGGTGAAGGGCTTGATCGTGCACCGGGTACGCGTCGAGCAGGGTGAGTTGCTCAGCGGCGCTCAGGTGCTGGCATCAGTTGATGGCGAATGGCGCATCGGTGCGTGCCAGGCCCACTCGGGCACGCACGTCATGCACGCGGCGCTGCGTCAGGTGCTGGGCCCGACCGCGCTGCAGAGCGGCTCATATAACAAGCCCGGCTACCTTCGGCTTGACTTCGCCTGGCAGAGCGGTCTGAGCCAGCAGATCCGGGCCGATGTTGAAGAGGCGGCGAACCAGGGCATCCGTAAGGATCTGAACGTCAGTGCGACGGTCATGCCGCTGGCCAAGGCTCGCGAGATTGGCGCGCTTGCGCTGTTCGGCGAGACCTACGACGAAAACGTCCGGGTGGTCGAAATGGGTGGCCCCTGGTCCCGCGAGCTCTGCGGCGGAACCCACGTACAGCACACCTCCCAAATCGGGCTGGTGACGATCACCGGCGAGTCCAGCATCGGATCAGGCGTACGTCGTGTTGAGGCGTTCGTTGGGATCGAGGCGTTCCGATACCTCGCGAAGGAACGATCGCTCGTCATGGGACTCAGTGAGGCGCTCAAGGTGCAACCCGAGCAGCTGCCCGACCGGGTCAGCAAACTGCTGGTGCAGCTCAAGGCCGCCGAGAAGCAGATCGCCGATCTGAAGAATCAGACCGTACTGGCCGATGTGAACAGCATCGTTGCCAAGAGCCACGACATGTGGGGCGTCGGTTATATAGCCCATCGCGCGGACGGCGTTTCGGGCAACGACCTGCGGACACTCGCGTTGGAGATCCGCAATCGGGTTCAGCACACGCCGTCGGTCGTGGCAGTGGTCGGCGGATCAGTCGACAAACCGAGCGTGGTCATCGTGACGACCCAGGGCGCCCGTGATCGCGGTCTGAACGCAGGCGATCTGGTACGTGTCGCCAGCGAGACCCTTGGGGGTCGCGGAGGAGGCAAAGACGACATCGCTCAGGGCGGCGGCACCGACGGGGCGCGCGCCGAGGATGCCCTCAAGGCCGTGGAGTATGCCATCGGGCGCACGCTGCAGTCGTGACCGCGCGTTGGTCTCGGGCCATCGACGAGGGGCTCGGCGGCGGGCCGGCGAAAACGTGGTGGTTGGGTTTGGTTGGTGAGCGGAGTTTGCAGCCCGCAAGTTTCAGGCATCTTAGGTTTTCGCCGGCCCGCCGCCGAGCCCCTCGCCTTCGTTCGGGGGTCGCGCGGCCCGGACCAGCAGCGTGTTTTGATGGACGGGCCCCGGCCCGGGTCACCTGCGAACGCGCGGCTCCGGTTAGGAACGCACGCCTTACGCCCCACACGCGTTGCAACGTGTGTATCGCAGCAGGAACGCATGTGCACGTGCGTTCCTGCACAGTTGCCCGGGTCTTCGCCGAACGATGACGCAAGGGTTCCGGCGCGGCGTACGACTTGCGATCGACTGGGGTGACGCGCGGATCGGGGTGGCGGCGTGTGACGCCGGCGGCGTGCTGGCGTATCCGCTGACGACGGTCCGGGCCGGTGCCGATGAGATTGCCGAGTTGATGGCAGTGGTCGCCGAGCACGAGCCGATCGAGGTGCTCGTCGGCCTGCCGCGCAGCTTGAGCGGTGGGGAGGGTCCGGCCGCGGCAAAGGCGCAGGAGCGGGCTGCGCGGTTGGCAGCCGGGAGCGGCGTACCGGTCCGGTTGGTAGACGAGAGACTGACGACGGTAACTGCAGCGCAGCGACTCCGCGAGACTGGTAAGCGAGCCAAGGAACAGCGCGGGTTGATCGATGCGGCGGCTGCCGTCGCGATTCTCGAGCAGGCCCTGGTGTTCGAACAAGCTCAAGGATCTCCTCCGGGGGAGTTAGTATCAGCAACTGGCGGCCCGGTCACCGACGGGCCGGACCTGCCTGGCGGCTCAGGGCAGGAGAGGCCTGTGCAGACCTGAGGGAGATCAGCCAGCGTGTCATCCATGCTCGACCCGGAGGTCAAACCGAGCCAGGCGAAAGAGATGATCCGCACGGGCAAGGGATGTCTCGCTGCCTTCGTGGCTGCCGCGGTACTCGTGGTAGGCGGCTACCTCGTGTGGAACAAGGCCACCACCTTCCTCTCGAGCTTCGGTGAGATTCCCGACTATCCCGGACCGGGTAACTCCAAGATCTTGGTCGACATCTCTGGAGGCTCTTCCCTTGATGTGATCGGCGGGCTGCTGGTCGAGAAGGATGTCGTCAAGTCAAAGAAAGCGTGGGATCAAGCGGTGCGCTCAGAGGAGCGAGCCACCAGTATTCAGGCCGGTCGCTACCTCATGAAGACGCAGATGAAGGCCATCGATGCCCTTCGGCTGCTGATCAACCCCGGAAGCTCCAAGATCCGGCTCCAGTTCACCATCCCCGAGGGCCTGCGGCTCAGTGCCCAGGTGGACCAGCTGGCAAAGCGCACCAAGATCAAGAAATCCTCGTACCAAGCAGTCTTGGAGAAGCCAAAACCGCTCAAACTGCCCAAGTACGCGAAGAAGCGACCGGAAGGTTTCCTGTTTCCCGAGACGTACGAGCTGACAGCGGATTCAACGGCAACGTCGACTTTGAAGCAGATGGTGAGCCAGTACAAATCGGTAACCCGCGAGATCGAGTTCGAGGCAGCAGCCAAGAGACTGAAGCGATCACCGTACGAGGTCCTGATCGTGGCAAGCATCATCGAACGTGAGGTGAACAAGGAGGAGTACCGCCCCAAGGTGGCCCGAGTGCTCTACAACCGCCTCGACAAAGGCATGAAGCTGGGTCTCGACTCGACCGTGATCTACGCGGAGAATCTCAAAACCAATACCACCACCAAGAAGGACCGGGCCAGCAAGTCGAAGTACAACACCTACCGTCGCAAGGGCCTGCCGCCTGGGCCGATCTCAGCCCCCGGAAAGGCCGCATTGGAGGCGGCGGCAAATCCTGAAAAGGGTAAGTGGCTCTACTTCGTGACGGTGAACTTTGACACGGGCGAGACGAAGTTTGCCGAGAACCAGGCGGATTTCGAGAAGATCCGGCTGGAGTTCCAGACCTGGTGCCAGGCTCACCCCGGTCGCTGTGACACCTGATGTCGGCTCGCTGGGGGTGCGGCGTCGTTGCGCGGTTCTTGGCTCACCCATTGAGCACTCGCTCTCTCCGGCGTTGCACGCTGCCGCCTACGCCAGCCTCGGGCTGAACTGGAGCTACGAGCGAGTCGAGGTCGATCACAAACAGCTCGTGCCCTTCGTCAACAGCCTCGACGCATCCTGGCGTGGGCTCAGTCTGACCATGCCGTTGAAGGAAGCCGTCCTCGAACTTGGTGAGGTGGATGAGCTCGCCCGACTGGCCGGCGCCGGGAACACGTTGATCTTGGAAAGGGGCACCCGCCGGATCTACAACACTGATGTGGGAGGCCTGACCTGGGCCGTCCGTGACGCGACTGCTGCGCCTGTGCCGCGGGTCACGATCCTCGGCGCGGGAGCGACGGCAAGGGCGGCTCTGATCGCCGTGGCACAGCTCGGTGCCCAGCAGGTGAGTGTCCTGGTGCGTACGCCGTCTCGGTCCGAGTCGCTCAGGGCGCTTAGCCACCAGGTCGGCGTCGAGCTGGACATCAGGCCCTGGTCGGTGCATCTTCCCGATGCGGATCTAGTGGTGTCAACGGTTATCTCAGGTGCCGCAGACAGCACTGCCCGGGCCGTCGCCGATAGCGCCCCTGTCATCGTCGATGTGATCTACGATCCGTGGCCGACCGTGCTGGCGATGACCGCTCAGCAAGCGGGCTGCACGGTGATCAGCGGACGGGACCTGCTCGTCGGTCAGGCACTGCTGCAGATCGAGCTGATGACCGGCCATTCCGTCGCCGCCGATGTTCTCTACGCCGCCCTCCCCACCGAATTGTCAGCGTGAGTCGGCCGTACCTCCGGTTATGATCATCAACGTCTGGTCGTCGGAGGACACCCTCTCCCGCCTCGAGCAGCTTGGCCTGGTGCACACCATGGGATCTCAGCTGGCCGACCAATAACCCGTGCCAAACTTCTGATCGTGCTCAGATGGCTTACCGCGGGCGAGTCGCACGGTCCGGCACTGGTGGCAATCCTGGAGGGGTTGCCGGCCCATGTGGCTGTGACAAGCCGCGACATCGCCGACGGCCTGGCTCGTCGCCGGCTTGGTTTCGGGCGTGGCGCCCGGATGAAGTTCGAAGCAGACGCCGTAACCATTTTGGGCGGGATACGGCATGGCGAGACCCAAGGCGGCCCGATCGCGATCCAGGTGGGCAACACGGAGTGGCCGAAATGGCAGATCGTGATGGCCCCCGACCCGGTGCCCCAGGACGAGCTTGAAGGGCAGGCGCGCAATGCGGCGCTGACCCGACCGCGGCCCGGACACGCCGACCTGGTCGGCATGCAGAAGTACGACTTCGATGAGGCCAGACCGATTCTGGAGCGCGCTAGCGCGCGCGAGACGGCGGCACGGGTGGCGCTGGGCCGGGTCGCGTACGCGTTCCTGCAGCAGGCGCTTGGTGTCAGCGTGCTGAGCCATGTTGTTGAGCTGGGAACCGTGAAGGCCCCCGCCGGAGTGGTTCCGACGGCGTCGGACCTCGCAGCCATCGACGACGATCCGCTGCGCTGCTTCGACCGGACGGCAAGCGCAGCCATGGTCGCGGAGGTGGAGGCCGCCCAAAAGGATGGCGACACCCTTGGCGGTGTGGTGGAGGTTGTTGTCTGGGGTTTGCCGCCGGGGTTGGGTTCGCACGTGCATTGGGATCGCCGACTGGACGCTCAGCTGGCTGGCGCATTGATGGGGATTCAGGCGATCAAGGGCGTCGAGATCGGCGACGGATTTGAATTGGCTCGCAGCAGGGGGAGTGCGGCGCACGACGAGATCGTCCCTGGTGATCATGGCATAGCCAGGGCGTCGCACCGGTCGGGCGGCACTGAGGGTGGCATGAGCACCGGTGAGGTGCTCCGGGTGCGTGCGGCGATGAAGCCGATCTCCACGGTGCCTAGGGCGCTGCGAACCGTGGACGTCGCGACGGGTGAGGCCGCCGTCGCACATCACCAGCGCTCCGATGTCTGCGCCGTGCCGGCGGCCGGTGTGGTCGCGGAGGCGATGGTTGCGCTAGTGCTGGCCAACGCGGCACTAGAGAAGTTCGGCGGTGACTCGGTGGCCGAAACCAGGCGCAACTGCGAGAGCTATCTCAAGCAGGTGGCCGATCGCGGCCTCCAGGTGCGACCTAACCCATGAATGCGTCGCACCTGAGCCCTGTGCCCGTCGAATGGCCGATTGTCTTGGTCGGTGCCCCCGGCTCTGGCAAGAGCACTGTGGGAGCATTGCTCGCCCAACGGCTCGAGGTCGCATTCCGCGATGTCGACGCCGTCATCGTCGAGCGGACCGGAAAATCGATCGCCGACATTTTCACCGACGACGGTGAGGCGACATTCCGCGCCCTGGAAGAACAGATCACCGCCGAACTGCTACCACTCACCGGCGTTCTGTCGCTCGGCGGCGGCGCGGTGTTGTCCGCGACCACCCGGGCGGCTCTTCGTGATCATCGAGTGGTATGGCTGAGGGTTGGTCTGGCGCAGGCTGTGAAGCGGGTCGGTCTCGATACCGCGCGACCTTTGCTGCTCGGCAATGTCCGCGGGCAGCTGCTCAAACTGCTGAACGAGAGAGCCGAGCTCTATGGCGAGGTAGCTACCGATGTCATCGACACCGACCACACGGCACCGGCCGAGATCGTCGAAATGATCATGAACGCACATGTCGTCCAGCACTGAGCCCACCCGGATCCGGGTAACGGCTGAACAGCCCTATGAGGTGCTGGTGGGCTACGGGCTGCTGGCTGAGGTGCCGGCCCTGCTGGGCTCGGGCGTACAGCGCGTCGCACTGCTCCATCCGCCGACCATGATCAAGACAGCAGAGCGGTTGTCGCACGAGTTGAGCGCGGCCGGGCTGGAGCCGGTTCGCGTTGATCTGCCCGACGGCGAGGCGGCGAAGAGCGTCGCCGTCGCAGAACGATGCTGGTCGATTCTTGGCAACGCTGGTTTCACCCGATCCGATGCGGTGGTCGGCCTGGGCGGTGGCGCAACGACCGATCTGGCCGGGTTCGTGGCTGCGACCTGGCTCCGCGGCGTACGGATGATTATGGTACCGACCACCCTGCTGGGCATGGTGGACGCTGCGGTGGGAGGTAAGACCGGGATCAACACCGCGGAAGGCAAGAACCTGGTCGGCTGCTTCTATGAGCCGCTCAGCGTGATTTGTGATCTTGATGCGCTCGCCACGTTGCCGACTGCAGACCTGATCGCCGGTCTTGCGGAAGTGATCAAGTGCGGCTTCATCGCCGATCGGGTGATCTTGACCATGGTCGAATCCGACCCAGCCGCCGCGCTGCGCGCCGATTCCGCCATGCTTCGAGAACTGGTCGAGCGAGCCGTGTCGGTCAAGGCGGCGGTCGTCAGTGCTGACCTTCGCGAGAGCACCTCTACCGGCTCGGCGGTGGGTCGGGAGCTGCTCAACTATGGCCACACCATCGGTCACGCCATCGAGCGTCGCGAAAGCTTCACCTGGCGGCACGGCAACGCGATCAGTGTTGGCATGGTGTACGCCGCCGAGCTGGCTCGGCTCGCCGGTCGCCTCGACCATGAAACGGCCAACCGGCATCGAGTCGTACTGTCGCACGTCGGACTGCCAACGACGTACGCGGCCGATGCGTTCGACGATCTGCTACGCACGATGGCGCTAGACAAGAAGGCCCGCGGCTCGACGCTGCGCTTCGTGATCTTGAACGGGCTGGCGAGTGCGGAGATTCTCGCTGCACCATCGGAGGATCTGCTACGCGCGGCGTACGCCGCCGTTGCGGCCTAGTTCCAAGCGCGATGCGCGAGCAGCGTACAAGAAAGATGCGCGAGCAGCGTACAAGAAAGGGGTCACAGATGATCGAAGCGTGGGGCGAGCTCAACGTACGGGAAACCTTCGCGGAGGCGGCTCGGACGTACGCGGCTCTGGTACGTCGTATCCCGGAGGACCGGTGGAACGGTCCAGGGCTGGGGGAGTGGGATCTGCGCGCTCTGATCGGGCACACGTCGCGGTCCCTTGTCACAGTCGAGACCTACCTCGCTCAACCGGTCGAGACCGAGGAGGTGCCCACGCCAGCGGCGTACTACGTCGCGATAGCCGGTATTGATCATGCTGCCGTTGTCGGCCGAGGTGTGGAGGCCGGCCGGGCGCTCGGAGATAATCCTGCAGAGTTCGTGGACGCGCTCAACGAACGCGTACTGATCAAGGTGAACACTGCGGGTAATCCGCTCATGCATACTGCGGCCGGCGGCATGCGCCTGGAGAACTATCTCTCCACTCGCACCTTCGAGCTGGTAGTGCACAGCCTGGACATCGCCGCCGCCGTTCCCGACATCGAACCACCCGAGTTCAGCGATCAGTTGCTGAGCGAGGTAGCCAGGGTCGGCGCAACAGCGGCAGTGCTGCAGGGCCGCGGTGTCGAGCTGATGCTTGCGCTCACCGGTCGAGGGAGCCTCAGCCCGGGTTTCAGCATCGTCTGACTTGTGGCTGGGTGGGTGTAGCCTGGGCGGCTGCCAATCACAGGGCAAAGGGAAGAGGGCAAGTAGGCGTGGCGTCGACGAATGATCTCAAGAACGGCATGGTGTTGGACCTGGACGGACAGCTGTGGTCCGTGGTCTGGTTCCAGCATCACAAGCCCGGTAAAGGCAACACCGTGGTACGCACCAAGCTCAAGCATGTGCTCTCCGGCAAGGTTGTCGACAGGACCTTCAACTCTGACACCAAGGTAGACACGGCGAACGTCGATCGGCGCGACATGCAGTACCTCTACCACGATGGTTCCGGCTTCGTGTTCATGGACACCACCACCTACGACCAATTGACCATTCCAGACCAGACCGTCGGCGACGCGAAGAACTACCTGCTCGAGGAGCAA